>Ga0255343_1000481_pt1 | contig 62621 bp, 29 predicted proteins | sample wastewater_treat_4_FD_192413 | JGI IMG/M metagenome (GOLD analysis project Ga0255343, IMG submission 192413) | Wastewater microbial communities from Lulu Island WWTP, Vancouver, Canada - plant16 | ecosystem: Engineered > WWTP > Wastewater > Unclassified | place: Canada: Vancouver, British... | reverse complement strand
CACCACTTTTACTGTGCTTTTTGATATCCACGAATCCACCCCCAGACCGGTGAGCAATTCTTGGACTTGTCTTAGAAATTCATCACTATTCTCATTTAGTCTGATTCCGACCTGTCCTTTATTCGACACCCACCCCCCAGCATCAAAGAGCCCTTGTAGATAAGCTACTACATATTCACGGGGTGCAGATAAAATAACTTGTGGGACTCCCAATGCCCTGGGGCCTGCAATGCCCTGAAACCACCTTCTTAGATTTTGTTCTCCTGCAATCTTCTCTTTTAAGTGCCCTTGCCAAAATAGATCATGTGCCCGAATAATACCTCCACCGTCCCATGTCCCTAAAAGATAAGCCAGCTCAGTATTGCATTTCACGGAAAATCTTAAATCAACCTGATTCCTTTTTAGGGGATGTTCTGTATGTTTCACATATTGAGGGATAATCAAATCAGGTAGATCAAGGAGTGTCCCATGTGACCCCAGGTAATCAAAAGCCCCTACTACATAATCATCAGAAGTAAGATGTTTTAATTCCTTCCAGCCTAGCTTACCGTCTAATAAAACCCTAACTCGATGTTTCCCTGTACCTTCTAAAATTGATCCCCTGTCTGTCACTAAACGCCAAACTCTACGGACACCATTATTATAAACTTTCGTTACTGTTTCCCATCCGGCCCTTGATAACACACTATCACCTAAATTTATATCTTTTAATAACCGACACCCTTTTGAAGTATAGACATAAGTTCTTGATCCCACTAAACAGCGCTCGGCTTCATTGGAATAAGACAGGTGGGTTAAGTCAAATTCTGCCACGCCTGTTTTCTCTTTAGCTTTCTTAGCCACTTTGTATCCTTCACGGCTTATTTGGAATAGGGCCACTACGGCGATGCCCTGTCCCCTGTTGAACGACATGGCCAGCCGCTTACAATCCCTTATGACCTCGTTCAACCTATCCGTGGTACTTGGAACCCATTTTCTAGGGGCCATCAACCCGACGTGATCTATAAAAATCATTGAGAATGGTGTTTTGCTATAGATAACCTCCGCACGATGTCTGATATCGGCCATGGTAAAATCTGATTTGTCGGGGTCTGCCACTTCGATAAAAATCTTGCCGTAGTTTTTAGGGTCCGTCCAAGGCTGTCCCGTCATGGGATCCTTTCCTGTAATGACGCTTGTCCCATTAAAATCAGGCACTACAAAATCCCTTATAAATTTCTTGGCATTGGGGTGGTACTGATTCAAAGTCCCATCCCTTATATTTTCATAAGGGATACATGCAACCGCATCGGGCGTTGATTGTAACCCTAAGTGATACCTGATTTCTTTGAACTTTGTGTGCATGGAGTGCATTGAGTACAGGATATTCCGGCATTGTTCATAAGGCATTTCCAAGGAAAATATCAAAGAATCATGTAGATAAAACACCGCTTGGTTATAAGCCCAGTTTAACATCAAAGTCGAGTTATGTGTGATAAACCCGTTGGCGACAAAGTTAGCAGGGCCGGGAACGGACAGATCATAGGTCATTTCCTGCCCATCGTGTTTTATATCATCAACACGTTCCCATAAAACCCCGTCATCTTGATTTAAGGATTCTGTGCTTTCGGTAATCACTAAGTAATTACCATCGGTAGATTTCTGAACCCTTACATGAATCCCGATTCGTTGGGCAAGGGATTGCACCCCCAAGGCCAGTTTTTTATTAGGGTAAGAAATAAACTTTTGATCTTTCCAAAATTTAATCAAAAACTGTCTAATAACTTCATCAGGATAACCCCACAAGTCCCCTGGTAAAATCATAGTGCTGCGGTTTAGTTCAATAAGTTCGATAAGGGCGTCCATCTCCCCAGGGGACAGTGTTCGTTTACTAGTCTGTTTTTTATCAAGGGGCATGTTTGAGGCAACACCGACGGCATCCCCTATGACAAGGTTTTCAGCATTGACCCACTGATTACCCGGTGTTAAAAACGGATGGTTTCCTGATACCCTGATTTCCCGGCCCGTATGTGTTGTTATTTTATAAATCTGCCTGACCCCGTTTGGGATAACAGGACTGGCTTGATAGGTTTTTATTTGTTGGCTTTCAGGGTCAAGGGCATGGACTATCGGAGCATCCCCTGTTTTACTTAATTCTTGCACACTGCGCTGACGTTTCCGGGCAACATCATAAATCAGGGTATCGCCGGTGACACATTTAAGCCCCCCTGTGAAAGCGGCATGAATCCATAACTCAAACTTTTTTGCCCCGTTCAAGGCCACGTCCAATTGTTGCAAACCTGTGTGTTGTCCAATCCCTGCCAAAGGATCGGACTCAACACGGTCATACCTATTCATAAAATCAACGCCGTCACCCGTCACCTCGCCTGATAACCGTGATCCCAGGGTAGGGGTCATTACCTGATGGCCTTGATCCATAACCCATCGAAGGGCGTCAATGGGTCCGTGTAAACGGACGGATTCATGCCCTTTTTTAATCTCACGGCCCTGGGCTAAAATCTGGGAAGCATCTTGTAAAATATCTTTTGTTAAACGAATCCGCCGTTCGTTATTACGATCTTCCAAGCGAACGATAAAATCCCCAATTGATAATGACGGGACCATTGCCAACTGGTCCAGCCTATCAACAATGGTGTCTTCTTTTACAGTGGTAAAATGGCTTTTAAGGGTGTTTACCCCAGGGACTTCCCCAAACTTTTGAACAAAATCTTTAACAAAATTCCAAATAACTTGATCTTCCGGGATATCGGGGTCCAGCCCTGAATCTACCAAAGCGATATAATTACGTAACAGAATCTGTTTGTCATCGTTTGCAGCGGCTACAAAAGTGGACCGTAGTAATGAGATCATTTCCAGGAACTCCTTTTTTGCTGTTCTGCTTTTGTACGGACTTCAACGGTACCTAATAGGTTTGTGGTGGCTTTAGGATCGGGCATTGGCTTAGCCTTGGCCTTGGCGGATCGTCTTTGAGGCCCTTCGGATAATTCTAAGTGTTCCCAACCTGATAGTGTCTCAATAACATCATCAGAATACGATATATGCCCCATCCGTAAAGGGTTTAAGGGATCATCTATAACCCATGTTGGTTTGCCTTCATGTTTTCTCGTTTGAAAGGCCTCTAATAAGACCTCGGGCATGGCGCTGTTTCGGGAAGTTTTGATTATTGAAATAACTAGCAACTGTGGAGGATCGGTTAAGTTAGATAAGGATTGAAATACCCTGTCTGAATAGCCACGTTGCCTTTCCCAGGCCACTTCGGGGTCTAGCATATCATCTGTAGGGATGTCACGAGAAAGCCACGCATTCATCAATTTCACGTCCGTCACAACCCGGACAAACCAAGTTGAAGGCATCCCCATCATAACCCGGTACATGTGAGGCTGAAATACATTGTCGGATGCTGTAACCCATAGATTTTTATTTTCAAAGCCTTTTAAGGGGGTTTTTTTAACCGGCTTGACGTGTTCCAAAACAGGCCACGCCCTTTTAATATTCATTCTGATATCACGCTCTTTTACACAAAAACAGGGCGTTAGAATATCCCCAATAGAAAAACGGGGTCTTAATTCAGGCGGTACGGGCACAACCCCCCTGCCTTTACAATAAGGGCATTCGGGATTGCCGTCACCTTGGGGCATATCTATAGATACACGTTCCATAAATCAACCCTCTTTTGCATCTTTTAGCAACCCATTGAACAAATCTGATATTTCATTTTCGGTTTCGATAACATAAGAGTCCCCATCACCTTTGACACGCTTACCCAAAACGGCTTCAACTAATTGCATCTTTTTACCTAACACGTCCATAACCCGACTGTCAACGGTCTTTTTACCACGTCTGGTTTTAGCCAAAAGATGAATACAATAAACTCTATCATGAGCGGACCCGATACGGATCATGCGGCCTAACAATTGTAAAAAATCCCCCGCAGACCAAGGGGTATCATAACACACAAGGGCCTTTGCCGCCTGCAAGTTAATTGCCTCCGATCCTGCCGTGGTGATACATATAACCCTGACATCTGAATCGGGATTTTGAAACTCTGTTTTTGCATAATCTCTTTGGGCCTCATCTTCAGCACCCGTAACCCTTACAGCCTTGATCTTTTCAGCTTTTAATCTATTCATAATAATAGATATCATTTTTTCAAAGCGTGAAAACACAATGACTTTTTCATCAGCAAGATCGCCCTCTTTCAGTAATTCAATAAGGGCTTCAAGTTTGGGGGATTCCCCATCGCAATTAATCAAGTTAAGATCATTTACGATTTCTTGGCAATACGCAATAGCCGTCAACTTGGTTACTTGCTTAACCTCAGCTTGATCACTATCCCCCATAGTCAATAACCCTTCCAGGGCTTCATTATATTTGGCTTCCTGTTCAGGGGACATTTCTACTTCAAAGTGTTGGGAAGTCAAAGCTGGCAATTCAGTGGCTACCATGTGTTTAGGCCGCCCAATAAAGAAAGCGTCGATAATCTGCCTGAATTCTTTAATCTTTTCGGGGTAATAACCGACTATTAAAGGGATTTGTCGGTTTGACCGTGGGATTCGTTGCATCCTGGTAATGGCAAAATATAACATGAAAGCGTTATATGACATTTTGAATAGATCAGGAACAACGACTTGGTATATCCCCCATCCTTCCATAAGGTGATTCTTAATCAATGTCGCAGTCAGGCCCCAGCACCGGGATGCTTGGCTTGACAAGTGTTTGCAAACTTGGTGGACCTGGGCTTTGTGATTCTTAAACGCCGTAGCTTCATCACAGATTAAGGTGTACCCTTGCCAGTTTTGAATATATGTAAAGTCTTGAACGGCGGACCTGTAACCCATAATTAAAACCGTCGGGCCTTTGGCATTCACAAAATCATCACGGATGACAGCCCTTTGTTTAGGGGTCCCTTTCGAGACAATCACGGTCACATCTTTGGTAAACTTATCAAATTCTTTCGCCCACTGCATCGCTGCGGACTTGGTAGTCAACACAATGACTTTTTGATTAGGGTCTTTCTCCCAAATGTAACATAAAGCGGCAATGGACTGGATGGTCTTGCCTAGACCCGTGTCGTCACCCAACACGAACCGGGGCATGACTACCAAATGCAAAATCCCTTGGACTTGATAATAACGGATGGTCAAAGGCTTTTCATTACCGTCAAAGTCCGTGAATGTGTCTTTCAAATGTTTAGTAGGTCTAAGTTTAAGGTCTTGACGTTCCCTGATACTTTGAAGTTTATCAGGAACGGGGTTAACTACAGGGGCTGCCATAACAAAATCACCTTCCTTGCCAGTTCAGGCACCGTTACATATACCCTAAAATTTGATTTTATTAGCTAGGGGAGGGAGATTACAAGGCCTAGAATATCCCCCCCAAACAATAAGTGGGGGCGTTGTTTTGCCTCTTCGATAAAACGGTCATATAGCCAATCACTGGGTTTTTGTCTGTTAGGAACGGAAATGTTGATTTTTTTTGCATGAGTTTTTACAGATTTTCGGATTTCTTTTTTCATTTTTGGGATTATATCTTTAAGTACGTACTCCCCTGTTTGTTTAATTATGTTATTTATCGCATAATCAAAAGTCATATCTGGCACAGTGAAATATGTAAAATTTGGAAAACCCCCAGCTTCGGTTAGTAGCCAAAGCATAACCGTTAGGCTATGCTTAACATTGGGGGGTAAAACAGGCCATGATGGGCGGTCTTTGAACAACACCCAGAATAAGTACTTAATTTCATTTTCGCTGAATTTTGCCCGCTTACAGAGTTTGGTTATTGTATTAATAATTCTTGGGGCATAGCGAAAAGAGGCAAGTATCGCATCCCTTGCTATTGGACTCATTAAGTGTTGGTGAGCTTTTTCTGGCTGTCCTGGTAAACGCCCATACATTTTTAAGAAGTGTTCGTCCCAAGCTGATTTTGTCTGACTCATCTTTAGCACTCCCATACCCATTAAGGCATATCCTATAGGCTAAATATCAACAAATTTACTAAAAGTGAATTCTGGGTTTAGCCCGTAGTCCTGACTTTCGTATCCATAAGGATTACAAACGACCCTGGTATCCCCTATCGTGTAATCAAAAGAATGATGTGTATGGCCGTGTAACCAAAGGGCCGGTTTTTTATTCATAATGGTTTTTGACATATCAATAATAAAATAATCATTGGTAGGCTGGCCTGCGAAATGAGGGTTTAAACTTTGCCATGATGGGCACATGTGGGTTACAACCACATCACCTTTTTTAATATTCTTTTTTAGGTAATTTTGGGTTTTTTCAGCTTCCGCCAACCACCATGATCTAAAGTTTGGTATCATGTGAAAATCAATCCATGTATGGGAAGTCGCTAAAATTATCGGAGTCGGGATGTACCATAAGGTCGATCCGATAAACCTTTGGCCGTCTATAATCACTGATGAATTGTCTAAAAAATGAAAATTCTTATGGCCATCTTTTTTGAAGTCCTTGATAGCTTGGGTCAGCTCATCTTTATCCACCCCCCAATGATCATGATTCCCTGTAACATAGACAACATGGGGATAAAGTTTACAGACTTGATGCAACCCGGCCATAAGATTATTCAGCATATATCCGCCATAATTCCCAAAATCCCCTGCTATGACCAACACGCCAACACCGGTAGGGTCCAGTTTAGACAAAAACTTAACACCCCCATCTAGCTGATGTTCCAAATGGGCATCCGATATTACATTAATACGCATGATTACATACCCCTTCTATTAACTTTTATAGGTTTTATCACTTGGGAAAATGTCGGGACTTCCAAAGGTATCGGGTTTGGGCCTACTCTTTCACTTTTATCTTTAGGCTTATCTTTAGACAACACGACAATTTCATCAGTACCGGGAAGTGTAACAGGTTTGAATTGGACTTCAGGTAAAGGTGGGGGTGGAGGGGGTGGTTTGACCGGGACGTACTCACGTTTTAGTGTGTCAGGGTCCATCACCGCCTGCAAACCTTCAGGTAAACGTAAAACCTTATCTATTTGTTTAAGATAGACTATGGTTTCGTCTTGGACAACCAAACCCCTATATTGACGGGCTTGAATCTTTACCCTAGCCCTATCCCCTGAACCCATGATAGAACTTGAAACATCCCCGAATTTATATCCGCCGTCAAAAAAACGTATAACATCACCTTTTTGGACACTGCGCACATCCCCATAAGGGGTCTTGCCGTGTTTATAAATTATGGTGTAAACGCCTTCAGTCAAAAAGGAACCCCTCCAAACCTACTTGATTAATACCCTAAATCTGAAACTTTTGAAACATTGAAGTCTTCATTCACAGAAAGTAACGTTTAATGGTACTTTTGGCAAACTAAAACTTTATGGACGGCGTTTGTCCAATAGCCAGGACTGTCAGACAAACGCCGTCCAAATTAAATTAGGAGTCTTTATAGCCCTCGGGCTTACGGAACCTCAATAGATAGGTAATGGCCAGGGACAGTGCAAGCAGCAGTCCGATGCCGATACCCATCATGGAACTGAAATCAAAAGATTCAGCTTCTTGGACATCCCCCAAAACTTCAGTATCTATGATCTCTTGAACTTCAGGGTCCACTTCCAAGACCTCTTGGGTTTTGTCTTGATCGACCACTACAGTTTCTGGAACTACCTCTTGATCGACCATTACAGTTTCTTGAATTTCAGTGATGTCTGCGGTTTCAGTTGCCAGTCCCAAAGCAGGAATGGCCATGATTATAAGAACGGCTAGAAATTTACGCATTTGAAAAAACCTCTTTAGAGAATAATAACAATAGCAATAAACAATAGATTCCTGGTCCTCATTTATTGCCTTTAAGCTGTCTTAACCCATCGGGATAAACAGCGAGACCCGGTTTAGTTTTATCTTTTAACAAGTCTTGTGGGTTCGGTGTCCATTGATTAGGCCCTTTATACATTGGATGGCCATTGATTCGATACCTATCTGATGATGCCAAACCTTCCCCATACCCTGATGGTGAAATTAAGCCGTTTAACAAAAGACCGTTTTCACGGGAATTACCATCGGCCAAAATCCCGTTCGTGGCCACTACCAATTGGATTTCATCACCATAAGAAACCGTATGGGTATTACCCGATACCGTGACATCTTCTTGGAAGTTTCTGACAAGCATCGCCCTGCAAGCTAAAATGCCACCTTTAAGTACGGGTGTCATGGGGGCGGGTATTGTGTCAGCAACCCAATCAACAGGACCGCCGGGATTGTCCCCTGACAAAACCGCCAAAGGACCGCTCCCCCGGTAAATCCTAAACAGTTTTGTACCGTAAAGTGTTTGGTTAGTCCAAGGGGTAAAATTACCTTCTACACAAATATAACCATCAGATTGCATGATCAACGATCCGGGCTCTCCCATAAATCGTGTGAACTCCTCACCTTTTGTTGTTAATGTAAGGGCGTTTTGGATAGGTCTAGGGCCGGTAACGCTAGTTTTAAGGGCTGATGACTCATCATCTAAGGGGTTTTCACAGATGAAGTCAGAATCCTGTAACAGGGCTCCCAAGGGAAGCCTTTCTGTCATACCCGTCAAGTCAATTTGACTAAAGCCTTTACCAGCGTTGGCGGGGTAGTGCTTACCGCCGGAAAAATTGGCAGAGGTCTTCAGTAGACCCAATTCTTTTATGTCATAAGGCCCAGATTCTAGGTCATTGACAAAAATAAAATTTTGGTTTTGCTTCGCTGGATCAGGGGACCAGAAAGCCATGTGCACCTGTGCATCATTACCCTGTGTTCCTGGTGTGTGGGAATACAGAGTGATATCCCTACCCCTAGCCCAAGCTGAAAAATGGCCCCCTAAAGGAAACTTTAAGAATTGATTTGCTAAAGAAGAAGCATTAAGTTCATCGGAACCAAATGCCAATGTGTGGGTTAATCGCACCGTCAACCCGTCCAAATTTACAGAGCTGCTTTCTGCATTCTTTATTATAGCAAGCTGTGTGGGACCATGTGGTCCAACAGGGATACTATTAGTCCCTATGTTGTGGCAAGTGATTTCAATTTCCCCTGGAATTTCCCCATCAGATGCCTGTATCACTTTCGCAGTGTACAAGGCATGGGATCCTATGCCAGGAGGTTTTCCTAGGACAACTATACTATCGTCCGTACCAATATCCACCACAGACACCGTGTTGATAAGGACACTTTTTTCGCCAACTGCGATAGGGTTGGCAGTTGTGTTAAAGGGGAGTACTTCAAAACTTCTGGGTAGACTCTTAATAACAGCCTCTGTTATCATATGGGACACTTTCAGATAAATTCGGTGATTTTGACCTGGGTGTGCCGCAATGTGGAAGGATAACGGCGGATGGTACTGAGCGAAATTGGATAGTAATTCTGCGGTCGTGGAAACCTCGCTGGGGAATCCTTGAAAAAGATGATCTAAATAAACTTCAAATGACAAAACTTGTCCAGGATTCAATAATCCAGACAATTCAACATCTTGGAACTTGGTTTCAAGATGAGCCCCATCATCTAAAAGCCAAACATGCTCACTTCCCAGACCTAATTGACCAGGCCCTGTTCCTGTGATATCTAAAACATGTTTAGGATAGGAAGCATACAAATCAAAAGTACCGCCGTCTGGTAGGTTTAGTTTGACAACCGCATGGTGCCATTTACCTGGATTGAGATACCGTCCCCTGGAAGTACCCGACATCAGTGCTAAATTAACTTTTGCCCGTGTCGGGTTTTTGTCCTGCCCTTCAGTAAAGGCCCTTGGTTCCACTCGCCATGAAGCGGCGTTTTCTGACACGGGCATCCGCATTGCCGAGTTTGCGTTGTTTTCAACAAAACCAGAATCCAAGACTGTCCCCGGATACATTTGCCCGCCGATCTTCCCCGTCCCTAGTGTTGTGTAAAAATCCATTGATGCCAGGATTTCAAAGGCACGGGCATTGGGTATTTCTGGTACAAATTCCCCATTGTCATCAAATTGTTGTATAGGTATCCTTAACTTATATTGATCGGATTTATTTACTTGGCCATACCTTGCACCATAATCCCTTGGTTCAAGAACATCCCCTCCACGGGTCATGAAAGGATCGCCTTGGTATGGTGTCCTGTTATAAGCAACATACAAATGATCATTCAAGCCTGCTGGGGCTGGAATTGTCATACGGACCCCTTCCAATTCAAAGGGATCATCAGTGTCTGTTAAAGATTCTCCACTACCATTATATCTACGGCACAAAACATAATTATTTTTGTTTATAAAGCCCCTGGCAAAACCGAATACCGTACATTCGACTATGTATTCGTAATCTTCAAACCTATCACCTTCGGTATAACCCAAAGCCTTTGTGATATCTATTGCATTACAAGGCAGGATATAGGTATGGTCTAAATTACTTCCTGTAACGTCTTTTGCCCCACCTTCCAGAATAAACAATGTTTGATTTACGGCATCGGTTCTTAACAGGTTAGGCGGCGGATTATCGACGGGGGTATTACGATCTGAATTGAATGTCAGACCCCCCTTGGCATAAAAATCTTCAGCACGATAAACACCATAAATCCGGGCCGGGCCGTGATATGGCGGCAGCATGATACCCTTAAGCCCTTTACCCAAATCAGATGAATGTACCGCTGCCAGTTTAGCTTTAATGTCCGTATCTAAAATGTCAGTGGTTTTACGGGCTCCGATACAGGGCTGGTTCAAAGGGGAACCTGCCAAAGTACTTCTATGACAATATCCAACATCAGCGGTAGCAGTAAAGAATAACGGTTTAACCGTACTTCCAGACCCTTGATTGGACTCACCTCCGATAATGTTAAAGCCAACACTGGACGGGTCTGTATTATCGGTAAATAAATGGTTAATCCCGCTCATAAAGGGATCATCATTACTTTGTTTATTCCAATAAGGGATATCCTGCCTGCCAAACCGGGGCATGTATTCCCTGGGTATGGGGAAACCCATCCGTTTACCACTTGTCCAAATATCCCCACCATCTTTAGATTCAGATAGGGGGGCGGGATAACTTGCTTCCCCTATAAGTGAAGTAGGTAAAGCACCTGAACTGAAATTAATAGCCTGAAGGGTCATTTCACGATCCCTGAAGGGTCTGAAAACCACCGTCTTGCTACCCTTATCGATAAACAATTCGTGTTCACGGTCTTGTTCTGTAAAACCGACAACACCACCGCCCATATTGAGGGCATCCGGTGCGTGCCTACCCTGGGCTGGCAGACGATTCCAAGTTTGAACATGGACGGGATCCCAATAGGTTTCATCAGACGTGGTATCCTGGCTTTGACGTAGATAACCACCCAGGTCCACCGTAGGATCATACTTTTTAGCAAATGTCAAAACTTGATCAGGGACTCGTGCCATACCACTCCGACCCGGATGGTAAAGCAAGGTCATGTTTAATAGCATTTTGGAATCAATGTAAGGTAATCCCGTTGCGGTATCTGTTTTGATCGATCTGTCATAAGGGGTATCAGAACCTAAATTATCTGGATTCCAGGGGGTTCCCCATCGATAAGTACCTTCTAAATCCGTCAAGGCTACTGCAATATCAGCCCTGTTAGCAGGGGTATTTGAAAACGATCCTTCCACGGCACTGGAAAGATCGTCTGCATTAGAGTATAAAGACCGTAATTCAAATGTGACAAACCCTCCCGAATCGTTTTTTATGTTTAATTCTTTGTTACTGACAGATTCTAAGAATAAACAGTTTGAAATAGGCAGGGCTTCTGAATATATGTCAGGAACACTATACTTAGTGTACCCTACCGAACCCGCCCCAACAACTTTAAACACCCAATTATTCCCTAAACCATCAACAGAGGTATCCCCATAAGTCAAAAGATACAGTTTTGAAGATCGGCCTGACAAATCTTTACCATCATCAGTCAGCAGCCCCCAAAGCGTTTTACGTCCACCACATAAAGGTTTAGATACCTTGGAAGGATCGTTTTCAAATACCCCTCCAGGAACCCCTGTTTTTGTGGTATAGAAAACCCCGTAATCATCAAAATTGATCCCAGAATCAAAAAGATACTGTGTGTTACCGACTGGAAATCTGAAGTTAGCTGAGCTATGTCCAGTCACTTGTAAATCACCATGAACCAAGCCTCCCAAAACTATAAAAGGACTCTCAAAACCGTCTTGAGACCAAGGGTATAAGGGACCGGGGTGCCTTGTTTTATACTCCATATCCGACATATCTTCAGGCGGAGGTTCACTAAAAGCCTCTCCTAAAAACCTCATAGTTATGGGATTCTGATCCCCGTTATTATCTTCAAGTTTGGGGGAATTTGATTTCCAGTATTCGTTAGGCATTAAGGCCCTAACATCTTTTGCCCCGTATGCGAAAGTTGCCCTTGCCCCACCTGTCCCATCCTCACCACCCAGGTGTAGAAATACGACCGAACCATTTGTCCAAACATCCCCCCCGGCATCATAACCCGCCGTATTAAAAAACGCTTTTGGCCTGAAATCCGGCCCTACATCCCAGGCAACATTAGCATCTAAAGAATCTGCAAATTGATTAACTTTGCTGGCTTTGTTATCCAACAATAATGTCACATCACGTTGAATAACTGCGGCATCAGACCATACCGTTCTGATACCATCCGGCCCGTCCACCCGTGTCACGCTCGATGGTGATGGGATCTCCCCGCCCCCATGCCCCAACATGTAATCTACTTGATGGATTAATGTCCCTCGGGAATTTCCTCTATGGGATGTTTTCCAGGTTGATTTTAATTCCCCTTTCAATAGGGAAGCCACACTATGTTGCAGCAGCCTCTGATAATCCCAATCGTTCGATGTTACGGATCGTCGCAGGTCTAGTATATCGGTTTTTGCTATTTGATCCGCATATAGGCCGTCAGGCCGTGTGTTGTATATTCCGATCAAGGCCCCGACCTTGTGCCTCGTTATGGCAGAATTGACAAGGCCCCTGCCCGTGATTCTGATTGTTTCATTGACTAAATCTACCTGATCAATTGAAAAGACCTCATCATCTATCGTGATAAGGATATCGTCAAAGGGTTCATGATCAGGATCTTCCAGACCACAACCGTTAAGGTTTTCCACTCCTACGGTAAACGTTCCATTTTGTTGTGCAGTGATAATATCTTTTATCGAAGCCTGTAACAGAATCCTGGCACCATCCAAAGGATCGGCCATCATTTTTGTATGGGGCGTTCGATCTTTTGAGCCGTTATGGTTATCCGGGCCTACAGCTTTATAAGCCGTGGTATTTCGCCTAAAAATCGCACAGATCGGGATTGCATAAACATAACCGTCTATTGTCCCCAATTCATTAGATGGATCACCGTCCCCAGCCCGCCAAAGTGATGGATCGCCCAAGGTATCCTTCATATTGGTAAACTTTTGACCCCAAACAGGGGAATTCGCCGTCCCTTGTCCAAAAATCCTGGGGTCCCCCAAGCCGTCGGGATTGAATTCCAAAGTAACCCCGGCATTGCCTCCTTCCCCTTGTCCAAAAACACGGATTCTGTACTGGACCTGTAGTCGGCCCGTGGTAGAAAACCCAATGGCAGGGTCTTCTAGATCGTCGGGTAGATTCTGGCCTCCGTATTTAACGTTCCCATAATTCCAAATTGTCGAGGCACTTGGCTTATTTACCGTTGAAGGGTTGGCATCGATCCTTGCTAACCATGCCTCTAAAAATACATAATCAACACGACTGCCCGTTGCCGGTGGGGGATAGAGTTTAATAGCATTGGTTACATCGTTTTGGATATCAGTTCCCACTACAGGAATTAACCAACCATTTACGTTAGCGATTGTTACGGGAAACTCACGACCTTCCGATGATCGCCCTAACACGAATCGGTTAGACCACAAAGGGTCAAACTGATAATCATCCAAGGCCCTGACAGGATCAGTTAAGAATCCCGATGGCATTTTTGCTTTGATAGATTGTCTTAGAGCCTCCCATTCGACCTGCGAAAGATAATTCAATTCACTATCGCTGGGAACCTTGCCCTCTTGCCATATCAACCCGGCAAATTGCCTCGCCACTGCGTTCAAGGTCCGTGAAACACCATTACCGAAATCCATGTCTTAACCTCAATAATCATCAAAAAAGGTCATTACAATAACCAATTTCCTATAGCCTAAATAGTGAACCGCCAAGTAACGGTCATCACTGATCCCACAGGTTTGGTTAGTAAAGGGAAAGTAAAATAGTTAGCAAACAGGTCCAGGTTGGTTACGTCAATGGTTTCATCATAATCATCAGGACCGTTTACTATAGGATTCCCCGGCGAAGGATCATTTACATTATAAGCACTCAATAAACCCATTTCATTCAAAGGGCCATTTGCTTCCCCCGTACCAAAAGTTGCCGTAAAATCAATAACATGAGTTGGAAAGGCCGTGGCATCCTGACCATTTTCCGTACGGTATGTCGCCGTTACAACTTTGCGAAATAGTTCGGTGTTTAATCGTCGCTGTCCTTTTTTCGGGGCATCAGGGTTTCTATCGGAACCTACAGCCCCTGTCCCTACGGCCAACATGTTTATCCCATTATGCTTATTCAAGTTGGGTACAAGGCTGTTTTTTAATAGTCGAGCGATTAATATCCCGGCATCCCAGACGATCATATTCTGGTGTTCCCGTGTTTCGATAACCGTCCCATCCGGCCATGTCAATTCGATAAAGACATGGCCCTTGGATGTTTCCATAAACTCATTCAATTGTTGGGATATCCCCATCTGTACTTGATCGCTTTGAAAAGGTTTCATATTTTCTGCCTGTCTCATAATTCAAACCCCCCTTATAATACACCACGATGTTCGATTAATTCCCCGGAATCAGCCCATCGCAATTCAATGGACAGGGCATCTTCATGTATTGTTGCTATAAGACCTGTCTGCCCGTCATTGGTTTTTGTTATGATCTTCACGTCCCGATACCTTGCATGAGGTGGGCTTATATGATACGCATAAGTAGTGTTATCGTTGGGGTCGATTGATTCCATTAGGTATTCTTTACGGGGTTTATATTCCACTGTGATTATATTGCCAAGGTTTGAAAATTCATAAGGGTCATTTAAGGTCACTGTCTGTTGTTTTTGATCAAATACCCAATCATTAGGGCCATAGCTTTTTTGAGCTTTTTGATCGGTAATTTTAATAACATCCAAGGCAAATGTGTCCGTCAAGTCTAAAACATGCTTATCAGTAATAGTCAGGTCCACTAACAGTAAATCACTGACATCACTTTTGACAAACGGAGGGGTTCGTTCGTTTAACAGCGTTGCACTGTCTAATAACGGGGCTTGTCTCAAGTAGGTTTCTGTTACAGGTGTTCCAGGAATAAACACTACTGTCACACGATCTGATGTGAATTCTTTGTCGTCATTTAAGGTAACAATTTGTGTTTTACGATCAAAGTTCCAGGATTCCCGTGTCAGGACGTTAATACCATCAATAATTTTATAAATACTTTTTGCGTAAATATGTGTCGGCTTCAATGACACTTGACGTTTATTCAGTATTTGAACGGTTACATTCTCCAATGACGTGTCCAATGACATTTCACCGCTAGTGCCTACACTATGCCTGTTTAAGACCATTTGATTGTTGGCAACGTAGTTGTAGTTAGGGTCTTGTGGTTTGAACAGCCGTGTACGGAGCCATTCCCACCGTTGGACGGCGTTATTGTCATTACATATACCAAACTGGAACCCGCTTGGTTTATCAGTTTTGGGTAAATCGGCATATTCAACGTTGATCCATCCTGATAATGGTAACGATTTTGTGTTTACCCAATGGCCTTCATGCCAGGGGGGGCTGCCCAGGGCCGGAATATAGACAATAAGACCCCATTCAGGTGTATGGGATAAACGAAATTCTTTACCCGAGGTCCAGTCCACTTGTTTAATAACAGGCCCGATCAATTCAGAGTTTTTTACATCATAAGGATCGGTCCGGGGCAATTGCCAGTTATCTATATTCAATAAATCTCCATCCTGATTATCATTGGTAAAAATCCCCACCGTATGTTTTACATCATCTGAAGGCAGGTTATTAGCCAAAACGGAATTCCAGTAAACTTCACAAGAGCCTGTTGGCAATGTCCCGTACAAGGCTTGGGCCGGGCCATTAACGTTATCAATAGGAACCGTAGGTAATTGAATAGTATTGTCGATTATAAGGCTTGTAATGCCGGATACCGACTTAATCTGATATGTATGGGCTTCGTTTAGCTTCCAGTTGAAAGGATATGTTTGGATAATCTGATTGTCTTGATCGGTCATGGCCACGAATCCCGATCCCCATCGCAACCTGATATTGCCTAGGGTCATGACTACAGGGGACAAGCCTTGATCGTTATCGAATGATGTTTCCCCGATCTTTACCTTGGCTTTAATAACCCGTTTTCCTGACAAAAGATTCCCGGCGTAAAGCAGGTTTTTATCCGTCTGACTGATACGATAATCCAAACCGACAATATCGGATGTAGAGGCCATCACATAATGAACGGGTATCCACGTAGCTAGGCTTTTACAGCCGGGCTTGGCCTCGACCCCGTAAACCATCTTATCGTAATAAACATCCCCATTGATACCGGTGTCTTGTACACGGCCTTGCCAATAAAGATGATTATCGGCATAGACAGAAACTTGACCCTTCCCGTTCGAGACTATTTGATAAGTATGGTAAAGGCCGTCATTCCAGCCAAAATCAAATTCCCCTAATACAGTACCAGTTAAATCAGTAATCAAAACTGTATCCCTTTTGAACCGTAACCTGATATGGGAAATTTTAGAAACATCCGCTCCGAAGTATAGGCTAGATAAACCGTCATCACTAATAAGGCTATGAGGGTTAAATTTTAGTTTAATACACGCAGCCCGGCCCCCTTCATCACGGTGGTTTTTAATATCAATATACTGATGGAATTCTTGATCACTGTTATACTGATAATTGTCTATAGGATCGGGTGTCAGGCTGTCCAAACTAAACACTTGCCAATCATTAACCGACGGTAATTCGACAATTTGACGTTTTTGATCCGTCTCAATATAAGATAATGTCCCGAAAGCATATTCCCTTTTACCGTCACTGGCCATGAACACCAGCCCTGGACGGACACTGTAATCCTGGGATAGCTTGAAATTAACTTCAAAGTTAGCCGTCGTGTCTAAAAATGTATCATAAACTTTGGCATTATAATTAATGCCGTCAAAAACCAACTTGCCATCTTGTTCATAGTGATAGCCTTTTTTAGATAAGTAATTAAAACCATCGGTTAATTGCCCTTCACTATTAAAACCATGACGTTTAATACTAGCCGTTCGATAAGATAAAACCTTGGGCCTGACGTTATAACGCACAAAAGACCAGTCACACTTCGGATAGTTTTCGTCAAATAATTGCCCGAACCATATCCCATCACGTAAATTCTGAAACCGTGCAGAATCGGCCATGTCCATTTTGATATCATCAGAATGAACTTTAATTATCGGTTTTGACATGGCCAAACAGACATAACCGTCAACGTCTAGATTTAGATAATATGTCGATCTTTCATTCCAAGGGGTCTCGAATAACATGACAGGGTTTTTATTGCCGTACACGCGAGGGTCCGCCGGGAATTTATTATTAATACTTATCCAAGTAGTACCATCAGTGCGTGTGACACTAGATAAAATTTCATAAATACCCTTTTGGCTACCATCTAAAATCTGAAACCGATCCCCTGGCTTTAATGAGTAAGGTATATCTTTAGTGTTGACTTGAATCCTGTTATACAAACCATCGGGACGATCCGGGATAAGAATGGTCCCGATAACCTGCGGGCCTAATATCCAGGATTCAACAAGATCGGGTCTTGTGATATCTTTTAGCAAACCGACGTGTTTTAAGCCGTTTATTATCAAAGCCCCTGCAACACAAAACTCCGATCCGCAATAACCAAAACCCACACCTGTAAACACCCCGTCGGTTTGATCAATGTCAGTAATTTCAAATCGGGTCGTGACGGCAATCAGAGCCCCTGTATTGGTAAAGTCAACATGCCGATAATTGAACCCGTCCGTTATTAAAGGGGCTTCCCAAGCATAAACAGATGACGGCTGCCGCTTTCTAAAAAATGGGACAGCATCAACGGCATTACTTTGATTCAATCGCAATGACGTGGGCGTGTTCAATAATGTCGAACCGGCCTTGTCAAACCCAATATGACGCCACCCTATAAGTAAAGGATCAGCCGATTTCCTGTTAGGCCCTATAACCAATTGCATGGGAAACCTGCCTTTGGGAATAAGGCCACCATGCTCATTCAAAACCGAACCAGGGGTGTTCAACCTAATCGGGAATGTCGGAGACTTAATCCAACAATAATCTATAAAGACCTGGGCATCCGGATCGCCGGGGTAAAGGGAAGGGATCGGATTTTGTAAAGTGATTGTCCCCGTATAAGGGTTGACACCAGTAATAGGAACTTCGGTTTTATCCCGCCCGACGTAAACATGAACATCATCAATAGTAGCAGGTGTGTTATCCCCCCAATCCTTTACCAAAGGACCGTTGGGAGTTTGAATAATGGCCCTTTGATAAGAACCCTCCCCTAAAAATTTAGCAGATAAGATACCAGAATCTAAAGTCACGGCCCCTTCATATTGAATGGCCGTCATGCCTGTCACGGTTAAGCTGGCTTGCAAGGGATCCCCTGAATCCGGGTAGGTAACACTTTGAACAGTTATGTTAATAGGATAAGGGGCTAGATTAGTAAAAGTCCAATTATTTATATCAGTAACATAATCACTTGGGGGCACAGTAGAAAATTTAGCAATAACCGTAGAAGTATTAAATGGGTATAAAATTAAATCCGATGCGGGAAGGTCAAATGTATGGTATGACCCCCCATAAGGCCCTATCCCATAAGGAAATGAATAAATATCAGGATCGGGTGGGATCGGCGGATGGTCCGGTATGTCATAAATAAAATTAGTATTCCCAAAAGACCCTAATCCAAAAGGGATCATAAACATATCGGGATCAGGTTCTATTGGTGGTGTATAAGGCAGCTCATACGGTCCAATGTCCCACCCCTCGCCCTGGGGCCTCTCCCTGCCCAGGTAATCGTCTGTAACGGTAGGCAGGTCTATACCAGCGTCCACACAGGGACTGTCCGGGTCTATGTCACCGTTGATCAGCGGATCGGCGGTGATGGTGCCTGCCACGTCCCAGCCCGAGTCAAAGGCGTTCGCGCAGTTGAATAGGCAATTATTCCGGGCGGTTGGAGTTATTGTGGTACCAATAGTGACCCCCGCCGTCTGGAAGTTGACAACGACGTTATTGACAAACTGGGTAGTCGAGAATGCCGGGGCAATCGCAGCGCCGCCCGTCAGGCCGGAGCCGATCAGCATATTATGCGCGACCAACGCCCCTGCCGCCGGTAGGGCCGGGCCTGCGATTAGGGAACTGTCACCGCCGCTGTGATGGTGCGTGATTATGTTATTGACTATGCGGCTCGCCGGTGCTGCGCCTGCGGTGCCTGCTGCCAGGGAGCTAGTCCGTATCCTGGATCGCTCCACGATCAGTTGGGTAGTGCCGCTGATTTTAGGGGCTAGGTTCGGGATTTCGTATAAATCACAGTCGGTTATTGTCAGGGCAGCTGCTGCGCCACCACCTACCACCTGAGCCTGCCGCCACGTCCCGGTACCGGGCAGGATCACTACTCCGGACAGTGTTTGAGTGTTGGGACCGCCGATCCCGGACATCAATATCCAATCTGCCCCATTGTCTAGCCGGACTCGCCAAGACGTGTGTAATTTCACCGCCTTATTGCCGAAATAAAACACATGGCCATCTAGGGTGGCATGGCTTGGCGCAATCGTCGGTTTTGCGTCGTTTTCTGTTAGAAATCGGACAGTTCCGGCGGCGGTAAACGTGATTACGTTACCTACGGTGGTAGGGGCCAAAACACAGTCAGCGGCGGCAATAATGTCAATAAAATCACGGCCTACCGTCAGTCGTTCGTCGTACGTCGCAGCGTCCAATATCGTGACGGTGGACCGATCCTCGGCTGTACCGTTGCTGGACGCCGTGATTGCGGCCTGGATTGTTGTGTAATCGCCCAGGCCGGGGGTTTTGTGGACTGTTAGATGGGTTGCCACTGCTTATCTATTCCGCCGTTATTGTAAACTCATGGGTTATTGATTGATCCCCTACCCAAACTATAGCCGTTCGTATCCCGCCTGTTGAAAGCGATACACTGAAAACTAATTTATTAAAAACTAATTTAGTAACATCGTCCACAACGGTGTTTGCGTTGTTTAGATAAATATATTTCTCACCCCCGTCATCACCGGCTAACATTTTTTGTCCGTTATAATCACCAATGGAGTCCACAGGCCCGTTTTTTATAAAAATCATGTAAGGTATGACACAAAGCCCTGTCTGTATAGGTTTTCTATACCTAGGGTCCAAAGGATTTGGACTTGCATAGACCGTAATTTTAGTTTTTCCGTTCCCATCCGGTTCCGATGATATTGATAACGACAAACCTGCTATTTGAGGAATATATCGGGATTCCGCAGATTTCCAGATATATGATTTACGAACAGCATTAAAGTCTGTATACACGTCTATCAATAGATTCCCGCCCAAGTTAGATATCTGTTCATCACCACTAAACAAACATGTTGTTTGATCCCCGTCTAACCATGCTATCTGATTATCTTTACCAGCCCAGGATCCAGTTGCCTGATCTAATACTAGGCAAGGCCTCCCAATGCCCATCCCACTGATGTCAGAAGGGTCGCGGTAGGCACCAAAAACTTGCAAGCCACAACAAGCTGGGATGTCTACTAATCTCCATTGAGGGGGTCCCTCACTATCAAACTCATATCTATAAGGGATTCGTGAATTACTGTCATACCAATAAACCGTATCTTTAACGGGATCCTCATAATCAAAACCAGACCCGTTCCATGATGCAACCTTATAAGGATTAGCATGGTTTGGGCCTGTTAAAAAGACGGGATTGGGTCTATCAAACGGTTGTATGGGGTTTGTATTTAAGGGCATCTGATAATGAATTGGCTTTTCTTCAGGCTCAACCTTACTGTCCATGACTTGTAACATGGTCACATTGACCCAGGCTCCAATTTTAGACCCAGCCCAAATATCATCAGGTACTATCAAGGATGGTTCAAGTTGGTCTTGACCTTTGTCAAGCGCATCCCCGCCTGGAAAAGCCGTGTCCCAGAGGTATACAACGGGAAGATTTAGAGATCCATCGTCACCCTCAATGACAGGGACTTCCTTCACTATTATAGCATCTCCAGCTTGTAATCCCACTGAAGATTTAGCCTTAAGAGCGGTTAGATCTTTAACCTTTTGAATATCGGCCCCGCCACCACCCCCAGGGTCTAGGCTTGCCACCCTATTAATCAATTCATCAATAGCATCTTGAACTTTAATAGCATTTAACTGATCTGTCGGATCAACGACAGGGGTAGCCTCATTCCAAGGCAACCTATAATCAGGGTCATAAGCAATGGTATCCGCCTGAACTTCGGACTCCCACACAACCATATCTTTACGGGCCGGATTAGGGTCTAGATACTTAACCCCTTCATCTAGAATACAAGAACTTGTCCTAATCTTCTGGACTTTGCCGTTAGCTAAACTCGTAGTGTCAATACCCAAATAACCGTCTTTGATCAAAGAATGTTCAAATTCGGCTTCGACATCATTATTACGGCCTTCTAACAAGACTGCAAAATTATCCCCGTCCCGCTCATCTTTACCGATCAATGTCGAACACTTGAAATTCACTTCCCCGCTTTTTTGATATAAGGCTAAGCCAAAAGCCTCAACATGGGCATTATAAAATTCTGATTCCAACACGGCATCGGTATCAGCTTCCTTGACATAAATGCCATGGGTTTCTGAAAAGACCCTCAAATTTTTAGCCTGGATATCGATTTTAGACATGGCCCTGGGTTCGATGACCAGTGCCCCCATATCCTTATTTGACAATACATCACTGATAATCTGACAATCCGTAAGGTTATATTTACCCGATAATGTCCCATAAGAAGCAGGAACAATGCCCCAAATATACAGGGCAGGGCCTTGTGTGGCCGAGTCTTTACCCTGTCTAACTATGCAATTATTAAAATCATAAGTGGCCCTAGACGGTAATAATAATGTAGGTTCTATTGTTTCATGCTTATTAACAAACACGATATTTTGGGCTTTGATAGTATCAAAATTTGATACCACATCCACCCCATGCCCCGTCATGCCTGATTCTGTTTCTACAATAACCGAATTTGGCATCATGCCCATCAGGTAAATAAAAGGCTTTAACACCAGGGTTTCAACATAACGTCCCGGTTGAATGAAAATAATCCAAGGGTTATCATCATCAGGTGCTGGTGTTTGGTTTTCAGCCCAGTCAATAGCATCTTGGATGTTATAAAAATCCCCAAAATGAGTTGCTGGAATATCAATACCTGTTTCTGTCCCTACGGACCCTGTAACATCCTCTGCCCATCCCGGCATGTGGATAATGTTATCGGGATCATTAGGGGTTTTTGAATCATCACGTCCTTTATTAGAATCTACATACAAGACCCGTCCCGAAGTTGCCGTTCTTTTGATAAAAGCACTCAAAGTATTTACATTCTGATTGACAGTGTTTGCCCACCCGGTCGGACTGATATCTTCTGGGATGTTCAACACCCCATCATGGACCTCACCCGCCGCTGGTAGCCTTATATCCCCAAAAACCGCCGGGACCATCACCCTAAGATACTGGACCCCTTGGGTAGGCATACCATTATCAGTAACAAGCCTTACTAGATAAGACCCGTGGTTATCCAAAGGGTCTGAAAAGGCAAAACTACTCGTTGTGACAATCTCGGTATTTACCTTTGAGGCCGTCCCGTCATTGGATAACGGGCGATAGACCACTTGCCAGTCGTATGTGGACGGTGGTGTGTCCCCCGGATCGTGAACATAAGAACATGTGATATTATCCCCAACTTCGGCAATAATACTGTGATCTGCCCCGGCTGGGTTAGGGTTTCCGTTAATGCTTATGAGAATATGAGCTGCCATTACTAAAACCTCGCTTTCCTAAAAACCTACCATTTAATCAATTTCAATAGCCAAACTAATCAGAAAAATTGATTAGTAACATCAACATCTGTTTCGATATGAACCCTTTGCATACCTAACCTGTCCACAGTAACAGAATACACTTGATCGCTCAAACTTTCCGGCATCCAGTTTTTAATTTTCAACAATGACGGGCTTATCCTTACCCTATTATACGGCATCCCATTCAGGGGGGCCGGATGTCCGGTTCGGATAACGCCCCCATTTAGTCCACACAAAGCATTTATTCGATATTGACCGGCATTAAGCCCTTCATGTATCGTTAAAATCTCACCCTCAATTACTGATACAAAGTCCCCGTCAATATCAATCACGTCGGGTCCATTCACTGTGAGGAATCCCGATAAGCCCGTCGGCAAGGTCGTGTACCTTCTAGGTACAGGATCGTCGCCAAAGGGAAATATCTTTACATCTTCAATAAGCCATTCATCTTTATTCACACCCTCTGTGATTGTCAAATAACTACCGGGCCTTATGCTACTAAAATCTCTATTCACGTCCCTAAACAAAGATCGGTCTGTTAACGTTTCCCCGGTACTTCCCGATATGGCGTACGTCCCGGTCCAGTTTTTACGAAAATCATCATAATGATAAGTAGAGGTGCCCCATTCGTTTATGACTTCACTAGTGATTATATTCTTGAATGTTTCATGGAAAACATGCCGGTACTCATAAAGGGTATGGGCCGGTTTCAATGCTTTCATTACTAGGTTAATATTTTTTTGTAATGTTAACGGGTCATTGGGAAAATCCGATATAAAATAATCATAATTCAATAACAGGATAGCCCCTATCGGAATCCTATCTTTTTGAATTTCGATAACCCCGTTATCCAAAACCCTGTAGTCAACATCCCGTTCATATTCAACAGTTTTATCTTGACTAAAGACCCGTACTGAATCCAAATCTATATTTACATTATCTATTTCGATAAGGTACTGGTCAAAAGAATGCTCTTCATCATCGACCGTAACACGCCGCTTTCCTGATACATTAATTTCAAACGTGAATTGATCGCTGGTGCCCCATAACGATCCTTTTGTTTGACGGGCGGCGATGGCCTTTTCTATCACGGTCACGGATGCGTCGGTTAGGGCTTCAACACCCCCGGTGACAGAATCTTTAGTGGCCCCCTTTAATAATAATTCGACCATCCGTTGTAAAAAATCTCTGTATGTCACGTCCCCTGTGATAACAGGCCAGCCGTCAAAAGTATTTGCATCGGGAAAAACCAAACTGCCTATAATCTGAAATAAGACTTCGGATCGTGTAAAATCATAAGACGTATCAGCCATGACCTCTTGGGCTGTTATTTGAAATTCTGCCAACCGTTCGGCTATGGCTTGGAATTCCATTGTATAAAACGGCCCTGGGACTTGGGAAACATAGTTGGACGGTAATAGGCTTGTCATCTCGGCAATGATAAGGTCCGCTTGTGACCTGATCATGGCTTTACGATCTTGGCTATCTTTAGCAAACGGGGCAGGGTTTTGATTAACCATGCCCGGTAATATGTTTTTAGGGTCTGCCATAATGTTTAAGCCCTTTTATCTTCATCATAGACAAACTCAACCGCCCCCAACCGTAGATACTCCACAGGACTGGGGTCTATGTTTTTAACCCCTTCATCACCATAAACCGTATAAGAAACCTGATATGTTTGATTCGCTATATCAACATCTTTCGGCAAAGCAACCAACACTCTGTTTTCTGTCAATGACACCCTGTACCCTGCCCGATCTTCCACACTGGAGAATGGGTAAAGCCTTTCTAGGGTTTCATTATCGCTATAGCCGGGAATCCAAAGGCCCTCACCGCCTATAATAAAGGCTCTATAAGCCCGATCCCGTAAAGGGACACCGTTAATGTTTGGGGGCTTGTTATAGCATATCAGGTCTGTTACCAAGGGTTTATTGTTTATATCATAAGTGACAAGAGACACCTCTTTAGTGTCATTTGACAAGCCTCCGCTATTCATAGTTCCTGAATCAAAAGCATTTTTTAACAAATAAACATCAACCGACGGTGTGGACCATTCTGCTACATGATAATAATCCGATGTTGGGATAATTTCCCTCAAAACCAATGATTCATCAGCTTTTGCCAAATGGGTTAACGGCACTAAAACATAAGAAACACCTGTGGAGTTTTCTATAATGTTAATAATATCCGATTGCCTTACTGATTGACCTAAACCCAGGCTATTAAAAAACCTTTGTAGTTCAGTGCGCACATTACCGTCAACAACATTCTGGGTATAGCCTTGTTGCATGACAATAGTTGCACTTATATCAACATCGGTTGCAATGGCCTCTTTAGTCAGGATATCTGATGTTATATGGCGATAAGGGGATAGGGCGTTTTGAACGTTGCTCACCATAGCGTTAACGGTATATGTCACGGTGAAGTTTTCATCATATTCATATTCAATGATGACAGTGGACCCGATTTCGATATTAGAGCCCACTGTTAGATAGATAGCCATCGGAGTCTCGCCCCGTTCACTGATAAATGTGTAATCCTTATTGTTATCAGTGCTGTACGGCCCGATGTATTCAATAGTCCGTTCACGGTTGAATATGTGAACGGTGACAGGATTGATTCCTAAATCCTGCAAATATTCTGTACGGTCCAAAAAGACGTGCTCATTGACGGATGTCAAAGTTTTAAATGATGGGGTTTCTGTCGAGACTTGGATATAACTATTGGCTTCACTGGAACGCCCTAGCTTTGTCGCAGGGCTTCCGGGGAATAATGAATAATCACTTTCTAAAACCAATCCTGAAACATCCCCTGTTAAAGATATAATTGAATTTACAGGTTGGCGTTTGAATATATGTTTATTACTAGTCCTGAACCGATATGTTCCCATGAATTGATCTGTTAAACTTATACCAACCGGAGTATTATGTTTAGGAGACAATACAATAACATCAGGGGCTTCGATTTCAACATCGGTCAAGTCAAACACCTTGCCCGTGGTTATGTCTTTGAATACAAGACCCCAGGCCGGGTTATCTATCATTTCTATTATAGGGTTGTCACTTGTCACTTGGCTATTGACCACCCTAAATCGCAAATCCTTCAAGTTGCCAACGGGTTCAAATTGAGAATCCGGGTCGCCTGTTAGTACCAGTTCAAAAGAAAAGGCAAATCTGTCAGTGGCTTTAATTACAGAATCCCCCCGTAACCAAATATCGACTTTACCTCCAACATGCCTTCCCAAGTCATCAATATCTCGCATCATTAAATCATGGCCGCTACCAACAACACAAACCTCTTCAACACCAGGGATATCCAAGGCCCTTGAATAAAGGCCCTGATAAGTACCAGAATCCACCCCTGCTAAAACCCTATCACAACGGGTAGCAAGTTCCCTATTGCTTTCAGCATCCCGTCCGCCAAACAACGGGGCTTCGTTTACGGCTTGGATACCGGAGGATCCTCCACGAATGGTTTTTAATTGACCGGCGGCCAAGTTACCGGATTTTCCAGGGGTGTCCGCCTGAACAAAGACCTTGGTCGAATAACGGCCCGTAGCAGGATTATAAATACTTCCAGCACCCGTTGAGGTAATCTGCCCAACCGAAGTCGTTCTAAATGTTGTACCCCCGCTAGTCAAAGCAGTCCCCATAGGCAGGTAGTAAGTGGTTGTCGGGCGGCTGGTGACATAGATAGTGACTTCTCCACGAGCCCTTCGACCTGCACGCCTTTGAACACCCCTTGTGGCCGCCAATCTATCAAAAGCATTATCAATGATATTCTGCACGTCTTGATCCGACTGCAAAAAGAAAGCCTGTTTCAAAGCCTGTTTGTACGGGGATTGTGTTACAGGGACAGAATCCCCCGTAAATCCGGGATCATCAATAGCCAACAGGGTAGAAAAAGCCTGACAATTTTGTAAAAAACCAATAATAAACCGTAACCGTGATGCTTCGGATGCGAAAGGGTCAATAAAAGTATCTCGCAAAACCGACCCCGGCTTTATATCTACTTCAGGATGGGTTCGATAAATAGCCAAGGTGGTGTCTTGAATTATTTGTTGTCTTGAAACCGTTGGCAATGATGCAACAATAGGGGAAACTGTTAACGGAGCCGCTGCCACTTCAGGAGAATAGGCTGATTCATATTCAACACCGTCAATAAAATAAACAGCCGTGGCAACATAATAAATGGGATCGGAATCCTGCAAGGCCATGAATTCAGAATTGGGCAGTGCCGGATTTTGCATTGACGTTGGGGTGGATCGCCGATCATGAATAAATGAATAAGCCTTTACTTGATTAACCGCTTCAATTGTTACAGTAGTCTTAAAGTGGTTGACATCACCAGGAACCGCCAACGCCTGATGATAATCGGTTTTGATAACATTAGGAATGACAACAGTTTCTTTATCACTTTCTGTCATTTGAGAAACAGGCTGGGATGTCTCAATCCCTAACATTTGAAAATAAATAGGGCTCGAAACGTGCGAACCATCTTTATTTAAGGCTGTTTTTGAATCCGCCGTCATAAAGCCTACAGGGGATGTTTGCTCTAAAATAACGGGGGTAGAAACCTGCACTGGATTAATTCGTCTATATCCTGATAAACCTCCCCCTGAAGTCGCCGAACCATAAAAGTTATATCCAATAATGTCAGAGTTACCCGAACCGTGAACAGTTATTTCCACCTTGCGATCCAAACGTTCAACAAAAATATCGGTAGGGGGGTCAATATCCGCCCCCCTGTATTTTTCTTCAGATATGTGTACGGTTACTTTCGCCGGACGGGTCACGTCCCCATTTGACAATACGGAACGAACTTGAAAGGTGTTTTCACCCGACATTAACAATAAACCATCTGGGTACACTGAAGGGTTTGGAATAATGAAGGTGGAACCCTCAAAACTCACGTAGTCTGAATCATTCTTAAAAGTCTCATTGTTTATAGCAACTTGCATGTCTGCTGTATCAGGATCACATTTACCAGTAAAAAACTGATATGAAACATCAGTCGAGTACCGAAACTCATTTCTATACTTATTATCAGGCCCTAAAAATTGTGGTTCTTGAGCCATATCTTATTGTCTCCCCATCATCATCAAGCCGTTTGACCCCATCAGCGCTGTTACTGATGGGACTGTGAAAACCGTGGTTAAGTTTATAGGTTCCCCCGACGCATTTTGAACTGTAACAGAAATTAAAAAAGCCATATTGTTTTGTACGTGAGGCTTTACATCTACAGAAATAATTGAATACAAACGTTCTTTATAAGAAACCTGCTGAAACTTTGTCTGGGATTCTTGAAGGTTTTGAAGTTTAGCTAAAGCTTGCCTCACGTCCTCACTAATCAAAGCCGTTATACCTGCTACAACTTTTGTTCCAATATAAGATTTCAAATTGGTTCCATACCAAGGGTGGTGTGGATTACTACCTTTATCAGTTAAAATGATCTTTAAGGCTGCCTGTTGTAGCAAATCCTCATTTTCAACCATGAAAGCCTGCCCACGGTTATTGAATCTTATATCGTTTTCAACATGCCCCCCTTGACAGCGCAAGCATCTATTTGAAGGCACACTGTAAGTAACCTTGAAAACAGGGTTATTTTTGACAGGGGTGTTGAATTTGATATACCTGCTCACACTTGCCGCATCTATTTTATCTTCTTCAGCCCGATCATGAATACTCCACGAAGGGTACAATTCCCTACCATAAGCCACTTTCTGATAATCAAAGCCCAATAATTTTGCGGCTGGTCCCCCAACCCGAACAACCGCTTCAGGCCCTACCGCTTTCGTGTTTGTCAATACCAAATGCCCATTTTCTGATTTGATCTCCACATGCGAATTTTTTATTCCTGTATCAAGAATTTTTACCATTGACTCTACAGAAAACCGCCCCTTATTTTTTACTGGGATTATAATTAAATCAGTCTCTTGAACATCCCACACCTCATAACTATCCCCTTTAGCGAGTTCCGAAGTTGTTATCGCCAATACATTCTCGCTTTCATTTATTTCAAACGGCCCCGAAGTGCGGTTATGCAATATAGCCTGCGAGAAAGTCCCGCTTTGTGGTAAGAAAATCGTATCGTTAGCAGTTATCCTTACAGACCCTGATGAGCCTATAGGTTGTCGAGTAAATAAAGATCGGCGATCAAGGCTGTTTAATGGAACCACTTCCTCTATGGTTATATGGGGACACTGCCACGCTAATGCAAAGTCTTGACTCACTTAACTAAACCTACATCCAACTACCCAGACACTTAATACAAAATTTATTGAAGAATTAACACCCCATAGCATCACGTGTTGCTTCCGAAGGGGTGTCCTCAAAAGTAAATCCTAGATAGGCAATTGAACTGTTAGGCAGCCCATATGAAAGCACCCCTCCGATTTCATCGGTTTCAAATATTATTTCATTTATACCTTGAATCAAAACCTGAACTTGTAAATCAGGATTGAATTTTTCAGGGTCCAATTCTCCAGGGGATGGGATTGTGGAACCACCCCCCCATGCCTGCACCAGAATCTCATCCCGTTCTTTTAGCAATTGCTCTCGAAGGTCACACAGCTTTATTATCCGCCATTCAATTTCTTGTAATCGCTCTTTAATATCCTGATTCGCCCAGGCCCTTATCTGATGCATTGTCTTAACAATTATGTCAGAATCAGTTCTCGAACGATCCATCATTCTCACACCTTGACGGGGGGCATAGTACCGATCTGTACAAAGATAGCCCCCCTTCAGGTAAAGTTCGTTAGATTCTATATCTGGCAGTTGCTCAATGTTTTCGGTTGAAATTGGGGCCACAACCCCTCCACTTGGATAGGTTTCTTCTACAACCATTGAACCATCTTCAGCATCGACTTCAACAACCGTACCGCTTGGATGCATGAAAGGTGAGATATCTAACGGATTCCCCCCTTGTGCGATGTATGCCTGCATCAATTTTCCAACAGAGGACCCGTGAGTAACTGAAATCCCAATCCGTTCTTCAGAGGCTAGCAGGTTGTCCCCCTGTTTATATTTTCTATAGACAACTTTCACATCTCCGATTCTTCTCACTTCGGCATTGATTACAGCTATTCTCTTAAAAACATCTCGCCGATTATTTAACAACCATGAAGTGCAGGTCTTGAAATAGCCTATTGGCCATACACTCATTTTATCAAAAGTCATAGGACGATCACTCCTTTACAAAACATCAGGTTCCTCGGGTTCGTCTTTGCTTTTTGGGTTAGGAACAATTGCTACAGGGGGTAATAGCCCGACCATACTATCACTTCCAGAATCACTTTCGGTATTGAACATCGTTTTAAGAATTTCCATAATCAACGCTGTCCCAGGTAACGGCATCACTACCCCTAAACCAGCACCATACGATAAGGGGGAATCGTTAGGTTTTTGTTTTGCAGACACAAAATCCGCCAACATACCATCAGTCCCATCAGAAAATAAAACTAAAGCCGATGCTTTTGGTATTTGAACCAAACTACGAAAAAAAGACATTATGAGATCATTGATATTTTTTATTAATTCTTGAAGTTCTGTAATGCGACCTTCAAGATAATCAATATGAGCTTTTATTGCATCAACTATAGATTGCATCGTTTCTTTAACGGCTTGCATCCAGGCTTCCAAAACCCTCATAACATCATCTATAGCTGTAAACCGTGCTAGAAACCTTGCCTGTACCCACTCCCCTTCTTGTGGGGGCTTCACTAAAGAGGATGCCGCCGCATTTAACGCCAAATAAGCCTCATCTAACAACTGCCCGTTTTTTGCTTTTGCAAATAAGCCACGACAATAAACTATCCCACACTCGTCGGGGTTTATCTCCCTTGCTTCCAAAGTGTTTTTGCCCATGTAAAATACGGGGGCTATGTCGTCCGCCGAACCTTCATAACTAACAGGTTCTAATTTCTTTTGGATAAAGGGGTGGTAGTTCGAGGGGATTTCCCACTTACCGTCTCCACCATCCAGTGCCTGTTCTAAAACGGGTTTCCATGCCGGGTAGTCTTGTTTTGCTTTCTCTAAGGCTCCCTTATCATCAAATTCTAAAGGAAGTCTGAACTCAACATTAGGGAACTTAGGAATTTCCATAAATTGTGGGGCTCGAAGTTTGTGGACCCCGCTTATTTGAAGCAGGACATCATTAACTCTATCACTTGATATGCCTATACTGTGATGGTTAATTGCCACGCCACAATTCAATGTTGATAATTTAGGGTTGGAAAAGTATTCAGATATAGTGGTATCCCAAACAGCATCTTTGGGGTATGTGGGCACCACACCTGCAAGATTAAACAATTCTCTCCAGGTAACAGTACGTAAAAACTTTGTATTCTGCACTATCTCATGCTCTACTTCAGGCCGTGGCCCTGTAGCTTTATAAGTGTCATAGACAAATATATTTGCTAGCCGATACACGTCCTCTCTAAATTTATTGGGGGGTATTGTTTCTTTGGTTCTGTACATATCTGCGGGATTATTTTTAAAGACATAGCCAAGCAAATGTCTAAAGTTTTCAAGCCCGCTTCTTTGAGCTGCTACTTCGGACAACAGTTTTTTCTTTTGTTGAACTAATTTAACCGTTTCAGGATCGTAGTTTTCTTTTACTTCATCAAAAACTTTAAGGTCGGGTCTTGTCAAAGCTAGTACAATAAGAGCCGTCCGTACAGCATCAAAATACTCTTGGACATGAGCAGTTGGGAAGGTCAAAGCCACAGGATCGGAAAACGGCCCTACATCAAGCGGCCCAATTCCAGGGGCATTGAGTTTCCATGCTTTATCAGTAGAAATTAACTGACTGCCTTTGTCTAATAAATCATAATTGAAGGGTGTTTTCTTATTGGCAACGGCTTTAGAACAAGCGGCCACTCTAACGAACACTTCCGAGGCATGATCTTCAGTTTTAACAAATTTCATTTTGCCATTAGAATCTTTTTCAATATAGCCATCACTAGGCATGTCTTTTAATTTCAGCACGGCCTTGTATTCTTCCAACATGAATTGAGCGCCTGTCGAAGCTGCTGACACGTAAAAGAATTTCTGGAAATGATGATCATTGTCGGCCCCTAGATTTTCTAAATCAATAACTGTCTGGCTGGCGGGGGAAGTCATCCCGAACATCCGCCTCTTACCCGGCAAGGTATTCCCGCTACCGTCTAATGAATTATTATAAGTAAAGTCATTAAAACCGCTTATCTGATCCCGCCCCCCAAACAAAACTACGGGGTTCCCTGCCTGATCGACCACAACACCGGATTCCCTAGGTTGAACTTTTTTCTCCGAGCCCTCACTTGACGATGCCATGCCCACATTGCTTTGGGGCCTGTCAAAAAATAACGGTATGCCCTCTTTAATTGTGGAAACCGAAACGATATACCCCTTCGGCGGAAGGGGTGGGAAAGGGTTAAAAGGGTTTTCAAGGGATGGTTGTTCGACCTTCCATTTCACTACAGAAATGTCCGGCAACTTCTTAACTCCCGGCTTAAAGAACTCATCTAAATCTTTAGGGGCCAGTATTGTCGCAGCATCAGTCGCATATAAGATTTTAGTGATAGTTGGAATGGGAAGGGTGCCTGTATCAAAATCCGACAAACCCCCTCCAAAAAATTCCAACATCTGCCTAATAAATAGGACTAGACGTTCGATGTCTGTCATATCCACAGACAGGTAGAACCAAATACTAAAAACTTTTGAGTCCGCTGAAGTGATCGGTCTAGTGGGATCCGAAATATCCACCATGCGGGAGATCATGCGGCGTTCATAGGCTTTGTACCCACCCCTTATATGCCCGAAGGGGGGTTTTAACAATGCCCAGTCCCCGCACATGTAGATGCCCAGACTTCGCAAATCTCGTAATAAATTAGTAATGTAATCTATAATTAATTGAACAAATGCCAGTATGGGATCGACATAACCTACTAAAAAAGACTTCACAAGCTGTAAACTAGCCAACGCAATATCTAAAACAGAAACTAAAAATTCCGCTATTGTGTTTACAGCCTCCCGAACATCTTGGAGAAAGTCCCGCATCTCTAACGTCACTGTCCCCCATTGATTGTCAGGCATATTTAGACCCCCGGTTTATGTAACTTATAAAAAGCTACAAGGGCTTTCTCCAAGCCCGTTAAGTACATTCCCTGCTTCACCGTCCGCCGCCCCTTTGCATCCTTATTATTTGTTCCTGCAAAGCCGCCATCCGCTCGGTATCAGCGTTTACCAAGCCCTCTAAATGGCTCCGCAATTTCAAAAGGTTTTCTATTTGAGGTTTGATAAATGGCAAGTGGGTAGTTTTTTCAACGGTTTCATTCCACTGATTAGTGGATATCCCGAATTCTTTAAGTAAATCTTTTAGTTTCTGGTCCATAGTGTTACACATCCTTTAGTGATTTCAACTGTTCAAAAGCCCTAGCTTGATCTGCCAAGGTTTTTGGTAATTGTTTCTCGAACCTTTCGATTGCCGCCAATGTCCCCAAAACTTTATGAACCCGATAATTCAACCAAATCTGTCTCATGGCCCTAAACCGATCCCGTGTATCCAAAACTTCGTCGATAAGATCGGGTAAAACAGGATCGTCATCAATGTCTGAATCATAAGCGGCATAAGCCTGTTTGCCAGGGGATACGGGTGTCATGTTAAACGGATTTGTATCATCGGAGGTCAAGCTGTTTAATTGGGTATCTTTAATCCAAAACCGTCTGTCCAAAAGCGACATACAATAACCGTTATTTGCAAAAGGTGTCACGTCTGTCCGCCCGATAATAGACATCAGGTATTCATTAGACACGACGCCTAGACCGGACTCTGGATCCCTTGTATCCCCCAAGTCACTTATATGCTCATATTTTTGAAAATCGTAATAGGTTCCGTTTTTATAGCCAGCCAATAACCGTTTCAGGAATTCGATTAAAGATAGGATGCGTTCACGGTGCATTAAAATAAGGTCAACGGCTTCTTTACTAAACAATGATGATGGACGGATTATCCTATAAGAGAAAGGCTCAATTGAATGATATTTCAAATTCCCGGAACGCTCTTTGAAACTCATGGTTATAACATCCCTAGGGGCCGTCGGACGTAAATCCATTGGGTTTTCAATTCGTGAATCGGAAATTTCTGAATCATGGATTGTTGGATAAATAGAATAAGCCCTTTGATCATCATCAGATAGGAATGTTTGAGTAAAAGTGTTATCAGGGTCAACTTCGATATGTGTCGGGGTTATTTTAACCACCCTATAAAAGCCCCTGTTATCGTCTGTGATTGTTGGCCTGCCGGGGACGTAAACTCCAGGGCTTGTCCGTTCAATAACGCCTTTATCCCCCAATGGCCTCCCACCCTTTTCAGGGAATACAGGCAGATCATCGATCAATGGAATATCCCCAGCAGGGTCTATGATGACAATATCACCTTCTTTTATACCCATACTGGTATAAGGTTTAGATAAACTACTATCACTTAATTTATTGGTTTCTTGAACATACCCTCCATTATCATTATTCCAATCAGCCTCTGTTTGCCAAACTTCCTTATCGGTTATTAGTTCCAGCAATTGCATGTTGGATTGTTCGTGGGGTACGGGGGTGTGTTTCAAGAATATCTCGAAGTGATAGCCAGTCGGGTCATCTACAGAAACCAGACCGGGCATTTTTAATAAAATTTCCTCATCTGACATAACATGGGCTATGGGAACACTGTCTATTACTTTATTGACATTATCCAAAAGCCTGAATATATCACCTGAATGAATGTTGACATCGGAATTGTCAAAACCTCCCAATTGAGTCCCGGTATAAGGGCCTTGGCCGTTTAACATAAATGACTTTGCCGACACCTTGCCAACCTGCCTATCGGCATTAAAGCTATAGCCTGTGACCACCCCACGGCGGATTTCATAGGCATATTGCAAAGGTTTAAGGTTATGGGTTAGTTCGGCCTTATGAAACCGTCTTATCCTGCGAACCGTGAAATTAACCTCTTCAGGGGAGCCAGAATCCCGCATCCCATAAAACCGTGAATTAATATCAGGGTTATATGGTAGGCTATGGTTTTTATCAACAATATGGGCAAAATCGGAAGTCAGGTTTGTTGCCATGCGGGGGAATGTCGGCTCCAAGAATATCCCGGCTTGGGCATAAAACCCTGCCAAGTGATTGACCCTATTTTGTAAAGCTAGGGTAGTGTCAGGTAGGATGCACTTCAAGCTCAATGGGATAGCGATATTTTCCCCTCCCCATGATGACGGGGGGACATTCAAGGTATGCCATGAGGCTGCTGTGATATTCCCAACGTCCAAGGTGTTGATGATGCCATCATACAAAACATCGTCAGGGGATGCCATGGTATTACCCGGTTTGGCTAATGCCAGTAAAGGAACCAAAGTGTCGGGATCACCAGGGGATTTTTTGATTTTTAGATCATCAGACGGGTTCCCACTAAATACCAGGATTCTGTCTTGTAAATTTTCTTGTAAAAAAGGCGGTGGGATTAAAGAAACCCATCGAAGGCCGTAAACAGCATTACCAGCGTCTAAACCTACACTATTATTTTCCGGTAACAGACCCCCGTTTATATTCACAGGCCAGTACCGCATACCTGAAACGGAAACACCTTCTTTTATTAAAGAAACGAACGTCGATTCATCATCAGGGAGGGTATTTCCAGCGGCGTCCAGGAATGACCCGCCCGAAGGATTTATCGTAAAGATGCCCTGTTTTGACGGGTTTGTTGATAAGGCTGTATATTCACAACTGATAACAGAATATCGGTATTCCATTTCATCAGTTGATGCCAGATGATTTTGATTTAGTATAAAATACAATCTGCCCGATGCCGTAAAACCTGATATGTCTCCAGGGTTTATTTCATAACCGTTACCTACGGGGGCGTAATCGCTTAAAGTTAATTTGTGAGTTGTCTGGTCATACCCCACTACGGTTGGGAAGTGGACGGGGCACCATCCGGCGGCGTTGGCGTTACCGGCCCGTGACTGCATAGTGATCTTTTTAATCCCAATATCCTCGTCGGATTCTGATACAACGTGTCGGACTAGATATGTCCCGCACATTGTCGAGGCTATATGACCAGGATTTGCCGATTTATCAATAACGACAATATCGCCGGGGACTACGTTTGACAGGCTGCCATCATTTACGGTGATATCGGTTATCTTATTGAACCCGCCCGTGAACCCTGTCCCTGATAGGATCGGCCCCTTTTGATCATTTTCATTTGAGGGCAGGATTGCAGCCGTGACGTGATCTCCTGTCATGGCTCGGTTATCCAACCCTTCATAACCATAAACCTGAATGGAACCCCTTTCTGTTATATTATTATCTAATGGATCCCACGTCCCGAAAGTTGGGAAGGTTAACGGTACTGACAGATTATTTACGGTCGATGTTATTGACGTGTTATGGGTATTCCCAACAGTAATGCTATTTATCGTTAAGTTGGCTTCCATATTGATATTCGATAAGGGATGTTTTGTCCCCTTGGGTAAAGCCCTTCGCATATCAATAACTTCATTAAAAGTCAGCCTGTCGTCAGATATCCAAGCGGTGTTGGACTTACCTATAACATCAATAGCGAATTCATAACCATATAGGGATCGTCTGATAGTGTTGGGGAGATCATATTGAATCTCAAAAGGGATAACCCATTCATTTTCTGACACCCCGCCTGGGACTTCCGATAACCAAGGCAGAATGTCATAGCCCGGTATTTCTATATCCTGATAACTCGTTCCGTCATAAGCCGTACCGAAAATCGGGGGGCTGCCTATGTTATAAACGGTTTCATTATCCTGGTAATCTTTAACAGTTATCTTATTCGTCTGTAACGTGATTGTCAGAATCTCACGCCCTCCGGGGTCTGCGACCGGCCATAAGGGGTCTTTATCTCCGGGGAGCCCTTCATTTATATCCTTATCCCATCGGGCATAGATATGAATAACAACTTTGTTATCATTATCTACAGATAAGAAATCATTAAGGTTCCCAACACCGGGCGTAACCCCATTATTCAAAGCTAACGACCCTATGCTATTAAAGCGTAGGTATGTTTTATCGTCATCAGAGAGGCTTAAAAATTCAACACCGGGCGGGGGGATCGTTTCTGATTGAGGTTCCCCGTTATAAGGGTAGTTATCACTATTGTCAATAAAACTTATGGCCTTATTAAAAGTATATGTAACAGGGGAGCCCGTTTGGTTTGACCCCGGAATTAACGGCGGTGTTGTGGGAGTGATAAATCTCGGTATTGCCACGCTGTCCCCGCCCACTTTGGCTATTGAATAAATCCCCATCGGGCCGGGGACAGGATCGTTATTGATTATAAAAGGGCTTTCGTTCTCCACCTGGACAAACATAAGGTCATAAGGTCGGGCGTTCGATGTCAAATCAAAGGGGAATTGTAAACGATTGTTATTTACAACACTTACATCATTGGATAACAATTCATCAGGGTAAACTCCCCAGATATTTAGATAGTCCGGCACTAAAATGTCTGCCAATTCCGTACTGACTTCGCCGAAACGGTCTAGTTCAGTGTTGGAAGATCGTAAAAATGGATATTGACAATCCCCAGAATCATCAAATATTTCCCCGGACAAAGCCGGAATAGGATAGGGTGTTTCACTGTCATAAACAAAGGATACCAGACCTTCCAGTGGGGATAAGGGCTTGGGCGGTTTTTGCCCTGCCAGTTCTTTGACCGGGAATGACGGGTCATATATTGACGGGTATGTTTTATCTTTTAAGACACCTTCGGGCGTTATCCTTACGTCGAAACCCTTTCTATAAGTATTGATCCCCTCTGTCATTTGCATAAGGGCTTTTCTATCAGGGGGATCGGCGGGTTCATCAGGAACGCTGACAGTCGGGCCTGTGTATATCGTATCCCCTTGTCGGATGGGATATACATGCGCCGGAGTACTTTCTACCAAAATATCATCAGGAATGGTTATCCTTTGACCTTTAGAGTCTTGGAATGTAATAACGCAACCATATAACACTTCATGGACAAACAACCCCCCCTGGGCTCGAAGGGACGATCCATCAGGAAAGCCCCAGGTCAATTCATCACCTTGGGTAAATCCCGGTGTCATTAAATCGAGATCGCCAGCCAACACGTCCGGCAATGAACCGTTGGGATGTTGTGATATAAATTGATTATCAAAGGGAAATCCCGTATCAGGGTTTATCATCAGGTCATGTAAAAAGGCCGGAGTTGCTATTAGACAAGGCCCTGTAATGGCCGGTGAGGTACCGTTATCAAAAACATTTTGTGGAATCCCTTCAGGCAGGTACTTCCAGATTCTAGCCCTTGCCCTACGAATAGATAATTCAGCATCTTCAACGTTATTAATATCCCCAATGACAGGATTCGACAACTGCCCGATATCTTTACCATGAGTGCTTCGCCATTCACCATCAATGAAACGGCCCCAGGTATAAACCCCAGGGTCATCATCAGAATCGGACCCGGCCCCCGGATAAGTTGTCAAATAAGCCCGAGTCAATGTCGGGAACAGCCTGGAAAATCTATGGCTTTCTGACATTTTAGCCGTTTGCGCCTTCGCCTGCAATCTACGACTAAAGCCCTTCCAGACGGTTTTGGTTTTACCCAGCTTAGTTACAATAACATCGTCAATGTCATTATCAATAAAAGAAAATTGTTCAATCAACAGGTTATTCAGATAATCCGACGAAGGCACCCGGCCATTTATATCACCTGTAGTCAAAGTAAATGATTCAGGGGTCACGAACCAATCATCAGGCAAAACGGTAATATAATTGTCATCACTATTTACACGGCTATTGAATACGTCACACCATACATACCTAGCATGTAAAACCCCTGTTATCGGATCTTCATAACCCGGTGTTGGGTAATCTTTACCCGTTCCATACCAGAATCTAAATTTACCATCCCGATCTCCGATAAATTTACCTGTAATAGTTTCGTCAATTTGTTCAAAAAACTGAACCGTTTGATTATAAAAAGCTAAATAAATACGGGCTGCCCTGTCTTTATCCAGTAAGTGTTTATACTGGGCATTCAATCCCAACCGACCCTGATTCCAGTTTTTTGTGCTTCCGGCTGGTTTCATAGGGCCGCTGGCAGGCTGTCCCGCTGATATTTCGGCCACGGCTTCCTGGGCAATCTCGCCCAAAAAGCTAGGCATTGTCACAGCCCTAAAGTAAAATGTATCGGGATTGCTTATGGTATAAGTTCCTGTTAACGATCCGGTCAAGTCAGGGCTTTCTACATGTAAAAATGTCCCGGATGCGTGTTTCTCGAATATGACCCCATCACGAATCACAGGGGACAAGACCCTTACCTTGGTAAAAGATAAAAATAGCTTTTGAACCCCTCCCATTGCTTCATTCAGATGCAGTCCGCCTGTATTCCCATCAATGGTGTAATCAATATTAGGAACTAAAGTCCGGCCTGGACTCATACCATCGAATTTAATCAAATCATAAGGCTCTGTATCTACCAATGGCCCTAAACCAACAAAATCTTGTGTTTCTGGTGGATAGATCGGCCTTACTGACAATTTGACCGTGGGTTTGTTTATACCTATAGAATTGCCCACCCTGAATGGGGACGTGACGTGAATAACCGTCTTATTCCCATCATCGGATAATTTAACTTGCGATATGGTATATGGATAACCGCTGATTTCTAAAATATGGCCTGGGACGGCGAATTTAGTCAGGTTTCCAGTGAACGTGACCGTGCTTTGTCCACGGCTGATAGGCCCGAAGGGGAATGTATCCAAATCTATTGATTGTAAAAATCCCGCCGGGGCGTTTGTAGATATCGGAGACTTGCCATCAGGGTCAACAACACTAGTTATTGGTTTACATGATATAAGGGCAAGGGCATCCCCAGCCGGAGCCCGTGAACCCGATTCCGTTATTGTTGACGGGAAAATATCAACGGACGTAATCGGCCCCCGTTCCCCACCTTCATACAGTTTAGTGCTTTTAACATAATAACAATCATCGCCTAAACGCAATAATTGACCGGGAACAAAATCTTTTACACGATCCCCCCTCAATCCAAACCTTGATTGATTCGCTTTGATAAAGAAAGGGGGGCGGTAAATCGGCTTCGTGCTTGTCTCATAAGCCCGTTCACCGCCCTGGGCTTCAAACACGGCATAGGTAACTTTAACCACGGTGTCAGGGTCCAAGGTTTCTTTTAGAAACTTAATCTGCCCAAGGCCCTCTAAAGATTCAGGGTATGAGACAATAACATCAGTAGTCCCGAAATTTTTCATGATCGCACCGGTGAATATAATAGGGTCCACAGTGTGATCAACGGTCAATTTATCAGGATTGAATGTATATGTATGTCCATCAATCCGGTGGGCAACCTCATTACGGACAAACACGGGCAACACTTCAACAATAACATCACCTGTGGCACGGCCTTCCAAATCTGACTTAAAGTATTCAACCTCGACAATAACACCCTTGGATACGGGAGTGATAAAAGCAAACGCTCCCAACTGGGGATTTAGAGCAACATCCCGTCGGTTTTCTGTAATCATCTGCTGAACGCAGTAAACAACCGACCCTTGATACTTATCAATATCTGTTGAAGGTATGTTTAGATAACCACCCCTATCATATTCAATTGTTAAAGCCGGTAGGGATTCCGGGGGCATGAAATCCTCAACATAAACAACCCGGCTGGAAGCATATTTTGTCAATAAATTATCGGCAAAACATAATGTCCCGTTATGAGACAGGTACTCGATCCTATCATTATCCAAAACATCACTAAACTGACTTACAGGAACGGGTTTGAATTTTTCAGTCCCTAATTGAATACTAAACTGTGTCCGTTTAATAGGCACTTTCAGTTTATGGTTTGCAATAATGCCCAAAACCTCAGACCGTAGTTTAAGTAATTCCGCTGTATTAGACTTATCTAACCCATATCTGATATTGACTATTCTATCAGTGTCGAAATCCGCCCGAAGCCTAGGGCCATTTTCTATCAATAAACCGAGTGGTGTAAGTGTCCTTACTTTGAAAGGTTCCGTTTCCAGGTGTCTGAATTCTTCATAAAACATATCGGCAATCAGTGCCGGATCATAAACAGATTCGCTATAACCCTTAAACAATTCCCATGCGACATACCGATTCCCCGACGGTTCAGGTTTAGGTTCCAGCTCCAATGTATATGAATCAATAACCCTCTTTACAATGTAAGACCCTGTTACCGTTTTTAACCTGTAACCGGTTTCTATACCCAAATCCTTGAAGTCAGCTAATTCATCAGTAAACCCGCTTTCCGTAAACAATCCCGTAACACCATAAGCAACACGTTCACCGATCCTTTCTGTTAAAATCGCCGTGCCGGGGATACCATCCTGTGATAATAGGTAGTCAACATCAGGTGTTTGATATGACATCACCCCGTCATCATTGGAAACATATAAGCCTCCCAAGCCATGCGATAATGATTCAGGGACGATATTAGGTTTTCCAAAACTCACAATTGAGGCCGGAGTCGAAAATTCGTTATCCAAAACACCATTAGCAACCCAGTCAAATTTACCCTGTCCAAACCTATGAACGATATCTTTATAATGTTTCAAGGGCCTTATAATTAAATTCCCGTCAGCATCGGTTGAGGTTACAGAAAAATACACCCCGTCATCAATCCCTGCTACGTCTTGTAACGGCGGATTGTCTAAAAAGACATAAGGTGTCGGTTGGATATTTTCAGAAACAAGGCCATTTTCAATACGGACGGTGCTGTTAAAATCAGCAATGTCATCTTTTCGATCTAGATTCATAGGGCTCCTAAACAGCCCTACACTCACGCCTTCAACTAGCCAGTTATCAACACCCCCTTTAACCCTCCAACCCGGTAAAAACCCTAATACAGCGGCTCCTGATAGGTCTTTCTTATCATTTGATCCAAATCCGATCTCCACAGTCCCGTTTTTAGATAAAGCGTCAATGACAATCCGCCCGCTTAATTCATAAACCGATCCATTATCGTCTATCAAACTGGCAAGGCTTTCACTGACTTCCTGTGCAGTAAAAAAATCATTATCAGGTTTTTGATTAATTAAACTAATCGCTTCCCATTCATAAACATATCCGTTAATAGCAAAATATAAAATCTCACTGCCTGAAAACCTGAAAACATCCCTATTGCGAGATAATATACGGGGCTTATTTGTGTAAACCGCCGGATTAAATGTTGATTGTAAGAAATAGACACCATCGTCACCGGTATCTTTACGGAACTGTTTGTTGACGGTAACTTTTGATCCATAGATATCAAACACTTTTGCGATGTTGGCATGACCAGTCTTTAGTTTTGTTGACAGGTCTTTGCCATAATCGACTACTTTTATATCAGTGATCACAGAATCTTTAGAGAATATGAAAGTATCCCCGACATCAGATAACACTTGACGTATCCGGCCCGTATTAATGGCATCCTGGCTATCCCCACCCGGTCTAACCGATGCTGGTAAGTCAGGGTGTTTTGGCAATGATCCCGTCCCATCAGGGGCGTCGATAATGCCCGACACGCCAAGACCCCTATAGATATCATAACCGGTGAAGTTATCAGGCAAAGGGGCCGAGTCCGGGACATAAAAGGTCTTGGATTTGCCCGTTGCAGGGTTCCCATCCCCGTCCAATAACCTGACAGGTTTTTGAGTAGGCTGGGGAATTGCATTTAATGCCACCCCATCATATATGAGATCATCCCCTAAATAATGAATATCAAAACTTGACGATGAAGGATCGGACTTTCGTATATCAGCCAAACTTAAAATAACACGGCCCGTCGATAACGATACCCAGACCTCGCCCTCTTTTGGCCTTGTCGCCGTCTCCAATAAAGTATCATTTTGAAACACCTTGGCCGTAAGATATTGCCTATTGCCTATCCGTAGCAAGGGGCAGTCATCAGGCCCTGGTATTGGAGCGATATAGAGATTGCCTTTAGTGGCATCTAAAACTTTACCAACAATGCCAGTATCGGATTCAGTAAATTTTTTAGGGGAATACCAAATATGCCTACCAGCATAAGTATTGGCAAAATCAGGATTAAAGCTTAAATCCCCTGAAAATTGCCCCATAACACCTGATAGATAAGGGGCGTTGGCAAAGTCAAAACCTGATACCTCGTTATCGGGTATGACCTTAATGCCTAGCCAGTTACCAGCTCTTGTCACGGGGATACTAAACATCCCCGGTTCCGATCCCAATCTGATCATAGAATAGGCATCGGGATCGTCAGACCCCGGTAGATAAGACCCTACAGGTAGGTTATTTATCTTAGGGTCCATCTTAAATTTCAGATTATCGGCTGACAATAACCCTAAATTCTTAGGGCAAGACCCCTTATAAGGCCACCATCTTTGCGTCTTATTATCCCAACCAAACCGTGTTTCATATCTATCATTACGGGTCCACCAGAATCTAGCGGGAGACAGCGTGTATCGAACTGATACAATAACGTCCCCTCTCTTTATTGATAACCCACCCCCGAGCTGGTCTATTTGATCCGATGTTAAATAAACCACCCCAGATGATTGGAGATTCGTCACTACGGGAAAATAAAGATAGGGATTGTCCCCCTTACGTCCTGATACGGGGGAATCTATATCTACCCATCCCTTATCATCGTATTTAACATCCCCACGGGCAATCACAACCCAATAAACAGAACCTAGGCTTCTATTGCCAGGGTCATGTACCAAAAACCTATCGATCCCATCAGGCAATGAAATGTTGGGATTCAAACTCGAAATAGGCAGATCGCCCCCTGGGGGAATCACCCCTATGGCTTTCTCCAATTGCCATGACGGATCATCCACGGTCGTCAGGTTAGCGGTGTTTTGAGCCCATACCAAGTATTCAGGGGATGTAGTTCCAGGTGACAGTAAAATCGAAGCCCTATATTGATCGGCCCTTGCGTCAACGAAGTCCGGCCCTGGGATGTCATACACGTCAGGCAAGGGCTTTACATCCCGCACGACCCCCGTAACGGCTTCCGCAGTTGATTGTGCGTTTACCGGGGATGTGTTTACCGCCCTAAGTACATGCCCTGAGAACAACTGACTCATAACCTACACCACCCCAGATAAGGTCACACCACTAGCAGGATAAGGTGCAGGGGCACCTGTTACGGCCCCCATGCCAAAACCTTGTAACAGCAAGGATGTGATACCGTTTCCCAAGCCTATAGATAATACACCGATCAAAGACCCGGCCCCCATCATAGCATTTAAGTTAGCGTTCAATAAACCTATTAAAGAAGCCGCATTAGCCACCGTTATTTTTGAGGTATCAGAGCCCACCCCCACAGTAGGGGACAGGCCCTGATATTGACCAGCACTGGTAAAAGCTGTAGATATCCCTATAGAAACAACAGTGGCCAAACTCGATCCCGAAGGTCCGATCAACCCAGCACCAGTAAAGGCCCCCATCATTAAGCTAGGATTAGGGGGAACAATCAGTTTTGTGGTAGGGGCCATAACATTGCCAACACCCCCTGTGCCTACGGCCACTCCGGTCAAGGCCAGATTCTGGGGCTGCATTACGGCCCAAGCAATCACGCCATTAGCAATACCCATAGCCATTTTATCAAAACTCATACCGTTCAAAGGCACCCCGCCTGACGCCCGTGCTGCTAGTAAAGACCCTTGAATAATTGCCGGTGTCAAGGCCACTCTAAGAACCTCCTTTAAGGCGTAACTAAATGATTAGGAGAGCCCATGCCAAAAGTAGAAAACGGAAGGTTTGTTAAAGGATCACGAGAACCCCCCGTAATAATCGGCCCCATTTCAGAGCCTACTACAGGGGCACTTAAATTCACGTTCGTGCCCCCCTTGACAATCACGGCCCCTCCGGCTGCCTGGATAGTCACCCCGGTCAAACCGCTGATAGTTGCAGAACCTGCCACGGCATTGATCGAGACATTACCCACGGCTATGTCTGCTTTCATGCCTGATGGGGACAATTCCAAGCTATTACTTACGGATTGTGCTTTCCAACTTCCCGCTTTTGTCGAATAAAGCATGTTACCAACCAACATTTCAGTGGTGTGATTACCCAACTTGAACTGCTCTTCACGATCCCCCCAAGTATAAACCACCTTTTCACACACTAAACCAGGGACGTTAGGCGTATAAGTCCGTTCATGTAATGGCCCGCTTGTCGGAAGCATTGACTTTGGACCAGCGAACGATTCTGAACACTTCCCTGAAACACTAACCTGAAAATTCTCCGTCCCTACGGAAACTTGGTTCACACCATTGATAGCAACCCCGTCTTGACCTGTTAAATTGATATAACTGGCATTGGCTAGTATCTCCCGGCCCTGTAATTTTAATTGTTTTTTGGCCCCAACCCAAACATTTGTTTTACCTTGAATATCTACGGCTGGTAAGTCACCCTGCCCCCCGCCCGTACCCGATATGTTGGCCCCCCGTACCGTCCCCCCACCATAAATGGTAACAGGCCCTACTTCGGCCCTTAGATCAAGACTGCCCTCACTTCTTGATACCAGCCCGATATGACCATCCATTATCATATCGAACCGACCTCCCATAGCTAACTTTAGTCCCCCGGCTAAAGAAATTTCAGCAGAATTCTCTAACGGTGGACCCCCTAACGAAGCCTTAAATTGACCTTTTTTATTTACCCCCCAGAAAGTATCCCTGCCTCCCATATAATTAACGGGACGCAATTTGAACAAGGTCGCCAAATGTTCACTTATCGGAGTTGCAAAAGAACTGTCAGGATCGACAATAGCAGGTTCGATTCTAGCATTAGGCATATTGCCATCAAAAATCGTTGCTTGTAAAGGCAGCCCATAAGCCCGTCTACCTTCAGGTGTATAGACATCATTGCCTACAACACTACCCAAAACCCATTCGATGAAAGGCGTGTTTGACGGTTGTTGTAAACTACCAACTTCAGGATCAGATTGCGGTAAACGATCAGCGTCAAACATATCGGTTTGTTCAGTGACGGGCAATCGACCATCTGATGTATGGTTAATTTCTAATCGGTATTCTGTAAAAGTTTGGGTATCAGGTTGTGTGGTGGCATTATCCCGACTATTTGAGGCCACTCGATAAATAGGCTTTCCACCGTAAACAGCATCCGATATGGCGGAATCTACTACAGCCCCTGTTTCATCAATAAAAAGACCATTTCTCAAAAAGCTATAAGGGTCTAAATAAGGATCACTGCCTATTAGACTCCGGCCTAAAAACCCCTCGGATGTATCGTCAAGTAATTTTTTACGAAACATCCGGGCAGGTTTTAGATAACCTTTAGGATTTGCAAAATCAACAAACAACTCCTCTACAGGCTCACCGGCAATGGCTTGGGGAGTGTCATCCCATAACAGGCCGTCTGATATCATTGACGTGGCAAGTAAATGGGCATCCCTTTGGACCATTCCAGAATAAACCCGTGTCCCTGCTAGTGCATCAAACCTTTGCAGTGCCCTCGTGACCGCCGCTTGGTCTTGATCCCTTAATCGAAATTCATTTCCCCGTCGGTTGGCTAAAATAACCCCTTCATCTAAAACTAGATCGGAACCCTGGGCAGATGAGGCCACGATGTTACCGGGCTGCATGTGCCTTAGTTTATGTCTGACAAAGTTATGGGCACCTTCAGCTAATTGTTGGTTTTTAGGAATGGATTGATCAAATTCATCACGTTCAAAATCCGCCGTTGTCATCCAGCCAGAGCCAGTCCAAACACCAGGGACAAGCCAAGCTAATATCACGGGCGTTTTAGTCCCCCCACCAGCACTGGAAACCCTTTGTGAAGTCCAACCTACAACACAATAATCCCCGATACAAGGCATAGCTCCAAAAAAATGCCTGTTGCCAGCACCGGGAAACGTGAGGGGCACAGGCACCCGATCATATTGTTGGGCAACACCGCTAAGTGTCCGTAATGTAACATACATCTCGACATAATCAATATTAATGACCTTGGCCATCCCTAAGCCATAGTCATTATCGGGATTCATGCTTTGGATTCTGGCATATTCAGCGGCTGATGAAATGCCCATCTGGGCCTTGATGGAGCCTAATGACGTTGCCGGTACTCTAAGATCATCACTCATTGAATTACCCATCCTTCTTAGTAACGAATTCGTCTAAGGCAGCCTCCCATTGGGACTTCACCTCGTTTGCCTTATCTTTAAGATCATTTGTGGTAGCTATGAAAGAATCCTTCATCGCCAATGCTTCCGATACTAAAGGTGTGGGTTCAGTGTCCAACACCCGTCCTCGTAAAGCATCTTGGGATAATTTCCATTGATGACTTGCCCTTTCCGCATCTTGTTGTAACCAAGGAGTAAGGTTATCTGTTGCCACACTCTTCGCACCATCCGTTACATCTACCGCTGGGGTTGAAACTTCTACAAAACCCACCATACCAGCAGCCTCTAGATAAACCGACGCTTCTGCGGCTTTACACATACACACGCTTTTACGGGTCATGGGGGCCAAATCCGCCAAAGAATAAGCAGCATTGTTCACGGGCATTTTGTGAACCCCATCACGGCCCTTTTCAGCCCACCAGTTCATAAAATTCAACTTGAAGGCGTTATCCCTATCCCCATCGGGTGTGAGTAACCCTATATCTATAAGCTGTTGATCGGTCATGTTTTGCCGCAACCCTTCAACCACTTCCTGTTGTAAATGACTGCTTATACTCCCTGTTTTATTCCTAATTAAATCATCTAGTACTTCTCTAGCCAACCCAACATCTAACATTGCCATAGGGTCTTGTTTATGTAAAACATCAAAAACCCCCTCGGGTTCAATTGTAACATCCCGCCCATACCGAAAAGAGCCCACTACACGATACCCTTTTGAATCAGAAACAGGGAACACAGGGCTCGTGATCAGCTCAGTGTTAGCTTTCTTTGTGACAATTTCTGAAAAATCTTGATAGGAATCCGTTTTTTTTACATTTACTAATGTTATAAAGTCCCTTTTGATCTTCCCCACTGTTTCAGCTTGACCTACACCAGCTTGACTTGTTAAATACCCCAGCCATTGCGACTCAAATCTAAAAAATTGGTTATAGACATAATCCGCATATTCAACGGCAACCATTTCCCAAGCTTTATTTAACGACACTTTCCCGCAGCCCACAAAAGTTTTATTGTCCGAAGGCTTATCAGCCCATTCATATTTATTTAAGGGATCCTCAACAGGAAAGGGGAACCTCCTAATCATAATAAAATCGGGAGCTTTAAGGTTCCCAAAATTTGGTATTAGATTTGAATCTGAAGCATAAATCTCCCTTAGAATATTTATAGCATTTTGAATTTTATCGTTTAATTCATCTAGCCAAGGTTGTAGGGCATCTTTGATGCTGATATCACCGTCTATATTCTTAACCACAGCAAGCACTTCATCTTGCAAGCCTCCTCGGATACTTGCACGAGAATGCTGACTGCTACCAGACGTTGTTCGCTTACTGCTAACTTTAACAGGGGTTCTAACTTCATGTACCGCCCACATAAACTCACGGATTTCGCTAGTGGGAAGGGTGTCGCCTTTAGGCATTTGAGGATTATGTGTTAAAACCCTTATGCCCCATTGAGGCTGCCTTTCAGCAAGTTGTGCTTCAGGCTTTATCTTAACCCCTTCAGGAACCGTTATTTGATTTGTTGGAACATAACTAATTACAGGATAGGATGACCATTCCGGCATCAATAATGGGTTTTTATATTCGACGGCTTTGTTTTGTGCCCCTCCCCACCCCTCAAAATGAGGCTCTTTTTGACCTTGTTGTCGAGGATCAGGATGGGAAGCCGAATAATACCGATACATTCCGGGCATCGTTGCTGTTGAAATAGTCGCTTTTTTATCAGACAGCATGTCTAAAAGGGTGATGGTTGATGACAAATCAGGATCATGGCCTGAACTTAATCGGTATTCCGCCCCCATCTGTTTAATGAGTTCGACTATAGCCGCTAAAGCCGCATCCCCTTCGGTTTTAGCGGCCATTGTGTCTTTATTAAAAATTCTTTGTTGCTCTTCCAATTGCTGTTGTAAAGAACGCCCTTCAACCCGCACCTTTTTCAGTTTCTTTGGTGGCGTGTCCACCTTTTTTGCCTGGGTTCCCTGTTCACCAGAATCCCCATTTGGTTTTGTTTCATCAGCCCCACTTACATTTTCCTCACCTACTGCCCCCGCCTTTGGTTTTACATATTTATAAGAAACCCCTGCCAAAGCGTCTGCATACTTACCCACCTCTCTCTTCTTTCCCTGTGATTTCGCCCTTTCTAACTGGTTTTCAAGCACCCGAATCCGAGTTTGTAAGTCTTTAATTTTTTGGGCTGCTTGTGTTTTTTCTTTTGCCATCTGTACCTGAACTTCATGCCAACGATTTGCCGCTTCCATTAAATCAACAGCACCCTCTGCAAGTTTTGAAGCAGCTTTCCACGGCCCTTTCTTCTTGTCCCCCTTAGAGACAGGATTTAAATCATTTAGATCAAAGTACACTGATACCTTATGTCCATCGGCGACCTTAAAACTGTAATAGCCTTTCCCCTCATCTGTCAAAACATTTAGATTCACTGCCGTTTGCACAAGATTCTGTACTTTTAAGGGTGTATTTATCAAATCGATATCTGCCCCTAGAACATAAAACAATGGGTTTATTGCTTCGGGGTCTAAGGCCATAACAACATTAGGAAATCCAGATAATTTTGATTGTCCGGAATTATCTAAAACCTCCAAAGGTTTTTCTGGTAAAGTGGTGTCGCTTAGGTCTATGGCTTCAACTCCTTGTGCAGTTACTTTGCCAGGAGCATAGAACTTCGATCTTTTAGCAGTAAGGGTTAAGGTTGTGGTACATCGACCCCCCATAAAAAATGAATGGGATATAGACGTAACATAATAATAACAATCAAAAGATACGATATAAACAGGATACCCCGGACGTATTTCAGGCCTTAGTGGAATTGTAAGACTTGCAGTATGAGTATGGGCATTTTGCAAGTCCATCATGTTCATACTCATAAAGAAAACAGAATTGCGATCACTTAGATACTTACATTCAAAAGACGCCGCCCTCCACCCGTATTGAGCCACTAACCTATAATCAATATAAGTCCCCTGAACACCGAATTCATTTTCAACCCCGTGCCCCACAATCCCTGATTGTGCCCAGTTCCCCTTACCTACAATATAAGTTGCAGCGGGCTCCTTTTCTGACATACTGATTGATATTATATCAATGTCTTCAATACGGTAAACACGGGCCGATGATGTATCTAAATTGTAGAAAGGGGGCTTGAATACAAAATCCCCATCAACATCCTGATAAAACTCAAAACCAGTAACTTTTGTAACTTCCTGGGCAACATTCATTTTTGTATCGTATTGGGACTCAAAAAATTGCAAATCCCCATAAGCCCCTATGTCCTCAACAAAGGCAATCATTTCGGCCATGTCCACATCGAAATCCGCAACCTTTGAGCCTGTTTCTTTGGCCCCAGGGTCTAAACCCCTACTGAAAACCAAACTTTGTAAAACCTTCTGATTCCCTAAATTCATACCTATTGATTTACCGTGGATAAAAGACGATGTTTTTCCATCGGCTTTTTTGAATTTCCGTTTCAAGGAATTGGTTAAATCCTTTGAAGTAATGTACTTCCCCAACATCCCTGCTTGAAACGTGTTGAATAATTCACCTGTTGCCCCATGAAGCCGTAATCTTGCTTGGCTTGTCTGAAAACGTGCATCCCAATACCTTTGGAAAACTGACCACAAACTTTCCGAGTCCGAACCCCGCCCCACCACCGCATCGACATTAGTTTTATGTGAATAAACCCAAGACACCCCGGCCCCGGCCCCAGCTAAATCCTCATATAAAGTGTAAATGATTGCGTAAGGGTGCATCCCAGTAAAGTTGTGGCCAAGTATATTCATTTTATTTTTAGACCCAACGGGCCTTGCCCCAAATAATGAAGCATTTGTGCTTATGGGTAGATATTGCCACAATTGAAGGATTGAGATACATGTCAACGTAATTGTTTGAACACCAGCATCGTAGGATTTTGATACATCAGTCACGACTCCGTGAAATACATGGTAATAAGGATAAGCCAACAAATTTTCAATATCCCGGCCTCCCAAATCTTGCCCCGACAGTGTTTCATGCTGGGATTCTAATCGAAGGTTGGCCTTGGATTCCGGCTTTTCATCCTCCTCTGGTGCTTGAGAGGCCTCAATCTGGGCCTTTACCTTTTGACTAAACTGGGGATCCTTCCACCCGCTACCAAAATACTTTGGACCGTCCTGAATATTCCGTTTTTGCATCCCCCTGTCATACTTGGCTTCCCACGCTTCTTTTGTATAATCTCTCCCCGGCCTGTCCCGCTTTCCTAAAGCTAAAGGGGAGCTAAAGATAGCCTCGAAACTTTCACTAGGGGTCTTATCAGGATTTCTGGCAACTTTACTGACGACCCAAAGGTTATTGACCCCATATATCATGCGCTCCATGTTCACTCTGGGATCAAAAGCGTTATAAGTAGATTCTGTATCCGCTGTCCCTGCCGCACGTTCATCTTTGAAGCCGGACCTGGGTTTGCCCAAACCTTTAGGGTCTAATTGAAATAGACCCAACCCCGGCCCGTTTACTTGCTTTATATTCTTTATCCCGGATTCGTTAAATGATTGAATAATAAGCCCTGCGATAAAAGCCGGGGTAAAGCCCGCTTCCAAACCCATCTCATAAATGACCTGGGCATTAGCCCTTTGTTCATCATCTAACCTCATTTTGTCAAAGGCCTCTTGGAAGGCCAGGGCGACGGGGGTTTCCTTTTTTTCCGGTGATTCTATTATAGGCTTGGGATAAACTGGGGTGTTGCCCGGTTCTTGCTCCAAGTTAGCATATAAACCTTTAACAGGAAAATATCCTCTTTGGTAAATATGGACCTCCAATCCCGACCTTAAAATCATTCCAGCGTCCCGTGCTAAAGATTCATGGTGGTGCACAGGAAAGGCCAAGTTTATTGTCGCAGAAGCACTTGTGGGCTCCACCCCTGCATCAACATCAACTTGTGTGATAAACCTTTGCAAATCAATTCTGCTATTGCATTTTGAACATCCCGGTAATGTTAGGTCCCCATTTATGTAAACCAATACGTCGGGCGTGTATTGAATTAATTTTTTATTGTTAAGTTTCCACGTACCAATATAAGGTCTGTCTGTAAGGCCCATTACTTTTTATCCTTTTGGCTAACAACTCGTTCTGATGAACGGCTATCTTCAAAAACAAAGGCACTAGGTCGTTTAGTTTTTTGACCAGTAAATAATTCTCGATGATCCCCTCCCATTGAAGTTGTACTAAAACCATAATCACCAGTTATTGGTCGGGGTTGGTAACGATTGTCTTCTATACTAGGGTTAGGAGATATCATAGGTAAAACCGCATATGAAGGGGCTGCTAAATCAACCATGTGGCTTACGGTAAAATCTATAGAAATCTCCATCCCCCCATGCATTTTTGAATCTTCAAATGTCCACCCAAAAGACTCCATATGCCCATAATAAATCCAGTTATCGTAAGAAATTGACAAAGCCCCAACAAAATGGTTTGCATAAGATTTTCCAAGTACATCAAAAATATACCCGTTATTTTTGTACACCCAAAATAAACTCACTAAGTTCTGCCAAGCCGCTGAATCTTGCCTACTAACCCACTGAACCCCCCGCCCTTCAGAAATAAATGCCCCGAACTTAGTTTGGATAGATAGTTTGGGCTGGCTTTCACCCCATGTATGGAAAATATATCCGTAACGTGTCCTATCTTGATAAGATTGAATTTTCGATAAAGATAAAGATAGTTGATTTGGGTTGACTAGCAATACCAAGGGGGGGGTTTTTAAGATGTTTGTTACTTGATTTGCCACATCCTTTGCAACATTGACATCCGCTATAGCAGGGGGTCCTAAACGCCCTGAACCACTGCCGACATCATCGACACTTGCCCCCCCTAGGGCTTTATTTGACGCACCCACCATTTCATTCGGGTCGCCTAAAATTTCTGACATCCCATACAACCCTAAACTTGACTGGGCTACACTGGAACGGGCAAACGCAAACCTATCAAACTGATTGTTAGCTTTGTCAAAGTTATTTATCCCAATTTTATTTGAAGCTTGGTTAAGAAAGCCTCCGTCTATCCCAAAAACCAAGGGCAGCTCTAATTGAATAATGAAAGGGGACAGGCTGCGGGTTAGGGGGTCTGAACCATCAATAGCTTCTTTTGTATTTGGTCTTAATTCAAAACTGGTGTTAGGGCCGATTGGAAGTTTGGAAAATGCTTTTGGGGGTGGGGGTTCCACAACAGAGGCTTGTGTTAAAAGATTCCTATAACCCCCATAACCTACGGTGGTGTCTTCTACTTCAGGCACCTTTTGAGTTACTGGTCGTCCCATTTACCGTCCTTAGTACCTTCTAAAATACTTCGATGCTATGTCCGGCAGATCATCTAATGATCTTTCGTAAGGCATAGAATGAAACCTCTGAATTTCAGTATCTACCAAAAACTTAGCCGTTAAAGCAAATTGGTAAGGCTTATCAGCGGTTTCAGACGTTGTAAAATCAGAAAACCACCCAAAATAAATCCCACCATCAAATGAAACTTTCACAATTCCCTGAAACACAATATTCCCATTCATGTCATAAATAGAACCGTTATTGTGGAATAAGGCTAATAAATCCAAATACTTGTCATAAGCTATCGTCTCTCGTCGTGTGCCCCCTACCTCTAACGCTCCTGGACCTCCCGTGATGTTGGATAACCCAGAATAAAGACGCATAAACCCGCCAGTGCTTAAGTTAAAATCTAGGTTTCTAACACCTTCGCCCCAATGTTGTTCAACAAAACCGCCCCGTGTTTGTATGCGTTCAATGACGTTAGAATAAGTAATGGTCATTGAACTAGGGTTTACGTGCAAGACCATTTTCAAGTGATCTGGTAGTATTGACGTCTCCCAATCAGGTCCGATAATATCAAACACAACAGGCCGCTTACCTGATTCACTGTATTCATCGTAATGTGAATCGAAAGCAGAATTAAAAATTTTATTATTAGCCATTATCTTACCCTATCCGCAACATTCCAGTTCTAAGGGCGTTATTCAAAACAGCTAAGGTATCCCTAGGCCCGATTCCAGAAAATGCGGCATTAATAGTAACACCCCTACCGCCGCCAAGTGCTTTAGACACTGGGCCACCGTCTTTGAAGGCCATAACGTGATCACCTTCAGAGATTCTGGCCATCCGCCCCCCTGCACTGATAAAACCATCCTCAAAGGTTTGTGTGCCAACATTTCTTTCTAGGTAATCTCTTAAAATATCATCAGTTGTTGAAATTTGATAAAACCCGTCACCTGACATCATTAACTTTCGGGCTTTAGCCAAAGCATCTTCTGGGGCGAACCCCATCCCATGTAACATGTCCGCAATTTTCCCTTGCCGTTCTTTCTCATAGGGTTCAAGCAACCTTGTTGTTTGATCTTCTGTTATTGTTTTATGTTGGCGGAGCTCCCTTTCGCTACGTTTATCATCGGCCATTTCTTGTTTACGAAGAACATCACCACTACGCTTGTCATCGATTGCTTCCTGTTCAAGCATTTCTTCTTTACGGGATTCCCATTTGAATTCTGAATCATAAACACGTGCGGTCTCCTTTGCCAAGCCCTCCGCTTGTGCCACTTGTCGTGCGCCCCCCCACATAAAACGACTATTGGCCACCCGATCCGCCGCATCAGTAGCGTCCTTGAAGGCCTTATCATAATCCCCCTTTGTCACCTGACCGGTTGCTAGCCTTACCGCCCTCTCCCAACCTTCAGCGGTCCTTAAATTCCTCTTCCCAAAAAGTTCCTCTACTGTTTTATCTCCGATCATAGTGTCCAGATCCAAGTTGGACAAAGCTTCAGACCTGCTACCTACTTCCTCTCTTTCTTGCAAGAGTCTCTCTCTCTCTTCTTCTAAGCCTTTTATTTCAGCTTGGGCTTTTTCTCTTTCTCCTGCATCTTTTGTCTTTGCCAAAACCTGTTGTAAATCACCAATTTTTTTATTATTTTCACTAAGTTCTTTATTTCTTTGTAGTATTTCATCATTATATTGTGCCTGCACCTTTGCTTTGGCAGACATCTGTTCTTTTGAACCTAAACCAAAGAAACTTTTTATCTTTTCAACACCTTTCCATATCTGTTGCAACAGCCATTGAATTCCCTGACTTAAAATCTTCGTCATTTCAGTTGTATTGCTTACAATCTGTTGTGCAAACTTTTTGTCATCTGGATCAGTTTCAAAGTCAGCTAGTTCTTGCCCTTTTGTCATAATAAATTCTCTAAAAGAATCCCCTATAGCAAATGAGAGATCCTTGAAATCTATCTTCCCCTCTTTATCTTTAACTGCACGAAAACGGGCACCTGTTTCATCGAGAATCACTCCCATACTTTCGCTATATTCTTTATTGAACTCCTCCACTAGGGCAGTTATTTCATCGTCGTCTTTTGACCCTCTGATCCGTTTTTGGAATGATTCCAAAGTTGAAAATTGTGAGCTGTAGTCTTGTCCTACACGTATCCATTTTTTCAATTCTTCCCCAGCCATTCCTGTTGCCTGTTCTACACGTATCTGATTAGGGATGTTATTTGGATTAATTTGATCAATTCGCAAACCTGTTTCTTTAACCGTCGCCTCTAACATAGTCAATAAGGTAGCAGCGGGGCCTAACTCCGAACGGGCTGCAACAGCCGCCCCCAAACCCGCCCCCTTTTTGGCTACACCAGACAAATTCACTAACGAAAAAAGTGAATTAGATAAATCCTCATTTCGTCTTTGAACTTCATATATCAATAAGCTTTGTTGCTTTCTCGTCATATTTGCCAGAGCTTCGGCAACTGCTTCCGGCCCTTCCTGCAAACGTAAAACGGACAGTAGTTCTCGAATGTCTTCTGCCTCGGCACTATCCGTACCTACATTTTTTACCCATTCATCAACTTTTTTAACAAATTCTTGTGTTGAAAACTGATATTCCAATTTTGCTATGTCAAGGCTTCTTTGCACTCCAAACTTCATCACATTTGTTGTTGCGTCTTTGACCCCCTCATGCTTAAAACCAGACATAAGCCTTTGTAAAAATGCTGCCCCGTCCCCAGCCCCCAGAACTTTCCCTAAATCTGTAAAGATACTTGCGGCCTCGTGCAACCTTACATTATAAATTGACATTCCTGATGTAGCTTGTGAAACCGCACTAAAAAATGTTTTAACCCCAAAACCTGATTCCCGTGCGGCTGATAATATCATTGAAAACCGACGCTCGACCCCCTCTAATGTAAGCCCTAAATCCCCCATGTAGTCCCCTGACATTTTTGCAATTTCGGTGGCACTAGACCCAAAAAGCTTTGAGTATGTCAGGGCCTTTTCTGTGGCCTTTCTTAATTTTTCCTGTTCGTCGGCTACGTCTGAAAACTGTTCTTTTAGTGTTTCAAGAGTTGCCCTCCCTTCTTGGTAAGCATTCCATATTTCATAATGCTCTTTTGCATCAATCCCCCATATTCTTGTAAAACTAAAAGAATCAACCGCCGCCTCACGTGCCTTTGAAAAAGCATCACTAACTTCCCACGCACGGTTTGCTAAATCACCCCCTGCAATACTCGCCCCTAAAAGAGCCTGATTAAACTCAACCGCTTGTGCATTTGCATCTAAAAAAATCTTCACTACTGCGGCTATACCTGCTGCTGCGGCTGCTATAGCTGTTAAAGCCGGGCCTAGGGTGCCTGTTATTTTTGACAGTATGTTTGCAACACCCCCTCCAGCCTGTGCCCCCATCTCGGCTTTTTCATGGGCTTTTTGCGTTGCGGCGGCGGCTTTAGAGAGTAAGCTTGAAAACATTGATATATCTTTTGACGATAAATCAGAAAAAACACCGTGCATTGCTTCGCCAAAATTCTGGGCTGCACTTCCAAGTTTTTCCCCAAAATTCTTGGAGCTTTCCTCTAGGGCTTTTTTTCGACGTTCCCCTAGATCCATCTCTTTGTCAAATTGTTCTTTTAACGTCTTAAGTTTATTTTCTGCAACCTCTTTCGCATGTTCAACCTCTCTCAACATCGCCTTATCAAGATGTTCTGTATGAATTTTGGTCTCTAGTGCTATGATTTCTTCCTGTGCCTGAATCATACCATCTTTTAATTTAGTCATGCTCTCTTTCAGGAACAATCGTTGACCCTCTTTGAGTGTTCGTGCACTTGATAGTACGTTTTTAACCCCGATATCTACCTCTCTTGAAAACTCCTGGGCTTCCCTAATTAAATCGGCCAAGTTTGTGTTGAGATCAAAATTGAAACTTTCCTTAGACATAGTGTCCCCTTCCCCTATTTACCCACTGCTATTTTTCCATCTTCTACTTTTAAATTGCCCGCTGTAGGTTTTTTCGCAATGTATTTTTGAAAAACGGCTTCCCTAACAGGATGCTCAAATATGTGCCTTGCACCTTCAGGCCCCGAACCCCGTTCTTCCAAAATTTGCGCCAATTGCGTCGGGGTGTACCCCACTAACGATACTGGAGTATCTGCCTGCTGTTCATGCAATTGACGTAACATCTCAGCCCTAGCTTCGGCTTCGGCTTTTTCTTGTTCATACTTTGCTATAACCTGTTCTTTATACTCTCTAACCGTTTTATCGTGCCAATCCTCACGACCCGTTACCCAGTCATACATTTCTTTTTCAAGGTCTTCCACGGATTTCGTTCTTTGAATATATTTTGGACCCTCCAAACTATTGTCCGATTCGTCCACCCCTTCTTTGAGTATCCCTTTACTGACATAATAAAACTTATCCATAATTTGTTGACGACGATTTTCCTCCTCTAGCCGCCGTCTACGATCAGCTTCATCAATCTGCTTAACCCCTTTCGGTGATTGTGCCGAAGCGATTAGTTTTGCCCTTTCCCAAGCATTTTCTTCATCGACACGTTTATCTTCATGACCATTATAAACAGCCCACATTTGTTGAACATAATTCAAACCTAACCTTTCAACACCAGGAATCCCTGTAAAAGCATTTACAGCCCCCGACAAATAGGACTTCCACTTATATCTAGACGTTGCCTCAAAACAAAACGCTTCCGCCGCAGAAACCGCTTTTGTCTGTCTCTGATGCAATCCTAAAACTGTATTAAATAACACATCTACCACAACGGAACTTAGATTCTTAATTTTTTGATATAAGTATGAAGGGGCATGGACATCCTGTAAGGTTATCCACCCATCCACCATCCAAATTGAAGAGGCTATAGACCAGTACTGCCATTCCTTATCATTACTGCTATAACCACTTACACGTGAACGTAGAAGAAACAGATCACCAGGATTTAATGAACGTAATTGAAATAAAACACCGCTGATTTCAACAGGATGGGATAAAAAACCTACTGTTAATAACGATTCAACATCATCATATAAAGGAAGCCGTTGCTCTAATGTCGTTTTCGGAAGGATCATGTACCCTCATTACGGCATCTTCCTTGACACAAACCTGGGATTTCTTGAATCCTTCATAGGCGCGTCTATAGACATTTTATCGACCTGTCTCTCGCTCGGCATTTCCGATAACACTTCAGGCTCATTTCGCCCCATGGCGGCGAATTCATCAGGAATGCCATTTTCATCTGTCAAAACCCCTTCTCCTAGAGCTTTTTGTGTTTCATAAGCTCCCACATGTGGAGCCTTTCGATGCCCGAATTGCCGTCTCGCCTCATTGACCACAGGATCATCAGGCATAGGGGGCAGAGGCTGCCCTGCTCTTTGTCTAGCTTCTAACAGCCTTGCATTTTCTACAGCAATGGCATTTGCATCATCAGGGTCAATAAAAGAGTCATACTCTGGTCTAGTTTCTGGTTTAGGTGTAGGGTTTGTTTGAAATTTTTGTCTTGGCGGGGGCGGGGGTGGTGCCATTTTCACCGGACTTGGTTCTTCATTAAAAGATTCAGTCTCAATTTTGGAAGGCGGTGTGTTATCGATATCAATAACTTCTGATTCTTTGGGTTCAGGTTCACTATCAGTCTCCAAAGAAGATGGTGCGGTGTGATCATGTTCAGCTATGGAATGTATTTGAGTTCTAACAGCACCCCTTATCCTCTCATTTGATTTTCGTTTTTCAATTTCAGACTCTAACCTTGTAACTTTAGCCTTTGCCGCTTCCAACTCTAAGTCTAAATTCATGGGCTCATAATGAACCGCTTGTTCTGCTTTTAATTCCATTTTCAATAAGAAATCTGAATAGTGTTTGAATAACTGGGTTCGTACAGGCCCTGCCCATTTCTGCACTAGTTTTCGTACTGCCATGTGGACAGGTATTTTCACTCTTTTCCCATTATCTAAAACTTCACTAGTCTCGATAAAATCCACGCCCCTTAAACTTTGTGGGCCTATTGCTATGATTGCATGGGATAATACCGCAACTTTGAACTTTTCAATAAAATCTATAGCGTCATTTATATCAGACAGATCACTGTAGCCAAATTCTGTAGATGCTGCCTCTTTTTGAATTAGGCTTTCTTCTTCAGGTAGCAAAGCCCGTAACGTGATCGTGGTCCCCGCAACTGGGACTTCAATTTCTTCGTTACCTAATTTTTCAACGGGTGCAAACGCTTGTTCTAAGACCTCAAATGTCAATTCCATGTTTTTAACCCCTTTAAAAAATATCAAAGGGGGTTGCGATTGCAAATCAATAAGATTTTAGGACAAGAGTATTTTTATTTATTTCTTTCTTTCGTTCTGTCTGACCCCTATGGGGTTTTTTCACAAGCTCTAGATTTTTCATTCTGTTTGTCTTTTTATCTTATCTAACTGGCAACCAACAGCCCCACCAGAAACCCCACTAATCTAGTTTAGTAAACCTAATTGAACCCAACTGTCCGATTGTCGGGTCATTTCCTGTAGCCATAAACTCACCGTACATAGACGAATAGTCATGCATGTCGGTGATGGTGATACTACCGTTTTCCATAATTTGACCAGAATCTTTACTAAAACTAACACTCCAACTATTAAACCAACAGCACTCGCACATGGTAATAATAGCCGAATGGCCTTGCTGTTTATGCTGCTGATTGCTGTCTGTTGGAGGGGACCCGAACTCACTATAATCAATAGGTTTGACTCCCCCAGTGAAACCATCGCCTTTCATACCTGTGTTTGCGTTCTCTTTCCCCAACATATCCCAATCTGCGAGGGACGAAAACACCAATTGCATCTCCACGTCAAACGGCCATCTGTGATGGGCCAGGGATCGCACAGGGCCATCAACGCCCGATGCGTACCCCGTTGCCTGCCACATATTACTCAAATACAATAACGCCCTGTTAAAACTTGACGTGGGGGCTCCTGTGACCCCAGGGACAAGTTCAGCAATTTTATCCCCAAAACCAATACCACGAATTTCTTCAGGCGAACGACTTTGACTTGGCCCGAATTCCGACAAAACCCCAACTTGATGCATCGAGGATATCTCACCATAATGAGGTGTCAGAATCCTGACTTTTTGGCTTACGGCAACCCTTGTGTTAGGGCTTGTGCCGTAATCATACAAATAAGAAGTTCTATCTTGATCTGTGTTTCTGGCCATGTTTTGGGCCTCCCTTATCAACAACTCTACACACTTAATGCAGACTATAGATAAATTATTGGATACCTATAACCTATTATAGGAAGTTTTATAAAAGAATTATTGAAAAACTGATTACGGCATTACTTTCCAGAATCTGAATTTATGATCCAAATTAATAACCCATTTACTGTCATGTATGTAATCACAAACCTCAAGGATGCTTTTTGCGTCAAAGATTTCAATCTCGTACGAAGTTATATGAGCATTTCTAAAGACACCTTCAACAATAACCTCAACAGTCCAGTTATTAGCCACCCAACAAGTTATCCTGGCTTCCTGGGTTATTTTTGTAGGGTTTTGACCATCGGGATTTTTACCCAAGATCACCCTTGACCAGACAATTTGATTTTTCCCCTTATCATAATAAATGTCACCCGCCCGACCATACTTTGATTTCAGTAGGGTCACGGCTTGCATAGACACTTTCATTAAAGCCTGATCAATTAATTTTTGAAAAAGTCCCATAGCCTACTAACCCCCCTGTCTTTCAATATGCTTGAATGCCTCTTTAGCAGCCATTGCGAACAAATCCACTAAATGCTTGGAATCGAACTTGTCAGTGGGGATAATCTTTTTCCCGATGATTACCGCAGATATGTCATGACTATCCTCCCTGAAAACACTGCGACATTCGACTAAAGGGTCTATGTTATCAAGCACAAAACGCACTGATACCGCAGAATCAAGACCGCTATCAGTTTTCAAAATACCTGTAACCGACCCCCCATCATTACTTTTCCGAGATTTTATTGAATCAAACTGTCTTCCAAATTTCGATTTAATTTGAGACATAGCTTGGTCCGTAACTTCATCAATGGCTTTAAGATAATCTTTATAAAATTGTCCCATTTTTATCTTACCTCATAGACCTATAAAGAAAGTTTTATAGATAAATTATTGAAAGGTTAGTTTACTACACGGAAGTCAAGGAATGACACACCTTCCTAAGAAGCCTTGCAGACAGGGCATGTAACTCTTTTCGTGTCCCCCTTACCGAAACCACCCTTACGGTTACGTGCGGCTTCCTGACGCTTTTCAGTCAATCTAATGGAACGTATCAAGGCACCATCTGATATTCTGCCACAGACATTTTATGCACGGGCTTCAAGTGTGTTGCCCGATGGGGCCGCATATCTTGCAGATAACAAAATCAAGGTTCTCGACCTTACTTGCTTCTTGTTCATTTTGATAGGCAATGTGAGGAATATCACCGGCTTCCTGTCGATGACGAAAATGCCCAGACAAACCACGTTTTCCATCAACCAAAAGCCCACAGACAGGGCATACTTGATCACGGGTTTTAGCTGACAAGGACACCACCTAAAAAACCATAGGGAGAATAGAATTAATGGATTAGTTTGTCAAAAACTAAATACTGATTGTATGTAACTGCTTGATTTTATTGGATTAGGTCGAGGACCGAAGGTGGAATGTCACAAGCAGATATAAAAGTGGGAATACGGGGCTGTAGAAGGCTTCAATTTCAGCCATTGTCGGATTATCCGGCGAGATATTAGCTTTAACACCTGTGTATGCCGTGATAATCCGAGCCATAACCATTGCCTTCAACATCATTGACACACGCCCTTCAACCTGAGTCAAAATGCTAGGTAGGTATTTCACCCCAACAAACCGTCCCAACACGTTTCTAGCCTGTTGTTGCACTTCGTCGGCAATCTGAATAATAGTAGGCAATTTGGTCAAGGTACTTGTCAGGTCGGTTGTCATGCCGTGCCGTACTCGCAGGAAAAA
>Ga0255343_1000462_pt1 | contig 64204 bp, 50 predicted proteins | sample wastewater_treat_4_FD_192413 | JGI IMG/M metagenome (GOLD analysis project Ga0255343, IMG submission 192413) | Wastewater microbial communities from Lulu Island WWTP, Vancouver, Canada - plant16 | ecosystem: Engineered > WWTP > Wastewater > Unclassified | place: Canada: Vancouver, British... | reverse complement strand
AATTTATTTATTATGATTTTAGTATTATTTTCATGGTAGGCGAGGAGCCCCGCAGTCTTGCGGGGCTCGACCATGTCCTTAAATTTAAAATTTATTTATTATGATTTTAGTATTATTTTCATGGTAGGCGAGGAGCCCCGCAGTCTTGCGGGGCTCGACCATGTCCTTAAATTTAAAATTTATTTATTATGATTTTAGTATTATTTTCATGGTAGGCGAGGAGGGACTCGAACCCTCGACCTTGTCCTTAAGAGGGACCTGCTCTAACCAAACTGAGCTACTCACCCATTTTCTATGGAAAAGAATATATAGAATTTGCTCTAAAAATCAACCAATATTCCAAAAAGGCAAAATTATTTGACAAATTTAGAAAAATAATTATAATTGTTGTGTCGAAAATTTAATTTTATATCTTAATAAAAACAAAAATGGCTGAATTAATAGGTAGTGGGATCAATCTTTCTTCAATTAATACTTGGAAAGACTTTGAAAAACAAGAAGTTTCTAAAGTTCTATCTAAAGGAGTAAAAAAAACTAGTAAGGGAACAACTCTTGCATTGCTTGGTTTGATGAGTTTATGAGTTTGATTTTCGTCTTGTTGTGGATCAAAAACTGTTGAGCAGGAAATTAATGATCTGGTTGCGGATAAGCAAGAACAAGTTGATAAATTAACTAGAGAAGAACTTAAATTACAAAAAAAACTGGATAAGGTTAAGGCAGATAAGAAGTTTGCTGAGGAGGAACTTAAAGATGCAAAGAGTAGACAAAAATAGAAAAATATAGTTTTATTTCTTGATAAAAAATAACGATTCTCTATTATGAGTTTGTTATTTTTAAAAAATTTTAAAAAAAATGCTATGTTAAATTTTGATTGATTTGAGAAACTAGATATACATCAGAGATATCTTCAGAACAAATCTAAAACTGAAAATCTTTTTTTAGTTGGAGGGACGATTAGGGATTTGATTTTGGGAATTGAGAAAAATCCTAAGGATATTGATTTTACGATGGCTGGCTTTCCGATGGATATATATGATAAAATTGATAAAAGAAAAGTTTCTCATTTTATTACAGAAAAGTTTGGAACTATTACATTGATTCCAAAAAATCAGGAAGTAAAATATGAATTGACCCCATTTCGTTTGGAAAATCAATATTCTGACAATCGTCATCCAGAAAAGATTCAACGACAAGATGATTTGATTTTAGATTCTAATAGGAGGGATTTTACTGTCAATTCTCTATATTATTTTTCGACAAATATAAAGAATAAAATTTTATTATCTTCAAAGTTGGGGAAAAAAAATATATCAAATATTATCAATTTTCAAGACAGTTTGGAAAAACATTGATTTTTATTTTATCAAGATCAAAATCTTTTAATTGTTCAAAATCATAATTATATTCAAAATTTATTTCCAAAATGAAAATTTAGTTTGGATTTTGCTGTTTATTTGTTGGATACTCTCAAGGAAATTTTTGTTAAAAAACAAAAATCTGAGGAAAATATTATTCGTATTTTAATAGATCCACATGGAGCTATCCAGGACTTAATAAACAGGAAAATTAAATGCGTTGGAGAAGCAGACAATAGATTTAGGGAAGATGCTTTGAGAACTATCCGTGCTTTGAGATTTGTTTCTGTGTTAAACCAAAAATTAAGGAATAAAAAGTGAAGTTGAAAAATGCTACTTTTTGATATAGAAACTAATACTTGGAATTCTTTAAAAAAACATGTACATTTGGTGCATAATGTTGCAAAAGAAAGAATAAAAGATGAAATAAAAAAGGTCTTTTCTGTTTGAGATCCTTTCGTTTTTATTTCGCTTTTGGATGAAATAAAATTGCTAGAACATCTTTTCCCATGATTATATAAAACAAAACATGTGGAACAGCCCGTGAGATACCATCCTTTTGATATTTATGTTCATACTATGTTGAGTTTGTATGAATTGCAAAAAATAAATTCTGATTATCTGGTTCGTTTGGCTATGTTGTATCATGATGTTGGTAAGGTTGGACAATATGAAGCTTATCAAACAGGTTTGGATCGTGATGAAATTAGAAAAATATTGTCTTGACCATTAAATCATCGTAGTTCTTGACCAGAAATAGCAAAGGAAGATTTTTCTAAATTATGATTTTCAAAAAATGAAATAAATGATATTATGCGATATATTGCCAACCATCATGTTCCATGAGAAATTTTGGATGCAAAAAATTATAATAGGGTCAAAAAAATTAGAAAACTTTATAGTGAAGCATGATTTCAAAAAGTAGACAATTTGTTGGATATTACGATAGCTGATAGAATTGGACAGTATAATCCCATGCAAAATAATAGTGATATTACAGATATAGAATATTTGAGAAAAATATTGAAGAAACTACAAAAAAATGAATGACAATTTACGGCAAGGGATTTGAAAATAGATTGAGAAATTATTATGGATTTTTTTCAAATCCAACCATGACAAAAGGTTTGAGAGTTATTGAGGTATGCTTTGGATTGGGTAATAGGTGATGTAAAAAACAGAAACAATAAGGATGAAATTTTGAAGTACTTGAAGTGAGTTTATAAAGTTAAAGGCTTATAAAAACCTACCACCCGGGTGCTGTTTTTGACCCCGGGAGTTATCCCGGGTCAATTTTTTCACCCGGGTGGTAGGGGAAAAGGAGTTGATTTACTCTAAAGGGATTTTAGAGTTTTTTTTGTGGATTTTATTTTGTACAAAGCCAATGCTCCTATTGCAAAGAATACCGCAATAATATCAATACTATTGATAATGGTAAAAAAGAATGAAACTACGATGACTGTCAAAAGTATTTTCCACCAAGTAGTATTCTCGATACCACCCCGGAAGTTATCTATAAACCAAGATGAGAAGATAGCACTGCTAACAATAACTCACATTATCAATAGAGCGATGTATAAAAGAGCCAAAATTCATGCGAGTGGAATACCTAAAAAGGTTATAATAAGTGTAAGAATTGCAAATGGAGGCACAACATAGCATAGAAATCCAGTAAATAAACTTTGCCGTGGTTTCTTTTTTAAAGTATCAGAAACTTCTTTAAGAATCCTTTTAAATACAAATACTAAAATAAGTGCAAATAAAGATATGTATGCCCATTTGTAAAATACGATTCATTTTATAAATCCCCAAAGAAACTTTTTGGAATCAGTTTTTACGGATGATTTATAAATAACCTCTCCCTTTGATATTCCTTCTAGTTGTTCATTAGTCTGTGGGGCCTTATAATTTAAAGAACCGTTTATTTTTGCGTTATCTCCAAGTTTTATCTCATCAAAAGTGAGTTTTGCATCTCCTTTAATTTGTCAATTCATTGAGAGTCATGCAGAGCCAATGTATGCGTTACCGTTAACGATACCATCCATATTTACAGCTGCTCAGTAAACAATAAAATCTCATCAAATTTTCACCCCAGGAGCAACAGTAACAGAAGCTCCAAACGCAATAAAGTCTCATCAAATATCTTGATTTATAAAAATACTTTGTCATGCTATTCTAACATCATCTGCAACTTTACCATTAATATGGATATTTGATCCAAATCACATAAAATCTTTGCTAATATTGGAATGTATTGAAATAGATTCACCAAAAGCGATTAAATCACCACCAATAGGATTGGAAACTATCAAATTACTTGTGGTTACATACATGTTTGAGTGTACGGGTTCCATTATATTAACTATTTGCTCTGATCAGGAAAAAATGGAACTAGCTTGAACAGGGATGGCTAAAAAAGCCAATAGTCCTAAAAGACTGAGAAGAATTTTGCTTTTTTTCATGTTGAATAGAAAAATATAAAAAATTTTACCGTATAATAAGAAAAAAAAAGTTTTTTTCAATAGTAGGGTAGGGCAATAAGTTAGAAAGCCTGCCCCGCCACGTAGCCCCGCCACGTAGTACTACGTGGCAGGCGTGGCGTGGTTTGTAAAGTTTAGAAAGACCTAAGGGGGGATTAAAGCCCACTTATTATTCTAAAATCCCCCTTAGTCCCCCTTACTAAGGGGGATAACCATTAACTTTCAACTATGTTATATATCTTTTTTGTTATTTTGGTTGTTAATTTGATGTTTAAACTCAAAATCTTTTCCTATTTTATGTGAAAATCATTATAATTTTGTATAAGGATAATGTTTATCTTTTATAAGTTTTATTTTTGTAATATGTATATGCCAACTGTCTTAGCACGAATTATAGGAATAATATTATTTGTATTGATATGAGTAAGTTGATATGTCTTATTATTTTTGCAATTAGAAAAAAGGCATAGATTTAAGCAAACTAAACATATTAGATTTTTACAAGTTAGAATTCAGAAAAAAACGGCAGCAAAAAGTGTTGATATAGAAGCTACAGACCATATTCAACAAATGAAAAACAATATCGAAATAATGAATCAAGTTTACAAAAATTTTTATTCTGTTTATAGGCATTTACGCTCTTTATTTGAGACAGATTTTTCAAAAAGTTTTTTTGGAGATCTTAAATATAGATTGTTTGGAGGAGATTATATTAGTATGGAATTGTTTGTAGAGAAAGAACAAATAAAATATATTGTTTGAGTGCCTGATGGTCAGTTATCTACCGTAAGAAAAATGATAGCAGCTTTTTATCCGGAATCGTTTATAGAAGATATAGAACAACCTAAATTGCTGGAAGCTGGTAAATATATGGCTGGTGGTGAGTTTAATTTTGTTGAAAATAGTGTATATCCTATAAAAACTTATGAGGCTTTTGAAGCTGATCCGATGGAGAGTATTCTTTCTTCATATAGTAATGTTTGAAAAGATGAAAAAATGGTTTTACAAATATTAGTAGAACCACTTCCATCCAAGCGATTGAAAAAAATGAGAAAAAAAGCTGATAAAATCAAAACATGAAAGGATTTTGGTTTTTTCAAAAAGATATTTTTGAAGTTACGAAAATGATTTTCAAATGATGATACAAAACATGAAAAAAATCAAGAAGAAAAAAGCAAGCATAATTTTTCTCAACAACAACTTTGAGATTTTGACAAAAAAACTGATGATGAGATATTTAGGACTAAGATCAGAACTTTTGCTACTTCTACAGAAAAAAACAGACCAGCTAAAATGATTGATGAAATGGAAAGATTGTTTAATCAATATAATTATATTGGTTTAAATAGATTGAAATTTTGGAAAATAAAAAATTTGAGATCTTTTGCCAAAGATTTTGTGTTGAGAAATTTTTATACAAATTCATCGTTTTATTATCAATTAAAATCCTTTTTTAGACCAAATATATTAAACATAAAAGAACTTTCTTCTATCGTTCACTTTCCTCATGCGAGATTTAATCTTAATCCTCGTATTGCTTGGCAAAAAGCAAAAATTGTACCTGCACCAGAAAATATGCCATCTGATGGAATGCATTTGTGACGAAATGAATATGGGGGAGTAAAAAGAGATGTGATACTTTCAGATAAAGACAGATTTAGGCATGTTTATATAGTATGACAGACAGGTACAGGTAAATCTACTATGATTTTGACTCAAGCAAAAGAAGATATGTTGAGATGAAATTGATTTTGTGTGATTGATCCGCACGGAGATTTGGTAGATACTTTGATGAAACATTTCCCGAAAGAAAGAATCGATGATTTGATATATTTTGATTTATCTAATACTGAATATCCAATAGCATTCAATCCTTTGGATTGAGCTCATACAGATGATGAAAGAGATGTTGTGACAAATGATATGGTAGAAATGTTCGTTGATATGTATTGACCTGAAATATTTGGTCCTCGTATTCAAGACTATTTCCGTCATGCTTGTTTTTTACTTATGGAACAACCTGATGGGGGTACTTTGGTTGATATAATGAGGTTGTTTACGGATGATGCTTATGCAGAATCAAAAATTAGAAATTTAACAAATCCTGTAATTGCATCTTGGTGGAATAAAACTTACAAAAAAATGTGAGATAGAGAAAAGGCAGAAATTATTCCATTTTTTCAGGCAAAATTTTGACCTTTTACAACTTGAACATATATCAGAAATGTTGTTTGACAGCCGAAATCTGCATTTAATTTTTTTGATGCTATGCAAGAGTGAAAGGTGATAATGTGTAAATTGGCAAAAGGTTTAACTTGAGAAGTTAATAGTCAACTTATTGGTAGAATGGTAGCTATGCAGATTAAGCTTTCTGCTTTAAAAAGAGCGGCTCTACCAGAAGAAGAAAGAAAACCATATTTTCTATATGTGGATGAATTCCAAAATTATGTTTCACAGTCTTTTGAAAGTATTTTATCAGAAGCCAGAAAATATAGATTATGATTGACTGTAGCACATCAATATATAGATCAATTGAAAAAAGAGTGATTGTGATGATCATTAGATCTTTCAAAAACAATATTTGGAAACATTTGAACAATTTTTGCATTGAAGGTCTGAGCTCCAGATGCAGAATTTTTGGAAAATGAGTTTAGCCCAGAGTTTACAAAAATGGATTTACAAAGTTCGGAAATGTTTAAATGAATTATGAAAATGAGTATAAATTGATCACAATCTAGGCCTTTTTCGTTAACAACTAGAACAATTTATGGAGATCCTCCATTGAATACTCCAGAAAAAATAGAAATTATGAAACAAATTTCTTCTTTGAAACGATGAACAAAAAGAGAATTGGTAGATAAGGAAATCTACTTTAGAGTGGGAGTGTAGAGAGGTGTTAGTCCTTAGTCGCTAGTCGATAGTCGTTAGTCATTAGTCGATAGTCAATAGTCGTTAGTCATTAGTCGATAGTCGTTAGTCAATAGTCGATAGTCAATAGTCATTAGTCGATAGTCAATAGTCAATAGTCGATAGTCGTTAGTCAATAGTCGATAGTCGTTAGTCAATAGTCGATAGTCAATAGTCATTAGTCGATAGTCGTTAGTCGCTAGTCGATAGTCAGTAGTCGATAGTTTTTTCCTACTTGTGGCTTAAATTTCTGTAAAATATAGCCCCACAATTCTGCGGGGCGTGGCGGGGTTAAAAAGTTATAAAGTTAGAAATTTGTAAGGGTGCTTATTGTATTCTTTTTGAATAATGGGAGTAATCACCTTTTTTACAAATATAAATTGTTGAAAAACAAGTAACGATAATTTTTTACAGTGAGAAATTTTACTTTTCTTGCATTAGTAATATCTTTTTTGCTAGGAATATATTAACTAATAGTATAAATATTCCACTTCCGATTAGTGCATATTTTACGGGGAACAAAGATAGAAATTGTTTTCCAAGTGTTGTATAAAGAGCAAATATTGAAAATACTATTGATCTTGTGGTAGCAATTGCTACTCATTTTGTTTGTTCAACTAAAACTTGATTTCGAGCTGGCATCCATAATCCTTCAAAAAAATTAAATACAATAAACACTATAGCAAAAGCTATTCGCGATTGGAGGACAACCCCTGCAATTATGAGTAAAATGGCTTGGGATATTGTGGCAAGTATCCATGTAAAATTATAGCTCTTTTTCTCTCCTATTTTATAAGCAAATTTATTAGTAAGCATGACTGCGACTCCAGCTAGTGCAGTTATAATACCTCCAAACCGTTCTTGCATGCCATTTTCAACTAAAACGGGTAAAATAATTATAAAGAAAAAAGCTACATGACTTGATAAAGAGCGATATATTAACGATGTTCTTATATTTTTGTCAAGAAATACTTTTTTTATGCTGTTTTTGCAACATTTAGATTTTTTGAAAACATCTCTTTGAATGAATTGAATTTTTCTTGTATAAAGTTGTGTTCTTTTAATTGAAGTGTTAAAATTACTAAAACAATTGCAAAGATAACGTCTAATCCTGCAAGGATTGTATATCCATTATTTCCGAAATATTTTAATAATCCGGAAGCTATTAGTGGAGTAATGATCCCTGTGAGAGCCTCTAATGACATGAAATGACCAATCTTTTTCCCAAACTCTTTTTCTTTTCCTATTGATCTTAAATTTTCTTCTAAAAATGCTTGTCCTGTACCACTCCAAAAACTCCAATACAAACCACTAAAAATAGCTGCTACAATGAAGCCCGTAAAAGATGGGAAAAGAAAAATTACTAATGCGGATAAAAAGTTGCAAATCACTGAAATGACTAATGATTTTTTTCTTCCCATAGTGTCAGCAAATACAGATGTTGGTAATTCAAATAGCCGAACTGCAATTGTTGATACATTGGAGATAAGAATAATTTCTACAATAGAAAGTCCAGTATATTGGTAGAGTAGTGTTATTATTGGTACAAGAAAAACCATTCCAGATAAAAAATTAATTCGAGCTTGGAGTTTGATATTTCTTTCTGCTATTTTTTTATTCATTACGATAGCGTTTTATTAAAAAGTCGATGATGATTATTTGAAACTAAATTACTACTGAATATTCAAGCTTATTCGTTTATAACTACTCAATCAAGATTACAGATATAAGCTTTAGGAAATAATGTTTTTATTTTATTTAATGTTTTTTGATCTTTTTCATATATTCTTCAAACCAATATTCATTCTATAAGTTCATTTGGTATTCAAAATATAATAGCACTTTCTCTATTTGTAAAAAATAAATCCTTATTTTTTCTATTTTTGCAAAAATCTTCATATATATTTGGATGAACAAATTCTTGTAAATCTTTTTCAGGAATATCATTAGATAATATATCTCATTGCTTTATCAATCTTGCATAGCTATTACTTCCATTCATAATTATTCAAATTTGCACAAAATCTTGAGCTAAACTTGGTAAAAATCTAGCTTCCTTAGTTTGTTCCATATTCCAAATATTTGCTCACTCAGCTTTTAATGTTGTTAATAAATCGTTCATTTCATTAAACGGAATTATTTTATCTTTTTGTTTTCATGGTTTACCATTTTTTCACCAAAAAAAGCATCTAATAGTTCATCAACTGTATCGGTTAATATAGTCTTTCAATAAAAAATCTTTTTGGAGATTCCACACTCAAACTGTGTATGGATACTTTCATTCACGTCCTCACTCAAACTGTCAGCTAATCAATCAAAATTTTGCGATATGTTTTAATCATGTAATACTTTTCCATGTTCAGTGTAATAAAGTTCACTTTTTTAGTTTAACTAAATCTCAACATTTATATTTATGTTTTCTATTTTTATGCTTTTCCTTAATTTCATAAAAATTATAAATCTGTTTGATCAAGAGTTGCTTAGATTTTTTACTGGAAACTTGTTGATTAACTAGCTGTATATAATTTTCCAGGGATTTAATCATGGATGTTAATGGATTATAAATATCTCAATAATTGAAATTAAAGAAAAGGATATTAAAAATTAAATCGTAATCAAGCAAAATCCAAAAATTTATTGATATTGTTTTGTCTATTTATATAAAAATATTGCTTTACAATATTCAATAAATCATGAAAAAAATCTGATTTTTTATTTTGAGCATATTCTGTCTTTTTGGAATTTCTTTCGCGACTACAATTGATCCGATGAACTTACCAAAGTTCCAATACTTTATCAACGATTATTCTCAAGTTCTCACTCAAGAGCAAACTCAAGAGCTTAATCAGTATGCAGAAAATATTGAATCTAATTTGGGATATCAGGTAGTAAGTGTTCTTTTCCCACATAGACAAGGGAATGAACTTTTTGATATTGCTTTAAAAGCTTTTAATGAAAATGGAATTGGCGATAAACAAAGGAATGATGGACTTTTGCTTGCTATTGCTACAGAAGAAAAGAAAATTAGAATTATGGTATGATATGGATTAGAGGGAAAGATACCTGATCTGTTGGCAAGTCAAATTATTGAAGAAAAGATTAGACCAGAAGTTAACCAATGAAATATTTACCAAGGAATAAAGAATTTTTATGAAGTTATAGATGGAAAACAGAGTCCTCCAGAAATTAGTCAAGAAGAATGATCTGATCGGAAATATATTATGATCATGTGGAGCATAATTTTCACTTTGATTTTCTTGTATATACTTTTTAATTGAGGGCTTGGTTTTTGAGGAGGAGGTTCTGGTGGAAGGTGATTCTCTGGTGGAGGATGAAGTTCGGGCGGAGGATGATGATTCTCTGGCGGAGGATGAAGTTCAGGAGGATGATGAGCTGGAGATTAGCTTGCACTTTTTTTAAAAAAGATTATAAAAAATCTGACTTTTATTTTTTTATTTTATTTCATTATGAAAAAAAGAACATCTTGGATAATATGAATTATTATCTTGTTTATCATTTTTGTTGTGGGGCAATATAATACACTGGTAAAACTTGATGAAGTAGTAAAAACTCAACGAGGACAAGTAGAATCTGTATACCAGAGGAGAGCTGATTTAATTCCTAATATTGTTGCCACAGTGAAAGGTGAAGCAGATTTTGAACAAAAAACTTTAACACAAGTTATTGAGGCAAGAGCTAATGCTATTCAACTTAAAGTCGATGTAAATAATGCTGAAGAATTCGTAAAATTTCAAGAGGCTCAAGGAGAGCTTTCTCAAGCTTTAGGAAGATTGATGGTACTAACTGAAAATTACCCAAGTTTAAGGGCAAATCAAGCTTTTAGTGATTTGAGAGTTCAGCTTGAAGGAAGTGAAAATAGAATTTCTGTAGAAAGAATGAATTACAATGAAACTGTAAAAAACTACAATACAAAATTAAGAACTTTCCCTACTAATATTATTGCTGGATTGTTTGGTTTTGAAAAAGCAAATCTTTTTGAGGCAACAGAAGGAAGTGAAGTAGCTCCTGTAGTAGAATTTTAATTTTTTCAATATTATTTATTTCAATTTACTTTGTTTTGGGCTGTTAATAGTTGCTTTATACGGAAACTTTGTAGATTATTTTTTGTATAAAGAATAAAAATTTTTTTTAATTTGTTTTTTGAGGTTTTCAGTATCAATATTTAATTCTTTTGCAATAAAATCATAAATATATTGAATATTTTGGGGATAATTGGTTTGTCAGCGAAGTTCTTGTGGCGACAAATAAGGGGCATCAGTTTCTATTAGAATGTTTTCTAAATTACAAATCTTTAAACTATCTCTGATGTTTTGCGCTTTGGGATAAGTAACATTTCCACAAAATCAAATCCAGTAATTTTCTAAATTATAATTTTTCAACTTTTCAATTTCTTCATTTCCATATCATCGGCAATGAAAACATATTTTTAATTTTTTATAGTTTTGTAAAATTTCCATAGTAGAATCAAAATCATTTCTAGAATGTATAATTATTGGAGCTTGGATTTTTTCTGCTAAATCACATTGTTTTTTGAAAAGTTCTTTTTGTAATTCTAAATTTATATCTCACTCATAGTGAGTGTCTATTCCAGCTTCTCATATTGCTACAATATGATCTTTGTTTTTCAAATATAATTTTTCTAATTCATTTAATTTTTGTTCAATATTATTTTCATTTATATTCCCGACAACTACTTCATACGGATGTAGTCAAACTGTACATTTTATAAAGCTATCTCATGAATATTCTTTGCTTATTGTTATCCCGTTTTTATTGTATTCTTCATCAGCTCAAATATTTACCAAACCTTGTCATCATGTTTTTTCAAAATCCAAAACATGCTTTTTTCGATTTTCAAAAAGGGTGGGGGAGTTTAGATGAGTATGAGAATCAATGAACATATAGAAAACTAAGTTCGTAAATTTGTGGAATAGCTTGGAGATTATTTTAATTTAAAAGTTAGAGTATCTCAGATTTTGATTCATTTTTTTTCTGCTATTCAAGCATTAATTTCCAAAACATATTTAGCATTTCCCTGTGGCACATAATTTGGACATAAAGTAGCGTCGCAAGGATTGGCTGTTTGGATGTCTACTATTTTACCTTGAGAGTCTATTCGTATAATATCAAGTGAAATCAGTGTGTCTTTCATCCAGAAAGAATAGTTTTTTTCTTCTTCAAAAACAAAAATCATTCATCTGTTTTTTTTAAGATTTTCACGATCCATTAATCATTTTTGTCTTTCTTTGTCCGTTTTTGCTACTTCTACAATAAAGCATTTGTTGTAAAAGCCTCATTTAGCATAACAAACTTTGTTTACTCAAATAATAAATTTAAACATAAACCGTAAAATAATGTAGATAATCAAAAGAATTATCAATACGATAAGACTTTTTTTGAGCTTTTTAGATTTGATTTTTTTCATGATTTTAGTAGAAAATAAATATTAATTGTTATTTGTATATTTATTTAAATAAAAAAATCAACTAATATGAAATTTCTAAAAATCTTGTTGCGTATATTGATTCTTATAGTAATTATTTTTGTTCTATTTTTTGCTTGGAACTGGCTTCAAAGAGAAGCAGTTATAGTTACAAGTTCGACAAAATCAGTTGTTGCTAAACTACAGTCAGTAAATAAATTAGAATCAGCAGAAATGACTATTACCAAAATTATGAGAGCGGAAAAAGAGATGATTGACATAATTCCTACTATGTCTTTTGATAATACAATACAAGATTTTTTATTTCAAGATAAAATGATATTTGAGGTAGAATGAAAAGTAATAGCTTGAATTGATTTGAGTAAAGTACAAACATGAGATGTATTCACCAAAATAGACTGAAGTGTAAAAATAAATTTACCAGAAGCAGAAGTGTTACATGTGATATTGCATGAAAATAGCAAGCCTTTTGATAGGAAAATAGGAGTATTTACGAAATGAAATTTAGAAACAGAAACAAAAATTAGAAACAAGGCAAAAGAGGAGATGGAAGTAGAAGCTATAGAGTCTGGTATTTTGGAGCTAGCACAAAAGAATGCAAAAGAAAATTTAGAAAAAATATTTGAAGATTTGGATATTAGAGTAGATCTTGATTAAACCAATATCTAACTGTTGTTAATGAGTGTTTTTGTAGAATAGTTTATCTATTTTTTGAAGATTTTTTTTTGTTATGGAAAAAATATTTGCGTTTTCCCAAGTTGTAAAATTAAAATCAACAAATAAGATGTCAAAAATTTGCATTAAAATACATATTTATGTATAATTGGATATAGTTTTATAATTAACAATAAATGTTTTTATGAAGAATCAAAAATTGAATAGAGAATGTGATAAAAATTCTAATTTAATAATGGAGTTTTTGGCCTTGTTCAACAAAATTGATAAACATTTTGATAAGTTACTATGAATAGATAAATTTATACCTTTTAATGAAAAAATAAAAAGAATAATAAAAGGAGATTATCCTATTTCTTGGTTTGTGAAACTAAATCAATATCAAATAAAGCATTTTGGAGAGATTAGGAATGAACTTACACATGGAATAAAGTTGGATGGATATTCTTATTTGTATCCTAGTGATTATGCTATTTCCCAGCTGAAAAAATATGTAGATGTGATAAAAGCTCCTTTTAGATGTACAGATCTTTTTAAAAAACCAGTATTTACATGTAAAATTCACGACAAACTAACAAAAGTTTTAAAGGTTATGCATAAAAATAATCATTCTCATGTGCCTGTCTATGATGAAAATAAAAATTATGTCTGACTTTTGGCTGAGAGTGAAATATTGGCTTGGTTGATAGAAGGGGAATCTGCAAAGGATATTACTACAGCAAAAGTTGGAGATGTGTCCTTGATTTCTGATTTAGAATATATAGTTTTTGTGGATAAAAAATGTAATGTGTATGAGATAGATAAACTTTTTGCTCTTAAAAAACAAAAAAAGAAAAAACTTGGTGTGATTTTGATTACAGAAAGTGGAGATAAAAATGAAAAAATTTTGGGAATTATTACAGCTGGTGATACCGCTTTAATAGATGCTTATGTGGTCCGCTAATTACAGCACTTGAGTGTGTGAATTTTTAATTTGTTAACTCTTTATTATATGTGGAAAGATTTGGTAAGAGTATTTATAGAAAAAAATAGTCAGCTTAATTTGTCTGCAATTAGAGATGCGAAATGAATTAAAATCAAACACATCAATGATAGCATTGAATTGAATAAAATTTTGAAAATAGAAGAATGAAAAAGTGTTTGTGATATCTGAACTGGAGGAGGATTTCCACTTTTACCATTAGCTATTAGCAGTCCTAGTGTTAAATTTGTTTGAATAGATGCTAGAAGAAAAAAAGTTGATGCAGTTAATGATATGATTCATAAATTATGATTGAAAAATGCGGTTTGTAAGCGATCTAGAATAGAAGATTTTGATGAGAAATTTGATTTTATCACAGCGAGGGCGGTTGCACATGTTGATAAACTAATCCCACGATCTTATAAATTACTCAAAAAAGGATGATTTTTTGTATTGTACAAACAATATGATGATGAAGAATTTTCTGATTTGAAGAACTTATGTAAAAAGTATAAACTGAAAATAATAAAAAAACATAAGTATTGTTTGTTTGAATGAGATATAGAAAGAGTGATTTATTTACTCAAAAAAATATAAAATTAAATTTATTCTATTTTTAACTTGTTTTTTGAAACCATACAACTAAACATTAAACTAGTTATCTTTTAATATAAAAGACTATGAAATACAACAACATTCGTGAAGAAGAACTTAAAAATAAGGTGGGATCAGACTTTTTTGCAGATTTTGACACCACGGAGATTATTGGAAATATTGATTTTTCTGTTCATCCAAAACAAAAAGACCTCTTTTGACATAAAACCCCACTTCTCCGAGCTGAAGCCAAGACAGGGAAATATGATGTTCCTACTATGTTTGTTCAACTTATTTTAACAATCGGTAAGGCCAGAACTTTTGATAAAACATTACCTCCGCTATTTTTGTGAGCATTTGATTTTGAAAAAATTGCTTTTTTGGAGTATAATCAGATTTCTGATATTTTTTACCAAAATGATTTTAATCGAAATGTGACTCCGTCCAATCATGAGACTAGGGAATTTGGTATTGTAAAGCAAAGGGTTGCCAATATTTTGAAGAAGAATACCTTAATCTTTGACTATGAAAAAGATAATGAAAGCTTAAAAAGCTTTATAAAAAGTGAATTCAAAGAACAAGGAATTTGATCCCAAATTAAAATCAACAATAACAATTTCTTCCCTATTTATTTGAAACGATTAGAATTTGTAAAGCCTCATATCAATGCTGATCGAGAACTTTATAAAAGAAATGGGATCTTGGATGCAGACTTTTTTTTGGCTGATTTGTTTGTTGATGATAAAAACACTCAAATAATAATAGATGACGAGAGTGTTAAATTAGATTTATTTGTTATATTTAGAAATTGAGGCTATCAAATCTCCAAAGAAAACCTAAACAGCATGTTTGATGCCATTATTGAGATAAAAAATGTTAAACAATATGAGTTTTTTTGGAAAAATTACAAAAGACCTCCTGCAAAACTGTATCATAAATATATTATCCAAAGGAGAGATTTGCTTGTTCCTCAAGACATTAGGGAGAGGAAATGAGCCTACTTTACGCCTCGTATCCGAGTAGAAAAAAGTCAGGAATATATGGCAGACTATTTTGGCGAGAGCTACCAAGATGAATATTATATCCGAGATTGTGCTGCAGGGACTGGGAATCTCCTTGCAGGTTTGATGAATAAGTACAATATCTATGCTTCTACCTTAGATATGGCAGATGTACAAGTAATGAAAGAGATGGCAGATCTCAAAACCGCAAATCTCCTCAAGGAACATATTTTCCAGTTTGATTTTTTGAATGATAGTTTTGACAAACTTCCTCAATCGCTCCAAACTATTATCAAGGATCCTGAAAAAAGAAAAAAGCTGATTATCTATATCAATCCTCCTTATGCGGAAGCAACAAATGCTAAAACAGTTACTTGAACAGGAGAAAATAAAAGCGGAACAGCAAAGGGGACAATGATTCATGAAAAATATTCATCAGAGCTTGGAAATGCTAGAAATGAGCTTTTTGCCCAATTTTTAATGAGGATTTATAAAGAAATTCCTAATTGTAAAATTGCAAATTTTTCAAAGTTGAAAAATTTGCAAGGTTCCAACTTTAGTCAATTTAGGAAGTGTTTCCTTGCAAAACTAGAAAAAATTTTTATGGTTCCTGGAAATACTTTTGATAATGTAACAGGGCAATTTCCTATTGGCTTTTTTATTTGGAACTGTGAAGAAAAAGAGCAATTCTCACATATTGAAGCTGATGTTTATGATAAAACATGAGAGTTTCTAGGCTTAAAAAACATTTATGCAGATGAAGAAACTCCAAGAATAAATAAACGAATAAAATCTTTTAATGATACAATAAATCCTGTGATTGGTTTAATTGTAAGTGCAGCTCCTGATTTTCAACATAATAGTCAATTAGCTATTCTCTCAAAACAACAAAAAAGATATTGTTTTAATATCACTGCAAATACCTTAATAAAAATATCTATTTATTTTGCTGGTCGTCATTGTATTGAAGCAAGTCGGTTAAACGATAGAGACCAATTTCTGCGACCAAATGATGGACGAAAAACAGATACAGAATTTCATTCAGATTGTTTGGTCTTCACACTTTTTCACGAACAGAATGCTATTACTTCTCGTGAAAATAATAGTGTAAATTACCGAATTCCTTTTACTGAAGCGGAAGTTGATGCAAAAGAAAGGTTTGCCTCAGATTTTATGTCTTCTTACTTAAAACAGTTTACTCTTTCTCCTGATGCAAAAAAAGTGTATGAAGCCTGACTTGAACTCTGGAAATATTACCATCAGCAAGAATTTGAGCAAGGGGAATATCTAGCAAATGCGAGTTTTTATGAGATCAAGGAGCATTTCCAGTGAAGAAATGATAAAGGCAGGATGAATAGCAAAAGTTTAGATGAGACCTATAATCAACTTATTGGGGAACTCAGAGATGAACTCAAGAATCTTGCGAGTAAAATCTCAGAAAAGGTATATGAATACGAGTTTTTGAGAAAATAAGGATTTTACAGGCCAGTTAATTTTCTTGCTTTATCTTGGATTTTTTGTCTGTCTCGGCTTTTCTCTATAAATTGGGAAAAGCTTTTTATCAAAGTTTCATGATTTTTGTTTGGTACTAATATTCCGCTATCTGAGTCAACAAGTTCTACCGATGCTCAATCATTGTAGGCAAATACTGGGACTCCAGCTAGTAATGCTTCTACTGTACAAATACCAAAACTTTCTTTTGTGATGTTTATCAATCATTTCGCGTTTTGTATTATTTTGCTTTTTTCTACTGGATCTTGAATTCGTCATATAAAAACTATATTTTCTTTTGCAATAGACTTTAAATATTCTTCATCTGGTCCACTTCCCATGACTATTAGTGGTTCTTGAATTTCGTTAAATAAATCAATTATTTTGTCTAATTCTTTTACAAATTTTACTAATCTACCGACATAAATATAATAATTATTTGGATTTGTATTTATTGTTATGTTTGAAAAGCTGTCGTCTATCTTTGGATATTTTATTTTAGAATTGAGTTTGTATATTTCTTTTGCTAAGTTTGCTGTGTATTTGCTATTTACAAAAACCTCGTCGTATTTAATAAATTTTTTATCCCGATTTCTAAGTCTTGGTGTGATTGCTTTGAATATTTTGATTTTATATCATGTAATTTTTTGAGTATATTCTTGATAATGGCTCCAAATATACTGCATAGGGGAATGCAAATAAAGCATGGTTTGTGGGTTAAACTTTCAATTATAATCAATTTTGCAAAAGTTTAGGTTTTTTGCTATTGCAAAAGATGAAATTACTACCTTTTGTGGATTGTATTTTTTGATTTTTCTACTTAAAACTTTCATCAAAGGAATATAGAAAAACATTAGATTGCGATAATCTAGTATCGAAGCTAAGATTCACCTTTTTTTTGAAAATTTCAAAAATAATTTATTTATTCGTTTTGGTAGGGCTGTTATGACTTTTATATTTCATTTTCTGGTTTCCAATACTTTTCTATCTGAAAATAATGTGAAAATTTTAGTTTCAGCAAAATTTTCAGATTCTATTAGATCTTTGAAAACATTCAAAACACCTCATGGCATAATTCGACAATTTACGAAAGCTATTCTCATAGTAAGTGTGGTAGTTTGTAAAGGTTACCAATTAGGATCCCTTCCTTTTGGCCCCGATAGATTGGGGTTCGGGAGGTTGTAGTCCCCGATTCATTGGGTTAGGTGAGGTAAGGTCCCCCTTAATAAGGGGGATTAAGGGGGATTTAACTCCCAACTACCCCGCAGTACTGCGGGGGCTCAACTTCCCCGTTGGGGAAGGATTTTTTTTTGGGAAGTTCTTCCCTTAAAAAAGGGGACAAGCATTCATAAAGTTCATATCCTACCACCTGCCCGCAGTACTGCGGGGCGGGTGGTAGGAATGTCACTTTCAACTTTATAAACTTGTCACTTGTAACTAACTTATCATTTTTCTATTGAAAAATTTATCAAAAACAATACAAAGTGCTTGTAGACATTTTTTTATTTTAAATAAAAATTTATTATGGAAGAGAAGGAGATCAAAATCGAACAAGATGAGTATGCAGTACATACACCTCAATCTACAAAAATTATTACAAAAAATGATAAAAAACAAATTAAAAAAAATTTGATAAAATTTGTTGTTTGAGTAATTTTATTATTGTTGTCTTGGTCTTATATTCAAAAACATCCAGCAGAAAAAGTTAGTGTTTTTTCTGGGTTTGAAGTTTTAGTTCAAAAAATTGAAATATTTATTCAGAGTACTTTTGGTCACAATGGAGAATTGTTGGAAAGAAAATATGGTATGGAGAAGTATTATAAAGAACTTATAAAAATGGCTGAGAACAACAAGTGTATTGATGTTTCTACCCTACAAGAGATAGAGGATACTTATAAAAATTTAAAAAAAGAAAATCTTGATTGATTGGAATATTTCCTGCCTGAATATACCAAAAAGGCTTATGAGTATGATAATATTGTGAAGGACGATGATTGTTAAAAAAATTTGTTAAGTTCAAAAAAAAAGTTCAAAAGTTTTTTGATTCTTTATTTTTTGATGACTTATCCCATTAATGGAATATTTATTCATCGGAAAACTGACAAATCTTTGAATATGATATAAACTCATAATGTCATTAATAATACGAAAAAAACGGTGTTGACATATCATTCTATGATGAAATATTTTTCTGGTTTTATTTTTCCTAACTTTTGTATTAAAACTCCGATTATTCTTCCTCAATCTAATGCAGGAATTGGCAAGATATTAAAGATAGCTAGGGCTAGAGAGATTAATCCCGCAAATGCGAGATAGGAAATCGGTCATCAAGCTTCTAGTAAATTACCTCCAAATTTTATGACTCATACTGGTCAAGTTAATCCTCCTAGAGATCATTTGATTTTTGATTTGTTAAATGAAATTAAATTTTTTCATAATTTTCATAATGCTGAAAAAGTTAGTTTTACTTGTGCTCAAATTTCTTTTAATCCCATTCAAATTGCTTGGGGTATTGGATATTTTATATCATTTATGTATAAGGCTCCAGATGTAATAAAAGCTATTCCCAATATGCAACTATCTTCTTCGCACTCGCCATGTACAACTGTTTTTTGTTGTTCTCTTTCGTACAAAATATCTATTTTGTTTCAAATATTTTCTTTTAGTACTAATCCTACATTCCAAGCATTTACATCTGTATTGTTTATTTTTGTGATAATGTCCCCTGTTTGAAGTCATAGAGATTCTGCGATCGATCATTCTGCTATCATATCTATTACCAGGGGTACTTCAGTTTTGTCTCAGCTAATAAGTCAGGCTTTTTCTAAGTATGAGTAGGTTGGCATCAATAAACTCTGAGATTCCAACTTTATAGCGTTTTCTGATAATACAGAAAGAGGTTTTGTTCATACTGTAAATACGGTGGTAAAGATTATCCGTGCTACTAGTAAGTTCATTAAAACCCCTCCTGCTAAAATCAATAATTTGTTCCAAAATTTAGCGAATATAAATCAATCTTTTGCAAAAAAATCTTTACTATTTTGTACTTCATCTCATTTTAATTTGCAAAATCATCATAGGGGAATCAAGTTTAAGGTATATTCTGTTCATTTTTTATCTGTTCCAAGTTTGTATATTTTTGGAGGGATTCATATTCCAAATTCCACAACCTTCACTCCAGATCTTCTAGCTGTAATAAAATGTCAGAGTTCATGTAAAATTACTAAAACCATAAACATAAGTATTCATAATAAAATTGATCGAATCATGTTTTTCTTGTTGTAAAATAGTAAATAATAATTTTTAGAGGATACTAAATTGTTGATAAAAAACAAGATGAAAGTCAAGTTTTTTGGAAAAAAGTTTAAAAATAAAAGACAATGCTAACTAAGAAGGGGTAATTAAAGTTTATCTAATTCTTTGTCAGGGATTCTACTTGGTATTTTTTCCAAAGGAGAAAAAGTATGTGATAAAAATTCTTATAAGTTTTTCATTTTTTGAGATATTTTTCTATTTCTTTTAATGGAACCTTTTACAACAAAATTAAATAAACCCTAGATATTCTAATAAAGTTTCTTTTAATTTGTGTGTTCTGTGTCTTTTGAGTTAAAAAGTAATTTAAGATAGGTGTTGATAATAGGAGCTTTATATCCATTTTTGTATATTAATCTTAACATTTTTCTAAACCCTATTTTTTCATAAAGAAGCGAATTAATTTTCTTGTTTTTTAAAAGATATTCGAAATACTTTTCGTTATTTATTAATAATGGATCGAAAAAAAGAATAGCATCGGCAAGATCTAAATCTTGTAAAGATTCTTCAGTTAAAATCTTTTTCAGTTCAAAAGGAGGCTTATTATCAAATCTAAGACAAATAGCTACTTTTTTGATAAGAGGAAGAGAATGGAAAAGTTTTTCAAATCATTCTTCATCTTTTATTTCAATATCAACAATATATTTTCCATTGTTTTCTTTTTTTAAAAGATGGTTTATTAATTCCTTATCTGAAATATGAGTTATATAATATTCTATTTTCTTTGTGAGTTCATTCTTGAGTTCGGGTAGTGTTCTGTTATCTTTAAGTAAAAGTGCATAAATTTCTTCCTCAGACCTGTTTGTAAGGGCATGGAGATGTTTGAAGTTTCACCTAACGAACTCATTAAAAATTCCCCGTTCTTTTGGTGTTAAAGGTTTGTCTCATTTTTGAGCTCACTTTTTAATAGGGGTTTCATCTATAAAAGAGAATTTAAGTTGATTTCCTTTTCAAGTCATTTTCTTTTTTTTAGCTAATAAAAAATATATAACATATATTGTATATATATATTTGAAGTAAAAAGTCAAACTAAGTTAACAAGTTCATCAAATTCGTAAAGCTTGCCCCGCCCCGCCCCGCCCCGCAGTATTGCGGGGCGGGGCGGGGCTGCGGGGCGGGGCGTGGTTCATAAAGTTCATCAAGTATTAATAACTTTATAAACTTTTAACTTGTAACTTTATAACTTGCAACTTATTTTGTGATAAACAATTTGAAATTTTGTCAGGAAACTGTATTGTGTTTATGTTTATATAATATTTTTTCTTATGAAATTAAAAATCTACAACACTATGTCTCGTCAAAAAGAGGAATTTGTACCACTTATGGAAGATTCAAATTACAATTGACCAAAAAAAGATTTTGTTTGAATGTATTCGTGTTGACCTACTGTTTATCGAGATCCAAGTATATGAAATTATAGAGCAACATTTACTGCAGATCTGATTAGAAATACTCTAAAACTTTTTTGATATAAAGTGGTTTCTGTGATGAATATTACTGATGTTGGACATTTGACTTCAGATGCTGATGATGGAGAGGATAAACTTGAAAAGTGAGCAAAAAGAGAATGAATATCTGTTTGGGAGGTGGCAAAAAAATATGAAAACATATTTATGAAAGGTATGAAAGCTCTTAATATTGATACATTTGATGTGATGCCTAAGGCGACAGATCATATTGCCGAACAAATTTCTCTTATTCAAAAATTAGAAGAAAAAGCTTATACTTATGAAGTCCCTGGTGATTGAATTTATATGGATACTAGCAAGGTTGAAAATTATTGAGAGCTTATGTGACCAAACTATAAAAAGAGATTGGAAGATCTAAATGCTTGAATAAGAGTAGATATGTGAGGAAAAAAAAATCCTACTGATTTTGCATTATGGAAATTTAATGTTACTGGTCAAAAAAGAGATATGGAGCGGGATTCTCCACGATGAATATGATTTCCAGGTTGGCATATAGAATGTAGTGCTATGTCTAGTAAATACCTTGGTGAACAATTTGATATTCATCATTGATGAGCAGATCATATCACGGTTCATCATTCAAATGAAATAGCACAATCTGAATGCGGATTTGGTGTCCATCCTTGGGTAAAGTATTGGGTACACAACGAATTCCTTCAAGTAGATTGAGGTAAAATGAGTAAATCATTATGAAATGTATATACTTTGGAAGATGTACAAAAAAGATGATATTCTCCGTTGGATTTGAAATATTTTTATTTTATGGCTCAATATTCTAACTTTCAAAACTTTACTTGGGAACAATTGGATGTTGCAAAAAATACGAGACAAGCTCTAATCAGAAAACTACAATGAAGAGAAGAATTAAAAGATAGAAAAGAATTTGAAAATGATCCATTTTTCAAAGAAGCTATGGAAGCTGTTTCTGATAATATTAATACACCAAAATTATTGGCAATAATCCAATCGTCGTTAAATAATGTTAATGAAAATACATATGCAATTATTACTTTTTTTGAAAATAATTTTTTAAAATTATGATTATTTGAGGAACAAGAAAAAGTAGAAATTCCATCAGAAGTTCAAGAATTAGCACAAAAAAGACGAGAAGCAAAAAAGAATAAAGATTGGAATACGGCAGATTCTTTGAGGGATCAGCTCACTTCTCTTTGATGGAAAATATTGGATCGTCCAGATGGATTTGATTTAGAAAAAATTTAATTAAAATATAATTATATTTTCTTTTATGAGTAACAACAAAACAACAAAAAAGCTTTTGATTAAAAAAATAATGTTAATATTTGCTATGATTTTTTTATTTTCATCTATTTTTGTCTTAGTTGTTTTTTCTGAAAATAGGAAATTAGTTAATTACACCAGTAATTTCAAAAATGCCTTAAATTTAAAATTTACTGTACTAAATCCGTTTCCAGAAAAGGAAAGAATAAAATCTGTATATTTAATAGCTGGATGAGATATTATGCTTTCCAGAAATATTTGACGCTTAGGTAAGTTAGAAGGATATGATCGTATTTTTTGATCATGAAATTACAATCCTATAAACGAGTTTAATTGATGTAATGATGAAAATTGTATTTTATTTTTCAATTTAGAATCCTTATTCTATACTCCAGACAACGATATTAGAGAAGCATGATTTATGTTTAGAGCAAATCCTAACAATGTTCAAACATTATCTCAATTGAAATGAAACAAAGATTTGGTTTTATCTTTGGCAAATAATCACACTATCAATGGATGATTTAAATGAATAAAAATGACCAAAAAAATTTTGGATGATTATTGAATTCATTACATTTGAGCATGATTTGATTTAAAGGAAAGTAGAGAAATAAAAACAATCAAAAAAAATGATATAAAAGTCTGTTTTCAAGCTTATTCTTATGACTGACAGTACATTAAAGTTTGAGAATGAAAAATTTCATGGAATAAAATAAATGAAAAAGATATTATAGAAGATATTCATTATATGAAGTTTCTAGACTGTGATGTAAAAATCATTATGTTGCACTGGTGAGCAGAATATTATACTAAACCAAATGCTTCTCAAAGAAATCTGGCTAAAAATTTGGTTCAAGCATGAGCTGATTTGATTTTTTGATGACATTCTCATGTCCCTTGAATTTTTACAAAAATAGATGATAAGTTTGTTTTTTACTCATTGGGAAATTTTATTTTTGATCAGAGGTGGGGTATAAGTAGTAACATAAAAAATGCTAACTATATTTATGATTATGGTATAAAAAGGTACACCATACCGACTTATATTTCATTGCTCTGAGGTATTGAAATTACAAAAAGTTCTGGTGGCGTGGATATTAAATTGGACAAAATAGTTATGAGTGAAGTTGAAAATTGAATTCACAGTCCATTAAATGAAGAAACTTATCAATGAATCTATGATAATATAAATGAAATAGAATAACAAACAAAAATTGTAAAACATAAAAAAAGAGGACTCCTACCTTGCCCTCTCTTTTTTTGTGTACATAATTTTTAATTATTTTCGGTCACTTCCTCCACATTAGTTTTGAAAGTATTTGGGTTTGGTCATGTTCTAAATGGATATTCATCTGGTACATAAAATCATTTTATTTGGCTTAAACATTTTGTTACATTAGTTTGTCGGTTGATAGGACTAGATGCATAAATCATTCATTCATTATTTCAATACCTACTTAACTGTTTTACTGTATGATAATGTCATAAATGTTGGTTATTTAATGTATCAGCAATGGCTTTGGCTCATTCAAGAGCAGATCACATGGAAACTCTATCTCATCTATCATTATTTCAAACATTCCCTATATTGTTGGCTGTTGTTAGATATCTTCCAAGTGTACTTTCGGCAAAAGCTACACATATTACCATATCTCTATCAATATTTGTTCACTTTACAGCATCTTCCCAAAATGCTAATTCTCTATAAATTCCTACTCAATAATCTTTAATAAATTGGTCGGCTCTGTCTGCTAATGTTTTTCCTGTCATAAAAGTTACCCCTGATATATCAATTTCTCTTGTGTATTTATCGTTAAGGTATTTAATACTATATTCATTTGGAATAATTTCTTTATTTTCTATTACACTTAAATCTAGGAAGTGGAAAGGATCCAAGGCTACTCAATCCTTGAAAATGAAAAATGTTAGATTTGGCTCTTTTGATATAAATCATGCTCATTTTGTTCAAGGCTCTCACCCTGAGTATCCAATTAGTTGTCATCTGCGTACAATATCTCATTTTTTTACTAGTGATGTATTCATAAACATATACACTGAAATATATCACTTAGGATGAACTATTAACATCCAATTTATTCCAATTCATGGATTGTCTGTAACATGATATATTATTCCATCATTGGAAGAATAAACTGGAGTTTGTTGCTCGGATTTAATTTGAATTCCTCGATTGGGGATACCAAATTCTTTCTCAAAATTCTTGTCTCCAAAATGTACTAAAATTTTCTTTATTGGATATATGGGCCAAGCCATTACTTGTGGATTTTCTTTTTCTTTGGTATTATTAAATAATTCTTCTAATTCTTTTATTTTTTCATCCATATCAAATGTGAGTCAGTGATGTTTCTTTTGAACAATATTACTTATCATTGTCAGCATTGCATCGTGAATATCTTTTCTATTATTAAATACCATATTAAACTTTTGTTGAGCCAACTGGTCGTTTTTATATAATTTCATAAATTCAATTAGATAATTCTTTTTTTGGTGTAGTGTATTTAGTACTACTTGGTATTCAGTAGCATCTTTATTGGCTTTTAGCTTTAATTCATTTAAAGTTTTAATTAGTTTAATTTGTTCTTCTTCATTTACACTAAGCTCTTCCATTAAATTGTTAAATTGAATTAAAATTGATTTTACCAAGTGTTCGTTCGATAGTGTTAAAGGAATATTATTATTCATGGCAAACAACTTAAACTCATCTATTTTATCGCCATCAAAAATTTGATTATTCATTTTGTACAAAAAATTGGCGAATTGAGAAATAATTTCTTTACTACTTTCCATTCAAGCCCTAGTATCTTTTAATTCTTGTGTTTTTATCAAAATTTTCTTTTTGTATCAAGATATTTTTTGTAGCATGCCTCAAACATAATCTGTTGTATAATTTATGTCTTGTATTACAGAGACTATCTCAGCTCTAATTTCTCTATATTTATCAGTTAAATTCTCACTAAATCAAAGCTCTTTTCAATCTAATTCATATAATTGTTTTGTAATATCAGCAATGCTCGCCTCCAATTCTTTTATTGTTTTAGTGGCCTCACTAACATCAAAAGAATCTAAATTTTCTTGAGATTGATAATATTGTCCATGAGTGATAGACCACATTCAAAATATAGAAAATATTACAAATATTATCGCTTTATAAATCATTTTAGCATTTAATTTTTCAGTAATTTTTGTCATTTTTGAAGTTTTATATTTTAAATACATCTAATGATACTTGCATTCAATTATATTCTAAAATTTATAAATAATCAAAAAACACACGAATATATCGTGTATTTTAGTTGACAAATTTGTTAAAATAGTTCTACTACATATACTATTTGAATAATTTTTTTAGTTTTTACAAAAATTCTTCTCTTATTCTTTCAGTATTTTCAATATATTCTTGATCGTTAAAAAATTTACGGTTGTCTGGATCTTTTACACCTTCTAGTCAAATAGAGCAATCTGGTATTATGTGAAAATGTAAGTGATTTATAGTTTTACCAATATTTCACTCCACTAATCAATCTCTCAGGAGAAGATTAACATCTTTATGTTTAGTATGTAATTTTGTTGCCCACTTTTCTAACAATTTCCACATTTCATTTTTTTCTATTCAAGTTAATTCTTTTAACAAATAAACTTGTCTTTTGGGTATTATTAATAAATGGTCTTCAGCATATGGAGCACGAGCTGCTATTATAATAAAATTTTTAGACTCATCTACAATTTCTTCTGGTTTTATATGAATAAATGGATTATAATCTCTTCAAAATTTTCTTAATGCTTCAATGTATTTCATTGTTTTGTTTATTATATAAAATTTATAGTTTGAAAGTAAGCTGGGTGATGTATAAGCAAAATTATCTTTGTTTTTTATCTAAACAAATAAATTATAATCAAAACACATTGTTTTGTCAAAAGATATGATGTCAATTTTACTTCGTTCGCAATAAAATGATAAAATGTTGAAATGATAAAATGATAAAATGATTTTCTTCCTACCACTGACTCGAGTAGCACCCGGGTGATAGGAAGAAAACTTTATGTAGAAAGAAAAACTACTTATAGTAGTCATAAACATCTATAATTTCATCCCAAATATCCATTTCTTGAATTTGTTGACTATGTGTGACAGTATATAATTTCAACTCCCTCTGCTTCACAAAATCGTTGAGCATGTCAGCAACTTTTCATACAGTATCTACATCTAAATTATTTATAGTTTCATCCAAAAATAGGATTGGGGATTTTGTATAACTAGATATTGCTAGCATTCGTACTAGTTTTAAGATAACTCTTTGTCAACCACTCAGTGCTTTGATATCTCTTTCTCATTTGTCATCATATACTTTTACATCCATTTCCAAACTGTCTCACTTTTGTAGCAGTTTTATATCTATGGCATAATCGACGACTTGGGCTAAAAACGAGTTTATGATTTCTGTTAACATTGGCAAATATCATTCCAAAACATAAAGCATAAGTTCTTTTGAAAAAATTTGGTATAGATTTTTTACTAGTTTTTCATCTTCTTGAAGTCACTTGATTTCTAGTTGATTGCTTTTGAAATCATTTATCAAAATTTCTAAATCACGGATGTTGTTTTCTATATTTTTATTCAAATTTTCCAATTCTTGAATTTTTTGTATATCAAAAGATTCTAGTTTTTGCTTTTGTTCTTGTTCCAATTTATTCAAGTTTTTTAGCTCTAATTCTAGTTTTTTGCTCTCTTGTTTGTTGTTTTCTATTTTTTGTTCTAGTTTAATTTTTTCTTCTTTTATATTTTCCAATCATTTTTGTGATTCTTCCAATTGTAGTATTCCCTTATCTAACTTGCTAATTTCTGTTTGGATATTTTTTCGTTGATTGTAGGTTTCTTGAATTTTTTTGAACTCAATTTTTGTAAAAAATATCTTCAAATTGTTTATTGATTCTTCTGTTTTTTTAATTTCATTTTCTAAATTTTCTATTGAATTTTGTTCTAATTCTTGATCTGGGTTTATCTTATTGTTATTTTGGATTCTTTCTTGAATTTCAGCTATTTTACTTTCTAATTCTTGTTTTTCTTTTTCAAAACTTTCTTTTTGTTTTTCTAATTCTTGAAATGTTTGTTTGTTTATTTCTTTAATAAAAGGACAAAAATCATTTATTTGTGAACATTTGTATTGAGACTCTTCGTTGATCGATTTGTTCAAATTGTTGATTCTATCAACAATATTATTTAAATTATTTTTTAGAGTTTCTTGAGTTTCATTTAGATTTTTTATTTCAATTTCTTTTTTCTCATTTTCAGATTTAATTTTTAGTTTTTTATTTTGAACCATTAATTCTGTATTCTTTTTTTGATTGGCTAAATCCTGTCATTTAGTAGTCAATTCAATCACTAGATTGTTCCAATCTTCTATATCATTTGGTTTTTTTGAAATGAATTCGTGAATCTCATTTGGGATATCATGTTGTAAATTAACTCAATCCAATATTTTATCAGTCTCTTTTAATAAATTTATTTTTTCTTTTTTCTTATTGTCTATAATTTCTGGATTTATATTTTCTATTTGTTTATCAAAATTTTCTATTTGTTTTTGGAAATCTATTAAATCATTGTGTAGAATTTTGATGTTTTCTTGTTTATTTTTTGTTTGTTCTTGTGTGTGTTGAAGTTTTACAAAAAATTCTTGGTAAGAGCTTTTTTGTTTTCAGATATGGCTGTTTAGCTCTGTATTTAAGTTTTTATCAAAAGATTGAACACTAAATCAATCTATATTTATGTTATCTGCTATTAACTCTCGTTCTTGGATTAGTTCTTGGTTATTTGAAAGGGCAGTCTTCAGATTTTTATCAGTTTCTGGAATGTCTATTTTTTTGAAATTTTGGATAAGGTTTTGTAATATATTTTTGATTTTTAAATCATAATTACTTGTGTCAGATTTTACTTTTAATGTGGTTTGAATATCTCTCCTTTTGTTTGCGATTTGGTCCTTGATTTCATCTATTCAAATTAGATTGAAAATATTTTTCATTACAGTCAGTCTTTCAGCAGCTTGGAGTTCAAAAATATTTTCACTATCTTGTAATAAAAACATAGTACTCAAAAAAGCCTCTCTAGGTGGCAAAATAGTAGATAAATTTCATTCTAAATCTCTTTCATTTTTGAAAGTAATTTCTTCCAAGTTTACTCAATCGGTTTTTTTCAAAATTTCGTGTATATCTTGATCAGATTCTTTTGAAACTCCTCATATTAGGTTGTGCACCAAAAACAGTTGAGAAGTGCATGAATCTTTTACCGGTCATTTTGTAAGATTTCTGACTATCAAATATTTTTGTCCATTTATTTCAAACAACAATTTAATGAATCAGTTTTTGCTGTCTACATTCAAAACATTTCTACCAGTATTTTTGTAAAGAGCATAAACTGGTCCATCAAAAAACAGAAAACTTTTCCCACTACCAATAGGAGCTTTGATCAAAAATTTTCCTTTATCAAAAAAAATATTTATAATTTTATCTTTGAAAGGTCAGATATTTTGATATGATATTGCCAATAAATCCACTTGTTATTACAAAAAAATAAATTTAACTTATACTTAATTTAATATGTTTTTTTATATCTTGAAATATTTCTTTATCAGCTATAGTAAATAACAACATCTCTAATTCATATGGTTCAGCATTTGGTCAAAATACTTGATTTACGGTAGACTTAATAAAGTCACAGTATTTAAAATAAGCTTCTTGTTCAGGGATATATACATTTTCATTGTTTATGTAATTTTTTATATGCTTTAAATTAATGATAGTTTTTATATCAAAATCTGAAATAATCTTATTACGACCATTAGGGATTGGATAATACTTATAAGTTAATGATTCTCTATTTTCGTATTTTAGTATTAGTCGATTTAACGTATAGATTACTCTTGAATCATAAATTACAAAGTCTTTTGGTCTTAAAAAAGATGCTATTTTTGATAGAGATGAGATAGTATTAAATGAATCTTTTGATAATTTATTTTTTCAAAGCTGTATCTTAAACTTCCTTATTTTATCAATATTATATTGATTCATTTTGAATGATTTTATTCATCACCATTCATTAATTATCCAAAAATCAATTTTTTCTGTGTTAATTATATTTTTATATTTTTTTTCAATAATATTCTTTAGCATAACATTGCTTTCATAAATATTTTTAGCCTTAGACAAGTTTTTTATTTCTATTTCACTAAAAATATTTTGGTCTATAGGAAATTCGTATTGAAAGCGTATATTTAAGTCAACTTTTTCTTTATATAGTTTAAGTATTTTTAAAACATTTCTCATGTTATGCTATTTCTATATTATAAATTCATTTATCTTCCATACTTAGCATTTCATCCTAGTCTTTCTTCGATTCTCAATAATTGGTTGTATTTTGCTATTCTATCAGTTCTACTAGCTGAACCAGTTTTGATAAATCCAGTATTTAATGCAACAGCCAAATCAGCGATGAAAGTATCTTCAGTTTCTCCAGATCTGTGAGAAATTACCGCTCTCATACCATTGTCGTGAGCCATTTTTACAGCAGAAATAGTTTCGCTAACAGTTCATATTTGGTTTAATTTTATCAAAATACTGTTGGATAATTTGTTTTCTATTCCCATTTTAAGTCTTTCAATATTTGTCACTAACAGATCATCTCATACTGTCATTATTTTGTCTCCAAGTTTTGTATTTAATTCTTTCCATCCTTCAAAATCATCTTCAGCCATACCATCTTCTATAGACATTATTGGATATTTTGCACATCGGTCTTGGTATAAGTTTACTAATTCACTTGCTGATAAAGTTTTTCCTTCTCCAGATAATTCATATTTTCCATCTTTGAAAAATTCGGAAGAAGCGACATCTAGTGCTAATTTGATTTTTCATGTATATCCTGCTTTTTCAATAGCTTCAACTATTACTTGTAAAGCTTCTTCATTACTTCATAGATTTGGGGCGAAACCTCATTCATCTCCTACAGAAGTTGCTAGACCTTTTGCTTTCAAAATCGCTTTCAAATTATGGAAAATTTCAGTTCATCGTTTCAATCATTCTTTGAAGTTTGGAGCAGAAACAGGAACAATCATAAATTCTTGAATGTCTACATTATTGTCTGCGTGACTTCCTCAGTTCAAAATATTCATCATAGGATAAGGTAATGTATTTCCATTATCCAAGAACTCATAAATCCATTTTCATTCGTTTTTTGCACAAGCATTTACAAAAGCCATACTTACTCCTAAAATAGCATTTGCTCATAGTTTTGACTTATTTTTTGTTCCATCAAGTTCTATCATAAAATTGTCCAATTCCACAAAGTCAGAAAATTCTTTGTTTTCTATGTTTGATTTTAATGTGGTGTTTACATTATTTACAGCATTCAAAACTCATTTCCCTAAATATCTACTTTTGTCGCCATCTCTCATTTCTAGAGCTTCGTGAACTCAAGTACTAGCTCCAGATGGAACTATAGCTCTTCACATTACTCAATTTTCTAAAGTTAATTCTACTTCTACAGTTGGATTCCCTCTACTATCCAATACCTCTCTTCCGTGAATTTTACTAATTTTTACCATTTTGAATATTTATTTAATAATTTAAAATTTACTTTTGGATAATCATTCTATTGATTGTTTACCGTTTGTCTATGTTAAATTCTAAATTTGGAAAAAACTCTATATTATTGCCTACTCATATAGATCCCAATAAAGAAATTTTGATATTATTCATTTTGTTTTTCATAAGATTTATGGGTTCGATTCAAGTACAATGTCCTGGCCGTATAAAATCAATATCATTTTTTTTGAAATATTTTATAATACTTTCAACTTCTTTTTTACTTGATTCCATTAAATGTAGCCCTCCCATAATTCACATTATTTTTTTGTTTCCAGTTATTTTTATAGCTTTATTTACTATATTTATTATACCAGGATGAGAACATCATACAATTATTATAATTCATTTTTTTCAAAAATTTAATATTGCAGATTGTTCTTTTATGTCTCATCAGCTCAAAGATCAGGTTAAATAAAATCATTTTTCAATTTCCAAATAATCTTCAACCTTTATTATGTTTTTATTTTTAATAGACTTAAAGTCCGTTGGTGTATATATTTTTGGTATATTATATTTTTTAATAAACTTACTCAAAGAGTTACAGTGATCATAATGATCGTGGGATACTATTATAGCATCTAGTTTTTTTGGATTTAGTCTTAATTCTTTTAGATTATGCTCTAATCATTCAAATATTTGTGCACAATCAAATAGATAATTTTTTCAAAAATATTTTATTCGAAAAGAAACTCAATGTTGTGCTAAAAGATTGTTTGTTAAACAAGTATTTTCAGCTACAACAATTAGTGATGAACTTTGATTTGTTGGCATTGTTTATGATATAATTTAAAGATTTCCTTAATTGATTAGCTTAAAATCTACTCCCATCTTTCCATTATTAGCTTAAATCGTGGAGTATACTTTTCAGGCTCAGATTTTATATCTTTTTTCAAATTCTCAATATTAATCCATTTGTAATTCATTATTTCTTCTGGATTTGGCTTTACAGGTCAATCGTAGTATCAAATAAAAATTTTGTCTAATTCGTGTTCTATCAATCAATTATCAAATGAAGCTTTGTAAGGCATATCAAATTTATGTTCTATATCACAGTCAAATCAAAATTCTTCTTTAAGTCTTCTATGAGCAGCTTCTTCATAATTTTCTCAAGGTCTTGGATGACTACAAACAGTATTTGCCCATAATCATCAGCAATGATATTTGTTTTTTTCTCTTTGTTGAAGTAATAATTCTCATTTTTTATTGAACACTAAAACTGAAAAAGCTCTGTGTAAAAGTCACAATTCATGTGCTTTTAGTTTTTCTTCTTTTCAGATAATATTGTCATTTTGATCTATCAAAGTCACATATTCTTGCATTAGTTTTTGAGTTAAGATGGATAAATTTATTTTATTAAACTTTTACCTGTCATTTCGCTTGGTTTTTCAATTCACAATAATTCTAAAACAGTCGGTGCGATATCTACCAAACCACCACTAGATTCCAATTTATATTTTTTATCACTTACAAGTATAAATGGAACTGGATTTGTGGTATGAGAAGTTTTTCGTTCTTCATTTTGGTCTTCTACATTACCATGATCCGCAAAAACCAATATTTCGTATCAGTTTTTTAATCAACATTCAACTAATTTTCAAACACAATCGTCTACAGTTTTTACAGCTTTGTGAATAGCATCAATTACTCCAGTATGTCAAATCATATCTCAGTTTACTAGATTTGTTATTATCAAATTATAATTGTCGTTTTCTATTTTTTCGCATATCGCATCAGTAATTTCATAAGCTGACATTTCCGGTTTCAAGTCATAAGTTTGAACTTTTGGAGAAGGGATTAAAATTCTGTCTTCATTCCTAAATGGTGCTTCTACTTGTCAGTTAAAAAAGAATGTCACATGAGCATATTTTTCAGTTTCTGAAATTCTTAATTGTCTCAATCAAGCATTACTTACCACTTCTCCAAGTCAGTTTTTGATTTCTAGCTCAGGGAAGGCTACTACTGCATTCATACTATCGTAAAATTGAGTCATTCACACATAGTAAACATTCAAAGGACTTCTATTCCAACCCTCAAAAACTGGCTCAACGATGGCTTTTGTTAATTGTCTTGTTCTATCTGTTCTAAAATTCCAAAATATTATTGAATCATGCTCTTTGATTCATTCGTATCCTTTGAGTACTATAGGTTTTATAAATTCATCTGTTTCTCAGTTATTATGAGATTCTTTTACTCATTCAATCATATTATCAAATACTTTATTAGTTTTTGCATTACAAATGGCGTCGTAAGCGATTTGAGTTCTGTCCCATCTTTTGTCTCTATCCATAGCATAAAATCTTCACATGATTGTGCATATTTTACCAAATCATAATGTTTTTAGTTTTTTTTCTAAACTTCATAAATATTCCAAACTTTTTGTCACAGGAGCATCTCTTCAATCAGTAAATACATGGATATTTACATTATGAAAATTTTCTTTATCACACAAATCCAAAAGAGCAAATAAGTGATCTATGTGAGCATGTACTCATTCTCATTGCAAAATTCACATCAAATGTAGAGTAGAGGAGTGTTTTTTACAGTTTTCAATTGCTCATTTTAGAGCATCTATTTCAAAAAATGATCAATCTTTGATACTGTGATTTATTCTTTCTAATGATTGAAACATTATTCTACCACTACCGATTGTCATGTGTCAGACTTCAGAATTTCATTGGTATCAAGCTGGAAGTCAAACATCTTCTCCGCTTGTGTTGAGTAAAATATTTGGATAATTTTTCATCAAATTATCTGTGAATGGTGTGTCTACTTGTGCGATTGCATTATTTTCTGTTTCTTTGCGATATCATCGTCAATCGCGAATTATTAACATGACTTTTTTCATAGTTTTATTTTTTAGGATAAAATTTTATTACTTTATTGTTTTGGAAATCGTATATTTCGTTGTGAATAAAGTAAGTTTTTTTGCTCTGTAAACTCTATGAATATATTTGTAAAATTCAAATAAAAAATTTTTTTACTTTTCACTTTTCTAATATTCAGATCATAAATTAATGTTTTTGTCAATCACTTTTTTTTCTAAATCCCCTTATTTTTTGTATTTTTTATAACTTAGTCTTATAATTGAAAAGACAGAATTTTTATTTTATATTATTGTGAATCCTGATATGTACACAACATTAGAATATTTAGAACATCATATTAAAGTTCAAAACTCAAAGAAAAGTCCAAGAAATTTTTTTAGAGAAATAAAATTACTTGTTGTTATTTTTGTGATGTCTTTTGTTTGAATGCTTTTGTTTACCAATGCTCAATTGTTTTTTTGAATTAAAGATGATGCAGAAGTTGTTGATTGGAATCAAAAAACTATAACTACAGACAATAGTGTTTCTTTGATGATTGAATGAGAAAAAGAGGCAAAAGAATCTCTTGAAAAAAAACAAAAAGAACTTGATTTGCTAGTTTCTCAGTATGAAAATAATTTTAATATAATAGAAAAATCTCCTAGTTTAACTACAGAACAAGATTTAAAACAAAATATGAAGTCTTATGATTTTGATTTTAATTTACTTCCTCCGATGGACAGGTTGATTGTGTCAAAGATCAATTTAGATGTACCTTTGGTTGATAGTAAATACAAAAATGAGGTAGATTTTACTCAATGAAATTTCAATGAAGAATTAGAAAATGGGGTAGTGAAGTATCCTACAACTCCACAACCTTGAACAGAATGAAATACTTTGATTTTTGGGCATACTTCTCAAGAATGGCGACAAAAAAATCCATATTGAACGGTTTTTTCAAAACTATCGAACTTGGATCAGTGAGATATTATACAAATAATACGATGATGAAATCTTTATGAATATAAAATTATAGAAAAAATAATCGTAGTTCCATCAAAAGTAGATTCTCAATTTCAAAAGTATCAATGAATATGATGAGACTATGTTACTTTAATGGGTTGTTATCCTTTAGGTAGAACAGACAAAAGGATGATGATCACAGCAAAAAGAGTAGAATAGGAAGTTTATAAAATTTGACTGTATGGGTTATACTATTCCCGTTGTCCATCCTCGCTGTTCATTTGGATCATGGTAATAGCTTTTTTTGAATGCCTCCGGCCCCGCAGTATTGCGGGGCTAATATTTCAGGAGTGAAATCCGCGGACGAGCTCTTTTTTATTTTTTAAAATGAATTTTAAAAAATGTAGGGTATCTTACTTCTAACTTCGTAATTCGTCGACTTCCCACAATAAAAAGATTAGGGTAGGAAAATCTCAACAAAATGTAGGCGCGCCCCGTAGTACTACGGGGTCGCGCCTGCAGAAAGTGAAAAAATTTATTTAATACTTCATCATGAATGAAAAGTAGTAGGTTCATACAGTTCATCAAGTTTTAGCCCCCTTTAATAAGGGGGGTAGGGGGGATTTTGTGATAAATGAGGCTTTCTGTTTGATCCCCTTAATTATGGAGTTCTCCGTAACGAGCAAGGGGGATAACCACTTTTAACTTTATAAACTTAGCTTCGCGGGCAGCACCCGGGTGGTAGGATGGAATTATAAACTTGTCACTAATCTATAAGTATCTTTTGCGATCATAAGTTCTTCGTTTGTAGGAACTACAATAACTTTAACTTTTGAGTTATCTGTTGAAATTATTCTTTCTTCTCCTCTGAAATTATTTTTGTTTTCATCTAATTTTATTCCTAAATATCCTAGATTATCTACAATTAGTTTCCTTTGTACTGCTGAGTTTTCTAAAGTTCCAGCAGTGAACACTATTACATCTACTCCATTCATATAAGCAGCATAAGCACCGATATACTTCAAAATACCCTTGTTATACATATGAATTACTGTAGATTCAGGCTCTCTTCATGCTAAATATCCTTCCTCTATATCTCTCATATCAGCACTCACTCCTGAAGCTCCTAAAACTCCAGATTTTTTATTAAGCATTTCATCTATCTCATCTATACTCATATTCATATTTCTTATCAAAAAAGGTATGATTGCAGGATCAATATCTCCACAACGAGTTCCCATAATAACTCATTCAAGTGGAGTAAGTCCCATAGAGGTATCTACCACCTTACCATCTTTGATAGCAGTAACTGATCATCCATTTCCAATATGACAGGTGATTATTTTTTTTGTATTATAGTCTCGGCCGAGAATTTCGCAAGCTCTATGACTTACATAATTATGAGAAGTCCCATGAAATCCATATCTTCTAATTCCATGTTTTTCATACAATTCACGAGGTAGAGCGTACAAATAATTTGTAGCTTCCATAGTTTGATGGAAAGCAGTATCAAAAACAGCAACATTTGGTACATTAGGTAACAATCTTTCCACTGATTCTATTCACATAATATTTGCTGGATTGTGTAAGGGAGCTAGAGAAACTAATTTTTTCACTTCTGCTTTTACCTCTTCGTTTATAATTATAGATTCTGAAAATTTTTCTCATCCGTGTACAACTCTATGTCATACAGCAGAAATTTCATCTAACGATTTTATCACTCATACTTCCGTGTCTACTAATAGATCCAAAACCATTTTTAATGCTTCGTCATGATTTCTGATTTCGATTTCAATTTCTTTTTTTTGATCGTTTGAACTTTTGTGCTTTATGGCACTTCCACTTATTCAAATTCTATCTACTAATCATTTTGCTAAGACATTGTTGTTGTCCATATCAAAAATCTGGTATTTTAACGATGAAGAACCAGAATTTATTACTAAAATTTTCATTATTTATTATTTCAAAATAAAAATTTACCAATAATTGGTAGTATTCATGATAGTAGAAATCCAAAGCTTAAAATCAACTATTTTATAATTTTACATTCGTCTAAATTTTTTACTCCAGCTGCATTAGCTTCTTCCATATCTATATGAAAATCCAAAGCTCATTTTGAATCTGCTCTAATTATTACATTTTCAAAAATTAATCATCTTTCTCATTCTGTTTTAACGCTTACGATTTGACCGTTTTCGAGTCAAAATTCTTTAGCTTCTTCTAAATTCATATGGATATGTCTTTGGGCTACAATCGCTCATTTTTTTGTTGTAATACTTCCATTTGGTCATATAATTTCCAATCATGGTGTGTTTTCCAAATCTCCAGAAAGTCTAACTGGGGCGTTTATTCCCAATTTATAATTATCTCAGAGTAGTATTTCTATTTGAGTATCCTTTCTGTATGGTCATAAAATTCTAACTTTTGATATTTCTCATTTAGGTCATTTCAAGACCACACATTCTTCAGTGGCAAATTGTCATGGTTGTGATAAATCTTTGATTTTTGTTAATTCATATCATTCTCAAAACAACAAATCAGCATCTTTTCTTGAAAGATGGACATGTCTATTTGAAATTCAAACTGTTATTTTCATTTTTTTGTTAAAAAAATATAAAACTATCTAACATAGACTTCTTTGAAGTGTTTTTTGAACAAATTTTCAGCTTTTTGTACTGCTTCTTCTGTTGGAGCTGCTACTCAGTGTAATTCATATTTTCGTCATAACTCTTTCCATTTATGCTCTCCAAAAGTATGATAAGGGAGAATTTCTAGTCTTTCTATACATTTGTACTTCCCATATTTTTCTCATAGCATATTTATATATTCTTCTTGATCAGAATATCAAGGCACTAAAACATATCTAATCCATGTTCTTTTGTTGTTCTTTTCCAAATAATCCAAAAAATTGAAAACATTTTTATTTTCTTGTCATGTAATTTTTTTGTGCCAATCGTTGTCTATATGCTTAATGTCCAGTAAAATCATGTCGGTATATTCCAACAATTCCTCCACATCTTTATTCCAAAGACATCAGTTTGTATCCAGACAAGTATGTATGTTTTCTTTTTTTAATTTTTTGAATAGGTCAATTAGGTTTTTTGCTTGTACTAGTGGTTCTCCACCTGAAATCGTACAACCACCTCTAGTTCAAAAATAAGGAACTGTTTGTTTTATCATCTCTACTATTTTGTCTATTTCCATTTCTTTTCATCAATTTATTGGAATAGTGTCAGGATTGTGGCAATATATACATTTGAAAAAACATCATTGTAGAAATAAAACAAATCTAATTCAAGGTCATTCTTGAGTTCAAAAACTTTCTATAGAGTGTACTTTAAGCATGGATTAGGTTAATAAAGTTTATAAATTTAAGATAGAGTTCCTCCCCTTGGGGAGGCTGTTCTCCCCCGCAGTACTGCGGGGATAGGTGGGGGTTTTATTTCCAACTACCCCCAACTACGCTAGAACAACTTCCCCGTTGGGGAAGGATTCTGTGTTTGTACTGATAGAACAACTTCCCCCAAGGGAAGAACTTTTCGATTTATATCTTCATCATTTTGTCGCAAACGAAGTTACGAATAAAGTTTGTTATTACATACTTTCGTGGAAGGTTCTGGATATTACTTCTAGCTGGTGTGCTTTTGATAATCTAGTAAAGTTTACAGCATAACCAGAAACTCTGATTGTTAACTGTGGATATAATTCTGGGTGTTCATAAGCATCTATAAGTTTTTCTTTATTCAAAACATTTACATTGATGTGATGAGCTTTTTTTGTGAAATATCAATTTAGCATATCTACTAAATTTTCTATTTGTTCTTTTTCATCTACACCTAATGATTTTGGTATAATAGTAAATGTGTTTGAGATTCAGTCTTGAGAGCATTCATATTTGAATTTACTCACAGAATTTAATGATGCAATAGCTCAGCTAGTATCACGACCATGCATTGGGTTTGCTCCTGGAGCAAATGCTTCTCAAGCTTTTCTTCAATCTGGAGTTGCTCATGTATTTTTTCCGTACATTACATTCGATGTAATTGTTAGTAATGAAAGAGTAGGATTTGCATCTTTGTATGCTTTATGTTTTTTGAGTTGTTCGTTGAAATATTCAACTACTTCTTGTGCTATTGAATCTACTTTATCATTATCATTTCCAAATTTTGGGAAATCTCATTCTATTTTGTAATCTGTAGCTACTCATTGTTCATTTCTGATTGGAGTTATTTTTGCATATTTTATAGCGGAAAGCGAATCTGCTATAATAGATATTCCTGCAATCCCATAAGCAATATCTACTCCATAATCAGCATCTATAAATGCCATTTGGGCTCTTTCGTAATAATATTTGTCATGCATATAGTGTATGATGTACATAGACTTTGCATAAACTCTAGCGATTTCGTCCATTGCTATTTTGAAGTTTTCCCAAACTTCTTCGTATTTTAGTTCTCAGTTGCTAAGCTTTTTGAGGTCCAAAACTTTTTCTCATCATTCTTCTTCTTTTCATTCATTGATGGCTAAAAGTAATCCTTTTACCAAATTTGCCCTAGCACCAAAATGTTGAATTCTTTTTCATAGTTCTTGATATGATACACAGCAAGCAATACCATAATCATCAGAACCACGAGTACAAACCATCAAATCGTCGTTTTCATATTGTATAGAAGAGGTATCTATTGATACTTTTGCACAGAATTTTTTGAAATTTTCTGGTAAATCTTTTGACCAAAGTACTGTTAGATTTGGCTCTGGAGATGCTCATAAATTATACAATGTCTGCAAGAATCTGAACGAAGTTTTGGTAACTTTTGTTCTTCAGTCTATAAATTGTCATCATATAGATTCTGTTACCCAAGTAGGATCTCCACCAAAAATTTCGTCATAAGATGCTGGTCTAAGATGTCTAACCATTCTAAGTTTCATTACAAATTGGTCTATAAGTTCTTGTGCTTCATTTTCTGTGATTTTTCATTCTTTCAAATCTTTCTCTATATAGATATCCAAGAAACTTGATACATTTCCAAGTGACATAGCGGCCCCATCTTGTTCTTTGATAGCTGCTAGATATGCAAAATATAGCCATTGTACCGCTTCCTTTGCGTTTGCTGCTGGTTTTGATATATCAAAACCGTAGCTATCAGCCATTATTTTTATATCTTTCAAAGCTTGGATTTGTTGTGATATTTCTTCTCTAAGTCTTACTTTTTCGTCAGTCATATCTCATGTAATGTTGGATTTTTCCCATTCTTTATTTTCTAACAAAGCATCAATACCATACAGAGCTAATCTTCTATAATCTCAAATAATTCTTCATCTTGCGTAGTTATCAGGCAATCAGGTGATAATATGTTTGCTTCTAAATTGCCTTATTTCTTCATCATAAGCACTAAATACTGCATCGTTGTGGTTTTTTGCATAATGAAAAATATCTTTTACTCTGTCGGACATTTCCAATCATCTTTCTTTGATCGCTCTTTCTACGATTCTGATACCCCCAAATGGTTTCATCGCCCTTTTCAAAATTTCGTCTGTTTGAAGTCAAACTATCACTTCGTTTTTTTGGTCTATGTATCATGGTTTATGGCTAGTGATAGTTGATATAGTTTCGGTGTCTATACTTTTACATCAATTATTGTCTCTTTCTTTTTTTAACGCGATTTTACATTTTTTTCGTAATTCTTGGGTTTTTTTTGTTGGTCATACTAAAAAAGAGGCATCTCCATGATATGGAGTAATATTTTCTTGGATAAATCATTTTACATCTAGTTGTTTCATTCCTTAAAGGTGTTGTTGATAAAAATAATATTTTATGGATATTGTAGGAAAACAAATTTTACTACCATCGTTTTGATACTCAATATCCTGGTCAAATTATTACGACGGTTTGTGGAAAACTGCAATATAATTGTTAAATTTTTTATATCCACAATTATATTATAATTGTTTTTTTTAAAAAAGCAAAAAATAGGGGAGGAAATTTATTAAGTTTTTCAACTTCTTATCTTTTCTTGTTGAAAATGGAATGAATTTAGTTATTTTTATTTTATTTGTATTTATTTTAAGTTAAAAAATTATTTAGTTTTTTGTATTTGTAATTTTTGTATTTTATTATTTAAAACAATATCATGGCAAAAATCTTAGTAACCTGATCTACATGACAAATTTGATCAGAATTGGTATTAGAGTTGAGAAAAATTTATTGATGAGACAATGTTGTGGCTTTAGGAAATAGAACAAAACCTTCTGATGAGTTGTTGAATTCATGACCATTTGAAACAGCAGATATCAAGGACATACAAAAAATAAGAGATATAATTGAAAAGTATGAAATAGATACAATTTATCATTTAGTAAGTTTGCTTTCAGCTACAGGAGAGCAAAATCCAAATTTAGCATGGGATGTAAATATGTGAGGACTAAAAGATATGTTGGATTTGGCTGTAGAATACAAAATAAAAAGATTTTTCTGGCCAAGTTCCATTGCAGCATTCTGACCAAATACTCCTAGGATAAACACTCCTCAATATACTCCAATGGATCCTACTACAATGTATGGAGTTACCAAGGTAGCAGGGGAGTTGTTGTGTCAGTATTATCATCAAAAGTATGGATTGGATACTAGAAGTTTGAGATATCCATGAATTGTTAGTCGAAAAACTCTTCCATGAGGATGAACAACTGATTATGCTGTAGCGATTTATTATGATGCTATACAAAAAGGTGAATATGAGTTTTTTGTAAACGAACAAACAGTATTACCGATGATGTATATGCCTGATGCTATCAAAGCAACAATAGATATCATGCAAGCAGATCCAGAAAAAATAAAAATTCATACTAGTTACAATCTAACAGCTTTCTCTTTTTCTGCTAAAGATTTGGAAGAAAATGTTCGTAAATATATTCCAGAATTAAAATGTACTTATGCTCCAGATTTTAGACAAAAGATTGCAGATTCTCGACCAGCTTCTCTAGATGATTCGGCTGCACAAAAAGATCGGGGCTGGAAAGCTGATTATGACTTGGATGCTATGTCTCAAGATATGATAGAAAATCTTAGAAAAAGACTTTCTTAAAAAATTCTTGCAAAACTAGATTGTTTTACTATATATTCAAGCGTTTAATTTTATTTATTAACTTAATTCTTATGAAAAGATTATTGTTTGTATTGCCTATGTTGGCTTTAGTTACTGTTTTATTTGCTGGATGTACAAAAAACCAAGACACTAACTATATCACTTGTACAGAAGAACAAAAAACTGCGGAAGTTTGTACTCAAGAGTACGATCCAGTTTGTGGAAATGATGGTTTGACTTATGGGAATGCTTGTTCAGCTTGTGCAAGTCAAAATGTTGAATCTTATAAACTAGGAGAATGTGTAGCTGTTTGTGATGAAGGTGCTGAAGTTTGCGACACTCCTGAATTAGAGTAACCTTTGATATTACCGAGTTAAAACTACAAAGTTAAAATAAAAATCTCTAGGCATTTGATTAGAGATTTTTTTGTTATTTTCGTTTTTGATTGATATGTAATTTAATATGTGTATTATTACATTGACTGGTAGCCTCCCCGAGTTTCTAAAAATATATCTTTTAGACCATTTTGGCATTGTTATGAATAAAATAATTAGAGAATTAAAAGATTTATACTTGTGAGGTAACAAAATAAAATCTTATTCTGCGGAAACTATTAATGTTTTGGCGCATAAAGATAGGGTTGGATTCTTTGTCCTTAATCAGAAAAATGATAATAAATATATTTTATATATTTACTGAAATATTAAAAAAAACGATATAATATCCATTAAACAACTTTTTTCGAAAAAAATGTGATATATCTCAGTTACAGTTGTGGACATTAGCGGTAAATATGTAAGGATAAAATCTAATAAAAAGTTGGATATAGATGATTTTTTGATGTATATACCTAATTTTTATATAAAAAATTGATGGTTGTTTTGACCTTATTTGGACAATCTTTTATCGATCTTGATATTAAATAAAATAAATTGTAAATTTAATTTATGGCAATCTATCGATGAAGAAGCTAAACTAATTTATTCTAGTTTCCCGAAAAAGTGAACAACAATAGTGCTTGATGTTTTACGGCAAGAATATTTAAAAGAAAAAATAAATTTAAATAAAATATATTGTATCAGATCTACATCTTTTACTAGTAAATTATCTACGATAGTTTGAAAAGACATTGAGGATATTGATTTAAATTTAAAATTTAAATTGGAAGTAGATTGTTTTGATTGTAAGGCAAAATATTTTTTATTATGTCCAATTGTTAATTGACATTCTGCTATTGCTTCTGTTAAATTATCTACATTGGATAAGTTTGAAAAAACATTAAATTTATTGTTTAATAAAATAAAATGAAAAAAAATTTAATTGTATGAGCAAATTCTAAAATATTGAAAAATATAGAAGTAGCTTATAAAAAATATCTGGATTGAAAATTGGATTTTCAGAAAATAGTAGGGAAAATAAAGTTTTCTAATTTAATCGTAATTTCTGGAATAAATTGTGTATGAAAAAGTACTTTTATAGAAAAAAATAAATTGCCATTTTTGATGACATATAAAACAGGAAATAATATTAAAATTCAAGAGAAACAAATTATAATTGATGAGGAAAGGTTTTATAAAAAAATGATCAATTGAGAATTTTTTCATGTTTATGCAGTAAATTGAAATTATTACTGATATTCAATTGAGGATTATTGTATTCTTTGTAAAGAATATGGAAGTGTTTTCATAGAAGTTTCAATTGAAAGTATATATTTATGATTAAGATATATTCCTAAAAAAATATTTATTTTGGATTATTCTGAAGAGCAAATAAATAAAGATATAGTAAAAAGAATACCAGAAAAAAAGTGTTCCAAAGAAAGGATAAAATTATTGAAAAAAATAATAGAAAAAGAAAAGAGATTTTTAGAAAAAATAAACGAAGGAAGTGATTTTATTTATTTAAAAACACCGTTAGAAAGTAAAAAACAAATAAGTTTTATTGATTCAAATAAAAGTGAATAATCTTCAAAAACAATTATTTATAAACATTACTAACATAATTATTTAATCTACAATTACCAAATCATTGGTCAAGCTCGGTGTGGAGTATGCCAAAGTTCTCCATCTGCCTCTATGTTGTCTGTACATGGCTTCCAAATAATTCTCGGATTATCTGTATCTTCTCATCATATGCACATACAACAAGGGTTTGGCCTCTTTTTACTCCTAAAATCACATTTACATTGTACAGGGACAATACCATTGTACTTTTCTTTAATAGTTCAGCGGAGCTTTCAACATTTCTTACACTTGGTAAGATTTTTTTTTAGAATAATCATAATATTTAGAATAGAAAATAAAAAACTTTTCTATCCTAAGACGAAAAGTTTGTGGGTTTTACATCTTTCCTCTTAGGGCTGGATTTAGCACCTTGCAATAATGCAGGTTGCTGAGATGGTTGTAACGAGCCAGTGCTCTTCCATCTTCTCTTGATGTATTTTCAAGATATTGATTTTTTTCTAAAAATCAACAAAATTTTCAATTATGTTTTTTTATTATTTTTTTTGGAGATGGCGAGAATCGAACTCGCGTCTAAAAGACATAAATAATAGCGTCTACCACAATAGTTTGTTTATTAAGCCGTGAATTTTATGTCTTTACAATTGGCAAATTCAAAAGCCAACAAACAGGCAATGGATTTTTTATTGTACAGACATTTGTTTACCTACTTGTGTCTCCGTCTACCTAGTAGGTGTCTGGTAGAACCGGTTGATACGATCGTATGCCGATGTTATAACCGGCATTGTTCTTACATCCATCTTGCGATGGTGATTGAACAAAAAACTAGGCGTAGTTTAATACGAAAGCGTTAGCTCTTGCTAACAAATTTTTTGAGTTTGCATTTTTAGATGCTAAGCGATTATTTTAGACTCGGTACGCTCATCGAGTAGTGGCAACTATTAGATATGAGAATCTTTTATCGAAACCTGTACATCCCCATACACTTTGATTATAGCTATTTTCCTTTATTTTTCAATTGTTTTTTTTAAGTTTTTTACTTAAATCACTAACTTCATTAGAGAGGGGTTGGTGGATTCGAGAAATGGCGGGAAGCAATTTCCTTTGATAAGGGGGACAGAAAGTATTGTCCTCCTTCTTTAGAAGGAGGGGGACCGCGAAGCGGGGGAGGATGTAAATAAATCCCTCTACCCCCGCTATTCAGCGGGGGAGATCAGCTCCCTTTGAAAAAGGGAGACAGTTTTGTTGTTTTTCTTACTTGTGATCCAAATACCCACAAATTGTAGCTCCGCAATTCTGCGGGGCTGCAAGAGGTGAGTTGAAATGACTGGCTGTTCATAAATTTCCCTTTTACCTATCCATGCCCCTGACCACCCGCCCCGTAGTCCTACGGGGTCGCGCCTGCAAGTCGAAATGACTGGCTATTTATAATTGATTAGTTTGTCAAGTTAAATTATTTGTTTGTTTATAAATTTTTTGCTATTTTTTGTTTTGGGAATATAATTGTTTTCGTAAGACTTTTTTAGAAGTTTCAAAAACAAAAAATATGTACTACAAAAAATCTATAGAAGATATCGCACAAGAGTTTCAAGTTGATACAAAGATTTGATTGACTGACAAACAAATTAAAGAAAATCAAAAGAAATATGGATTGAATATTTTGACTAATGAAAAAAAAGTTAAAGCTTGGAAAGTATTTTTAAATCAATTCAAAAGTTTTTTGATTTTGGTGTTGATAGCAGCGGCGGTTGTTTCCATTTTTATATGAGAAATGGTTGATAGTATCGTGATTATCTCTATTGTTATTCTCAATGCTATACTTGGTTTTGTTCAAGAATATAATGCAGAAAAATCTATCGAATCTTTGAAAAAAATGTCTGGTCAAATGTCTAGAGTGATTAGAAATGGGAGAGAAATTTTGATTGATTCCAAACAATTGACCGTGTGAGATATTTTAGTTTTTGATGCAGGAGATAAAATTTGAGCTGATGCTCGTATCATCCAATCAATTAGTTTGGAATTAGCGGAAGCAGTATTGACAGGGGAGTCCTTGCCTGTAAAAAAACATATGAATCCTATAAACCAAGATTCAGCTTTGTGAGATCAAAAAAATATGATTTTTGCATGAACTGATGTTACAAAATGACATGGGAGAGCAATTGTTGTGTCAGTTTGAATGCAGACAGAAATATGAAAAATAGCTTATATGATACAAGAAGCTCCAGAGCCACAAACTAATTTACAAAAAGATTTAGATAAATTGGGGAAACGGCTTGTATGGATAATTTTGTTGATTTGTGTTATAGTTTTTATTAGTGATGTTTTTATAGTAAAAGATTCTCGACAAAATGCTCTTTTGATGGCAATTGCTTTGTCTGTTGCAGCTATCCCTGAATGATTGCCTGCTGTAGTTACTGTCTCTTTGTGACTTGGAGTAAAGAGGTTAGTCAAAAAGAATGCTTTGATGAGAAAACTTCCGAGTGTGGAAACTCTTGGTTCCGTGAATGTTATTTGTACAGATAAAACTGGAACATTGACCAAAAATGAAATGACAGTTAAACATATTTTTGTGGATAATAAAGTTTTTGATTTGGATTGAGTGGGTTATCAAGATTTTGCTAATAAAAATTTTTTGATAAAAAATAAAAACAATGAAAATTCTTTGAGAGAAATCTTGAAAATTGGAGTTTTGTGTAATAATTCTTCAATCAATTGAGTAGATATTGTAGGTGATCCAACTGAAATTGCTTTGCTTGTTAGTGCAATGAAATGAAATATAGAAAGAATGATTTTAGAAAAAGAATATGAATTAATAGACGAAATCCCTTTTGATTCCGAGAGAAAAATTATGACAAGTATTTATAAAAAAATCTCCTTTTCAGAATTTATAGAAAAAAAAGATAATAAAATTTATTTGTATTCTAAATGAGCTCCAGAAGTTTTACTTGACAAGTGTACACATTTTTTAGTCAATTGAGAAGTAAGAAAACTAACAGAAAAAGATAAAAAAAATATACTTTTACAGAATAAAAAATTTGCTGAATCTGCTTTAAGGGTTTTATGATTTGCTTATAGAATAGTAGAAAATTATGAGTTTAACCAAGTTTACAAGACTGAGAGTTGAAATATTTCTGCTTTGGAAGAGAATTTTGTGCTTGTATGATTACAAGCTATGATAGATCCACCGAGAGTAGAGGTAAAAGATTCTATTCAAATTTGTAAAAATGCAGGAATTAGAGTAGTAATGATTACAGGAGATAATGTGACAACAGCTAAAGCAATAGCAGAACAATTGGGAATAGATTGAATGACTATGGATGGAGTAGAACTAGATAAAATTAGTGATAGAAATTTAGCCAAAATAATAGATAAAATTTGAGTTTTTGCTAGAGTTAGTCCTGCTCATAAACAGAGAATAGTAAAAATTTTAAAGGAAAAATGAAATATTGTAGCGATGACATGAGATGGTGTAAATGATGCTCCAGCTCTGAAATCAGCTGATATATGATTGTCGATGTGAATTACAGGCACAGATGTAAGCAAAGAGGCGAGTGATATGATTCTTTTGGATGATAATTTTGCTACAATTGTAAATGCAATATATGAATGAAGATGAATTTATGATAATATCAAAAAATTTGTAAACTATTTATTGTCTACAAATTTTGCAGAAGTTTTGATTATTTTTATTAGTGTTTTATTGGGTATGCCTTTACCTTTGGTTGCTATACAAATACTTGTAATAAATTTAATTACTGACTGATTACCAGCTTTAGCTTTGTGAATAGATCCAGTGAGTCCAGATGTTATGTCTCGTAAACCTAGAGAATCTGGTTCAAAAATAATTGATAAAAAAATGTTAACAAGCATTCTTTCATTGTCATTTATAATGACAATAGTTGTTTTAATTTTGTTTTTTAGATATTATAAAATAGATTTAGTTCAAGCTAGAACATGAGTTTTTGTCTTATTAGTTTTGCTGGAAATGATTAGAATATGGAAGATTAGAAGTGAATATAACTTAAAATTCTTTTCAAATAAATGGTTGATATGAGCTGTTTTATGATCGATTGGATTTGTTTTATTAATAGTTTATGTTCCGTTTTTGGCTAATATATTCCATGTAAAACCATTGTCAGTTGGGATGTGGATAGAGATTCTGGCAATATTAGTTATTTTATTTGTTTATATAAATGTTGCGAAATTTATAAAGATGAAAGTTAAAAGTTGATGATTATCCCCCTTAATAAGGGGGACTAAGGGGGATTAAAATCTACTTGTGGCTAAATCCCCCCTCCCCCCCTTAAGAAAGGGGGGCTGTATGGACTTTTTACTCAAAAACACCTCTGAAATTTGCAAAAAAAATAAAATCATATATAATTGAATGTACTTTATATATTACAAAAACAAAAAATGATTAAATTTGATAGGGTTGTATCTCAGGTAGCGGATGATATTCGTACCATTACGATACAATGAGCTACCAATATCGCTAGAGAGGCTTGTAAAGTAATGGAAAAACAGTTGCGCTTAAAACCTTTTTCTAGTAAAAAAGAATTAAAAGATTTTTTTGATAAATCTTCTCGTCGTTTAATTGAAGCTAGAGAAACAGAACCAATGCTTCGTAATGGGATGAAATATGCAAGGTATAGATTAGCGCATTGAGCTGACGCTATTCAGCTGGCAGATGCTTTTGCTGAATATATTACTTGGATAAATGAAGAAGAAACGATTAGAGCTAAAATATGAGTAGATTTGATTGATGATTGAGATAATATTGTGACTCATTGTCATTCAGGTTCTGTTACAAAAATACTAAAAACAGCACGAAATGAATGAAAAAAAATTCATGTTTACAATACAGAAACTAGACCATTATATCAATGAAGAAAGACTTCTACGAAATTAGTTGAAGCTGGTGTTCCAAATACAATGGTAACAGATAGTTTAGCACCATTTTTTGTGGATAATATTTATGAAAAAGATATTGAAATAAACAAGGTCTTTTTGTGAGCAGATTCTATCCAGTCTAATGGAGACACTATAAATAAAGTTTGAAGTTTTGCTATTGCTTTATCGGCTTGGCATTCAGGTATCCCATTATATGTTGTTTGAAGTTTATTGAAACTTGATATTTTGGGTGAAATTTGAATTGAGACTAGAGATGGTAAAGAACTTCGATCGGATGCTCCAGAAGGTTTGAAGATTTTGAACTATGCTTTTGATATGATTCCTGCTAAATGTATTACAGGGATTATTACTGAGTTTTGAATAATTAGACCAGAAAATTTACTTAAAGAAGTGAAAAAAAGATATCCTTGGATGTTGGAGTAAGTTCGCTCCGCTCACGATAAAATGATAAAATGTTGAAATGATAAAATGATAAAATGATAAAATGTTGAAACTTGTCCCGCTTAGCGGGATGAATGATAAAATGTTGAAATGATAAAATGATAAAATGATAAAATGTTGAAACTTGTCCCGCTTAGCGGGATGAATGATAAAATGTTGAAATGATAAAATGATAAAATGATAAAATGTTGAAACTTGTCCCGCTTAGCGGGATGAATGATAAAATGTTGAAATGATAAATTAAATTAAAAAGTTCTTCCCTTGGGGGAAGTTGTTCTAATGTAGTTGGGGGTGGTTGGAAGTAAAACCCCCACCTATCCCCGCAGTACTGCGGGGGAGAACAACCTCCCCAAGGGGAGGAACTTTCCCCACAAAATTCTTCCTTTCACCCCGAAAATCGGAGTTTGGAAAGTTGAAGGGGGCTATGAACTTTACAAACTTATTATTATAAGAATGAAAAATAAAACCTTTTCTTTGAAAGCACAACTAATAAATGTTACAACTGGAAATGATTTTCAGATTTGGTTAAATGAATCGCAGGCTTTTAAGTTTGGTATTACAGCAGTAGATAATGTAATTTTATCTTATGAAAAAGATGGCAAACATAAGAGATTATCTGTAAATGTTGATTTGACTAATGATTTTTTGGAGTCTTGAGAGGTTTGAATCACCCAAGATATTTTTGAAAAACATGATATAAAAACTTGAGACATAGTTTCTATTTCTACAATTACTAAAAATCCACTATCATTGCAAGCTATAAGGAAAAAACTTTTTGGAAAAAAACTAAATAAAAATGAAATTAAAGCATTAATGAGAGATATGACAGATGGGAAAATTAGTGATTTACTTGTGGCTTATTATGCGGCTTGTAGTTTTGCTTATTCTAGTGACAAAGAGGAACTTTATTGGACAGCAAAGTATTCTGCTGAAATGTGAGATATGATTAAATTTAAGTATGATACTGCTGTAAAATATTCTATTGGTTGAGTACCTGGGAATGAAACAACTATGATTATTGTGCCTATTTTGGGTTCCCTTGGTATGTCTAGTCCAAAAACTTTTTCTAGAGCTATAACTTCTCCTGCTGCAACTTGAGAGTGTGTAGAAGTGCTGATGGATACCGAATTTTCGGTCAGTGAAATGAAAAAATTGGTTACTAAAAATTTATCTTGTTTGGCTAATGGAGAATTTTTGAAATTTGCTCCAGCAAATGATAAGATAATAAAAGTTTCATACCCATTGTATATGGAAGCATATTCCAAGGTAGCAATTAGTATTATGGCAAAAATTTATGCCTGATGAACGAAGTTTTGTTTAATAGATTTGCCTGTTGGTAAAAATTGAAAAATAAAAGATCAAAAAACTGCAGATAGAATTGCTGGTCATTTCAAATATATTTGAGAAAAACTTGGGATGAAAGTTTATGTGGAAATATCTGATGCGAATCATCCTGTGGGTAAGGGGATATGAGCAGTTTTGCAAACAAGAGAAGTTCTCAGAATCCTTCAAAATAAAAAATGTATTTCAAAAGATATCAAAGAGAAATCAATTAAGTTATCCGCTGATTTGATTCGTCTTGTTTGATTGGCTAAATGAAAAAAAGCTATTGAATTGGCTACAAAACAATTGGAATCTGGAGCTGCTTGGGAATATATGAAAAAATTAATTACAGCACAAAATCGTATTCGCAATAGGAAACCTGATTATAAAAAAGTTTCTTATCTGGGAATAGTAGATTCAGAAGATTTGCCTTTGGCAAAATTTTCAGAAAAAATAATAGCAAAAAAAGCTTGAAAAATAAAATCACTCAATGTTCAGTTAATAAAAGATATAGCTAGATTGTTTTGAGCACCGTTTGATAAACAAGCTTGAATTTATTTTTATAAACAACATTGAAATTTGGTGAAAAAGTGAGATGTTTTGTGTGAATTGTATTCAAACAATCAAGAGGATCTTCAAAGATGATTGGAAGCTATAAAAAAAGAGAAACTTTTCTTTTATTGCTAGGCGGGCATCCCTCTTATTAAGGGGGATTGAGGGGGATTTGTAAATTCAATAGTTGGGGGTAATTGGAGTTTGTTAGGGCTATTTAACCCCTACCTACCCCCGCAGTACTGCGGGGGAGAACACCCTCCCCCTAGGGAGGAATTTTGTTTGAGTGAGAACCCTATGGAAATTGTTCTGGTTTGTTCAGTAGCTTGCCACGACAGAAGATAATAAAGGAGATTTTTTGACTATGTTCGAAATGATAGGTTTTGCGATGATGGTTTGTGAAAAATAACTGTTCTTTATTAATGTTGATTGTTTATGTCTCACTCGGGTGATAATAATTAATGATATTATATATTAAAAACAAAAAATGTATATCAAAATCGTATTTTAACTACGGTTTTTTTGATTTTTTTTATGTTTTTGAGTATAATTATATTACTAAACAAGAAATTTGAAAATTTTGTTTTCTTGTGATAGAATGTGAGTAGTGATAAGAATTACTTCTTAGCATGAAAATTAGTTTTTAATTTATTTATATATAAACAAAATGACTATTAAAGAAATGTTTAAGACTTTAAATCCGCATCAACAAGCTTATGTGAATTTAGAGTTACCGGATCCAAAGAATGGGGAATATATGCTGGCATGTTTCCATATGCTCCCTGGTAAAAATTTGAATATGTTGCAAGTAGCATGTGAAGTAGCTGCAGAATCAAGTACATGAACAAATTTTGCTGTGATGACAGAAACACCGTATTCAAGAAGTATGAATGCTCTTGTTTATCAAGTTGATCTAAAAAAAGAATTAGTTTGGATTGCTTATCCTTGGAGATTGTTTGACAGAAAGTGAAATGTTCAAAATATTCTTACTTATGTTGCAGGTAATGTTTTTGGTATGAAGGAAATAAAAGCGCTAAAACTTCTGGATGTACGGTTTCCACCTGCAATGATGGAGCAATACGATGGACCTAGTTATACTTTACAAGATATGAGAGATTATTTATGAGTTTATGATAGACCGATTCTTGGTACTATTGTAAAGCCTAAAATGTGATTGACATCTGCCGAGTATGCAGAAGTATGTTATGATTTTTGGGTATGATGATGAGATTTTGTAAAAAATGATGAACCACAAGCTGATCAAGATTTTTCCCCTTATGATAAAATGGTTAGAAATGTGAAGGAAGCTATGGATAAAGCTGTAAAAGAAACAGGAAAGAAAAAGGTACACTCATTTAATGTTTCTGCTGCGGATTTTGATACAATGATCGAAAGATGTGAAATGATTGTAAATTCTGGTATGGAGCCAGGTTCTTATGCATTTTTGATTGATGGAACTACAGCAGGGTGGACAGCAGTTCAAACTCTTAGAAGAAGATATCCAAATGTATTTATTCATTTCCATAGAGCTGGGCATGGTGCTTTTACTAGGCCAGAAAATCCTATTGGTTTTTCCGTATTAGTTTTGTCTAAATTTGCTAGATTGGCTGGAGCATCTGGGATTCATACTGGTACTGCATGAGTTGGTAAAATGGCATGAACTCCTGGAGAAGATATAACAGCTGCAGAAAATATCTATTTTTATTTGGCGGATGGACATATTTTTGACCAAAATTGGGGACTTATACCGGAACATGATGAAGATTTGATAGAAAAAATACAAATGGATAATCAATTTGTACTAACAAATGAAGATGATAGTTGGAGAATTGTAAAAAAATGTTGTCCAATTATATCTGGATGACTTAATCCAACATTATTAAAACCATTTATTGATCTTATGTGAAATATTGATTTTATTACCACTATGGGAGCTGGTTGTAATGCTCATCCAAAAGGAACCAAGGTTGGTGCGAAAGCTTTGGTGCAAGCTTGTGAGGCTTTCCAAAAGTGAATAGATATTCATGATTATGCTAAAGATCATGAAGAATTAGCAGAAGCAATAGAATTCTTTGAAAAAAAGAAAAAATAGAAAAATAGGTGGGGTAGTGGTGTTTGATAATTATTTATCATTTCTTACATCCTACTTTCCACTCTCTCTTTTAAAATATAAATTATTATAAAAAAATGAACAATAAAACAAAAATTAATCTTGATGAAATAACTTATGAAGAATATTTAAACGATGATATTTATAACATTGATCCTGGTTGAGATATCTCTGATGGATGAGAGTATGTAGATTTCTTAATAGAAAATTTAACAAAGGAGCCAATTCCTAGAGAGGTTCCTGAAGAATATATTGATCAGATTGTAAAAGATGAGGATTATATGGAATTTCGGGCTTATTTGGAAAGGATAGCGGATGATACCGAATTGATAAAAAAAGTAATGGAATATGTAGAATTTAACTATCCTGAATTTTTTGAAGATAGTCAAGTAGCTAACAATGAAAAAATTCCTAAACAAAATATAAGGGCAGATAAACCTTTGAATAAAAAAATTCCTTCTGATTTATGATCTGAGGAATGAAAATTAACCCATAGACAGTTAACTCAAACGGGTACAGAAATACAAGATGTGCTTACTTGGTAGTTTTATTTAACTTAATAGAAAAAAAACATGGCTAATAAAAAAAACACATTGGATGTAAAGGTAAAAAAAATAAACATTCATGACGGTGAAAAATTAATTGTTGTTTTAAATGAAATAGATGCTGTAGAATACGGATTGAATGCTTTTGATAAAGTAAAAATAATTTTTGGAAAAGAAATTATTGTGGCGAATTTGGATATTACTAAAAAACTAGTAAAACCTTGAGAAATCTGAGTTTTTGAAGATACTTTTGCTAAGGCAAATTTTAATGAGTGAGATATTGTGAGAGTGGAGTATACAAAAAGGTCAAATAAAACAGTTGAAGCCATTAGAAAGAAAATGCAATGAAAGTCTATTAGTGAAAATGAAATCAATTCTATTATTAAAGATATTTCTCAAAATAAATTAGTTGATTCCTTGATGACTTACTATGTTGCTAGTAGCTTTTTTTATCCTACTAGTGATAAAGAAACATACTTAACCGCAAAAGCTATGGCTGAGAATTGAGTTATGTTTAAATATCCAAAATGAACCATAGTTGCTGATAAACATTGTATTGGAGGTGTACCGTGAAATGAAACCACAATGATCTTAATTCCACTAATTGCATCTTTATGAATTAAAATACCGAAAAATTTTTCAAAAGCTATTACTTCTCCTGCTGCGACAGGTGAGTGTGTAAATGTTTTGATGGATATTGAATTTAATGAACAAGAAATAAAAAAATTAGTTAAAGAATTGAATTGTTGTTTGGTATGGTGATGAGGTTTAGATTTAGCACCAGCTGATGATAAGCTAATTCAAATACAACATCCTTTGAGTATGCAAAATATTTCAAAAGTTGTAAGTTCTATAATGGCAAAAAAATATGCAATGTGAATTACTCATTTGCTTATAGATGTGCCTATGTGACCAACAGCAAAGGTTAAAAACATGAAAGAAGCTAAAGAGTGGGAGGAAAAATTCAATACACTTTGAAAACTACTTGGAATAAAGATGTGTGTTGCAATTACAGAAGCTAAAGAGCCAATTTGAGCATGAATTTGAGCAGTATTGCAAGTAAGAGAGGTTCTTAGAGTTTTGCAACAACATCCAAAAAGACCTATGGACTTAGAAAAGAAAACACTACATCTTGCTACAAAAATGATTGAAATGGTTGGTTTAGCGAAATGAAAAGAGGCAGAAAAATTAGCTTATTGACAGCTTATATCATGAGCTGCGTGGAAATATATGCAAAAAATTATTAAAGCACAAAATGGTAAAAATCCAAATATACAATCGGAAGACTTAGAATTATGAAAATATTCTTTGGACATCAAATCAAAGAAAGATGCTGTGGTAAAAAGTATTGATATGCATCAGCTAAATATGGTTTGTAGAGCTTTGGGTTCTCCTTTAATGGATGAGGCATGAATATATTTACATAAAAAAACTAATGCAAAAGTGAAAAAATGAGAGGTTTTGTGTACCTTTTATTCTATGGATGAAACAAAACTTAAGGTAGCTAAAAATATGATGAATAGAAGAAATTTTTATATATTTAAATAAATTAAAATGGCTTGAATAATAGCCACTATATGACCTGCAACAGACACAAAAGAAAAACTTATAGCTCTACACAAAAATTGAGTTAGAATTTTGAGATTAAATTGTTCCCATGCTACTTATGAATGGATGGAAAAACTCTTTTCTACTGCTAGAAAGGTCGAAAAAGAACTTAGCAATACTTTTGCTTTTTTTCTTGATATTAAAGGTCCCGGGATTAGGACTGGAGATTTAGAAAAACCTGTTACTTATGAAAAAGATGAAAAATTTAAAATAGTAGTGGATCAAAAATTGGTAGATAATCCTAAAACTATGTTTGTAGATTATCCATACTTACTAAAAGATATTTATGTGGGAGCTATTATTAGAGTAGATTCTGGAGTATTTAGTATTAAAGTTGTTGAAAAAAATAAAGATCATATTGTTGGTCAAGCTATGAATAAATTTACTGTTATTTCCAAAAGGCATATAAATTTACCTTGATTGAAAATTAAACTTCCTGGTATTACAGAGAAAGATAAAGAAGATATTTTATTTGGTATAAAGCATAATATCTCGTATGTTTCTTTAAGTTTTGCTAGAAGTGCCAAGGATCTGGCTGAACTTAGAGAATTTTTATATAAAAACCAATCTGCTCATGTAAAGATTATAGCGAAAATTGAAAGCCAAGAGTGATTAGACAATTTATCTGAAATTATTAGAGCTGCTGATGCTGTGATGGTCGCTAGGTGAGATTTATGAGCAGAAGTCCCTATTGAAACAATCCCTTCTCATCAATTAAACATTGTGGGGAAAGTAAAAAGAAAATGAAAAAAAGTTATTGTTGCTACTCAAATGCTAGAAACTATGATGGATAATTGTATTCCTACTAGAGCAGAAGTTACAGATGTTTTTTATGCGGTTCTGCAATGAGCTGATTATTTGATGTTATCCGGAGAAACTTCAGCTGGTAAATATCCGATAGAGACAGTAGAAGTAATGAATAGAATTATCGCAGAAGGGAAGAAGTTTATATAAGTCGCTTCACTCATGATGAAATGATAAATGCTCGCTTTGCTTGCGATAAAATGATAAATTGTTCGCTTTGCTCACGATAATTTACTTTAACATTTTATCCTTTTATCTTTTTAACACGAACGAAGTTCGTTATTATCTGTTGAAAATTTTTTACAAATATATAAACAGTATTATGTTATAATAACTGTTTTTTTATTATTTAAAATTATTAATTATGGGAGATTTTGATGTAAATTATATTGTAGATAAGTATTGAGATACAATCAAAGAAGAAATAAATGTAAAAGATATTCAATCATTTGATGATGGTATAAAAATTACAAAGCTTTTTAAGCCTTTATGATCAGCTTTATCTGCTAAATTTTCTAAAGATACTGGAAATATTATTAAATATTGAAAAATGTGAAATATTACTGAACTTGGAGAATGAAGGATAAAAGTTTTTGATGATAGTGGCAATGAATGGATTTTGGAAAAAGAAGACTATGAAATATCTTATCAAGGTTTGGACTGAGATGATGTTGCTGTGGATGGAGGAGTAATAGTAAAATTAGATTTAGAGCTTACTCCAGAACTTGAAATGGAATGAGTAGCTAGAGAAATTTCTAGATTTTTGAATCAAATGAGAAAGGATGCAGATTTTGCAGTAGAAAATAAAGTAAAACTTAATTATTATACAGAAAGTCACTATCTAAGGACAGTTTTGAATAAGTTTTCTGAAGATCTTAAATGAGAAGCACTTTTAATTTCAATTGAAGAGTGACAGACTGATTGAACAATTTCTTCAGAGTTTACTTTTTGAGATGAAAGTATCTTTTTTATTCTGACTCAGTAATTTATGAAAATTCATATTAAAAACTTAAAGCTTTTTGAACAAAAAAAAGAGGCAATAAGACAAGCAGGAAAAGGGGCTTTTTATGTTATTGCTGATTTTGATAAAACATTAACATATGGTACTTTTAATGGTAAAAAAATTCCAAGTATTATTGCGCTATTAAGGGATGGAAATCATTTGACAGAGGATTATGCACCAAAAGCACATGCACTTTTTAACCACTATCATGCAATAGAACATGATTCTTCCTTGTCTTTGGATTATAGAGAATCTCAAATGCAAGAATGGTGGGAAAAACATAATCAATTATTGATTGATTCAAAACTTAGATTTGCTGATATAGAAGATATTGCTCAAAATGGAGATCTTCAACTTAGAAGTGCAGTTCCTAGTTTTTTGCAAAAACTTGATGAAAATTGAGTTCCTTTTATTATTTTTTCTGCAAGTGGTTCTGGAGATGCAATTCCACTTTTTATGCAACATAATAAGTGTGATTATTCAAATATTACCTATGTTATTAATCGTTTTAATCGAGATGAAGAAGGCTATGCAAAAAGTTTTAATGGAGAAATTATTCATTCACTAAACAAAAATGAATGAATTTTTTCAAAACTTCCAGAACTTAAACAAAAACTTAAAAATAGAAGAAATGTTATTCTTATTGGTGATTGACTTAAAGATGCAGAGATGGCTCAAAGTAGTGATCATGAAGTACTTCTAAAAATTTGAATTCTTACTTTAGAAACTCCAGAGTTATTAAAAGCCTATGAAGAAGCTTTTGATCTAGTACTAATTGGTGATGAATGATTTGAAGAAGTAGAAAACTTATTAGAAGCAATTTTGGCGTAAATAGTATTGACTTTTATTTGAAGAAACATATATTATAAATAATCCTGAAGTCAAACCAATCAGGAGGTTAAAAAACAAAATTATGGTAATAAAAACCGAAATTGATGGCGATGTTTTTACAACGGAACATCGTCATATTGTATTCGCCCTCAATATTGAGGGCAAAAACATCAGAGGGTTTGCTTTAGATATAGCCCTAAAAGGATTTGAAGAAATAAAGAATACCAATGGTAAAAATCCCTTTACAAACGAAGAACTTCGCTATGGAGAAGTTATTTCAAAAGAGATTGATGGGAGACTGTATCATGGTATTGTTTGTTATTCACTTCAAGATGGTTGGGGCAATGCTTATATGTATATCTTAAAGGCTCTTAATGAGCTTGATGTGCAAGAACCAATGTCAGTTGTTGATATTGGAAACTTTCTGATGGGGGAGAGACCGGGAGCTCCTGATCAAGACATATATTTAGCTTTTATGAACTGTAATAAAAAATTACGTGTTTATAAAAACTTATTTTTTTGTATGTCCTAAAAAATGCAAATACCCGACAAACAACACCTTATTGTCCTATTCTCTTGTTTTTCTTGGAGAGTTTCTCTTGTTTTTCTTGGAGAGTAGGACTTTTTCATAAAAAAATGCTTGTTTCTCTTGTATTTATTTTAGGCATTATTATGGTCGTAATATATTTATTTTCATCCATTTACTATGGCAAAAACTTGTTATGAATATGCTATTAATCTTATTAGCAAATATCCAAAAACAGCAAAAGAACTTCAGATAAAACTTTATCAAAAGGGTTATGATTCAGAAATGGTGCAAAAAACCTTGGAAAGATTGAAGTCTGATAATTTTGTAAATGACGAGCTTTTTGCTGAAAGTTATCTTAATAGTGAGGTAATGAAAAAGTGAAAACCTCTTTTTATGATTGTGCAAAAGCTTATACAAAAGGGTATTGATAAATCTTTATTAAAAGAGATTACAAGTAAGTATGATGAAGATATTCAAAAATGAATTTATTGATGAATCAAAAAAGAGATTTCAAAATATAAAAAAAAGGGGGTAGAGGGATTTGATATTATTCAAAAACTTATGAGAAAAGGTTATAAGTTGGGTGATATATCTACTGTTCTTAAGTCAAAAGAATAAGATTAATTTTTAAAATATTTTTAATAAACAATGGGAAAGTGGCATAGTATTGCAGCAAAAAAAGCTGCTGGAGATCTAGAAAAAGCTAGAAATTATTCTAAAATTTGAAAAATTATTCAGTTGGCTGCTAAATGATGAGCTGATCCATCTATGAATCCTGCTTTAGAATTAGCTTTACAAAAGGCTAAATATTACAATCTTCCTAGAGATGTAGTAGATAAAGCTATCAAAAAATGATCTGGACAATTGAAGTCAGAAGATTTGAAAGAAGTTTTTTATGAATGATATGGGCCTGGTGGGGTTGCTATTTTAGTAAAGACTTTGACTGACAATACCAATAGAACTAGTGCAAATATAAGGACCACTTTTTTCAAGTATTGATGAAACTTATGAGAACCTGGTTCTGTAGCTTGGCAATTTATTCCAAAATGAGTTTTTGTGATTGATTCTAAATTTGAAATGATAAATGATAAGTGAAATCTAGTAGAAAAATTGATTCCACTAGAAAAAGAACAAGCAGAGGAGGAACTTATGGGCTTAGATATTGATGATATAGATTATGAAGATTGAAATCTTATTCTTGTTGTAGATAAAATAAATTTTACATTGATATGACAACAATTGAAAGATAAATCGTATCACATAATAGATTCTGCTATCCATTATTTACCGGATAATACTATTTCTTTGTCTTGAGAAGAAGAACAACAGTTGTCTATTCTGATAGAAAATTTAGAAAATGATGAAGATGTAGATTCGATTTTTCATAATAAGAAGTAAAACTGAGTTCATCAAGTTCAAGGGTAGGCTTCCAACTTTTAACTTTATAAAATATATTACTTGATTCTATATCGTCTAAAATACTTTTTTGTTATTTAAATTACTTTGTGTATAATATGAGTATTGCCATACTCCATAACAATTTATGATAATTTTTCTATTGTAATTGAAGTTATAATTTATAAAAGAAAGTAGTGTTTCATCATATAGGAGAATTTTTGTTATTTTATGACTCCTTTTGATAAATTTTGTTTTGATATTGTTGGTAATGTTTCATAATTTTTATAGTTTGTCACCGTTTTATTTAATTTTGTAAAAATGATGAAAAAATTTTTCTTTGTTGTTTCTCTTTTATTAATATTTATGCCTATTTCGGTATTTGCAGGATGGCAAGATCTCATCCATTCAGGTGATTTTGTAACTACTTGGAAAACTGACGATGGTAAAGTTTCCTTGGGATTTAATTTGGAAGGAACGACTATGTATGATGTTTCATGGAATTGTGATGGTAATTATGAACAAGGTATCTGGGATCTTAAGATTACTCACGACTACACTGCTTCTGGAACATATGATATTTGCTTGAAATCATCAGGTAAATTACAATTTAATCCTTCCAGATTAACTACTGATGAAAAAGTAAAATTACAAGAAATAAAGCAATGGTGAAATATTAAGTGGTCAAGTTTTAATAGTGCCTTTAATGGTATGATAAATGTGCAATTAACTGCTATTGATGCCCCTGATTTGTCAGCAGTAACTGATATGTCTAGTGCTTTTCATGGTGCAAACAAACTTACTGGTTGTGACTCTATGAATACTTGGAATACTATTAATGTGACTAATATGACCAGTATGTTTGAAAATGCTGGTAAATTTAATGCTCCAATAGGAAATTGGAATACTTCAAATGTAAAAGATATGTCCAGAATGTTTAGAAATGCTCAGTCATTTAATCAACCAATAGGGAATTGGAATACTTCAAATGTGGAAAGTATGTCACAGATGTTTCATACGGCTAAAAAATTTAATCAAAATATTAGTGGTTGGAACACGAGTGGTGTGACTAATATGTCATATATGTTTTATAATGCTACAACCTTTAATCAACCGATAGGGAATTGGAATACTTCAAATGTAAAAGATATGAGATATATTTTTTGTATTGCATCTGCCTTTAACCAACCAATAGGAAATTGGAATATGAATGGCGTGACTAATATGACATATATGTTTTATAATGCCTCTTCATTTAATCAGGATATAGGAAGTTGGAACACGAGTGGTGTGACTAATATGTCATATATGTTTGATGGTGCTACCAGTTTTAATAATGGTGATATCCTAGGTGGTAGTCATAATCATCTTGACTGGGATACATCGAGTGTTAAGAATATGTATAGAATGTTTAGAAATGCACAAAATTTTAATTCTCCAATTACTGGTTGGGATACTTCAAGTGTAGAAAATATGTCACAAATGTTTAATGGTGCTACATTATTTAATCAAGATATTTCAGATTGGGATGTAAGTAAGGTTACAGATTTTAGTAATTTTCTTAATAATTCTAATTTGAACATAAATAATTATGATAAATTATTAAGTGGCTGGAGTCAGCAATTAGTTCAGTCAAATGTCCCTTTTGGGGCAATTAATATTTATTATTGTGATGCTCAAATAGCTAGAGATAATTTAACAACCAACTACAATTGGACTATTGATGATGGTGGATTAGCATGTCCTCCTACTAATATTACTCTTTCCAATACTTGAGTTGATGAGTGAACGACTTATGTTGGCCAATTTACTGGTACAGATACCAACTTACCATTAACCTATTCTCTTGTTGCAGGAGAAGGAAGTGAGGATAATAATAAATTTACATTAAGTTTAGATGGAGTTCTTGCATTTGCTATTGCTCCTGATTTTGAAACTCCGTTGGGTAATTGAGGTAATGGTGGTAACAATTATATTATTCGTGTACAAGCAAAAAATAGCAGAAGTTTAACTACCGAAGCCGTATTTATTATTACAGTTATTGATGTTGATGATTTCCCACCTGTAATTGAAATCATACCATCAAAAAAAATAAATAATTGACCTATTACGGGTACGATAATAAAGGTTTCAGACCGTTTTTCTATAGAATCTATTTCATTAGCTTGAAGCACAACTGCTACAAGTAATCTTTCTTGTGTCCCAATACTTCCAACTCCAGCAAATCCGTTTATTAATCCTACTCCTGTTACTGGGCAACATGGGGTTATTACCTGTGATGTTGATATTAAGAGTTCTGGAAGGCTTGTTGTTACTGCAAAAGATATGTCATGAAATGTTGCTACTGCGTTTGAAGATGGTTATAGGATTGATTCGCAATGACCACAATTGACAGTATTTAAAGTAGATACGCAAACTTATGGAATTCATAAACCAGTGGTACATTTTGATGTTTTAGATCCATCAGCATTAGAAAAATATGAGCTTATTTATGTTGAAAATAATAATGTGACTGGGACAGTTTCTTCTCCAAGTACATGAACTTATACTACATGAAGTGCATATATTTCATGAGGTGTTATTTTAAATCTTGATCCTGATGAAAAACCACATGAGATTACTATTCGTGCTTATGGTAAATGTGGTAATATAACAACTCGTCCAATTGTTTTTTGACCGATAGTTGTTTTTGAAACACCAACAATGATAAGTAGTTGAACAATAACGGATATCGTGAAAATTTATGCTTCTGCTACAGGTGGGGAAATAGAGAATATCCTAGTTGGAGGAACTGCATGAGCAACATTAGTAAGTTGAAGTTGTGTGAGTCCATTTTGAGGGACAGGAGAGACCTATATAACAAGCGTTACATGTAATATAAACATTTTCCAGACATGAGTAGTGACCGTAGAAGCTAAAGATTCAACAACCAATTTAGTTGGGCAGAATTCTCAGAAATATTTTGTAGAAACAAGTGCACCAACTATCACCATTATTTCAAGCAAAAAATCTAGTAATCAAGCTATTACCTGAGTAGTTGAGATCCAAGATGATGTGGTAATTGATGCAGATCAGATTACTTGAGCAACTAATCCTTCTGGTCAAATTAGTACTTGGAATTGTGTACAAACCAATGGAAAAAGGGTTGATTGTAGTTGGAAGCTCTCGTGATCAGCTTCACTAACGATTTCTGCGGTAGATAGTGCTGGTAATTTATCAACACAAACAGAAACAGGATTTGTGATAGATACCATTCCTCCTGTTGTGGCATTTACCTCAACAGGTGTTATTTCTTCTTTTAACCAGTGATCATATCCATTAACTGGAAGTTGTACTGCGGGTGACGGTGATGTTTATGTAATTATAAATAATCAACCATTTGTAACCTCTTGTTCCGGTTGAAATTGGAATTTTAATGTAGATTTTTCTTCTTTTATAACATATCCTGACTGAAATATCCCGTTAAAAATAAGCCAAACAGATGCCTTATGAAATTCAACAACAATTACAGGTTTGCTATTGAAGGATACGCAAGCCCCTATTTTTACTGTTACTCCTGCTGATTGAGCGTACTTGAATCAGCAATTGAACACCATTTTAGGAACGAGTGAATCTTGAGCAGTTATTACTATTAGTATGTTGAGTGGGACTCAAATATTAACTGGGGAAGTAGATGTTAACTGAGATTGGAGCATTAATATTACACCCGCATTTGATGAAGGTACTTATGAGA
>Ga0255343_1000447_pt1 | contig 65435 bp, 62 predicted proteins | sample wastewater_treat_4_FD_192413 | JGI IMG/M metagenome (GOLD analysis project Ga0255343, IMG submission 192413) | Wastewater microbial communities from Lulu Island WWTP, Vancouver, Canada - plant16 | ecosystem: Engineered > WWTP > Wastewater > Unclassified | place: Canada: Vancouver, British... | reverse complement strand
TGGGGGTGTGATATATGCAGATTGAAGTTTACAGAATGGACGCTGATGCAGACAGTCTGACGATCACCCTCGAAGCAGTATGTGACAGCTTCTCCTCACTCTTGTGGGACATTGAATACTACCAGTGCGGCAGCTTTGAGGTGTATATTGCAGCCAACCCGGAGAATATTTCGATTTTTCAGACCGGGCGCATTGTCGGCAGAGATGATGACAGTCAGCATTTCGGCATGATTGAATCGGTGCAGATCGACACCGATGCAGAGAACGGCGACTACCTGACAGTGCGAGGACGTTTCCTCATGTGCTTGCTGGAGCGCCGTATCATTCACCCGACATACAATGTTACGGCACAGAAGGCGTATAGTGAAATTGTGCATGATATCGTCCGGCAGAATACGCTTCTCAATGATAACCGCCGCATTCCCGGCTTATCACTCGGCACTGTATCGGGGGCTTGCTGGGAGCAGACCACAACGCTGCAGGTATCCTACGATAATCTTATGGAGTGGGTGTATACCATCTGCGAAAAGATCGGCGGCACAGCGAATATCCGACTTGTGAAAGATGTTGGTGAGACTTATAAAATGATGCTTGACCTTGCAGAAGGCACTGACCGAAGTCTGATGCAGGAGGACAATCCGCATATCATTTTCTCCGATGCTTACAGCAATCTGCTGTCTTTCTCATATGCTTCAGATTCTGCTGTTACTCGCAATTTCGCCTATATCTACGGTCACGGCGAGGGTGCAGAGCGCAAGAATACCACATATTGTGTTTCTGATGAGCCAACCTATCTCGAACGCTACGAACTGTATGTTGATGCGAAGGACATCTCCGAGGAAGAACAGGTCGAGGGTGAGACTGTACCGATTCCGGAGGAGCAGTATATCGCACTGCTGAAAACAAGGGGCTCGGAAAAGCTGGTCGATCCGAAAACTGCATCGGAATCGGAGATCGCAGCGGACAGCACGCAGTATGTCTACAACCGTGACTATTTCGTCGGTGATTATGTGACAGTCGAGCATAAGCGTTTCGGCATGATTCAGCCAAAAGTGCAGCTCATCGGCATGATCGAGGCGTTTGACCAGAACGGCAGAAGCCTGACACCGACATTCAGAAAGGAATGATATTATGGCTTTTTCAAGCGGATTTTTCAATTCAAAAGGACTTGACCGCACCTACACTGCGGAGAATTTCTGTGACTACCTCGGCAGTATCATCTGCAACGGCATTCAGGACAATTACGGCGATTGTTTCAAGCTGACAGCCGCATCTTCTGGGCTGAAGGTCACAGTCGGCAGAGGAAAAGCATGGATCAACGGTCACTATTTCATCAACGATGCGAGATACAGCATCGACCTCAGTTCTTATCAGGACGAGTCGCTTCCTCGCTATGTGGGTATTTGCATTTATCTGGATACCACGGAAGCAGTCCGCAGCGTTACGCTGAAGCTGTTTCCCGGTACTCCTGCGGAGAGTCCGCAGCTTCCCTCTATCCCGCAGGACGCTGACCATGTGCGCCTGCTGATGTATGCCGTGCGCCTGAATCCGGGTGCGACTGAACTGACGGAGCGTGACTGGTACGACTACCGTGAGGACAGGAACGTCTGCGGATATTGCCGCTGTATCCTCGGCAAGTGCAAGGTGACGGAAATGCTGGCACAGATGGCGCAGATCACGGCGGAGATGCAGGAATATAACGATACGGTCGCTGAACTGACGGCGAGAGTGGCAGAGCTGGAAGCGGAGATCGAGGATATTGGCGATATCATTGCCGCTGGTCAGTGCGGCGAAAATGCGTACTATGCACTCTATTCCAGCGGAAAGGTGCTTGTAAAAGGCACTGGCGCAATGTATGACTACGACCTCGAATCCAATCGTTCGCCGTTCTACAGGAACGATACAGTGAGATCAGTTGTTGTTTCCGAAGGCATTACAACCGTTGGTGAGGATGCCTTTGAACGCTGTCTGAATCTGGAATCTGTATCTCTCCCGACATCACTCACCTCGATCGGCAGCGGTGCATTTATGCCTGCGGATGAATATCCGAGTGCAGCCGGAAAACTGAACAGCATTACAATTCCCGATGCCGTTACAACAATCGGTGGTGGTGCTTTCTGGGGTGCAGCATTGCTCTCGCTGACGATTCCGCATAATGTTTCTTCAGTCGGCAGCTATGTGTGCAGAGACTGTACACGACTGGTATCTGTGAGATACGAAGGCTCTGTTATCGGAGCGTATATGTTTGTGAGCTGTACGTCTTTGAGCGAGTTCACAGTCGCAAATACAGTTACAGAAATCAAGGAGCATTGCTTCAATTACTGTACTTCACTTCAGACGATCACTTATGAGGGCAGTCTGGCGCAGTGGCAGGCAATTCCGAAGGGCACGAGCTGGGACGGTAAAGGCGGCTCCGGACTTGCTGTATCGGGTTTGACCCGTATCCAGTGTCTTGACGGGTTTATGGAATGGGATGCAGAGAATCATGATTGGAAGGTTGGTGAAGAATAATGTGGAAATTCCTTGTAAAGAATCAGAGCATTGAGATCGTGGAGCGTGAGATTCTCGCAGACCACCAGATCCAGTATGTGCAGTTCAAATTCACATTTGACGGCGACTGGAAGCGTTTTCACAAGGTCGTGCAGTTCTCACAGTGCGATGAAGTGTATTCCGTTGTGCTCGGCACAGAGGGAACAACCTTGTACCTGCCTGCGGAGCTTCACGCAGGTGCGGTGAAAATGGCAGTGTTCGGCTATGATACGGAATCAGATACGACTGTGAGGGCAACAACTGTTCCTGTGACACTGAATATCCGTGAATCCGGATTTGAAGGAGATGAACCGCCTATTCCGCCGACACCGGATCTGTACACCCAACTTCTAAAGCGTATCGAGGATGCAGAACACGGTCTTGACGGCAAGAGTGCCTATGAAATCGCTGTAGAGCACGGTTATGTCGGCACCGAGGAGGAGTGGCTGGCATCCCTGCACGGCAAGGACGGCATTACACCGGATATGTCGGAATACCCGAAAACCTCCGAGGTCACGACCATTATCGAGCGTGAGATCGCACCTGTTGCGGAGGAATCACACACACACGATAACAAGGCAACGCTCGATGCAATTACGCCGGAACTGTTCTCTGACCTTTCCGGTTTGCAGCAGTTTGAGGACAGCACGACCTATGAGCTTCAGACACTGAATGAAGCCGTGGAGAACCTCAGACCGAGCACACACACGCATAATAACAAAGCTGTGCTTGACCGCATCACTGAAGCAATGATCGATGCGATTGCGGAATATCCGCCCTTTGAGGACTGGACGCGAGAGCAGATCCACACGCTGTTTGAAATGGTCAACAATTTCAGCAACACAGCCCATACCCACGAAAACAAGGTCACTCTCGATGCCCTGACACCGGAGCTTTTCTCCGATCTTGCAGGCTTGCAGCAGTTTGAGGACAGTACGCAGTATGACATCCAGACGATCAACGAGGCGCTCCTGACACTGAATGCACAGCGGCACACACATGACAACAAGGCTGTTCTTGATACGATCACCGAGCAGTATATGCGTGATCAGGCTGCATTTCAGGCTTCGACCGCAGGCGCACTGCATGGGCTGTCCACAGGACTGAGCGAGGTTTCGGCACAGGCGCATTCCCATGCCAATAAAGCTGTTCTGGACGGCATTACGCAGGAAATGCTCGATGACATGGCTTCTATTGCAACGGTGATCGGACAGGCACACTGGCATCATAACCTCACAACGCTCAACTCCATCACGGAATCCCATGTGAGCAGATGGAACGAAGCATACACCGCAGCAATGAACCTGAATGAGCGTGTGGGTGTCAATGAGGGCGTGTTCGAGCGTTTCAAGACGGAAATTCTCTATGATATGCAGGGTGCAAAGACCTCTATCACGGATATTTACACCCGCCTTGAAGCTGTGGAAACTGCACTCTCCGGAGTGGAGGAGGCACTGTCCAATATTGTGGAGGTGACAGCATGAGTATCGGAAATTATCTGACGGCTCTCGATGAGCGGAGGGATCAGCTTGCCCGAAATCTTGTGACTATGGGCGTGCAGGCATCGGAGAACGAAAAGCTGAATACCCTCGTACCGAAGGTGCTTCAAATCCCGCAGACAAAGCCGGATGTCACGCTGTTCAGGGCTTCCATAGACACGCTCCATGATTACGGTGAGAAAATCTACACCTTCTACAATGACGGCTACCGCAGTCTCTCCGGCTTCACAGAATCGTATCAGCATTTCTGCTGTGAGGAAAACGGCTATGCGATCTACTACAATCAGCCGGATTTCAATTGGGGACAAACCATTTATACGATGTGTGTTGAGCCTGTTCACATCAGTCCTTTCAACAAGATTATGATGAGCTATAAGTCGGGGGCTACGGATATTGGCGAGATGTGGCTTGTGCCGAAAAACAATGATACACTTTCTCCGGCGGATACCGCAAGATATATCTACGAGGCTATCCAAAACAATCAGGCAGTTTCTGTGCCGTTCGGCTGGCTCGGCACTGTGGGCAACTATGTCAATGTGCTTCTTGAGTGCAGCGGCATCAGCGCCGGGGATTATTACCTTGCATGGAAAGCGATCACAGACAATACCAGTCCGATGATCCGCGCTGTGAAGGTAGTGGATGTGACAATTTAAGAGAGGATGATTCAATGAAAGAAAATATCTGTACAGCCGCCGGTGTCATCGGCGGCTTTTTTGCGGCACTGCTCGGAGGGTGGGATTCAGCATTGGCAACACTCATCATCTTCATGGCAATCGACTTCACAACCGGACTGATTACAGCATCTATGGGCAGAAGCAAGCACAGCAAGACCGGCAGACTCAGTTCCAAAGCAGGATGGGTCGGGCTTGCAAAGAAGTTCTGCATTCTGCTCATGGTTGTGGTCGCTGTCCGCATGGACATTATGATTGGTACCACCTATATCCGTGATGCGACCTGCATCGGCTTCTGTGTCAATGAGCTGCTTTCCATTATCGAGAACACTTCGCTCATGGGAATCCCGTATCCGCCTGCAATCAAAAAGGCTATCGAGGTGCTTCAGAAGCGAGCATCACATATTGATGACGAGATTCAGGAAATGATCGATGATATGGAGGAAGGAAAAAAGTAATGCAGCCGATCACTCGACTGCATTACAAAGGAGATGGTGTATTATAGGTTGATCTTGAAATCAGGCGAACCTTCACCGTTTACAGTGAAGTATGCCACTCCCTCTTCCGGCTTGACATAAACACGGAATTCGGTTACAGCCTTACGCTTATGTGTGGACTTGTATGCCTTATATGCCTTAGCTGCGATATCGCTGATGTCAAACTCCGCATCCCCAAGCTGAAGCGTGGTGATAAGAACGGGCTCCGACTTTTTGTCAGCCTTCTTCGCTCTGGGCTTGCGTGTTTTCTTTTCAGGTGTTTCAGCGACAGTGGCTTCAGTGACAGTCTCAGCAATCGGCTCTGCGATGACCGGAGCAGTTTCAGCGACAGCTTCGGCTTTCTTTGCCGCTGGCTTTCGGCCGCGCTTTTTGGCAGGTGCTTTGACAGCAGGTGCATCAACGGCTGCTGTTTCTGCAACAGATTCTACAACTTCGGCTGCTGTAATCGGAGTGGTCTCAGCGACTGCTTCGACAGTGGCTTTTTTCTTGCGTGTTGTTTTCTTTGCAGTTTCGGTTTTTGGGCTTGCAGGTCTTCTTGGCATTGTTCATGCACCTCCGTGTTTTTTCTAATTATAGCATTAGTATACCGTTTTTGTCAAGCCGTAATCAGCGATTTTACGCAGAAAGGAAAAGAAAATGAACAAGAAATATGAGTATTCGGATACCACACAGCTTTCCCCGCATTTTAATGCAAAAGAGTTCCGCTGCAAGTGCGGTAAGGAACATGAATTTACGATCTCCAATGAGCTGATTGAGAAGCTCGAAAAGCTGTATGCAGCCCTAAACTGCTCTAAGATCATTGTCACAAGCGGTTATCGCTGTACAGCACACGATAAGTCTGTGGGCGGTTCCGGGACAGGTCAGCACACGCTCGGCAATGCAGCGGATATCTGCTGTTATGGGCAGGACGGACAGCCGATTTCCTCCAAGGTGGTCTGCTGTAAGGCGCAGGATATCGGATTCAGAGGTATTGCCAATATCACAGCAGCCTATCAGTACACACATGTTGATGTGCGCCCGAACGGTAAGTGGTACGGTGATGAAGTCCACGGCAACAGCACTGTGACCGATGATTTTTACAAGTATTTCGGGGGTGAGGATATGAAGGGCATTGATGTGAGCGTTCACAACGGAAATATCGACTGGGGTAAGGTCAAGGCAGACGGCATTGATTTTGCGATCCTGCGTGCGGGCTACGGCAGGCTTGCTTCGCAGAAGGACGAGAAGTTCGAGCAGAACTACGCAGGGGCAAAAGCTGTCGGTCTGCCTATCGGTGCGTACTGGTACTCCTATGCCATGACTCCGGAGGAGGCAGAACTGGAAGCAGATGTGTTCCTCTCGGTCATCAAAGGTAAACAGTTCGAGATGCCTGTGTACTTCGACCTTGAGGAAAAGAAGCAGTTCGACCTCGGCAAGGAACAGGTATCCGCTATCATGCGGGCGTTCCTCAAAAAGGTTGAGAACGCCGGCTATTTTGTCGGACTGTATGGCTCTGCTTCGTCTCTGACCACGCATACCGCCGATGATATCAAGTCGTGGTACACGATCTGGCTGGCGCACTGGGTCGATCAGACCAATTACAGCGGCGCATACGGCATTTGGCAGCATTCTGAGAAGGGACGTGTAAACGGTATCAACGGCAATGTGGATCTGGATATCTGCTACAAGGATTTCCCGACCATTATCAAGGGCAAGGGGCTGAACGGCTGGGGGAAAACTCCTGTGCCTACACCTGACAAATCCGATGATAAGCAGGACAGCACCGTGACAGCTACCATCAAAATCGGCAACGACACCTACAAGGGTACGCTTGTCAAATCTTGATTTCTTTTCGGGCAGGGGTTATCCTCTGCCCGTTCTTTTCATATGTATTATGATGGGAGGTATGCTATGACGGATTTACAGAAACAACAGATCACGCAGATGCGGGAACAGGGCAGAACTTACTCAGAAATATCCGAATCCTTATCAATTGCAGTTGGTACGATCAAGGCATTTTGCAGTCGGAAAGCTCCGAAAGCATCTGCTGTTCCCGTACCTGTCGTTCAAGCCACAATAACAGAAGGCCGCTGTAAACGCTGTGGTCAGCCACTCATCAATACACCGGGACATCGGCAGAAAACCTTCTGTTCTTCCTCATGTCAGAGAAAATACTGGCAGGAGCATAAAGAATTGCTTCGGCATGATTCCTTTGTTACGATTACCTGTCCCGCCTGCGGAAAGCAATTCTCTGATTATGCAGGACACCGCAGAAAATACTGCTCACATTCCTGCTACATCACCCATCGCTACGGAGGTGTATCATATGAACCGAAACGAAACGACCTATCTGGTGACGATGAAACTGTTTCAAAATATGCTGAATAAACGCTTGATAACAGCAAATGAATACGCCGTAATTGATACAAAGATGAGGGCAAAATACTGTCCGAAAATCGGCACATTATTTACCGGGAATCCGTTGACTTCTCCTCGATAAGGCGGTAACATGGTAGCTGATAAGTAAGAAAGGAGGTCTGTCAAATGGCAGGAAAAACGCCTGTTATTACGAAAATCGAGCCTGTTGTTCCGCTTATCAAACCGCGGCTCAGGGTTGCAGCCTATGCACGTGTTTCGATGGAAACAGACCGCCTGATGCACTCCTTATCGGCACAGATCAGCTACTATAGTGACCTGATTCAAAAAAATCCGGAATGGGAGTACGCAGGCGTGTACGCCGACCGCTTTATCAGCGGCACAAGCATTGAAAAGCGCTCGGAATTTCAGAGAATGATTGCAGACTGTGAAAAAGGGCTCATCAACATTATTCTTTGCAAAAGCATCAGCCGATTTGCAAGAAATACTGTGGATTTGCTGAACACCATAAGACATCTGAAAGAACTGGGCATTGAGGTAAGGTTTGAAAAGGAGCAAGTCAACACGCTCTCCTCGGATGGTGAAGTAATGTTGACGCTGTTAGCCAGCTTTGCAGAACAGGAATCACGTTCCATATCCGAAAACAGCAAGTGGGGCATCCGCAAGCGAATTCAAAAGGGCACGATTGGCACAGCAAACAAGCATATTCTTGGTTACCGTTTCGATGATCAGCTTCAGCAATATGTGATCATACCGGAGGAAGCCGAAACAGTACGCTGGATGTTCCGAATGTTTCTGGAAGGCTTGTCCTTTCAAAAGATCGCTGACGAACTGAATGCTGCCGGCATTCGTACAACGCTGAATAATTGCTTTCAGGAAGCGGGTGTTCGTCTGCTTCTTTACAATGAGGTTTATGCCGGAGATGCGCTGAAGCAAAAGTATATTATGACTGATCCAATCAGCAAAATAAAAGTACGGAATCGCGGTGAACTTCCAAGATATCTTTACTCAGATTGTCATGAGGCTATCATCGACCGTGAAACGTATGAAAAAGTAAAAATCGAGATGAAGCGTCGAGCAGATATGGCGCATCCTGTGTACTTCTTCACAGGACTTATCCGCTGTGAGGTCTGCGGCGGCTATTATTCCAGAAGGATGAACCACAGCAAAGGACACACATATATCAACTGGGCGTGCAGATATAAGCTGGACAAAAAGAACTGTAAAAGCATCAATATCCGTGAGGATAGGCTGATCGCTGCATGCATTGAGACTGTCGGTGAGGATTATGAGAAGTTGATTTCATCTATGAGCATCGGCGAAAACGGAGATATTCACTTCACACTTTCTGGTGGAGAGGTCAGAACATGGACACACCCGCCGATTCCCGTCCGCATTCCAAAGCCAAAGCGGGAGCGTACGCTTCCAAAGCATTTATTTGACGGCATGATTTTCTGCGGCATCTGCGGACGGCGGTACGGCAGAGTAATCAGCGACCGGAAAGACCGCCATATGTACTGGCGGTGCAGAAGCAAGTCGGGCGGTCCGCAAACCTGTGACAGCGTGAATTACCCGAATGCTGAGATCGAGCGTATTTTCTGTGAGGTGTTCGGCTACAGTTCTTTTGATGAAGATGCATTCAAAAGTACGGTGTCCAAAATCACTGTTCAGCGAACAGGCTCTATTGATTTCTATACGGTCGACGGAGAGGTCAGGCACTATGAAGCCTTGAAGCTCCGTGAAAATATCAATTCAGGCACCCGAACCGCCGCTTTTCACGACAAGATCCGATGCGCTCATTGCGGCAATCTCTACAGTCAATACATCACAAAAGAAAAATATGTGTACTGGACTTGTAAAGGCAAGCGGCTGGCTCATGCGGAATGTACTGCCGTCAATATTTCAGACTGCAAGCTACGGACAATTGCCGCCTATGTGTTGGGGCTGGATGATTTTGACAGTGAGGTCTTTGAAGCCAGCATAGACTACATTCTTGCATTTACAGACGGCAGCCTGAGATTCATCTACAAAGACGGGAGTGAAAAAACATGGCAAAAAGTATAACAACGATTCCGGCAACAATCAGCCGCTTTACTGATGCACCACTGTCGGCTCCTGTGAAGAGAAAGGTTGCAGCTTACGCAAGAGTCAGCACCGATCACGAGGAACAGCAGAGTTCCTACGAGGCACAGGTCAGCTATTACACCGATTATATCAGAGGACGATCCGACTGGGAATTTGCCGGGATATTCGCCGATGAAGGAATTTCAGGCTGCAGCATCAAAGGCAGAAAGGGCTTCCAGACAATGATCGAAGAAGCTCTTGCGGGAAAAATTAACCTTATCATTACAAAATCCGTATCCCGTTTCGCACGAAATACCGTAGATTCTCTTTCTACGATCCGCAAGCTGAAAGAGCATAATGTGGAGTGCTATTTTGAGAAGGAAAACATCTGGACATTCGATTCAAAATGCGAATTGCTCCTGTCGATCATTTCAAGCATCAGTCAGGAGGAATCACGCTCCATCTCAGAAAATGTCACATGGGGACATCGCAGGAGAATGGCAGACGGCAAGGTCTCCGTTCCGTTTGGCAGATTCCTCGGTTATGACCGGGGTGAGCATGGTGAGCTTGTAGTCAATGAAAAGGAAGCAGAAATAGTCCGAGAGATCTACAAACTCTTCCTCTCAGGCTTAACGCCGCACAGTATCGCGAAAACGCTGACGGAGCGTGGGATCCCTACACCCGGCGGCAAGGTGAAATGGTCAAGCAGTACAGTCAGAAGCATCTTGACAAATGAAAAATACAAGGGTGACGCACTTCTGCAAAAGACCTTTACGCCTGATTATCTGACAAAGAAAACCAAAAAGAATGACGGGCAGATTCCACAGTATTATGTGGAGGGCAGCCATGATGGGATCATCACACCAGAAATCTTTGAAGCGGTGCAGGCGGAAATGGAACGGCGCAAGGGAAACAAGAGCCGATACAGCGGCGTGGATATTCTTGCATCAAAGCTCATCTGCGGAGAATGCGGCGGCTTCTACAGCCCGAAGGTATGGCATTCGACCGACCAGTACCGCAGAACCATTTACCAGTGTGGGCATAAATATAAAGGTGAGTGTAAATGCTCTACGCCGAATCTGACTGCCGAAGAGATACAATCGGCTTTCCTTTCCGCCGCCAATGAACTGATCGCCAATAAGAATGAGATCATTGCAAACCTGCGTGAAGGCATGGTGATTGCATCGGATACGACAGAACTGGAAAAGAGCAGAGATGCAGCAAAAGATGAAATGGTGCTGCTTTCCGATATGATTGAGAACCTCATATCCGAGAATGCACGAATCGCTCAGGATCAGGCTGAATACAATAAAAAGTACAATACGCTGATAGAGCGATTTAAAGCAGCCAAAACACAGTATGAATCCTTTGAACAGCAGATCGAGGATACCCATAGGCGAGTCAAGCGGATAGAAGCCTTTATAAATAATGTAAGGGAGTTGGGAACGCTGACAGAGTTTGATGAGGAACTGTGGGGTGTTCTGGTCGAAAGCGTGACTGTGTACAGCAAGGACGATATACAGGTTGAATTTAGAAAATGAATGGCTACAACTGAATACAGATAATTGGGGCTGTGGCTGCCTGAGTGATACATTTCGGCAGTTGCAGCCCCATTTTTTGTTTTGTAAGTGAGGAGGGTTGCGTCCGGTTGCAACCCTAAATGCAACCATTGCAACCATCATGCAACCCTCGATGCAACCAATGCAACCCTGTTGCAACCCTCTGATTCTCGAAAAGTCCGATTTTACGGCATTTTCGATGTTCAGCGATTTGCAACGATTATTCCCGCATGGCTTTCATTTGAAAGTGGTTGCATTTTGACGCAACCGAATGCAACCATTTGCAACCCTAATGCAACCATCGCCCGCTGAAAATGCAACCCTTTCGTTACAGAACGGGAATTGTATCAACGACAGCGTTTAGGTGGATGAGGGCATTAGCGCAACGAATACCAAGCACAGAGAGGGATTTAATCGCATGATTTCCGATGCTTTGGATGGAAAAATCGACCTTATCGTCACCAAGAGCGTGAGTCGTTTTGCCCGAAATACCGTGGATTCTCTTACTACAGTACGCAAATTAAAAGAGAAAGGCATCGAGGTCTATTTCCAGAAGGAGAACATCTACACTCTTGATTCCAAGGGCGAATTGTTAATCACAATTATGAGTTCACTGGCACAGGAAGAATCACGTTCCATCTCCGAAAATGTTACATGGGGACAGCGGAAACGCATGGCTGACGGTAAGGTCTCGCTCCCCTACGGTCGTTTTCTCGGATACCGAAAAGGAGAAAATGATGTGCCTGAAATTGTGCCGGAGGAAGCCAAAATTGTGCGATATATCTACAGAAATTTTATGCTGGGCAAAACTCCTCATAACATTGCAGAGGAATTAACCTTGCAAAAAGTTCCGACTCCGGCAGGCAAAGAAGTGTGGTCTACATCAACTATTGAAAGCATTCTGACAAATGAAAAATATCGTGGTTCGGCACTTTTGCAGAAGAAATTCACCGTGGACTTCCTGACCAAAAAGCAGAAAATCAATGAGGGCGAAGTCGCTCAATATTACATTGAGGATAGCCATGAACCGATTATCCCACCCTGTGAATTCGAGTTAGTTCAAGCTGAATTTCTGCGTAGAAAACGCATCGGAAGGAGCTACAACAGTAAGAGCATTTTTACTGCTCGACTTGTTTGTGAATGCTGCGGCGGATATTTCGGCTCGAAAGTGTGGCATTCTACCAGCAAGTATCGCAGAACGGTCTGGCAGTGCAATCATAAATTCAAAAACGGTGAAAAATGCACAACACCACATCTCTACGAGGAACATATCAAGGATAAGTTTCTGATTGCCATGAACAGCATTCTTGCGAACAAAGATGAGATTATCGAAAACTGCATGATGCTCAGTGAGGATTTTTCCCATGATGATAAATTGCAGGAAAAAATTGATTGCATCGAGCTTGAAAAAGAAGCTGTTTCCAAGAAAATCAGGCAGCTGATTCAGCGGCACAGCATAAAGCCGATGAAAGCGGAAGAATATTACAAGCAGTGCGATATTCTCAATAATGAGTATAACGCTCTGGAAGCAAAAGAAGCTCCGCTTCTCCGGAAAAAAGAAGATATGCTTGTCAAGCGGAAATTTATACTTAACTATGTCGAGATGCTTAAAACGCAGGATTGTCTGATAACAGAATTTTCCGAGACTTTATGGCTGAAATCCATTGACCATGTGACTATCTGCACAAATGGCGATACGGTTTTCTGTTTTAAGGATGGGACGGAAATTAGAATTTGAATATTACAGAATATCGATATGGGGCATCCTGATTTTTGTTTCAGGATGCCCCGATTTTTTGTAATTCTAAGCAAAGAAACGGTAAACTCCAAAGAAACGGCAAACATGCAACCACCCCTAAAAAATGCAACCATAGGTGCAATCGTTTCGTTGTACTCTGCTATCGTTTCGTTGCTCTTATTTTTCTGTACAAAGAAACGATATACCCCTCCCCTATCGTTTATTTGAGTTCTTGAAACAACGATGTTTCGGCGTTTTTGGCAAAATAAAAAACGCAACGATTTTTGTATCAATCGTTGCGTTTTGATATGGTTGCGGCGGCTGGATTTGAACCAACGACCTTCGGGTTATGAGCCCGACGAGCTACCTAGCTGCTCCACACCGCGATATATAGTGCAGTATCATCTGCGACTATATTAGTATACCACATTTGGGATGTGATGTCAACAGCAGAAAAGATATTTTTTTATTTTAACTATCGTTGATCTCTCAGAGCGGCAATTCCATCTCAATGCAGTTCCATGTTTCGCCAAGTACCGAAAAGCTCTCAGAGCTGCCGCACTCGTTGAAACCAACAGCTTTATAGCAGCCTTTAGCAGAGGAATTTTCGTCAAGAACTCCAATGGACAGCTTTTTCGCGCACAGCTTTTCTCTCGCATACCCCTTAGCCAGCTCCAACATTTTTCTGCCGAGTCCCTGCCCGCGGTGTGACCTGTCAACAATGACGAAGCCAAATCGAACCACAGTCCTCTCGGCGTCGGTGTATCTGAGTATCAGGTGTCCCACGGGAACACCGCTTTCATCCACGGCAGTCATGGGAAAGAAGTCTCCTTTTTCCGAGCAGGCGATGTAATTATCAATGATATCCTGTGGAGAAACGGGATAGTTTTCGTATCTGTCGGCGCACCACAGTCTGAACTCTCTTTCGCAGCCGATCCAGCAGGTAATATATTCGGCATCACTTTCTATGAACTTTCTGAGTACCATACATTCACCTCAAAGCCACTGTATAAATGCAGTCTTATCGCTGCTGTTATAGCCTGCATTCTCGTAAAAGCGAAGAGTTCCTGCCTCTTTTGAGCCTGTCAGGAGCATCATCTTGTAGCAATTTTCCTTTACAGCGATCTCCTTTGCGAAGTCAAGACAGGCAGAGGCAAGACCGCGGCGGCGATAGGGAGCGGATGTGACCACATTCTCGATAAAGGCGTAGGGACGCTGTCCTCGGGTCAGATTGGGTATAATGACGCAGACACATGAAGCGGCGATAATTCCGTCCACATCGGCAACTATTATATGGTGGTCGGGGTCGCTGATTATCCTGTTCCATATTTTCATGAACCGCTGATCCTTTTCGGGAAATGGATTATCGTGAAGCTCCATATAAAGGGTCATGAGTCCGTCAAGGTCATTATTTGTAATTTCTCTTATCATAAAACCGCCTCCTTTTCAATAATTATACCACACACAAGTAAAAAGTCAATCAACCCCCCGTTAAATGGGTGGGACTCGGAAAACACCTCCGTCAGAAACACGTTGACCGCTTCCTGCATATCCGCAGTAAATTCCTTTATCGCTGTCATAGTCACCTGACTCTCTTTCCGCCGAAGGCATGGATAGTTCTTGTGCCTGCCCTGCAGCTTCCACCCTGCACTGTACCCTTGGGGATAAAAAGTTCGTCCCCTGCATGGAGAACAGTTGCTTCGCCGTTTATGGTGACGGTATACTCACCCTCCACGCATATCATGTACTCGTCATAGTCGTGAACGTGCTCTTTTGACACTCTGTCGTAGGGATATCTCCAGAAAGCCATCTGGCTGCCGTCGGGAGCGGTATAGTAATAGCCCTCGATATCGGGAGTATTCTGCTGCTCGGACGGTATCCTGTTGGCAGCTCGTTTCATAAATTCGGGAAAGTCTTTCATAGTATCCTCCATTGTTTTCAAACAGTCCGCAAATGTATAAATACATCATAGCATATTATTACAGATAAAGCAAACGGCGCATCGTTGTCCACAACAAAAAAGGCAGACCCCGAACGGGGTCTGCACCGTATGAGCATATAGTATTTTTAGAGTTTATCCGATCAAGCCTGAACGTCGCCGAAGCTGTTGATGAGGCCGCTCTGGTATCTCTGGATGAGCAGAGCATCATAACTATTTACATAGCCGTTTCCGTCAATGTCAGCAGCCTTCTTGTCGATACCTGAGTACTTGATGGGGTTAGCAACATACTGAAGAATATAAACAGCATCGCTGAGCTCGATAGTGCCATTGCGGTTTGTATCACCAACGAGAACGATCTCCTCTGTTACCTTATCCTCGAAATCATCATAGTAATCAGTGTGACCTGCGTTCTTCCAGTCGTTGAATGCCCAGATCACCTTTGTGACGCTGTTTTTGAAACCATTGACACTAGCGTTTGCATATGTGCAGTCATAGGTCTCTGTTGCAACAGTGCCCTGGAAGCGGCGAAGTCCGTCTGACTCGATGAAGAGGCAGCTTCTGCCGGTCTGAGGTGTTGTGTGATCGATGTCTCCTGCTAAGAATACCTTGTATCCGCGGAAAGTTGTTGTGTTCTTGTAAGAACCGCCGAAGCGTCTGTCATACTCGAACTCGTGGAGGTCGTAATCAGTTGCATCGATGTCGATGTAAGTTCTGAAAGTCTTGACAGATGAAGTAGCAGCGCTTGAAGTGATAGCGTTTGCCATAGGAAGTGCACACATTACTGCTGCAGAGAGAGCTGCGGTGATTTTAGCGATTGTTTTTTTCATTGTTGGATAAATCCTTTCTGAATAAATTTTTTTGACGAGACTGACGTCTCCGCAGTAATTATACTGCTCATTTCGTGTTGCCGCTCATTTTGTTGCATTAGGTTAACATCAATTTGTGGTTACTGCTCATTTTCACCATCTTTTTTCGTGCATTATACATAACTTATAGTTCATCTGGGTGGACTTTCAACGATTTCAAGCCGTTTTACAGAAAGTGTATTATGTTTCCAAGCAAATCCTTCTACAACCTGATCAGTAAAACAAATGGCTATTTTCCGATGCAGCTTCCTCCCATTTATTGCCCTGCACAATAACTCAAATAAAAAAATGCTGACCACTTTTTGCGGTCAGCACCCTATTTATAGCAATTTACAGCATCAGCTCACAGCCGCCGACAGGACGGACCGTCAGCACATAACAGCAGCCTGCTCCGAATATCCGCTCCATCTCCATAGCGTAATCCGCTGCAAGATAAGTCGGCACGAACGCCTGTATCGTCCCTGCAAATCCTCCACCGTGGACTCTCACCGCGCCTGCTCCTTTAAGGAAGCGCTTGCTGAGCATTATGGCAAGGGGCACAGGCTGTACCTGAGGCTCGCCTGTGGAGTACAGATTTTGCAGCAGCTCCGCAGAGGAAGTCCCCGACTGCTCCACAAGCTCAAAGAACCGCTCTGTATCACCGTCCGCGAGAGCTTCCGCCTCCTCGGCAGCACGGCTGTTCTCGGCAAAGAAGTGTGCAGCGCGGAGCAGCGCCCTGTCGGTACACTGCCTGCGAAGCTCGGGAAGCTCCGCATAAAAGCGCTCCTCGTCGCATTCGCGGAGATACTCGCAGCCCATGGCACGGGCAACGCTCCTCATCTCCGCCGACACAGCGTCATACTCCTCCGAAAGATCAGCGTGGCTGCCTCGCGTATCGGTTATGCAGACGGAATATCCAGCCTTGTCAAAGTCAAATCCCAGCGAAGTCATTTCCGGCGCTTCTGTATCGGCAAAGTCGATAAACACCGCACCGCCCTCTGCGCACACGGTCTGGTCCATGAGACCGCACGCCTTGCCTAAATAGGCGTTCTCGGCAAACCCGCCTATACGCGCCAGCTCCGCCGACGATGCCTTGCCCTCATTGTACCGCTCATTTATTATAGTTGCTGCAAGTATCTCAAAGGCTGCCGATGAAGAAAGTCCGCTTCCGCTGAGCACATCTGAGGTCATGTATGCGTCAAAGCCCTCCGTTTTAACGCCCATTTCCGCAAATCTCGCTGCAATGCCGCGGATAAGCGCTGTCGAGGTCCCCTTCTCCGCAGGATTGACCTCAAGGCTGCTCAGGTCTATCTCGTCAGCCATATAGCCCTCGGAACGCACACGGATAACTCCCTCATCGTGGAAGTTCACAATGGCTATCATATCAAGGCTCACCGCTGCCGCCAGAACGCAGCCGTGCTGGTGGTCTGTATGATTTCCGCCTATCTCCGTCCGTCCGGGAGCCGAATAAACGTGTATCTCCTCACACTCGGGACACATCACCGAGAACTTCTCCGCGGCGCTGAGATAACGGGCTCTCGCCTTTAGCACAGCTCTGTCCGAGGCGCCGTAAAGCTTTCGGAACTGCTCATCGAACCTGCCCTCGGATATACCGCTTATAAGGTCGTAAATATTCATATGTCCGCCTCCTTTTAAGCTATCATTTAAGTACTCACCGCCTGCTCATAAGCAGGTAGCGCCGTATGACAGGTCTTGCGTCCTGCATCTTCACGGGAAGCCCGTGACCCGTTGCCAGCCACTCGGGAGATATCTCCAGTATCCTTCGCAGAGACTTTTTCATGGCAGCTATGGAAGTGGCGTGGGGCGTTATATCGGGCTTTCCCCACATTGCCGTGAAAGCATCGCCGCAGTAAAGCACTCCCTCCGAGAGCACTCCCACAGAGCCGAGGGTATGCCCGGGCAGAGAAACTGTCTCCGCATCAAAGCCCAGCTCCTTGAGGATATGCCTGTCACCGCTTCCCACAAGGATATCGGGAACGTAGGGACGGGTACTGAAAAGCTTCATCCTGCCGCAGATATTCTGCTGAATATTGCGAAGCCTGTAACGGCTCGAGGTAGCCCTGACGGGTTGTCTGCCGTAGTGCCCTATGAGCTCCCTGTCACGCTCGCCGAGAATGATCTCCGCACCTGTTTCGCGGCGAAGTCTCTCCGCGCTGCCGTCATGGTCAACATGAGCGTGAGTAAGGAAAATATATCGGATATCGAAGCCCGAGATGTACTCGGCAAGCCTTTTGTAAACAATGGGCATACCCGTATCTATGAGCATATCCCCGTCCCTGCCCCTGAGAACATAGCAGGACATGGGACTGTTTCCCACAGAGGCGCAGAAGAAGCGGATATTGCCGAATTGCATTGTACGATCAGTAATTATTTTCATGGTCAGCCTCCTTTTTATTTAATTATACACCCCGAAAGCCGCCTATTCTATAACATTATGTAAAATCATCATGTAGAAAAAACAGAGCTGAAATAGTGCATTTTCACGAAAATAACAGTTTTTCGATTTTTTACTTGACGGCGGCATAATTTTACTGTATAATTTAATTAACACATCACTATTAACTTTAATTTAAGGAGTTCCATATGGCGGATATCAAATTGATAGGCAGTGATCTGCCCACTATCCCTTGGCAGGAAAAGCCTGCGGACTGTACAGCTCCCGTGTGGAGATACAGCGAGAACCCCATTATCGGCAGAAATCCCCTGCCCGACGTAGCAAGGATATTCAACAGCGCAGTCATGCCCTATGAGGACGGCTTTATCGGAGTCTTCCGCGGCGAACAGCGCAACGGTATCCCCCACATCTACCTTGGCAGGAGCAAGGACGCTGTCCACTGGGAATTTGACCCTGAGAAAATACCGTTCACCGACAAAAACGGCGAGCCGTTCATGCCAATATATGCCTATGACCCCCGCCTCGTAAAGGTGGAGGACACATACTACATCATGTGGTGTCAGGACGCCTTCGGTCCCACCATCGGCATTGCCAAGACAAAGGATTTCAAGACCTTTACCCGTCTGGAAAATCCCTATCTCCCCTACAACCGCAATGCAGTGCTATTCCCGAGAAAAATAAACGGCAACTTCGTTATGCTGTCCCGCCCCTGTGACAACGGACACACAGCATTCGGTGATATATTTATCTCCGAGAGCCCCGATATGGAGTTCTGGGGACGTCACCGCCATGTCATGGGACGCTCCGACAACTGGTGGGAGAACCTGAAAATAGGCGGAGGAGCCGCTCCTATCGAGACCGACAAGGGCTGGCTCATGTTCTATCACGGAGTAGTCAACACCTGCAACGGCTATGTTTACAGCATAGGCGCTGCCATACTGGATATAAACGAGCCGTCAAAAGTTCTCCACCGCTGCGAGAACTACATCCTCACTCCCGAGGAGTGGTATGAGGAGCGCGGCTTCGTGCCAAACGTGTGTTTCCCCTGCGCCGCACTTACTGATGCAGCAACAGGCCGTATAGCCATTTATTACGGCTGCGCGGACAGCTATGTGGGAGTGGCATTCACCACTGTCCAAACAGTGTATGATTACATACTCGCCCACGACAAGCTCCAAGAAGGAGACAACACCATCGGAAAAAGATAACATCATTCCATCACTTATAACTAATATGGCAGAAGCCCCGAAACAATGCGTTTCGGGGCTTCTGCTTTGCACCGCACTTCAGCGGCGGTAATTGTTGTAATTGTTGTAATTATCGGGGAAGCCGTTCTGATAACCGTATCCTGCTCCCGTCTTTTTCTTATCCTTATGGCGGCAGATGAGCACCATTATCAGTGTCATTATGGCGCCGAGAACAGCTGTATCAGCAAACACGCATCTCAGGAACCTGAAACGCAGTACCGTTACCATGGCCTTGCCGTCTTTGACCTCCACCATCTTTGAGTTCACAACGCCGTTACCGTAGCTCTTTTCGTAGTCGTTCTGGTCACCGTTGGCAAAAACCACCTTATCCGCAAGCCGTTTTGCGATCCTGTCGGACCTGCGCTCGCCTCTCTTAGCATCTTTAATCTTTAGATAAAAGCTGTAACCCGAATGAGTCTTGTCCTTATTGTCATGGTCGATATAGGTATTATCGCTGTTTATGACCTCGCCGCTTGCAGGAAAGTCAAAGGACTCGATCTTCGCGCCGCCCTCGTGAAGCACCGTAATCTTCACAGGTGAAACAACATAACTCGCACTCACAGTATAAGAGTCAAGCCTTAACAGTATATCGTCGCTTTTCTCCATTATGCTGTATATCTTTCCGGCGGCACTCGTCTTTATAAACTCGTTGACATCGATAACTCCAACAGCGCTCTTGAACTTATCCGCTCCCAGACCGTTATCCTCATAGGCAACGGCAAAAATGCCGTCAGAAAGCCTGCTCATGCCATTTTCATCGAACATTATCACAGACTGGTCCATCTGAACATTGGTAAAAATAAAAGTGCTCAGAAAGTTCTCTTTGCAGTCAAGGCAGGAATTGTCGAGCAGACTTCGCATATTAAGTCCCAGCAGGCCGTTGCTCTTGCCCTCCGCCTCAGGCTCCCTGTACTCAGGATGTATCATCATATCTATTTTTGCAGAGTAGCCTTTCATCGAGTCGGTCATTCGTCCAACAAGAAGCTTATCCACAAATAGCGAGCCGACAGCATTGACAATTAGGAATATCGCTGTCAGAAGCACAAACCAGATGATCGTTCGTTTTAACATTTTCATAGTTGATTACCCCCCCCTTCAAAACTGACCCGATATCATAAATCAAATTATAGAACATTTACGCTCAAAAGTCAATATCGTACCATTCGACTAATTTTTCTTCGTCATTTTTACTAAGGGGTATTCCGTCAAATTGATGAAAACGGGGAAAAATCATTGTCATTGTGTACAAATATCAGCGTTGAAAATTGTCCGCTATGTGCTATCCTTGCGAATTTCACTGTGCTATTCTGCATTTTCGCAAAAAATACTTGCAGTTTTTTGTGAATTGTGATAAAATAGAGTGATACTGGAAAATGACAATAGATTTTTCAGGGATACTATTTAAAAGGAGAAACATATGGCAAAGATAAAAGCCGCTGTTATTTTCGGCGGCACAGCAAGAGAGCATGACCTTTCACTGGCATCTGCCGCTGAGGTCATAAGCAGTATCCCGAGAGATAAATATGAGGTGATCTGCATCGGCATCACCCGTAAGGGACGCTGGCTCTATTTCCCCGGCGACGCCGAGAGCATCGCTGACGGGACATGGGATCAGGACCCCGACTGCACTTCCGCATTCATCTCTCCCGACCCGCTCCACAGGGGCATCATCACCATCGAAAACGGTGAGACCTCGCTGAAAAAAATAGACGTGGTATTTCCCATACTCATGGGAAAAAGATGCGGCGACGGAACTATACAGGGTCTGCTTGACCTTTCGGGCATCCCCTATGTAGGAAGCGGAGTTCTGGCTTCGGCTTCATGTACGGACAAGTCCCACGCCCACATGGTCATGGACGACTACGATATAAAGACCGCTCAGTGGAGACTCATCACTCAGCGTGAGATAAACTACCTCGACAAGAAGTGCGCAGAGATATCTTCCGAGCTGGGCTTCCCCCTTGTGGTAAAGCCTGCAAACAGCGGCAGCAACGCAGGAGTGAGCTTCGCTCATAACAGCGAGGAGCTCCTCGCCGCAGTCAAGCTGGCATTCTCCAGCGACAACAAGGTGGTAATAGAGAAATACATCAGCGGACGCAAGCTGGAAGCAGCTGTATACGGCTATGATTCGCCGATTTGCTCGGCTATCGGAGAGATAAACGATCCAGATATCCCCTACGATCCCAACAACTTCAATGTAAGCACAGGCGACGACCTGACCATCCCTGCCGACCTGCCCAAGGACATCGAGGAAAAGGTACGCGAGACAGCTGTTACAGCTTTCAAGGCTCTGGGCTGCAAGGGAATGGCAAGAGCAGATATGTTCCTCACGGACAGCGGAGAGCTCCTGCTCAACAAGATAGGCACTATGCCCGGACTCAGAAAGAACAGCGTGTTCCCAAGACTTATGGAGGAGCTTGGCTACTCACACGATGAGCTCATCGACGGGCTTATGGAACAGGCTATGGACAACGCCGACAGAACTTACTGAGCCGATAAAATATATTAAGGAGACTGCTTTGAAAAATAACGTTTTGATCTCACTGACGAGTATCCAGTGGCAGGAAGACGAAAAGAACGAAACAGAGCTGCTCACCAAAGCCAAAATGACCCATGAGAACGGCTGGGATATCATCTCCTACGAGGATACCTCCGCTACGGGCTTCGATGGCTCGGTGACCACCATCAAGGTGGACGACAGCAGGAACGCCTCCATCACCCGTGAGGGAACGGCAAATTCCGTGCTCTCGCTGGAAATAGGACGCAAACACTTCTGCCAGTACGGAACTCCCTACGGCAACCTTCAGATCGGCGTATACACCCACGCTATCGAAAACACCTTAGCCGAAAACGGAAGGCTCTACCTTAAATATACTCTCGATCTCAATTCCTCGTATCTATCTGATAACGAGATTATAATGACAGTACAGGCTCAGAACTGAGCCAAAAAGAAAGGATAGATCAAATGTCAGACCTTATCAATTCCGCTTCGCTCCGCCTCCGTGAAGTCATCATGGAAGCTCTCGGAGCACTTGTGGCTGAGGAGAAGATCCCCGCAGAGCCACTTCCCCCATTCAATATCGAGATACCTGCGGACAAGTCCCACGGCGATTTCGCCGCAAACACCGCTATGGTATGCGCAAAGGCACTCAGCATGCCCCCCAGAAAGATAGCCGAGCTCATCTGCGAAAAGCTCAGCCTTGAGGGTACCATCTTCGAGAGAGCCGAGGTGGCAGGTCCCGGATTTCTCAACTTCTTCCTCAGCAGGAAATGGTTCTCGAACGTTGTGAGAAACGTTCTTGACGAGGGAGAAAACTACGGAAAGACCGACCTTGGCAAGGGCAAGAGAGTCCTTGTGGAGTTCGTTTCCGCAAACCCCACAGGCCCCATGCATATCGGCAACGCAAGAGGCGGCGCTATCGGAGACTGTCTCGCCAGCGTTCTCCAGTGGGCAGGCTATCATGCCGAGCGCGAGTTCTACGTCAATGACGCAGGAAATCAGATCGAGAAGTTCGGCAAGTCCCTCTCCCTCCGCTATATGCAGCTCTGCTCCGAAAAGGGTCAGCAGCTCATCTATGAGTACAGGGACGACACCGAGAAGCTCTGCTCCGAGATATACGCAAAGAGCGGTGAGGGCGAGGACTTCGAGATGCCCGAGGACGTTTACCTCGGCACCGACATCATCGAACACGCCGCAAACTACTATCACGATCATATCTTCGAGCTTCAGGGGCTCAGCGAGGAGGAGCGCAGAAAGGCTCTGGTAGATTATGCGCTTCCTATTAATATAGCAGGTCTTGAGCGCGACCTTAAAAAGTACCGCATCGTTTACGACAACTGGTTCCGCGAGAGCACAGTTCACGAAAAGAACGAGACAAAGAAGGTCGTTGACAAGCTCATGGAGGCAGGCAAGGCTTACGAGCAGGACGGTGCGATCTGGTTCAGGGCTACGGAATACGGCCTTGACAAGGACTTCGTTCTCAGGAGAAGCAACGGTCTCTATACTTATATAGTACCCGATATCGCCTACCACTACGACAAGCTGGTGACCCGTAACTTCGACAAGGCGATAAACGTACTGGGTGCCGATCACCACGGCTACGTTCCAAGACTGAAGGCTGCTCTGACAGCTCTCGGCGTTGACGCCGACAAGCTGGATGTAGTGCTCATGCAGATGGTAATGCTGGTCCGCAACGGCGAGGTGGTAAAGCTCTCAAAGAGAAGCGGCAAGGCTATCACCCTTGTAACTCTCCTCGACGAGATACCGATAGATGCAGCACGTTTCTTCTTCAATCTCCGTGAGGCTAACTCACAGTTCGAGTTCGACCTTGATCTGGCTATCGAGAAGTCCTCACAGAACCCCGTTTACTACGTTCAGTACGCCCACGCAAGAATTTGCAGCCTGCTGAGAAACCTCAGTGAGGAGGGCGTTGCGATACCCGAGACTGCCGACCTTGATCTCCTTGACAATCCCCGCGAGATAGAGCTCATCCGCCATCTTGCTTCTCTCCCGAGAGAGATCGACATGGCTGCAAAGAGCTATGATCCCTCGAAGATCACCAAGTACTCCATTGATCTGGCGACTCTCTTCCACCGCTTCTATGACGCCTGCAGCGTAAAGAACGCGGAGAATGAGCAGCTCAGGGACGCTCGTATCCTCCTCTGTGTGGCAGTCCGCCAGACACTCAGGAATGCTCTGGAGATACTCAATATCGACAGACCTGAGAAGATGTAAGAAATTACATTTTTTCACCGTAAAAATTACGGTTTGGTTGCAAAAAAATTGCTGACTATGGCAATTATAAACAAAATTCAACATATATGTAAGTCATGTTTGTGAGCCTTCGGACGAAAGTTAACACTTTGTTAACAAATTACAGGCAAAAATGTGTTACAATTTGTAATATGTTGAGGAGCAATATGCTCCCCGACTCTCTCTGAAGGTCCGCTCAAAATAAGATCTTATTAAGAGAAAGGATGTTAATCATGTCCAACAGATTATTTCAGGGTTTAGTTCATCAGATGCGCGACTCTATCGACGCTACCATCGGTGTAGTGGATGAGACCGCAACTATCATCGCCTGCAGCGACCTTACCCGCGTGGGTACCACTAATGAATTCGTTTCACTGGACCTCAGCGATTCCCACGATATCTTTATCCGTGACGGCTTCACCTACAAGCCCTTCGGCTCAAGAGTAAAGCCCGATTACGCAGTTTTCGTGGAGGGCGTTGACGACGCTGCTGCAAAGTATGCAAGCATTCTCGCTATTGCGCTTTCAAATATCAAGCAGTACTACGATGAGAAGTACGACAGAAACAACTTCATAAAGAATGTCATCCTCGATAACGTTCTCCCCGGAGATATCGTTATCAAGGCAAGGGAGCTCCACTTCAACGCTGAGATCAGCCGCGCTGTATTCCTTATCAGGATCATCTCCGCTAACGACATCTCGGCTTATGATGTTATCCAGAACCTCTTCCCTGACAAGAACAAGGACTTCGTCTTCAATATCACCGAGACTGATATCGTTCTCGTCAAGGAGCTCAAGAGCGCTGTTGACTCAAAGGATCTGGAGAAGCTGGCTCGTTCCATCGCTGACACTCTCAGCAGTGAGTTCTATACAAGAGTAAACGTTGGTATCGGTACAGCCGTTGTCGGCGTAAAGGATCTGGCCCGTTCATTCAAGGAAGCTCAGATGGCTCTTGAGGTCGGCAAGGTATTCGATACAGACAAGGTCATCGTAAGCTACGACAACCTCGGTATCGCCCGTCTTATCTACCACCTCCCCACAACTCTCTGCGAGACATTCCTCCACGAGGTATTCAAGGTGGGCAGCATAGAGTCACTGGATCACGAGACTCTCTTTACTATCCAGAAGTTCTTTGAAAACAACCTGAACGTATCCGAGACTTCAAGAAAGCTCTTCGTTCACAGAAATACACTCGTTTACAGACTGGAAAAAATCAAGAAGCTTACAGGTCTTGATCTCCGTGAGTTCGATCACGCTATCATCTTCAAGATCGCCCTCATGGTAAAGAAGTACCTGTCTGCTAATCCTGTCAAGTTCTGATAAAGCCTTTTCACAGGCATTATATCGAACTTTGGGCGGATCATTTCCGCCCTTTACAGATTAAGGTAGGTGTGACCCATTGGTAGAACTTAAAAACGTATCCGTGACCTACTCAAGCGGCGTTGACGCCCTCAATAACGTCAGCCTCAAGATAAACGACGGCGATTTCGCCTTCGTGGTAGGTTCATCAGGTGCGGGAAAAAGTACTATGATCAAGCTTCTTCTGAAGGAAATAGACGCAACAAGCGGTGTTGTTACCGTTAACGGCTATAACCTCAACAAGCTTAAAAGAAGAAAGATCCCCGAATTCCGCCGTACTCTCGGCTTCGTATTCCAGGATTTCAGACTTATCCCGTCGATGACGGTATACGAGAACATCGCTTTCGTTCTCAGAGTTATCGACGCCCCCATCAAATACATACGCAAGAGAGTTCCCTACGTTATAAGTCTGGTAGGACTCCACGCAAAGACAAACTCTTACCCCGATGAGCTTTCGGGCGGTGAAAAACAGCGTGTTGCCATTGCAAGAGCGCTGGTAAACGACCCCCAGCTCATCATCGCAGACGAGCCTACGGGTAATATCGACCCCGAGCTCTCCTACGAGATCGTAGAGCTCCTCAAGGGCATCAACGATCAGGGTACTACTATACTCATGGTTACCCATGAGCACGATCTGGTCCGTCACTTCGGCGGACGTATCATCAACATCACCGAGGGCGAGATCGTCTTCGATGAGGTCATTACAGGTACGGGAGACGAGCTCCTTGCCGATCTTGATACAGAGGTGCCCACAGAGGCAATGGCTGCTGCCATCAGCGATGCAGAGCGGGTAAACGAGCCTGCCGCCGAGGAGGAGCCTCAGCTCACAAACACTGAGGACGCCATCGACCTCCCCATCGAGAATATGACCGCTGATGATATCATCTCCGCTATCGGAGGCATCCCCGACAGCAGTTCATCGGATGAGCCCCAGCTCATGCAGAAGCTCGCCGATAACATAGACGTGGATATCGACGATACCCATAACGTCAGAAAAGCGGAAACTCCCGAGGAGCTTCTCGCCGCACTTACAGAAAAGACTGAAGGAGGTGCGGAATGAAGCTAAGCGGTATCAAATACCTCGCCGATCAGGGCGTGGAAAACATATGGAAAAATAAAATGATGGCGTTCGCAACATTCTGCGTTCTGCTCATATCCCTTCTCCTCGTGGGAATCGCAGGTCTGTTCTATATCAACCTCAATTCCATGATAAAGGGTCTGGGCAGCCAGAACGAGGTAGTTGTCATTATGAACGTGGGCACTACCGAGGAACAGAATTCCGCTGCGGAAGCCGCTATAAAAGAACTCCCCAATATTGATAAGGTAACTTTCATATCCAAGGAGGACGCTCTCTCAAGACAGAAGGCTAACCTTCCCAATGCCGAGAAGATATTCGACGAATACATCGGCACTGACGCAAGCTTTATGCCCGACGGATTCAGCGTCACCGTAAAGGATACCGATCTCATTACCGAGACTACCGACAAGATCAGCGCTATCGCAAATATCCAGAGCGCTTCCGCTTCACCTCAGGTAGCCGAGTTCCTCAGAGAGCTCCGTAAGGTCGTTTCTCTCATCGCAGGTGCTATCATCATCGCACTTGCTGTCGTATCTATGATCATTATCTCCAATACCACAAAGGCAAGCGTTTTTGCCCGCCGTGAGGAGATCCAGATAATGAAGTATGTCGGCGCTACAAACGCATTCATCCGTATGCCCTTCTTCGTTGAGGGTATGGTAACGGGTCTGTTCGCAGGCGCAGGCGCATACTTTATAACATGGGCTGTATACCGTGCGGTATACAACATGATAACCGAACAGGGTATGCTCATGAACACTTTCGGTGTAAAGAGCCTTATCCCGTTCTCAGACATCCGCCTTCCCCTTGCACTTGCATATCTCGTGTTCGGCGCTCTTATCGGCGCATTGGGAAGCGTGGTAAGCACAAGAAAGCATATCGATGTATGATGTGCGTCAAAAACCGAAGATGTGAATTTTTTTATGAAAGGAGTGTGCATTCGGACAGCATTATCCCCGTCCGATACGCAGCTTAGTTATGGAAAAGCTAAACATATTCAAAAAGGTAATTTCATTCGTCACCTGCTCTGCCCTCTCAATCGCAGCTGTAGCAGCTTATCCTGCCATCAAAGGCAGCAGGAACAACGCTTCGGCTAAGACTATTGCCGAGATACAGGAAGAAAGAAAAGCCAACACAGCAAAGATCGAAGAATTACAGTCACAGATCAATTCACTTGAGGGCGATAAGGAAAACGAACAGGCTTATCAGTCAACTCTCTATGAGCAGATAGGCTATATCCAGGACAATATCGACCTCCTCAACAAGGAGCTCGAAAGCATCAATTCAGATATCGAGACCGCTCAGGACAATATCGCTGACCTCGATCAGGCTATCGTAGACCAGCAGGAGGAGATCGACGAGAACGTTGAGCTGTTCAAGAAGCGTCTCTGCGCTATGTATGTTACAGGAAACGATAACCTCGCTACCGTAATGGTAGGTACATCCAGCTTCTATGATATGCTCTCAAGAGTTGAGATGGTAAACCGTATCGCTTCCTACGATGAGGAGCTCATCACAGATATCCTCACAGAGATCGACAGCATGGAGCAGTCCAAAAAGGACCTTGAGTCGGAAAAGCTCACTCTCGAAATGAGACTTGAGGATCAGAAAAAGCGTAAGGAAGAAAAGGACGCCGAAATGGCAAGCCTTAATGATAAGATGAGCCAGACTCAGGACGAGATCAACCGTATCGCTATGGAACAGCAGACCCTTGAGCTGGATAAGGCTGAGCTTCAGGACTACATCTCTCAGCTGGACGCCGAGGAAGCTGCGATCGAAGCTGAGATCGCCCGTCAGGCTGCAGCTGCACAGGCTGCATATGAGGCTGAACAGGCAAGACTTGCTCAGGAGAGAGCTGCCGCAGAAGCTGCTGCCGCTCAGCAGGCTGCACAGCAGGGCGATACATCATACACTCCCGTTGTAACAAGCGAACCCGCTTATATCCCCGCTCCTTCCGCATCAGGCTTCTCATGGCCTGCTCCCGGATTCTGCTACATCTCCAGCGGCTACGGCTACAGATGGGGCACCACCCACAGAGGTATCGACGTGGGCGATGCAGGTATCATGGGCGGAGCTGCCTGTGCTGCAAAGTCAGGTACAGTTATCGCCGTTAACAACTCATGCTCACACAATTATGCCAAGAACTCCAGCTGCGGCTGCGGCGGAGGATATGGAAACTACGTTATAATCTCCCACGACGGTACATACTCGACACTCTACGGTCATCTGTCATCGGCAGCTGTTTCCGTTGGTCAGTATGTAGAGCAGGGACAGGTCATCGGCTACATCGGCTCAACAGGCTGGTCAACAGGCGCTCACCTCCACTTTGAGGTCCGCGTGAACGGTGTCGCAAATGACCCGCTGGGCTACGTTAGTCCGTAAAAATGCAACAATCAGATTCAGGGCAGTTCTTTGCAACTGCCCGAATTTTTGCCAGAAAGCGATGATAATATGAATAAGAAAATCAGCCTTGGCCTTGCGCTGAGCCTTATCGCTATCGCTTCTGCGGTCACCTTTATACTCACATCATTCTTCTCACTGCAGAGCTTCAACAAAAAGGTGGTAGACGTTAACGAAAAGGGTAAGAAGTACAACTCGCTCCAGACCCTTGACTCCTACGTCCGTGAACACTACCTCGGCGATATCGATGAGGGCGACCTCAGCGACGGTATTCTGAAAGGCTATATCTCGGGACTCGACGACCAGTACTCCAAGTATCTGACAGAGGAGGAATATCTGGAGGAACAGAGTGAGGACGAGGGTCAGCTGGTGGGACTTGGTCTCACTCTCGATGAGGACGAAAGCGGCTATATCCGCATCGCCGATATCATGGACGACTCTCCCGTTGAGGAGGCAGGTCTCCGCAAAGGCGATATAATCACCCTTATCGACGGCGTTGACGTTCTTTCGGCAGGCTTTGATGAGTCCATCGAGGCTATGCGCGGTACTGAGGGCTCAGAGATAAACATAACCGTCCGCAGAGGCGGTATCGATAAGGACTATACTTTCACACGCCGCTCTATCGAGGTGATCACCGTAAGTGGCGAGATGGTCAACGAGTACGTTGGCTGTATCACCATAACAGGCTTCAAGAAAAATACTCCCCAGCAGTTCGTGGAGACTCTTGAGAGACTTACTTCCAACGGTGCAAAGGCGCTTATATTCGATGTCCGAGACAACGGCGGCGGAATAGTGGAATCACTGTCAGAATGCCTTGACCCGCTGCTTCCCGAGGGCGTTATCGCCACTGCGGAATATAAGGACGGTCACAGCGAGACTCTGGTCTACTCAGACGAGGCTGCACTTGACCTGCCCATGGTAGTGCTTGTAAACGGCAAGACAGCCAGCGCGGCGGAGCTCTTTGCAGCTTCTCTCCGCGATTTCGGCGGTGCTCAGCTTGTGGGAGAAAAGACCTTCGGCAAGGGCGTTATGCAGCAGACCACTGAGTTCGACAACAAGGGCGCGGTAGTTCTTACCGTTGCAAAATATAAGACCGAGCGCTCGGAGTGCTATGACGGCGTGGGACTTACCCCCGATATCTCCGTTGAGAACACCGACGAGGCTTACGACGATCAGTACGCAGCGGCTGTTGACGCTGCTATGGCGGCTATACAGTAAAATTCAGGGAGACAGCAAATGCTGTCTCCTTTCCTTTTTTGCTGGCACTTCATGAGAGACCCTGCGTTAAAACGCGGACAACCTATTTCTCTCCTTTCAGGGTTGACTTTTTCGGCATGATATAGTATAATAATATGTAATGCTATTTAAGCTTCGGGGAACTTTGTGTTGATTCTCTCCCGAAATAAATCATATAAGGAGTGCATTGATATGGCTACAAAGAAGATGTCCAGAGAAAGCTACGACAAGCTCGTCGCTGAACTCGATGATCTCAAGATCAATAAACGTAAGGAAGTTGCCGAAAGACTGAAAGTTGCCCGTTCTTACGGAGACCTCTCCGAGAACGCTGAGTACGATGAGGCAAAAAATGAACAGGCTATCCTCGAAGCTCACATACAGGAGCTCCAGTATACCATCGACAACGCTGAGATCGTTGACGACGATAGCATCTCTGTTGACGAGATCGGTATGAGTTCCAAGATAACTATCAAGCGCCTCGATACAGGCAAGATCGAGACCTTCACCATCGTTGGTACCAACCACGCAAACGTAAGAGAGGGTCTTATCTCTGACGAGTCTCCTATCGGCAAGGCTGCCATGAAGAAAAGAGTCGGCGATATATTCATCGTTGAAGCTCCCGCAGGCGAGCTGAAGTTCGAGGTCGTTGAGATATCCAAGTAATCGAAAGGAAATAACTATGAGCGAAAATCAGGTCAATTCACCTGTTCAGGCTGATGAGGAGCCTGCTCAGGATATAAATATACTCAAGAAGGACAGACTCGACAAGCTGGCTGATCTCCGCGAGCTGGGTCACGACCCCTTCACTATCACCAAGTTCGACGTTACAGGTCACGCTGCTCAGTACAAGGCTGAGTACGAGGCAAAGGAAGCCGAGATACTCGCTGCTGTGGGCGACGACGAGGAGAAGAAGGCTGCCGAGCTTGAAAAGCTTAACGAGAATATCGTCCGTATCGCAGGCCGTATCATGAGCTGGAGAGATATGGGCAAGGCCAACTTCATCGACGTCCGTGACAAGTCCGACCGTATACAGGTATATGTTCGTTCAAACGATATCGGCGCAGACCTTTTCAAGGAGTTCAAGAAGAAGTGGGATATCGGCGATATCATCGGCGTTGAGGGCTATGTTTTCAGAACACGCAAGGGCGAGATATCTGTCCACGCAAAGAGCATCACCCTCCTCACCAAGTCCCTCCTGCCCCTCCCCGAGAAGTGGCACGGACTCAAGGACACTGATACAAGATACCGTCAGCGCTACCTCGACCTCATTATCAATCCCGAGGTAAAGGACACATTCATCAAGCGCTCAATGATAATCTCATCCATCAGACGCTACCTCGATGCACAGGGCTTCATGGAAGTTGAGACTCCCATGCTGGTATCCAACGCAGGCGGCGCTGCTGCAAGGCCCTTCGAGACTCACTATAACGCTCTCGACGAGGACGTTAAGCTCCGAATCAGTCTGGAGCTCTACCTCAAGAGACTCATCGTAGGCGGACTTGAAAGAGTTTACGAGATCGGCAGAGTTTTCCGCAACGAAGGCGTTGACACCCGTCATAACCCCGAGTTCACACTCATGGAGCTGTATCAGGCTTACACCGATTACTACGGCATGATGGACCTCACAGAGAATATGTTCCGCCACGTTGCTCAGGAAGTATGCGGTACTACCTGCGTTCCCTATGGCGAGTACATGATCGACCTTGGCAAGCCCTTTGAGAGACTTACCATGATCGACGCTGTAAAGAAGTATTCGGGCGTGGACTTCAGCGAGATAAAGACTCTCGAGGAAGCACGCAAGATAGCTGATGAAAAGGGCGTAGAATACGAGGCTCGCCACAAGCGCGGCGATATCCTCAACCTCTTCTTCGAGGCATTCGTTGAGGAGCACCTTATCCAGCCTACTTTCATCATGGATCACCCCATCGAGATATCTCCCCTTACCAAGAAGAAGCCCGATGCTCCCGACTATGTTGAGCGTTTCGAGCTGTTCATCACAGGCCGTGAGATGTGCAACGCTTACTCAGAGCTTAACGATCCTATCGACCAGCGTGAGCGCTTCAAGGCTCAGGAAGAAGCTCTCAGTCAGGGTGACGAGGAAGCTAACCGCACAGATGAGGACTTCCTCAATGCTCTGGAGATCGGTATGCCTCCTACGGGCGGTATCGGCTACGGTATCGACCGTCTGGTAATGCTGCTGACAAACAGCGCTTCTATCAGAGACGTACTTCTCTTCCCCACACTCAAGTCCCTCCCTGCAAACGGCGGACGTCAGGAAAAGGAAGACAAGACAGAGGAATAATAACAATACGGGCGGCTTATGCCGCCCGTTATCGTAAGGAATAAATTATGAAAGAAAAAGAAAAAAGCACACCCAAGGCAGCTCCTGAAAATGATGAAAAGCTTGAGATAAACAAGAGCCTTTTTCAGGTGAACAAGGACCTCAGAAAGCAGCGCGAGGCAGAGCTTGAGGCTCAGCAGCGCGAGGCTGAACGCCGCTATGCCGAAAAGGAAAAGCAGAAGCGCGAGGCTTACGAAAAGCAGCTTCAGGACGAAAAGATCGAGCTCATGCGTCTGAAGCAGGGCATCGTGGAGGAAAGCGAGTCCACCATCCACGAGGAAAAGGAAGAGGAAGTAAAGCTGTCATTCTGGAAAAAGATAGGCAACTTCTTCTACCACAACAAGTGGTGGCTGGGTCTGGGAGTGTTCTTCGTGGCGCTGGGCGGCTATCTTGCCTACGACCTGCTGACGAAGCCAAATCCCGACATGGTCATACTCATGCTCTGCGACAACGACGCCGTCGGCAACTCAGCCTATCTGGAGGAGTACTTCACCGAGTTCGGCGAGGACTCCAACGGCAACGGCAAGGTCTTAGTCTCGGTGTACTACATTCCCTACAGCGATGACGACTATCAGAACTACATCAAGGGCGTCACCAACAAGCTGACCAACTTCCTCGGCAATGAGGAGTCCGTGGTCATCATCGGCAACAAAAAGACCTCGGACGAGCTTCTTGAACCCGAGGAGTCTTTTGTGGACCTTTCGGAGCTCTACCCCGATGATACCCACATCAGCGGAAAGTACTTCTACTATCTGAAAGATACCGACTTTGCGGACAGGATAGGCGTAAGCAAGTCGGATATTCCCGATGATATGTACCTTGCACTGCGCAGACCAAGAGGTCTTATCAATGCAAGTCAGGAGGATATGCAGGAGACCTACGACAAGGACTTCCCTACATTCGACAGGATTATACACGACCTTTCAAAGTAAAAAAAGCGGAGCTTTATGCTCCGCTTTTCTATTCAGAACAGATCCGAAATAAGCATTCTTTTCATTGCGCAAAGGTCGAAAATATCGACTTTTCCATCGCTGTTGACATCGGCTGAGTGCCAGTCGGGGAAACTTATATCCTCCCTGCCCAGCAGCCATTTCTGCACAGCTACTACGTCGGAGATATTGAAAAAGCCGTCACCGTTGGCGTCGCCTGCTATGCCTCTGTCAGAATCGAGCCGATATGCTGTCAGTTCACCGTTTTCATCAATGAACCATATCTTCGGTTCCTCAATATACATCAGAAGCATACTGCTGTCGTCATCACCGAGCCAATACTCCGCACGGGTAATGCCGCTTCCGCCTAAAAAATCGGGATATCCGTGTATGCTGTTAAAGCGTTCCATTATCTCGTAAACAGTACCGCCGCCGCTGATGATATCTTCCGCCTCATCAAGTGTGATACGGGGCGCATCGGGAGCAAGCTCGCCGAGAAGTATCTTTTCCTGACGGATGTACTCGCCTGCTGCTCTCTGACCTTTGCTCCTCAGTTCCTCAAGCTCGCTGTTCTCATCTGAAGCTGTGACCGTAGTTACGACAGACTCGGATGCAACGGGCAGTGTTCCCGTGTATTCCTCGGTTGCTTCAGGAATATCCGCGGTCTCATTCTCTGCTGCCCTTGCACTGAATGTCATGGCTCCCAAGCCAGCAAGAAGTCCCGTACAAACAGCCGCTGCAATAAAACCATTCATCTTTTTCATAGTAACACTCCTTTCGTATATATCGGAAACGTTTCCCTTTCACTATAACATACGGAAAGTTTCAGCGGAGTGTTGCATTTCTCAGAAAATAAGATACTCTATCACCGAATTGGACATGAGGAAGCCCTTTGGCGTCAGCCATACCCTCTCGCCGTCGGTCTGTGCATAGCCCTCCTTCACAAGGGGCGGCAGCTTCTTCATTATATCCGCCCTGTGCTCCCCGACATCGCAGAGGGAAAGCCCCTCCCTCAGTCTCAGCCGCAGCATGGCGAACTCCTCAAAGCCGCAGGGAGCTTCATCGGTGATGCTGACCTGCTGGAATGGAGCAGCTATAAAGCCGTCAATATCACGCTCCACGGCAAAGCGCTTCCCCTTATAGCAGGAATGGGCGGCAGGACCTATGCCGAGGTAGTCCATACACTTCCAATAGCGGCAGTTGTGGCGGCTCTCAAAGCCCTTCTTGGCGAAGTTGGATACCTCATACTGTGCAAAGCCCCTCTCCTCCAGAAGTCTTACCATTTCGAGGTACAGCTCCGCAGCAGTCTCCTCATCGGGGAGACGTCCCCTTATCTCCTCGCAGTCAAAGGGCGTCCCCTCCTCGGTCTTGAGGATATAAGCGGAGATATGCTGCACGGGAAGCGCAGTCATGCGCTCGATGGAATAGCGCAGGCTCTCCGCGGTCTGGTCTGGCAGGGCTATCATCAGGTCGCAGGAGATATTCCCGAAGCTTGCGGCGGCTGCGTCCAGCACAGCCTGCTCCGCCCTTTCGGCAGTGTGGACTCTCCCCAGCACACGGAGCTCCTCGTCTCTCATGGACTGGACTCCCACAGACAGGCGGTTCACGCCGATGCTGCGGAGCTCCGACAGCTTCTGCGGTGTGAGAGTGCAGGGATTTGCCTCAATAGTTATTTCGGCAGCCCCGTCAAGTGCGAAGCTGCCGTTTATCTCGTTTATTATGCTTTGAAGCTGAGCCGATGTCAGCAGAGAGGGAGTTCCTCCCCCGAAATAGACCGTATCCACGGTCTGATCCTTGTCGCTGTAATGGCGGATATTTCTCAGCACCGCCGCTGTGTAGTCCTCTGCCCTCTGCCTTGTCCAGCCCACCGAGTAAAAATCACAGTAGGCGCACTTCTTTCCGCAGAAGGGCACATGGATATAAAGTCCCAGCGTCATTTCTCTTTATCGTAGGCGTCAATGCGGACGGTCTCCATCATCTTGAAGAAGAAGCCGTTGACTATCCTCGGCACGATGAGCATATTCAGTATCAGTCCCAGTACGATAGGCACCTCATGGGTGTACCACCATTCACTGTCCTGTCCGTGGATAAAGACGATGACGATGCAGATAAAGGATATGGTGAAGTACAGTGCCGCGAAAGCAGTTGCGCCCTTTCCGTTGACGCAGCGCTTGCCGCATTTCGTGCATTTCTTTCCCTTTGACTTCATCGTCCCTGCCATTGCCTTGCTCAGCGGATTGAAGGTCTTATTGCCGCAGCAGGGGCACTCGTATATACTGCTCATATTTATTCCTTTCCTTCCTCTGCAATTACCTCTGTCTCAATGGGCTCCAGCACCTTTGCAAGCTTTGCCGCAGGAACTTCTCCCGCAAGCTTGGGTGTCAGCGGCAGCAGAGTTTTCTTCTTTGCCTTGCGTCTTGTGCGGAAAATGCTGAGGAAGTCCTCGGGGTGAAGGACCATGAGAGTCACCAGCATTATTCCCAGAGCCGCAAGCAGCATGAGCTTCCTGTCGTCACCTGCCGCAAGTCCGAAGATAAGCAGGACTATGGCTGTAACGCAGAAGCTTGTCCGCGACTTTTCGCGGAGCCTTATCCTTATGGCGCGGAAAAATCGTCCAGCGCCCGTATTCTTTCCGATGAAAAACTCGGTCATAACAGTTATGATACTCAGTATCAGGACCGCACAGAGCAGTCCGAGGATGATATAGTTTATCATAATAAGCCTCCCGTTCTCAGCTGTCAAGCTTCAGAACGCTCATGAACGCCTCCTGCGGCACCTCTACGGTACCCAGCTGGCGCATACGCTTTTTACCTTCCTTCTGCTTTTCAAGCAGCTTCTTCTTTCTGGTTATATCGCCGCCGTAGCACTTTGCAAGAACGTCCTTACGCACAGCCTTTACGGTCTCGCGGGCGATTATCTTGCCGCCGATAGCAGCCTGAATAGGCACTTCAAAGAGCTGACGGGGAATGTTCTCCTTGAGCTTTTCGGCTATTTTACGGGCTCTGCCGTAAGCCTTGTCAGTGTGGATGATGAAGCTGAGAGCGTCCACCACATCGCCGTTGAGGAGTATATCCAGCTTGACAAGCTTGCTGGGAACATAGCCCATCATCTCGTAGTCAAAGGAAGCATAGCCCTTGGTACGGGACTTCAGCACATCGAAGAAATCATACACTATCTCATTCAGCGGAAGCTCATAATGAAGCTCCACACGGGTATCGTCAAGGTACTTCATGTCCTTGAACACGCCTCGCCTGTCCTGACACAGCTCCATGATATTGCCGACGTAGTCCGAGGGAGCGAGAATGCTCGCCTTAACCATGGGCTCCTCAGCCACCTGAATAAGAGCAGGGTCGGGATAGTTGGTGGGATTGTCTATATACTGCACCTCGCCGTTGGTCATGGTGACCTTGTAGATAACGGAGGGGGCTGTGGTTATGAGGTCAAGGTTGTGCTCTCTCTCAAGGCGCTCCTGTATTATCTCCATGTGGAGGAGTCCGAGGAAGCCGCAGCGGAATCCGAAGCCCAGTGCCACGGAGGTCTCGGGCTCGAAGGAAAGCGATGCGTCATTGAGCTGGAGCTTTTCCAGTGCGTCGCGGAGGTCGCCGTACTTGGCGCCGTCAGCAGGATAGATACCCGAGAACACCATTGGGTTTACCTTGCGGTAACCGGGAAGCGGCTCATCGCAGGGAAATTCGTCATTGGTGACGGTATCGCCAACCTGAGTATCGCCGATGCTCTTGATGGAAGCGGCGATATAGCCTACCTCGCCTGCTTCGAGACTGCCGTTGTTCACAAGGTTTGTGGCGTCCATGAAGCCTGCCTCGACCACGTTGAAAACAGCTCCCGTAGCCATAAGGCGGATATTGTCCCCCACCTTGACTCTGCCCTCCTTGATGCGGACGCAGATGATAACGCCCTTGTAGGAGTCATAGTAGCTGTCGAAGATAAGCGCCTTCAGGGGCTTTTCCGGGTCACCCTTGGGAGCGGGGATATCCGTTACTATCTTTTCCAGCACCGCCTCGATGTTGGTGCCCATTTTTGCGGATATACGGGGAGCGTCCATGGCAGGTATACCTATGACGTTCTCCACCTCATTGCAGACTCTCTCGGGATCTGCCGAGGGCAGGTCTATCTTGTTGACCACGGGCACAACCTCAAGGTCATGCTCAATGGCAAGATAGGTGTTGGCAAGGGTCTGCGCCTCGATACCCTGTGAAGCGTCCACCACAAGGATAGCTCCCTCGCAGGCTGCAAGAGAACGCGACACCTCGTAGTTGAAGTCAACGTGACCGGGAGTGTCGATGAGGTTGAAGATATAGTCCTCGCCGTCCTGAGCGGTATACTTCAGACGGACCGCACGGGCTTTGATGGTGATGCCGCGCTCACGCTCGATGTCCATATTGTCCAGGAGCTGATCCTCCATATCGCGGATAGCGACGGTCTCGGTCTTTTCGAGGATACGGTCGGCAAGGGTGGACTTGCCGTGATCTATATGCGCTATAATACAGAAATTTCTGATCTTGTCGTTAGCCAATGTTTTACCTCTTTTCAAACATATTTACTCAGTATAATTATATCAGAAACGCTAAGGTTTGTAAAGGGTTTTTACTTTATAAAAATGAAATTCCCCGCCACTCAGGCAGGGAAAGATATTCATTACTGAGGTACAAGGTCATAAAGAAAATCCAGTTCTTCGGGATCATCTATTTTGTATGTATTAAAGCCTCCGCTTAATCCTTCTCTCAAAGCAAAATATTTTCTGTCAGCAGAAAATATGAATTCATAATTTCCGTTCATATGTGGTCTTTCGAGCCATTCTTTGTTATATGCCATGATGAGCCATATAAGATTTTTTGCAGCCGACTTGTCATGAGGCAAGCCGCAGTCCCAGAGATAGTACGTATAAGTATGATCGACTTCTTCAAACTCATGACTTGTAAAATAATCATAAAGCATTTGCTTGTGTTCATCTGTCAGCTCGCCATCAAGAGTGCTGTAAAGTGGGAACGAAGCAGGATTTTCTTTTTCCTCCTCAGTAAGGTCGTCATAGGTACGTCCGTTGTAATACCTGAAAGTGTTGAATTCATACTCCTCAAATATATCTTCCGGAAGCTTTTCAATTCGTATGACCGTTGGCTCGCCGTCTTCATCAGCCGTATTTACAGTCTCTGTCGTTGTAACTGTGGTGGTTGCAGTTGTTGTGACTGTTGTTGAAGATGTAGCTGTAGTCTCGGGTTCTATAGTTGCTGTGGTCGCTGCCTCAGTTGTAGTTACTGTTTCGTGATCGATGTCAGTTTTATTTTTGTTGCAGGCAGTAAGAGCTGCCGCACAAATTACAGCAAAAATTAGTGTTTTTTCATAACATCACCTTTAATTAAGATTTTTTCAAATACAATTATAACAAATATCTTCCGACTTGTAAAGTCATTTTTGGCGGTCCCCACCTGTCTGGTCTGGGGAGAGCTAAATATCAAAAGAGCGAACACTAAGTCCGATCTTTAATTGCAGTAAATTAAATTCCGAATCACTTTAACCGCTCTGATAGTATTTGAACCCTTATCAACTAAAAAGAATATGTTTAGATATTTTTGTTAATCAATATTATCGTGATAATGTTTTGTATTACACAATAAAAGTCAGCCATACGCACAGATCTGAATAGGAGATTTTATGCATATGGCTGAACTGTTTATCGTATTATATTCCGCTCATTACTCGGGAACGAGAGTAGTTCTCTTCTTGAGAAGGAATTCCTGTATCCTGAGAGCGTCATTTGAAGTAAGTCCCACTGTGGACTTATCAACATCGGCATTTATTCTGCCCTGTGCGGTAAGAGCCTTTTCGTAGCTTCCGCCCTCGCCGTACTTATCGGGATTTGCAAGGCACTGCATTACGAGGATAGCATCTGCAAGCTCAACTGTTCCGTCGCAGTTTGTGTCGCCCCAGACTGTTGCTTCGCTGCTGCCGCCCTTTATGGTCACCTTATAGGAGATGTCCACGCCGTAGCAGTAGGTGTATTTGTAATAGTTACCAACGCCGCCATTGATATTTACAGTGTACTCGCCTGCGGGAAGGGTCTTGAACTCATCCTTGGTGTATTCCTTGCCGCTGCTGTCTTTAATGGTCACGATGCTGTCGCTGACATCGGCGTCAGTATACCTTCCGCCTCCTGAGCCTGCACCGCTCTGAGGAGTTCCGCCGAACAGAAGACCGCTGAGGTCGAGATCCTCGCCCTGCTCATAAACTGTCTTTTCGGGGTAGGAATCAACGCCCTTGAAGTCATAGCCGGGGTGGATAGTAGGACCTGATGTAACAGTGGTGGTAGTTGTTGTCTCGGCAGTTGTTGTAGTTGTAACAGAAGTGGTAGTTGTTGACGATGTGGCAGTGCTTGTAGTTGTGGAAGTAGTGGGTCTGGGAGTTGAAGCGCCGCCGTAGTACTCGGAAAGCGAGATACCGTTGCCTGCGCGTCCCAGCGGGATAGTGTGGTCAAGGCTTACGAACTTGCCGTCTGTGGTCTGCCAGAGAGCAGGCTTGATGAACTCGTACTTGACATCGTCCCACTTCTGGAAGTTATCGTAAACAAGTCCGCCTGTATCCGATGAGTTCTCATTGAAGCACCAGAATGTATGGTGGATATGCTTGTCGATCATATAGTCGCGGAGCTCCTGCATCCAGTGAACATTTTCACCTGTCTTGTCGTGCTCCTCATCGACCCAGCCGCCCCATTCGCCCATGAGCAGGGGTGAGATGTTCTCCTCAACGAGGAATGCCCATGTATCTCTCCAGTAATCGTCAAGGAGAGTCTCTCTGCTGAAGGTCTTGGAAGGATCGTTAAGATAGAACCATGTCTGCTTGTATACCTCGGGACCGTAGTCGTGAGGAGAGTATACCAGCTGACTCTGATGCTCGCCGAGGTCAACGGGGTAATCTCTTACGCCGCGGAAATTAGCTCCCCACCAAGCGCCGTAATAGGGCTGGTACTCGGGATCGTCATAATGAGAGTAGTCGGTGGAGGGTGAATTCCAGTCAAATCCCTTGTCGGTCTTGGGATATACCTCGATACCTTCTACCATGATGAGCAGGTTGGGATTCTGGTCGAGGCAGGCTTTAGCGCCCTTCTCAGCGGCATAACGCCAGTTATTCGCATCTTTTGAGCCGTCCCACTTCGCAAATATACCGTCGTCCTTTTTGCCGTGGGGCTCGTTCTTCAGGTCGATGGCGATGATGGTGTCATCGTCCTTGTAGTAGTCGGAGAACCAAGCCAGAGCGTCCAGCCAGTCCTTCTCGCTGAAGTTTGTGTCATACCACAGAGCGTAGTTATGACCTGCGGCATTGGTTGTAGCGCAGTGAACGTCCATCATGATCTTGATACCGTTCTCGCGGCACCACTTGACTACCTGATTCCAGATGTCGAAGCTGTACATGGGAGTACCGCCCTCAACGCCCTCAACGGTCAGCTCGGGATTTTCGTACTCATTGAGCTTGATGATCGGGTCGGGCTTGCCTGCCTTCCACTGGAGAAGTATCTCCGTTGACATAGGAACACGGAGAAGATTGAAGCCGTGGTCTGCGATAAGGTCGAGACAGTGGTGAACGTTAGCCGACCATGCGCCATCGAATATCTGGCTTCCTACGTTGTAGCCGAACCAGTTGACGCCTGTCATCCAGACCTCATTGCCGTTCATGTCAACGATCTGTGCCTTATCGTTGACATGGAGCCAGTCGTCATGATACTCGTCGGGAGCTGCGACTGCTTTTTCCTTTGGCAGCTTGTTCACTGACGGAACAAGGAGCACAGCAGCAGCCGATACAACAGCAGCTGCTCTTTTGAAAAGATTTTTTGCCATATCAAGAAACCCCTCTCTTATTAAATATTGGCATTGTTACGAGTTTATTAACATCACTATTATACATCTTTTCACATACCTTGTCAACGCCGTTTGTCGATTTCAGCAATAAATGGGGAATTTTTTACTGAGTGTGCATGAAAAAATTTTAAAAAAGCATTGATTATTCCGTGTGCATGATGTATAATTATTTACATTAAGGGGCTGCCTTATGGCAGTAATATTTATTCAGGAGGACTTTCCATGAAGATCAGAAAGATCACAGCTGCGTTTTCCGCAGCAGCGCTGCTCACCGCAGCATTACCACTGACAGCACAGGCTATCGAGACAAAAAACTATGACAATATCAGTTTTGATTCGTGGCAGGCGGCATACCATGTGGTGCTCTCGGACTTTTTCGGCTCGGAGGAGTTCGACTTCACCGACAAGGACATTACTTCCGGCTCACGCTTCGAGCTGTACGACATCGACCACGACAGAGTGCCCGAGCTTTTTGTCTCACAGAACGGGGGACGCAGCGGACGCTGTGTAGTCTACTCGTTCTATAACAGCAAGCTGTCACAGCCTGTTGTTCTCGGCACCTACGGCAACGCCTTCGCCGATCCCAATGCTCATTACCTCGTTAACTATGACAGGCACATGGGCGAAGTGAGCCTCACATATTTCAAGCTTGAAAAGGGAGTTTTCACCAGAGAGATCTCCTTCAATGACAATTCCGAGCTGAAAGAAATGGGCGAAACAAATATCGTATACATGATCGACGGCAAGGAAGTTTCCGAAACGAAATACGTTCAGGAAAAGGAAAAGTACGACCACTTCGAGCTCATCGCCCACGGCAGAAAGACTCAGCTGGACGCTATGGACACAGAAAAGAACAATGTGATCTATTCATATTTCCTTGACCATTACACCGCACTCGGCGCGTCAACCAATCAGAAAGATCTCAGTCTCACCATTGCCGACTCCATAGGCGATGTCCCCGTTACCGAAATAGAACAGAACGCCTTCAAGGGCAGCGAAAACTTAGTCTCGGTAACTATCGGAAAGAATATACGTGATGTAAAGAACAGCGCGTTTGAAAACTGCACTGACCTGAAAACAGTGAAGTTCACAGGAGATCCGGGACGTATCGGTCCGAGAGCCTTTGCAGGCTGTACCTCTCTTGAGGCGTTCACCGGCATGGACAGCTCAAATATCTATAAAACATACAAGATCGTGGACGGCGTGATCTACCGTACAGATATGGGTGACCTTGCGGTATATCCCTCGGGCAAAAAGAACACATTCTTCTCCATTCCCAATGGTATACAGGTGATCGAGCCCAACGCCTTCACAGGCAATGCCTATATAGAGAACATCGTGTGTCCCGAATGGGTCAACACCATATGCGAGGGCGCATTCGCAGAGTGCCCCGCACTTAAAGAGGTCTCCGTTTACAATGGTGAAGCCCGTATAATAAACGAAAAAACGGAATGCACCGTCTGCAACAGCTATGATCCCAAAGTTCCGCTGAACACATACAAGGGCGTTATCATGGCATACATGGACTCCACCGCATACAAATGGGCAGACAGCAGAGCTCTCCGGATAGTTCTTCTCACAGGCTCCTACATAAAGGAAACAGGCGATGTCACAAGAGACTCCAAGATAGACGCAGTTGACGCTTCCCATATCCTTGCGGAATACTCACGCACCTCCACAAACAAGGAACCGGAAATGGATTTCGCCCAGAGGCGTGCAGGCGACATCGACAAGAACGGGACCGTTGACGCGGTTGACGCCTCCAAGGTGCTCTCCTACTACGCATTTATCTCATCAAATAAAAATAATAACGAACTCACCATCGAGCAGTTCTTATCCATGGCACAGTAAATATCAGCTTAGAAGCTCCTCCCTCATCTGAGTGAGGAGCTTTTTTTCGCGCCTTGACACCTGCACCTGAGTCATTCCCAGCGCCTGAGCGGTCTTTGTCTGGGTGAGTCCGCGGAAGTACCTGAGCTCCAGCAGAGCGCGGTCCTCATGGGGCAGCCGTGCCATTATCTGTCTAAGTGCCAGCAGGTCGGTTATGCTCTCGTCGGGAGACTCCGTAGGGATATCGGTCTGACCCTCGTCATCGTCCCCTGCGGTAAGGGACACAGTGGGCTGACTTACGCAAAGCGCCTCCGCCACGGCAGACTCGGTCTCTCCCGAAAGCTGTGACAGCTCCGCCACAGTGGGCTCCCTCATCTCACGCTGTCGGAAGTCCTCACAGATACGGCTCAGCCGCATGGACAGCTCCTTGAGGCTCCTGCTGACGCGGACCGCGCCGCCGTCACGGAAAAGCCGCTTTATCTCCCCCCAGTATGACGGGTACGGCATAGGTGGAGAACTTCACTCCCCTGCCGCTGTCGAAAGCCTTTACCGCCTTCAGCAGCCCTATGCAGCCTGCGGAGTAAAGGTCATCGTACTCGATTCCCCGTCCGCGGAAACGGTTGGCGCAGAGGTGGACAAGTCCCAGATTTTCCTCTGCAAGGGGCTTCCTGACTTCAGTCTCCATGGGCAGAGAGCCTCTTTCTCATGGTTACGGTGGCGCCCTTGTCGGGAGCGCTCCTCACAGTCAGCCTGTCCATAAAGGACTGCATGACCGAGAAGCCCAGTCCCGACCTCTCCTCCTCGGGAGCGGTGGTGAAAAGTGGCTCCATAGCCTGCTCCACATCTGCAATGCCGCAGCCCTTGTCCCTGACCTTTATGTATATGACCCTGTCGGGGAGGAGCCTTACCGTAAGCTCGATGTTTCCCTTTTTGTGTCTGTATCCGTGGACTACCGCATTTGTCACAGCCTCCGATACCGCCGTGCGTATGTCGGACAGCTCCTCCACGGTGGGGTCCGCCTGAATCAGGAATGAGGACACCACCGCTCTCGCCGCGCCCTCATTCACCGACAGAGAGGGCATGATGAATTTTATCTCGTTGAGTATTTCCATAGTCATTCTCCTTTTATCTTATTCTGACGATACGCTCCAAGCCTGCAAGCTTCAGCACACGGCGTATATATGGCTGGGGATTGCGTACCTCCAGCCTTCCGCCGCACTCCTTCATGAGCTTGCTCCTGCCCATTATGAGCCCTATGCCCGAGCTGTCCATAAAAGTGATGCCGCCGAAATCTATGGCAAGCTCTCTGGGCTGAGCCGTTACGATAAAGCGGTCCAGCTCCGCGCGGAGCTCCTTGGCGTTATGGTGGTCAATTTCACCGCTGAGCCTCGCAATTGCCGCTCCGTTGTCATTTTTTATGTCAATATTCATGTCCTTTCCTCCTTTTTGCTGCACCGCGCAGCCTTTTCATGCCTTATGATACCACCAACGAGCCGCGAAATATGTCACAGACCGTCGGCGGAGCAAATTTTCAAAAAGGATTGCAAAAAAACCTCTCCGATGGTATAATGATAGTGTATGTCATCATACGGATATGAAAGATGTCTTTTCTTTATCAGGGGGAAAATTATGATCCTTTACTTTTCAGCCACAGGCAATACACGCTTTCTCGCCACAGAGCTGGCAAAGAAGCTGGACGACGAGTGCGTTGACCTTCTCAGCAGGATAAAAAAGGGCGACTACTCGGAAATACGCTCCGAAAAGCCCTTTGTGGTCTGCGCTCCCGTATATATCTGCGAGATGCCCCGCTTTCTCAGCAAGTATCTGAAAAAGGCACAGCTCACAGGCAGCCGCAGGGTATACTTCATCTCAAACAGCGCAGGCTACAGCGGTATCACGGGATACCTGGCAAAGAAGCTTTTCCGCAGAAAGAAAATGGAGTTCATGGGCTATTCAGAGCTGGTGATGCCGAGAAATTACTACATCGGACACTACCCGGTACAGAGCAGCGAGGAGATACGCAGGCGCATACTCAGCTCATACAGCAAGCTTGACGATATAGCCGCCACCATAAGAAACGGCGGACGACTGAAGGCGAGATATGTATTCCTCTTTGAAAAGGTCATCACCCTGCCATTCAACCCCGTGTGGGCGAAGTACAAGATGCCCACCAAGGACTTCTTCGCCAATGAGAAGTGCGTGGGCTGCGGCAAGTGTGAGAAGGTCTGTCCCCTGAACAATATCTCCATCACGGACAAAAAGCCCCTCTGGGGCACCAGCTGCACCCACTGCATGGCTTGTATCGGCAACTGTCCCACCGACGCCATCGAGTACGGCGAGATAACAAAGGTCAAGGGCAAGTACAGCTTTGCCGACCACAGGGATGTGCTGAAGGACAAACGCTTCACCTCGGGTGCAAGGTCTGACAGCGCCCCGAAACACGACTACAAAAGGAGAAAAAATGGCTAAACAATTCTGGAAGGGCAGCACCCTCCTCGCTCCCGTGCCTGCGGCTCTTGTGACCTGCGGCACTATGGACTCTCCCAACGTCCTCACCATAGGCTGGACGGGCATAGTATGCACCCGTCCGCCCATGACATATATATCCGTCCGTCCCGAGAGGTACTCCCACGACATCATAAAGGAGTCGGGGGAATTCGTCATAAACCTTACCACCTCGTCAATGTGCCGTATCACCGATTTCTGCGGAGTAAAAAGCGGCAGGGACGTCAACAAGATAGAGGTCTGCGGACTGCACACCGTTCCTGCAAAAATGGTATCGGCTCCCCTTATCGAGGAGTGCCCCGTCAGCCTTGAATGCAGGGTCACGGAGTCAAAGCTGCTGGGCTCCCACACCATGTTCCTTGCGGAGATAGTGGGCATAGACGCCGACGAAAAGTACCTCGACAGCAAGGGAAAGCTGAACCTCCAGCAGAGCGGACTCATGGCATTCGCCCACGGTGAATACTTTGCTCTCGGCAGAAAGCTGGGTGACTTCGGCTTCTCGGTGCGAAAAAAGAAAAAGTACCGCAAGCCGCAGAAGTCCTCATGAGGAGATGTCCTCGATGAACTGCCTGAGCTCCTGCTCCGAGGAGAAGTAAAGTCCCTCGGCAAGCAGCTCTCTGTCCTGCTCCGAAAGCAGTGAGGGCAGCATATCAAGGAGCAGATAGGGCTTTTCGCCGCCGTCCCTGAAAACGGCGATGCGCCCTCCGCTCTCGCGGACAAGAAAACGGGGCTCACCCTCCTCAATGGCAGCAGCCGCCAGTCTTGCCTCCGTCCTGTGCCTGCGGACCACCTGTCCCAGCGTACACACGGTCAGAAAGCCCGATGCGGTCAGTGCCGCCACTATGGTAAAATACACTCTTTTTGCGCTCCTGCGCGTCATAATACCACTCCTTTGCCGAAATATCTGTAAATAATATCTCCCGAATTTTCTATATTATACAAATTGCCGATTTTTTCGGAAAGGACTTAACATTTTGCGTCAAACGTGCTATAATATATAATGTATATTTATATATACAAGAAGAAAATATATATAAATCTTTGAAAGGAGCTGCCGCCGCGTATGGCGGCCATTCTGACAAAATGAAGGATAAAGAATTAACTCCCTCCGCCGAAAAGGAGGTGCGCAGCGATCCTGCGCATAAGAAAAAGAAGAAGAAACACAGCAAGGGCTTCATCATCTTCAAGAAGCTGATGACGGTCATAGCCACCACCCTGCTGTCGCTGCTGCTGGTCATCATCATCACGGGAACCATAGTAAGTACCGCGCTGACGGTCTACGTCCTCAACTTCATGGACGACTCCACCAGCATAACCCTTCAGCAGCTTGAATCGGGAAGCGATACCTACTTCTACGGCAACAAGACCAACGCAAACGGCGAGAAGGAACTCGTTCTCCTCCGCCAGAACAAGAACGACTTCCAGCGTATCCCTGTCACTATCGACAAGATACCCCAGCACGTCCGCAATGCTTTCGTTTACACCGAGGACGAGCGTTTCTACGTCCATGACGGTGTTGACTACAAGCGTACATTCTCCGCCTTCCTCAATATGTTCCTCCACTTCTATGATACGGAACAGGGCGGTTCGACTATCACACAGCAGCTCATCAAGAACCTGACGGGAGACAACAAGCACTCCCCTCAGCGTAAGATACGAGAGATATTCTCCGCCATGCAGCTGGAAAAGTCCTACTCCAAGGACGAGATACTTGAGGAGTACCTCAATTACATCAGCTTCGGCGGCTCCACAAACGGCATACAGCTGGCTTCCATCCGTTACTTCGGAAAGAACTCCGAGGAGCTCACCATCCCCGAGGCGGCTGTTCTGGCAGCTATCCCCAAGAGCCCCGAGGACTACGGTCCCTTTGTTTACTACCACAAGGACGACGACCTGAACCAGCCCCTTGTAGTTGACGGCCGTGCCAACAACAAGCCCCGTCAGGAGTACGTTCTCTACAAGCTCTACGAAAACGGCGCTATCTCATTCGACGAATATCAGCAGTATATCGTTACCCCCCTTGTTTTCACCGACTCCGAGGAGTACAAGAAGAACCACCCCGAGACAGCGGCTGAGGACATGGAGGCACAGCAGAAGATATACAGCTGGATACTCGATGCCGCTTACTATGAAGCTCAGGACATCTTCATGGAGAAGTACGACATCCCCGATGAGGAAACAGCAAGAAGAAAGATAGACAACGGCGGATACAAGATATACACCTCATACGACGACAATATGCAGCAGTACGTCGAGGACAAGCTTTCCGACCTCTATAACTTCTATCCCTCATATGCCCGTGAGATAAATGGATTTACCGCAGATATCGAGCCTCTGGGACACCCCGACGGCAAGACCGAGACCTATTTCCCTCATGTCGGCTTCGTAGCTCTCAACTACGACGGCGAGGTGCTCTGTGCAGTAGGTAACGTAGGTCCCAAGGAAGGCTCACTTGTAACAAACTTCGCAGTAAAGGAACCCCGTCAGGTAGGTTCTACCATCAAGCCCGTGGCAGGATATGCCTACGGTATCGAAACAGGCGACATTTCATGGGGCTCTGATATCAAGGACGCACCTACCAGAACAGGTGATGACGGTCAGCCATGGCCTCTCAACTACGGAAGACAGGCAGGAAGCGGCGGAAATGTCAAGACTTACTACGCTCTCCAGCAGTCCTTCAATACCTGCTCAGCTCAGCTGGTAGAAAAATACACCGTCGATGAAGTATACAAATTCTCCAAGGAGAAGCTGGGATTACAGCTTACAGTAGTCGATAAATCAGGTCCGTCGCCTCTCAGCCTCGGAGCTCTTGAAATAGGTGTTCCTCTTGAAAACCTTGTAAATGCTTACCTCCCCTACGGTAATCAGGGCATCTACAACGAAGCCCACCTCATAACCCGTATCGAGGACAGCTCACAGCAGATAATCTACGAGAACAACGGAAACCCGAGACAGGCTGTCTCAGACGAGACCGCATGGGTAATGAACCGTCTCCTGAAGAATGTTGTTGAAAACGGTACAGGTACTGCCGCAAGGCTCAGCAATAAGGTAGTCTGCGGTAAGACAGGTACTACACAGGACTGGTTCGATGAGGCATTCGTCGGTCTTACGCGCGACTTCGTCAGCGGCGTTACTATCGGATTCAAATACAAGGTAGACGGTATACAGGTAACCTCAGGTATCTCCGCTCTGGTATGGCAGAACATCATCGGTGAGTATGCAAACACCATGTACCCCGATACGGGACGCGACTTCGAGCCTGTAAAGACTGTAATAGAAATGCCTATGTGTCAGTCTACGGGCAGGATAGCTTCACAGTACTGCAGCGAGGGCGTTACGGGCTACTGGAAGTCCGAGATAACCGATACCTACTCGCCTCCCTACTGCGACGGCGCACACGGCTATGTAAGCACAGGCACCGACACAGGCACAGCAACAGGTACAGACACAGGCACAGCAGCAGGCGGCACTGCAACAGACGGCGGCGACGCAGGCGGATACACAGGCGGCGATGTAAGCGGCGGCGGTGACGTCGGCGGATACACAGGCGGCGGCGACGTTAGCGGCGGCGGCGGTGATACCGGCGGATACACAGGCGGCGGCGGTGACACAGGCGGCGGCAGTGCAGGCGGCGATGCAGGTGTACTCGAATACTGATAACAGGTGATATTTTGAACAACAAGATAAGACTTTGCTGTCCGTGCCATTTCGGGCTGGAGAGCGTACTCAAATACGAGATACAAAAAATAGGCGGAACTGACCTCAAGGTCAGCGACGGTAAGATAAGCTTCACGGGCGACGAGAATATCCTCGCCCGTGCTAATCTTTGTCTGTCCACCGCAGAGAGAGTCCTCATCGAGCTCATAGAGTTCAGGGCGACCACCTTTGAGGAGCTCTTTCAGGGCGTAAAGGCAACAGAGCTGGAGCGCTACATCGGTCCCGAGGACGCATTCCCCGTCAAGGGCTATTCGCTTAATTCAGCACTCCACAGCGTTCCCGACTGCCAGTCCATCATCAAAAAGGCAGCCGTGGAAAGACTCAAATCCAAGTACGGCATAGAGTGGTTCGACGAGACAGGTCCCACGGTACAGATAAAGTTCAGCATCCTCAAGGACGTTGTTTCCATCTACCTCGACACCAGCGGTGTGGGGCTCCACAAGCGCGGCTACAGACGCAATTCCAACGCGGCTCCCATTAAGGAGACCCTCGCAGCAGGCATCATCGACCTTGCAAGGGTGCGCTCGGACTCGATAGTCTGCGACCCGTTCTGCGGAAGCGGCACCCTCCTTATAGAGGCAGCGCTGAAGGCACTGAAAATAGCTCCGGGTATCAACAGAAGATTTGCAGCCGAGAAATGGAGCTGCTTTGACTCAAAGATATGGCAGGAGGAGCGCAAACGCGCTATCGAATGCGTTGACAGGAGCGCAGAGTTCCACGGTATCGGCGCCGATATCGACGATGCAGCAGTTGCTCTCACCCTCGACAACGCCCACAAAGCAGGCATAAAATCAAGGCTGAAGATCGAGCAGGCTGATATAACAGAGTTCGTTCAGCCCGAAAACTCCATTGTTATCTGCAACCCTCCCTACGGCGAGAGACTTCTCGAGCTGAGAGAGGCTGAGGACATCTACCGCAAAATGGGCAGAGTTCTCGGAAAGGGCGGCGGCAGACAGAGCTATATCATCTCCCCTCATGAGGAGTTTGAGAAGTTCTTCGGTGCAGAAGCCCGCAAGCGCAGAAAGCTCTATAATGGCATGATAAAACGCCAGCTATATATGTACTTCTGATAAAAAAGCTCCGCCGCAAACGGAGCTTTTCCCATAGGTGATGATATGAGATATATTACGAAGCGAAAGCTTCTCCACATTTTCTTCCCCACGCGGTGTCCCGTCTGCGGAGCCCTTATAGGCGCAATGGACCGCTTCTGCGGCGACTGCACAGCAAAGCTCAGCAGCTATAAGGGCGGCTTCTCCATTGAGGGAGCTGTCAGCTTTACCGCGGCATTTGACTACGATGACAGCATAAAGCCTGCGATAATACTGCTGAAGGACGGTACCGACGGCAATGCCGCCTATGCTCTCGGCGGCGCTCTTGCGGACAGGCTCCGCGCAGAAGGTGCTGCCGAGAGCGCGGATATGATAGTTCCCGTTCCGATGTACCGCAGGGACACCTTCCGCCGCGGCTTCAACCAGTCCGCGCTGATAGCCCGTGAGGTGGGCAGGGAGCTTGGAATAGCCGTTGAGGAAAAGGCTGTACGCAAGATAAAAAGCACCAAGGCGCAGAAGGAACTGAACAAGCTTGCCAGAGCGCAAAATCTCCGCGGCGCCTTTGCCGCTGACAAAGACAAGGTCAGTGGAAAGCATATACTCCTGATCGACGACATATGCACCACAGGCAGCACTCTCCGTGAGCTGACAGCCGAACTTCTCGGAAGCGGCGCTGCATCCGTGAGCTGCGCCTGCTGCTGTAAAACCGTGAGCAGAAAATAAAACTAAGGAAGATGCCGATACAAAAAGTTTACCCCTGAGCATTACAAAGTGCTCAGGGGCATTGTGTTATTAATCATAATTTACATTTGTAGGGAACGCCGCCCTCGGCGTTCCGTTGGGCATGTAATACATTTTGCGGAACGGCGAGGGCGCCGTTCCCTACATTATGCTAATGGCTATGGGCTAACGGCTTAAATCGTTACATTTTCTTCAGAAATTCTTCAAAGCCGTAAACAGGTTCTTTTCCCGAAAGATAAGCATAAAAGGCAAGTATAGCAGATGCGTCCACTGCATCGATACTGCCGTCGCCGTTGACATCTGCGGCGATATACTGCCTCTTATCGGTAAAGGTAGACGCTTTTTTTGCGGATATTGCAGCGTACTCAGCCAGAACACGGGAAGCGTCCACAGAGTCGATAAGTCCGTCATTGGTAACGTCGCCAAGCTTGTATGGCGGGTCTTCAACTACGGTGATACTGCCCTTGGCAAGTCCCTTTGTGAAGATATGCTCCGTCATGGCAGTTCCCTTGGCATCGTACTCGAAATTCGTGAACAGCGGCTTTATTTCGCCATATTTCGACAGTCCTACCTCTATGTCGAACTCGTCCCCTGCCATGCAGTCATCGGGAAGCGCAAATGTAAAGCGCCACATTTCACCGTCTTTGCCGGTGTTTCCGCTGCCTGCGGTAGTGAGCACCACGAAGTCCTTGGTATCGCCCATAGCCTGTGCTTTGGTAAGCGTTTCAACAGCGCTTCCTGCCTCAGCCGTAAAATTCTTCAGGCGCTTGTCGAAGTACACATACACCACGGTATCGCAGTAAAGACCGTCTGCTCCTTCCACCGACAGGGTCATCTGCTGCTCGCTGCCCTTGGAGCGGCTTTCGTACACCTCTGTGCTGTTGAGCTTGAAAACAGGCTTGCCCTGCTGTACGGTAGTCGTGGTTGTAGTAGTGGTTGAAGTTGTTGTGGTGGTTGTGGTAGTGGTAGTGGTCGTGGTTGAGGTAGTGGTGCTGGTGGTCTTTTTTGTCGTTGAAGTAGTTGCCTTAGCGGTCGAGGTCGTCACCTTTGCAGTAGTCGTTGAAGTGGTAGTCGTGGACGATGTTGTACTTACCGCCGTAGTCGCAGTAGTAACAGCTTCGGGAGCTTTTCCAAGAGAATTGAAGGTATAACCGTACTTTTTCGCATAAGCCATTGCTGTCGACGAGTCATAACCCTCGATAGTACCGCTGAACTCCCCTGTCTTGCCGTCGGACTTCAGCTTATTTGATATGGTAGTACTGCTGTCGGCGATCTGACAGTCAGCACCGAGGATAACCACATATGACAGTAATGGACAGGCTTCAAACGCGCCTGCCTTGATACTTTTTACCGAATCCGGAATATTGACAACTTCCACATCTGAGCCCGAAAAGGCTTTCTCGCCCACGGCAGTAACGGGAAGTCCCGATATCCTTTCAGGGATATCAACTGTGCCGCTTGCCGAAAAAGCGCTGCCCACCTCGACATGGTCCGAATACTTGTAGTATGTGATATTGCCTGCGATAACAGTGGAGTGGTCAGGCGTTCCCGCAAAGGAAACACATGGCAGAGCCGCAACTGTTATCATGGCGGCAGCTGCCGCCGAAAAGAGCTTTTTAAGCTTCATAAATACCTCCGTGAAGTATGATTTTTTCTATATCCCCGATCCACGCCCTCGCTCCCTCAAGTCAATGCACGGTAAATAACAGAATAAGCTGTAACGATACGTTTGTACGGTGTCTGAGCGTAACGATGAACAGGGAGTCGGACCCTATGCCGCTCTTGGCATTGCCATACAAAATGCTTCCCTTTCGGAAAGACTTTTTCTGCATTCGCCCTTTCAGGAGCTACACCGATAAAGCTTAAAGAAGCTCTGTGGACCAGTTCAGCGACTGTATAGTGTTGTCGGTGAGACGGAGCTCCTTTGACATATCGTCTATCTGCTTCTGGAGCTTCTTTACGTCAACGGTGCTGAGTATTTTTATCTCGGTCATACGGGCGCGCCTTCCTGTCTGACTGGCGTTGGCAACAAGGTCCTTGTATACGGATATTTTCACCTTGAGAGCGTCCTTTCTTGCGATGAGCTCGGTGATGGTCTTTCCGTCGGAGACTGTTGCACAGTTGGTGCGGTTTATGCGGTGCATGAGCTCCTCAAGGCGCTCTGCCGAGCTGTCCAGCTCCTTTATGAGAGCCTTGGGGTCCTCCGCAGGCTTTTCGTTTTCCTGAACAATTGCATTGTTTGCCAGTCTTTCTCTGAGCTGCTCGATATTGCGGTTGAGGTCAGCTCTTTCCTGTAATGCTTCTGCAAGCTTCATATATATCCTCCTTACGAGCTTTCCGCTCTGTTGTCGTTGTAATCGTAGAACATCTCGTCCATGAGTTTGTCGTATTCGCTGCTGTCGCCGAAAGCCGCCTTTATAAGAGCGCCTGCATTTCTGAAAGCGAGCCTGAAGTACAGCCAGTCCCCCATATCATCGTATTTCCGCGTGGAGTTGATAAGGTAATTGCGTCTGAGACAGCCGTAGCGCTTACCCATCTTCTTTCCGTAGGCTCTCAGCGCCTTAGCCGTAGCGATATCCTCTCCTGCCTTTTTCTCTACAAAGCCGCCGATGGCGTCGAAGGTCCGCTTCTCCGCCCAGAAAATTCCGCAGTACAGCCCCGTGAGCCCGAAGCCTGCACGGCACATAAGGTCGTTGAGCCACAATGCAGGAGAATACCTCTCAAAGCGCAGAGGAGCTCCGCCGCCGATATACCTGCCGCTGTTCAGCATTCCCAGCACCTCGCGGATAGTGCCCTCTGTCATGCGGTTGTCGCAGTCTATGGTCATAATGACCTTTCCCTTTGCCGCAGCAATTCCTGCATTCCGCACAGTTGCTATGCAGCGGCTCTCGTCATACACCACACGGGCGCCGCCTGCAAGAGCAATCTCCGCAGTACGGTCCGTACACCTGTTGCAGACCACTATGACTTCCACGCCGCATTTCACCCTTGCAGCCGCCTGTTTTACGGACTCTATGCACCGTCCGACATACTTCTCCTCGTTGTGAGCAGGTACTATCACCGAGACCTTGATGTTATCAGACATGAGCCCCCTCCTTCCCGTGCAGTCATTTCTTAAATTATATCACTTTTCCCCCCGCGGTCAATAGAAGTGCCCTCATTATACTATTATAAAAGAAAATTTCAGATTTTTCGCGAAAAATGCTTGACTTTTCGGTTTTTGTATGTTATAATTTTAGTACCTCGTTGGGGGTTTATTTTTTTGTCCCCGTGCGAGGGAGGCAAACAACCTACCTTCGGTAACGAAGGAAGTACTAATTCAGGAGGTGCCGATATGAGAGTAAAGGTTACTTTAGCTTGCACAGAGTGCAAACAGCGCAACTATGTTTCCAAGAAGAACAAGAAGAATGACCCTGACAGAATTGAAATGATGAAGCATTGCAAGTTCTGTAGAAAGCATACTCTTCACAAGGAAACAAAGTAATCGGAAGGGGTATTTTTATGGCTAAGAATACAACTTCAAAGAAGGAGAAGTCCGAGAAGAAACAGGGCAACAAGCTTGTCAAGTGGTTCAAGGACCTCAGAATCGAATTCAAGAAAGTGGTTTGGCCGACCAAAAAGACTGTTATCAACAACACATCAGTTGTTCTCGGTGTTATTGTAGCATCGGCAGTAATGGTAGGTGCTTTCGATCAGCTCTGCCTTGGCCTTATGCGTCTCATCTATAACGCAGGCTAATTCTTAGGAGATCAGGAGGATCATTATGTCAGAAGCAGCAAAGTGGTATGTTATCCACACATATTCAGGCTATGAGAATAAGGTAGCTCAGAATATTGAAAAGGTTGTAGAAAACCGTAAGCTTCATGAACTTATCCAAGAGGTCAGAGTTCCTACCGAAAAGGCAACAGAGATCACCGACGGCAAAACCAAAGAAGTAGAACGCAAGACCTATCCGGGCTACGTTCTCGTTAAGATGATCATGAACGACGATTCATGGTACGTTGTACGAAATACCAGAGGCTGTACAGGCTTCGTCGGCCCCGCTTCAGAGCCTACTCCCCTCTCGGAAGAGGAAGTACAGAAGCTCTTCGGCGTTGAGGTTTCATCGGTTTCGGTAAACTTCAAGGTAGGCGACAATGTCCGTATCTCGGGTACCGCCATGGACGGATTTATCGGTGTCGTTCAGAACATCAATCTCGACGATCGTTCAGTAGACCTTCTCGTCTCAATGTTCGGTCGTGAAACCCCCACAACATTGCCTATCAATCAGGTAATCAAGGTGGAGGATTAGTTCAGGTCAAAAGAAACCCGCAAGGTAAGGGTTTCCGTGGGAGAGGTAAAATAATTCTTGCCTCGCCATTTACCACATTTATGGAGGTGCGAATACATGGCACAGAAAGTAGTTGGCTACATTAAGCTTCAGATCGCAGCAGGAAAGGCTACTCCTGCCCCCCCTGTTGGTCCTGCACTGGGTCAGCACGGCGTAAACATCATGGCATTCACAAAGGAATTCAACGAGAGAACTAAGAACGACATCGGAATGATCATTCCTGTTGTTATCACTGTTTATGCAGACCGTTCATTCTCGTTCATCACAAAGACTCCCCCTGCAGCAGTCCTCATCAAGAAGGCTTGCAACATCAACAGCGGTTCGGGAGTTCCCAATAAGACTAAGGTCGCTAACATCACAAAGGAACAGGTTCAGAAGATAGCTGAGACAAAGATGCCTGACCTCAACGCAGGTTCTCTTGAGGCAGCTATGAGCATGATCGCTGGTACAGCTCGCTCAATGGGCGTTGTAGTTGTTGACTAATCAATTTTTTGAATGATGAAGTGGGGAGCTATTCCCCGTTCGGAGTTCTATTGGTGGGAGGAAAATTCCGCTAATCGGGTAAGCTATAAGCTCCCGGTATTACCACTTAAATAGGAGGAAATATAATGAAACACGGCAAAAAATATGTTGACAGCGCAAAGGCTGTTGATTATGCAAAGCAGTACGAGTCCGCAGAGGCTCTTGACTTAGTTTGCAAGAACGCAAAGGCTAAGTTCGATGAAACAATTGAGGCACACATCCGTCTCGGCGTTGACTCAAGACACGCTGACCAGCAGGTAAGAGGCGCTGTTGTACTTCCCAACGGTACAGGTAAGACTGTTCGTGTATGCGTATTCTGCAAGGAAGACAAGTATGAGGCAGCTCAGGCTGCAGGCGCTGAGTACGTTGGCGGTCAGGACCTCGTTGACAAGATCATGAAGGAAAACTGGATGGACTTCGACGTAGTTGTTGCTTCACCTGACATGATGGGTCTTGTAGGTCGTCTCGGTAAGGTCCTCGGTCCCCGTGGACTTATGCCTAACCCCAAGGCTGGTACAGTAACTCCCGATGTTGCTAAGGCTGTAACAGAGGCTAAGGCTGGTAAGATCGAGTATCGTCTCGACAAGACCAACATTATCCACTGCCCTATCGGCAAGGCTTCATTCGGTGCTGCTAAGCTCGAGGAGAACTTCAATACTCTTATGGAAGCAGTTGTTAAGGCTAAGCCTGCTGCTGCTAAGGGTACTTACCTCAAGAGCTGCACAGTTACTTCAACAATGGGCCCCGGAGTTCCCGTTGCTACAGCTAAGTACGGTGTCTGATCACTGAATAATAAAGCTAAAGGCTTCACAGTAATGTGAAGCCTTTTTGTTATTGTGGTTTGAAGAACGCACCTGTGCCGTTCTGAGCGATCTTTTTGAAAGCCTCCTTCATTACCGCCTGCTGTTCGGGGCGAAGCTTTGATATCGCCTTGATTATAGCAGGGTAAGAGCTCAGCTTGGTGATCTCCTTCAGAGTCTCCTTGTCGGGAGCCTTCAGTATCTCGAACAGTGAGTCCGTGAATATCTCCCTCTCGGTATCGCTGAAGTCGGAAAGAAGTCCCGATATCGCCTTGTTTATAACGTCCCCCGACTTTTTCAGTCTGTCCGCAGGTACGAACCTGTTGCGGCGCAGCTCCCAGTAATAGGCATAATGCTGCTTGATGCCGTTGACTGAGGTCTTGACGATCTTAGGGTCGGAGCCGCTTCCCAGCAGCATTCCCACAATGGAAGCCTCGGGTATGAAGCTTCTTATACGGGGCAGCATCTTCTGATATATCTCAGACGAGATTATCTCGTCCCTGAAACCGGGACCGTCGTATGAATAGATATTGGTTATCCTCTGTCTTATGCTTTCATCGCAGAAAAGCGAGCTATAAATGGCAGAATTGCCGCCTTTGGAGTGGCCTCCCAACCTAATGGGACATTCACCCTCGGCAAAAGCCTCGTTGATGTACTCAATGGCTCTCTGCTGACCTGCGGTCTGCTGCATATAGCTGAGGTTAAAGTCCTCCTTCCAGCCCGTAACTGTACCGTCGGTGCCTCTGAAGGCAACGAAACCGCTGCCGTCGCAAAGTCGGAAGGTAATAGCCGAAAACTGCATATCCTCAGAGTGCTCGGTGTCGCTGACGTAGCCGCACAGAGTAGTTCCGCGGAAGCGCCTTGACTCAGCAAGCTTTCTGAACAGCAGGTTATCCTGCTCAAAGGTCAGTATCCTGCACTTCGGGTCAACTTCATCAGCGTTGTAGCTGCGGTAGGCTTCGGGAAAGCTTATCTCCTCGTCAAAGCTTTCGGGGACGACGCCGTCGAGTATGACATAACAGAACTGGGACAGGATCAGACCGTCGATCTCATTGAAGGGATCGGCTGAAAAGGGCACATCGCCGCGCCAGTCCATATAATCAAGAATATTAGCCAGAATATCCCCTCCTGATTTTATAAAACAAAGCGACGCCGAAGCGCCGCTTTATTGTATTTACTATCCTAAAATTATGCGTTAGGATTGAGTGTTGATCTGAGGTGGAGGAGGTACTCCTGGATGCGGAGAGCATCGTTAGAAGTAAGTCCGTTAACTGTCTTGTCAACGTCACCGTTAAGCTTACCCTGCTCAGTGATGCTGTACTTGTTGGGGTTAGCGAGGTACTGCATGATGAGGATAGCGTCAGCCAGCTCAACTGTACCGTCACAGTTTGTATCGCCCCATACGGGATCCTTAACAGGAGTTGTAGCTGTTGTGGTTGTAGTTGTAACGTTAGTTGTTGTAGATGTTGTTGTCTCAACCGGTCCATTGGGGAATCCGGGAGCCTCATCATCGAAGAATGACATAGCCCAAGCGAAAGGAGCGTTCCAGTTGATGGTAACCTCGTTAACAGACCAAGCCTCGATAGAGTCAACGAAGCACTTCTGTGAAGCAACCTTACCACGCTGATAGCCGAGACCACCAACATAGGGATCCTGGAGTCCTGCGCCGCAGCCACCTGACATAACTCCTGAAGGAGCCATCGGGAAGCTGTGGTCAAGCTCGTAAGACCAGTATCTGTGGTGAGGATTGTTCGAGTGGTATGTACCGTAACCTGTAACGAATGAGAAGCCAAGACCATTACGTCCGAAGATGTAGTCAAGAGCAGAAACCATACCGTTAGCGTACTTCATATTGTGGTTAGATACATCGTAAGCATAAGCCATAACGATAGCATTGTTGATTACGAATGAGTTTGAACCCCACTCATAACCCTCGATGATTACGCCGGGAGCGTTGATATCATCAGTGAACTTAGTTCCCTTGTAAGGAATACCCATACCGTTGGATGAGCCGTTCTCGAAGTCGATGTATGTATCAGCAGCTGTCTGAATGTTCTTCTCGATTGTAGCCTTATCAGCAGCAGAAGTCTTGTCGCTGAGGAGGAGGGTAAGAGTACCCAGACCGGCTGTACAACCCCAGTTGAAGGAGCTGAATGAACCGTTGTTCTCACCGCCGCCGAGGCTGCAAGTAAGATCAAATGCCTTATCGTGGCCGTCGCCCTCGTGGATGTTCTTATAATCCTTGAGGAAGTTGTAGTACTCGTCATCACCTGTTGTTGAGAAGAGCTCACAAGCTGCCCAGTAAGCATCGTCGTCTACGTATGTATCACCGTAGCCGCCGCCGCCGATAGCCTGATCGAGAGGAGCGAACTGAGGATCCTTCTTCCAAGCATCCTTGCCGTTGTCTACACCGTACCAATTGGACTTCTTAGCCATTACAGCCTTCCATGAAGTCTTAGCCTTCTCGAGACACTCATCAGCAAATGCGTCATCGTATCCCTTCCACAGACGTGCAGCCTGTGCAGCGCAAGCGATCATGTTGAATGTAGCAGCATACGTAGGAGGCTTAACTATACGAGTTGTGTTCCAACCGTCTGAACCGTCAGCGAGCTTCTCGCCAGCGTAGTCCCAAGGCTTTGTAGCAAGACCTGTCCACTTGTGGTCGTGCATCTTGTGGTATACAAGGCCTTCACATTTAGACCATGACGGATCGCTTGATGAAACGATCATGTTGAACATCCACTCGAGCTCAACTCTTGCCTCATCGAGAACGTCAGGAGTGCCTGAACCGCTGAATGAGATATTACCAACCTTGTAGCTCTGAGGAATGAGCATTGTATCTTCGTTGTCGATCCACTTGGAATCTGTACCGTGAACCTTTGATCTCTCATACATATTCTGGAGAGTCCATACAGAGATACCGCCGTTAACAACGTACTTACCGTGGTCACCGGCATCATACCAACCGCCTACGCAGTCGATCTGATAGTCCTTGTCTCCGTCGAATTCCTGACCGTAAGCTCTTACCCACTTAGACTGAACATAAGCCATATCCTTAGGTGCGTGACCGCCCTTATGAGCGAGCTTGGACTTGTCGTCCTTAGGATTGTAGGAAGTGATGTACTTCTCCTCGATATCCATACCTGAACGGTTCTGGTAATAGTAGTTCATAGCATCCTTGAGAATGCCCTTATATGTATCACCCTCGCCGATCTTGAACTCGTGGCTGATGTACTTCTTGTATGTTTCCTTTGTCTTCTTGTTCAGGAATGTATTTGAAGTGTCGTCTACTTCGATAGTATATGTGCCGGGCTCGTCAACTGATGAGAAGTCGAGGATCTGGCAGTAGTCGCCTGCATCCTTATCATAGCCGACAGGCTTACCTGTACCTGTGAATACAGCTGTGCCGTTCTTCTTAACTGCGAAGCTTACAGCGCTCTTCTCTTCGCTTGTAGCGTAAGTAGCCTTCTTGTCAGCGCCAACGAAGTAACCAACCTGGTTGATTCTTACGTCACTTCTGGGAGTGATAACGCCCAGTTCGTTTGTAGGATCCCAGAGACAAGGTGTCTTGCTTGCGCTCTCGAATTCAGAACCACAAGTCTCGCACTCGAGCTTCATGTTATCGAAACTCAGAGTTGTATCCTTGGGGAAGCAGTCGCTGGGCTGGTATGGGCCAGCTCCGCCGTAGTGGAATGCCCACTCAGCAACTTCCAGAGTTTCCTTAGCTGTGAATGAGCTGTCGAACTCGTTGTGACCCTCAGAGATCTTTACGTTGTTCCAGCCCTGCTCCCACTGCTCGGAATTGTTCTGCCATACGCCGCCTACACCGCTAAGAGGTGCGATATGAGTATGGAGCTCACCTGCGCTGGTAGCATCAACTTCCCAGTGGATAGTATACTTATGACCCTGCTCGATGTGAAGGCTTCTGTGTCTGAACTGGCAGTCCCATCTTGAGTCACCGCCGCGCTCTTTTCCGCCGGGGTTAACGATAGTACAGTTATATGTACCACCTGAGATATCGAACTTCTGCTCTGCGGGGTTTGTTACGCAAATATGCCAAGGAAGACCGATTCCGTCATCGAAGTCGTTCTGTCCAAGACAGTTACCTGCTGCTGCGCTCATAGGAATGAGAGCTGCAACACTTGAAGCAACCATTGAAGCTGCCATCAGGCTGCTTGTGACTGCTTTTGCAATTTTCTTGTGCATTTGAATACCCTCCCTGATTTTTTAAATATAAATTTATAACGCAATGCCAGTGCAAACATTGCGGTTATACCGTGTTTTTGAGAAATGAGCTTGGTGTCCGAAGAGAACTTGCACTAATCCTAACTCATCAATCATATTATATTATATCGCGAAAAAAAAGTAAATAGTTTTCTGGAAATTCGTTCATTTTCCTAATGGCAAGTAAGCATAATTGTGCAGATTGACAAAAAGCTAAAAAAAATAAGAGGAAACGAATTTCCTCTTATTTCTTATTTGTGAATTGATTATTACTTTTTAGGAAGTGCGTCAATTATGTGGAGGAGATACTCCTGTATAGCAAGAGCATCGTTGCTTGTAAGTCCCTTAACATCGGGGTCTACATCACCGTTCAGGCGTCCCTTTTCTGTGAGGGGCTTCTCGAATGAGCCGCCTACACCGTACTTGTCGGGATTAGCCAGTGACTGCATTATGAGAATAGCATCTGCCAGCTCAACCGTGCCGTCGCAGTTAGTGTCTCCCCAAAGGATGTCGTCAACTGTGGAAGTAGTTGAGGTGGTAACGGTGGTAGTTGTTGTGCTTGTTGTGGTTGTACTTGTTGTTGTGGTCGTTGTACTACTCACAGGCTCCTTTCCGGGAACTGTGTAGGGCTCGGGCTCAGTGCCGTCGGGCTCAGTACCCCATACAAGCTTGCCGTCAACATACATGGTCATGTTCTTATTGAGTGAATTAGCCTTCTTCAGGTCTGTATCCTTTGAGATGCCGCCCTTGTAGGACCAGTCGTTAGTGGGGTCCCAAGCGCCCTTTGTGGACTGACCGTCGATAGCATCGGGAATTGAAACTCTGAACTGTACCTCGTCTCTGTGTTCGCTCTGTCCTGTAGGCTGAATAGCTCTGCCGTCCTCGAACTTGATGAGAGCGTAGTAGATGTTGCCCGAAGCATCGCCTTCATATTTATAAGGACCTGAAACAGTTGCGTAGCCCTGCTCGCCCTGCTTGTACTGCTGAGACTTGCCTTCTACTGTGATATCATCGGCAGTGAGACCCTTTTCGAGAGCCTCGGAGATGTCGAAGTAGTAACGATACTCGATATCCTTTGCAACTCTTGCAGGCCATGCTGTATGGTTCATAGCCCAAGCCTTGATCTCTGTGTAGCTGTCGCCGCTGCCATTGAGAGTAGCTGCGATCTCCCACTCAGCCCACTTGGGAGTCTCTGTGGGAGGGAATGAAGGATCGGTAGTTCCGCCGTAATCGTCAACGAGAGCACAAAGAGCAGCTGTATAGCCTGCGTTGTAGTCGATAGCTACTTCTGAATACTCATATTTTGAAACCTGATTTACATACTTTCCTGACTGGTCGGGACCGCCCACGAGAGCACCGTAGAGAGTATGAGCATACTCTGTCTGCCAGCCCTCTGCGCCGCCTGTTTCCTGTCCAAGCTCGTTCCAGTGGTCGTCGTGGATACCGGAAGATGTTCTGTGGTGGAAAGCGGAAGGCTGATTGTCGCCCATGCCGAGAACATAGCTCATCTTCAGACCGTTGTCGCCGAAGATATAGTCCATCTGACCCTTAGCCCAGTCATTGTACTTCTTTGCGTGAGCGCTGTCATCCTTGAAGATGGTATCGCTTGCCAGCTGAGCCAGCCATGCTGTTGCGCTCACATGACGGGCAGAGCCCCAGCTGAACAGCCAAGCCATGCCGTCAGGAGTATAATCTATCTTCTTGTTGTTATATCCGTCTATCCAGTAATCAAGGTGATGTGAAACATGGTCTACCCACTCCTTGTTGCCTGTCTCCTGAGCATAGAGGAGAGCAGCGCCCTGAGCGGTATCATCCCAGCAGAAGCCCCATGTGAACTTGCGCTCTGTGGACTGATTTTCAAGTGGGAACTTAGGAATGTAATCGTTCTCTACCTTGTCCATGTAGCTCTTGTCACCTGTAGCTCTGTAAAGCCAGATAGCAGCGTACATACAGTCATCTACCCATGACGAAGGCTTGTACATATCTCCCATAGCGCCGTTTTCATTTGTTCTGATGGTATCGGCGGTCTTGAAGTAGGTCTTTGCCTGATCGAGATAAGCCTTAGCTTTATCGGGCTGAGTGTCCTTGAACATGAGATAACCCTCAGCAAGAGCAGCTGCGGAAAGAGCCATTGTGGTAGAGTCTGCTATCTCGTCATAGGGACGATCCCAGTCGCCGCCGTTGAGATGATGCTTGCGGAGGTATACCTCTGCGCTGCACCAGATGTTATGGTCGGTAGAGCCGCCCTTGAAGTCACCGATAGTACCGATGATCTTATTTCCTCTGTCGCACTGCATGAGGTAATCGAGACCCCACTGCACGTTATTGCGGTAGACCTCGCCCAGTCCCTGCTTGTCAACGGCGTCCTTGTACTCAAGGTAGCCCCATGCGAGAACTGAAGCGGAATAAGCGTTTGTAAGAGTGAACTTGAAGTGGTCACCTGCGTCGAACCAGCCGCCCTTGCAGACGTCTGTCTCCTCGCCGTCCTCGTTCACCATTGAATCAGCGCGCCATGTTACATAGTTCCAGTCGGGAAGCTTGCCTGCCTGCTGAACTTCATAGAAGAACATGGACTTCTGGAGCGCCTCTGCGTAGTTGTACTTGGAATCTGCTGCTGCAACATTGCCCTCAGTGCCTGTGGGAACGTAAGCCAGCACACTTGCTGACATAGCCAGAGCAGAAACCGCTGCTGTTAGCTTTTTTAAGATCATTTTTAATACCCCTCTCGTATTAAATATTATTCAGATACAGCACCATGCCGTACCTATACATATTAAATATACAATAAATCCGTTTGTTTGTCAAGTAAAATATGAAAAATCTATCAAAGCCGCACATTCTGTCAGGAGCACTCTCTCCCTTACCTATTTAAATATGCCGCCTCCCTTCAATCCACTATTCACTAAGCACTACTTTCTACTCACTACTTTCTACTCACTCCCCTCTGCTCACTAAGCACTAACCACTAATCACTATTAAAAACGCATCTTGCTATTATCAAACTTTTATGTTATAAGCGGGGAGCCCCCGCAGGCTGTTTCGCGGCGAAGTATCATAAAACGGCAGTTTTTCTCCGCGCATCTTGCTATTTTCGCACTTATATGTTATAATAGTGTATATTTTCACGGGAGGTACGTCATGAGAATACGTCATAAACCATGGGCAAAGCCCGAGCTTGAGGCTTGTCCCTTTTACATACACGAACCCCAGAAGCAGATAGGTCACTGGAGGGAGCTCTTTGCGGAGCCCGACAAGCCGCTTTATGTGGAGCTTGGCTGCGGTAAGGGAGGCTTCATATCGCAGGCTGCTCCCGCCCACCCCGAGGTCAACTTCATAGCCATGGATATCAAGAACGAGATGCTGGTGCTGGCAAAGCGCAAGCTGGAGGCTGCCTATGAGGAAAAGGGCAAAGCTCCCGACAATGTACGCATAGCCATCCAGAACATCGAGCGCCTTGAGCTGGCATGGGACGAGAACGACCGTGCAGACCGCATATATATCAACTTCTGCAATCCGTGGCCCAAGAAAAAGCACAAGAAGCGCCGACTCACCCACACCCGTCAGCTGGTGAACTACAAGAAGTTCCTCCGCGGCGAGCTGTGGTTCAAGACCGATGACGACGAGCTTTTCGAGGAGTCCTTCGAGTCCTTCGAGGAGGCAGGCTTCAGGATAAAGTACAAGACATGGGACCTCCACGCAGAGAGCCCCTACGAAAACTTCGTCACCGAGCATGAGAAGATGTTCACCGATGAGGGCAAGAAGATAAAGTTCCTCATCGCAGAGCCAATAACGGAGGGAAAATAATGGAATTCAGCAAGGATTTCGGCGTCCTGCACGTTGAGGGCGGCTCCATGAAGACCGCCGGCAAGGGCACTCTGGACACCGCACAGGATGTTCCGCAGAACATACGCACAAAGATAGACCCGAAAAAGGTAGCTGTCACCGCTGCAAAGGCAGCAGCCCTGACAGGACTGGTGCTGCTGAAGCACAAGGCAAAGAAGAAGCGCAGATAATAATATACATTTGTAGGGGGCGCACAATGTGCGCCCCCTACACATACACATCAATTTTGACACGGGCGAACATGGTTCGTCCCTACAACTCCAATTTTTCGGGACGCCGGGGGCGGCGTCCCCTACATTAGCTGACGGCTAACGGCTGACGGCTAATGGCTGATGGCTAACAGCTGACGGCTGACGGCTAATAGCTTAAATCAGAATTTTGCAAAGCAAAATTCTGATTTAATGCTTTACAACTCTGAAAAAAGGTGCTATAATCCCGACTTTAACACTTCAAGAAAACAATCAAGGCGTAACTAACGCAAATGCGTTGATTACGCCTCTTTTTTCGTTTTTCAAAAATGTTGTATGAGCAATTATTTGGAAATTAATT
>Ga0255343_1000441_pt1 | contig 66108 bp, 57 predicted proteins | sample wastewater_treat_4_FD_192413 | JGI IMG/M metagenome (GOLD analysis project Ga0255343, IMG submission 192413) | Wastewater microbial communities from Lulu Island WWTP, Vancouver, Canada - plant16 | ecosystem: Engineered > WWTP > Wastewater > Unclassified | place: Canada: Vancouver, British... | reverse complement strand
TCTCATAAGTACCTTCATCAAATGCGGGTGTAATATTAATGCTCCAATCTCAGTTAACATCTACTTCCCCAGTTAATATTTGAGTCCCACTCAACATACTAATAGTAATAACTGCTCAAGATTCACTTGTTCCTGAAATGAGGTTCAATTGTTGATTCAAGTAAGCTCAATCAGAAAGTGAAACAGTTAAATCAGGTCATTTGGTATTTTTTAGAAGCGAACCTGTAATTGTTGTTGAATTTCATAAGGCATCTGTTTGGCTTATTTTTAACGGGATATTTCAGTCAGGAAACATAGTTGGAATAGAAAGATCCAAAACCAAATCCCAAGTTCAAGAAGCTGTACATGAAGAACTAAATTTATATCCATTTACGACAATAATCATAGAAACATCACCATCATCTATGGAACAAGTTCCACTTAGTGAATATGATCCCTGATTCTGAGAATTTACCACACCAGTAGAATCCAGAGTTACAACAGGTGGAATGGTATCTATTATAAATCCCGTTTCTGTTTTCGTAGATAAGTTTCCTGCTTTATCCCTTGCAGAAACAGTTAATGAAGCTCCTGAAAGCATTGATCATGAAAGTGTCCAACTACAATCCACTCTTTTCCCATCCGTTTGTACGCAGTTTCGATCACTAAGCTGATTAGCAGGATCTGTTGTTAATGAAACATTATTTGCACTAATAGCTACATCATCTAGGATTTCAACCGTTCAAGTAATAGCTTGATTACTTGCTTTTTTACTCGGGAAAATAGAAATAATTGGAGCATTGGTTTCTATAAAATATTTCTGTGAATTTTGTCCAACAGCTCCATTAATCATATTTTTTGCTTTTACTATCACTACTCCAGTTTGAGAAATATTATCTATATTACAAATTACACTTGTCGTAAAGGTTGGTCCTGTTTCTCAAGTGGGGCTGATACAATCTCCTAGGCTAGCTCCAGCAGTTCCTGAAACCTCAATCTCACCTAAAGTTTCTCCACTAGTAGGATTGATTATTCTTACCTTAGTATCGTTTATTATTCAACTACTTACCATTGTTGGAACATCAAAAATCACTATCGGAGGAAAAACGATATGACGGTTTGTTTTATTACCAAGTCCATCATAAGCATAAATAGTAATGGTATGTTGAGCCTCATCAGGATCAAGATTGAGAACAACACTTCCTCCTGTGGTGTAGGTTGATGTAGTTCGTTCATCAGGTATCGAACCTGTAATTCCATCATTCATTTTATAAACGAGTTCATACTTTGCTACCGTTCAGGAATCTAAGGCATCAAAATGCACTTGTGGATTATTAATACTATAAGGTGATTCGGTATCCACATAGAAGGTTGTAAGTTGTGGTCATTGTGCATCAATTCTATAACCATCTTCAAAAGCTGAATCAATATTTCATGATAGATCCTGTGCAGTAACTACAAGTTTCCCAGAACTCATGATTTTTACATTACAAGTGACAACTCAATGCTGACCAGCAAATGGAGTTGGGTTGATATATGGAAGTGTTGGATTACAAACAAGATCCTCTGTAGCAGTTGTACTTCAAGCTAATGAAATAGATGCAATAGAGAAACGATCTGAAACTTCTATTACCGTATCAGTTATCACTCAAGTGCTTGTTTTCGTTGGTGCCGTGATGGTAATTTCAGGTGGAAAATCATCAACATCAATCACCGTAATAATAAACACTTCTTGAGTTGTCAGATTTTTTGTATTTTTTGCTTGTACACGAATAGTATAATTATTACCACTATTTCCTCAATGACCTGTTGGATTCTCAAAATCAGGAGCAGTAAAAAAAGCGAGAACTCCGCTATTACTTATGGTAAATTGAGTATTGTCATCATCTCATGCTCATGCAACAAGAGTAAAAATTAAAGGTCAATTAGGATCGTCACCAGTAAATTGACCAACATAAGTCATTCACTCATCAACTCATGTATTGGAAAGAGTGATATTGCTTGGAGGACAAGCTTGTCAAGCATCATTAATTGTCCAGTTATTCGGTGCATTTGTTAAAACATCTCTAGCGGGTTGCGCATTACAGTAGTACACACCTATCGCATCAAAAGTTAGACTTGGCTTTACAGTTTGTCCACTCCATGCCATTTAGTAGTTTATCGTAATTGTAATATTGCATATTGCTTTCACTAAGAAAACCATCAAAAACTCCAACACTTGCAACATTCCAATTTGAGATATCTTGATTAAAGGATCTTGCCACAGAAAACATACGAAGCATGTTTATAACAGTACTTGTATTCCAATTAGGGCCAAACGGTTGATTAAACTGATAAGCATGATTAAACATAACATTCATATATCTTACTTTGCCAGTGTCCCAGTTTAGTGGCTTACTCTCATCACCAGGTTCGGCACCGTTATTAAAAGCACGGGCGTTTTGAAACATGGCTGCTGTATTTGTTACATTCGCTGTATCCCAATCACCAATATATTGATTAAACTTTCTAGCATTACGAAACACGCCTTTCATATCGATTACTTCACATGTAGTCCAATTTTCACCAAAAGGTTGATTAAATGAAGTAGCATCCTGAAACATATATGATATATATTTAACTTTGATGGTGTTCCAGTTTATTGGCTTGTTTTCATCACCAGGTTCGGCACCATTATTAAAAACAGTAGCACCATTAAACATATGCATCATACTAGTAACTTTTCTAGTATCCCAGTTATTAAGATTTTGATTAAAAGAACTAGCGCTCATAAACATACCCATCATACCAGTTACATTACTAGTATCCCAAGAGCCGATTTTTTGGTTAAATGCTCCAGCTTTATAAAACATATATGTTGTATCTGTAAGACTTTTAGTATCCCAGTTCATAGTGTTTTGACTTTCGCCTGGCGCTTCTCCATTATTAAAATTAATGGCTTCATTAAACATATTTGACATATCCGTAACATTGCTAGTTTGCCAATTACTAAGATTTTGATTAAACGCACTAGCATACCTAAACATTTTATGCATTCTTGTAACTTTTGAAGTGTTCCAATTATTTAAAGAATTACTACTTCCGCCCGGTTCGTCGCCATTATTAAAATTAATGGCTTCATTAAACATATGTGACATATCCGTAACATTGCTAGTTTGCCAATTACTAAGATTTTGATTAAACGCACTAGCCCCTTGAAACATATATGCCATAATTTCAACATTTGCTGTATTCCAATTACCAATATCTTGATTAAAGCTCTTGGCGTTTCTAAACGCATACCCCATATTTTTAACACTTGCTGTATTCCAATTATCGCCAAACGGTTGATTAAAAGCTTCAGCTCCATAAAACATATATGTCATATATTGAAGTTTTGCGATATTCCAATTCATAGTGTTATAGCTTTCACCTGGTGCTTCACCATTATTAAAAGCAGCAGCATTAAAAAACATGCCATTCATAAATCTAACATTTTCCGTATTCCAATCACCAATCTTTTGATTAAATGCACTAGCCCCTTGAAACATATATGTCATGTCGCCAACATTTTTAGTATTCCAATTCATAGTGTTTTGACTTTCGCCTGGTGCTTCTCCATTATTAAAATTAGTAGCATCATTGAACATATATGTCATATTACCGACTTTGTCAGTCTTCCATTTACCAATATATTGATTGAAATTTGTAGCACCATTGAACATTGAGCTCATATTAGTAACTGCACTTGTGTCCCAACCACTAATTGGAGAATTAAAATTAGTAGCCCCCCTAAACATACTAGCCATATTAGTTACACCACTCGTATTCCAACTATTCATAGATGCATGGCCAATAAAATTTGTAGCACCCTCAAAAGCAGAAGACATATCGGTAACCGCCGATAAATCAGGAAGATCCTCGGCAGTTAATTGCATGTTTATCATACCCTTTAAAGCACTGTTGAAACTTGACCACTGGATATCTCCCCGTTGTTTAATTTCTAAAAGCTTAGCTTTTTCATTATTCTGTAATCCAAAACCATAAAAAGCCAAAGGATAGTCTGATTTAATACAAATATCATAGGTACCTGTGGTTCCATAATCATAGGTAATCATACTCCCAGAAAGTGTTTCAAAAACACCGTTACATTCCCAAGAAACTTCGTATGTACTACTGTCTGCTTTCAAAAATCTCAAAGTAATTTTAGTCGGCTCAGTTGCTCAAGCAATATCAGTTTGCCAAGTAGTTACAAAATTGCCTGAATGGATGGGATCTTGCCACCCTGCAAATACTGAAATGGGGATAAAGGTTAATAGTAAAAAGAAAATAATTAAAAAACTTTTCTTCATCATTTTACAAAATTAACTAAAAAATTCCCGAATCATAAAATATTACCCTCTTTTTATAAATTACAGTTTTAATTACAACAGAAAATCTTTCAATTATAATTATACTAAAAATTTTTATCCAAACCGTCCCTTCAATCGCCCTCGAAATCATTTTCTATTTGGATCTTTTTGTGAAACCTCATCCAACAGTTCTTGACTAGGTTTAGTTACATCCACATTTCATTCTCTATAATCTTGAGAAGACACTCATACATATTCACAACTTTTGTTTACAAAACTTCAGTTTAAATTTCAATCCAAACAAAGCCTTAGCTCTACTTGACACAATTCGTCTGTAAATCAAATAGGGCTTTTGTATGCTCTTATAAACTGTCAATGTTGTATGGAGTCTCCCCATGGACTCACGCAATTATAGTGCATTTTATTTTTACCTCATAAATTTATATTAGGATCTTTTATAGGTCAATCTTTTACATAATTATCCCAATCAGTGTAAGGAATTTTTGTATCCGGATTTATCTTTCCACGAGTATCAAATTCGGCTCAATCATATTTTGCATATTTAGGATTTTGAATTAACTCCCCCGGAGTTTTGGTATTATAAGAAATTACTTTTACTTTGGTGTATTTATATTCAACTCCTTCATCACAAGCTCATTGCAAATATGTTCAATTCAAAACACCGTTGTTACAAGTTCTTCTTTGTGCATTACATATAGTTGGGACATCCTTTCTTTGTTCATAAGCAATTACGGACTCTCCATGTTTCAAAACAGTTTTCCAAGGGGTAACGCAAGTTTTCTGATCTTTTTCAACATCTTTTCTAATTTCATCTAGCCCCTTTACTAAACCATCAACATTTCACTCCTTAATTTCTGCCCCTCAAACATCAATATCCAATTCAGTATTATCCAATCCAGTATTTGTACCATCCAAAGTTTCTTCCAACCTTTCCTCTTCCAACCTTTTTTCTTCTAATTTTCTTTCTTCCAACCACTTTTTTTCTTCTAAATTTTCTTCTTCATCCACCTCATGATCTACTACATCCATTAAATAATCTGTTTTTGTAGGTGACTCATCATCCATATTATTAGCATTTACATTCACAATCGGATTTTGTTCAACACTTTTATTATCATCAAATAAAAACGACCAATCTGTTGCCGCTCCATGTACTGGAGCAAAAATATCGTATTCATTTCAGTATTGATCCACAAAAATATAAGTTAATTCCATTTTTCCAACAATTTGTTTTTCCATAGGAATAAATATAATTCCGATACAAAAAAAAGCAACAGCAACAACTATGACAGAAATCCATTTTAGTATAGTTTTCATTCTACTTGAAATAATATTATAAAACACATAGTGATTATAATCAGATTTTTTATTTTTGCAAATCTTTTGAAAGAAAATCTATAAAAAATATAAAATACATTTACCACACACACAAACAAGAAATTTATAATTCATTATAAAATTTAACAATTACAAAAAAACAAAGGATAATAGCACTTGTCCCATTCGCGCCTATAAAATTACAGGACTGCGAAACTGTTTTATTACGAACTTTATGAACTTACATCAACTGGTCATTGATTCTCTTTATTTTTTGATTTTTTTTCATTTTTTGAATATCTATTTCCAATCATTCTGATTGTTTTTTATCCACTTCCTCCAAATTTAATCACAATCTAGCAGAAATTTCAGCATCTACAAACTTTCTTTTTCTACCATACTTTTTTGCAGAATATTCTTTAAGAATTGGTGCAATTTTTTTATTTTTATAATCTCAGGTATATATAGAATTCATACTAAACGGACGAGTAGTTGAGTTATCAATATTCAATTTAATATAAGCTTTATAGTTTGCTATACCTGTAATATCTCACATTCACAAAACAGGCTGATATTCTTTTTCCAAAAACTCTGCATCAGGTGCACCTACTTTAAATGACATCATAGTTCCCACATTACCAAATACAGCCGCTTTTACATCTCATTTTCATCATTCAGATCTATTTAATCACTGTCATGCTTCCAATTGAGCTATATATTGATGAGCCATAATTAGACATAATCTATACTTTCTAGCTTCTGATAATATGTCAGCAAATGTTCCAGAAACAAAGTTTTGGAATTCATCAACATACAAATAAAAATCTTTTCTATCTTTTTCCGGGATTTTCCCACGAGCCATAGCTGCTGTATAAATTTTAGAAACCAAAATCATACCCAAAAGCTGAGCATTCATGTCTCATATTTTACCTTTAGATAAATTAATAAGTAAAATTTTTCATTCATCCATTACATCATTTAATCTAAAAGCGGATTTTGTCTGTCAAATTATATTTCTAATAAGTCTGTTCGTATTAAAAGACACAAATTTTGAACTAAAATATGGAATAATTTCGGATTTTTCTCTATCTCACATAGCATTATAAGTTTTCTCCCAAAAGTTCCTAACAACAGCATTTTTTACTTTAGCTACTTTAAATTCCCTAAATGCCTCATCAGTATAAAGTCTAACAACATCCAGTATTGTTGGTCTATCTTCAAAATCTTCCATAATTGTCAAACTACCATATTTGAAATATTCCTGGATACGAGGACCAAAAATTTCTGGACCAAACATTTTTATAAAAATTTCAGTAGCATCATTTACTATCCTATCTGCTTCATCAATATTATCAATTTCATATAAATTCAATCACATTGGTCTTTCTTCATCTCAAGCATCAAAATATATCACATCTTTTGCTCTTTCTTTTGGTATATACTCCAACATATCCTCTACCAAATCTCCATGTGGATCAATAACACAAACCCCATCCCCATTCCAAATATCTTGTCTTGCTAAAGTTTGTAAAAAAACAGACTTACCAGTACCCGACTTCCCAATACAATAGTGATGTCTAGTTCTATCGTTTCTTTTCATATATACTGGTGAATATGTGTTCCTATAAATATTTGTTCATAACAAAACTCAATCTTTATAAATTTTATATCAATAAATTTCCTTCTCTTCTTCAACTTTGACAAACTTTTTTCAATCTTTTTCCTCTATTTCTTTTCATGCTAATTCATTTTGTTTAAAATTTTCGATTGGGACTAGTTTTTCTTCTATTACTTTTCTTGATCAAACAGCTCGATGATCTTTATATTCTTTCAATATTTCAGACAATTTTCATCATTTATATTTTTCAGCAACAATACCACTCATTATAAAACCACTTTCTTTTCAATCACGAAAAGATGGTAAATTAGATGGAGCAGGTAAAATTTTATATTGCATTCGTTCTATAATATTTGAACGATTATATGTATAATCTGGGAAATGATATAAGGAAGTTAACTCATTTAATGTAAAAGTATTAGAATTATAAAACAAATTTGTCAAATTATAAGATGCCGCTATTCTCCATAAAGGTCTTGCTAAAAAACCAAATATAGTTGCCCTATTTTCCAATTGCTCCAGTTCGTTTCAATACTGATCCGTATAAACATTATAGGAACTAACTAAATTCTGTATATTGTTTTTTAATTTATCTTCATGATCTGAAGAGGTAACTAATATTAGTCCAGACTCAAATGCAACCGTTCATATTTCTTCTGCCATGTCATTGATTGTTTCTTCTTTGGCTTTTACCATGCGCACCATTGAAATATTTTCCTCTTTCTGTTTAACAGGAATTTCTCAATGAAACAATAATTTAAAAAATGTTTTTATTCAATACCATATTGCTGGGAAAAAACCACTTGGCCTCAAATCAAGATTTTTATACAATCTATCCACCTGTCTTTTTGCTTTTTCGTTCCATTTATCGGAAAGTGGCTTAATTGTCATTATAACTGTTGCTGTATCCGATTTTGATATATTATTCATCGAATCAATAATATTATTTATAGGATCATCCATCATCCTTTTATAAAGCCTGATAGTATAAATAGAACTTTTTTCTGATTGTAAAGGCATAACTTTATGATATTTCTTCCTAAAAATATTAGGCCTTTTTACGACTTCCAAGGCACTATCTGCAAATTGTGCTCATATTGCTCATTCTAAAATTTTTTGATATTCAGGGAAACATCATACAATAAAATTTAAAATTCATCACTCATAGTGATACATCAAAACTATTCTAGGTTTTCTAAAAATTCTATACATTATTTTATCTTTCATACTAAGTCTTCAAATTTTATGAAAATTTAAATAAACTTGAGACATTCTTCATATCTTTTCTTTCATATCTTTTGCTAATTCTTTTGCTTGTTCACGATCAATTTTACTATCTCATCTTGGGACAAGTACTTTCATGTAAACCATTCTATGATTGTTCAAAAAAGCATATCATCGCCTTAACACATATCTCATAAGTCTTGAAAAAATACGAATTATTATAACTGACAAAAATAAATATAATAGAAACATTCAAGCTACTTTAATCCCACCAAAAGATGAAGGATTATTGTCATTTACCTTGGCAGAAGCATGTGCTTGCTTTTCTATTGTTTTTGCCCTATTTGCATCGCTTTCAGTAATCCCCCTGCTTATCATATACCCATTATTTTGTATGTTTTCTAAATAAGAATTAATATTTCATATATTACCAAAATATGAAAAACAGTCACTTCTATTTTCTCATCGAGATTTAGTCATCAATTGAGATACATTTTGTTTCTGAGAAAAATCTTTTTGAAATTGCTTTTGTAATAGATCCTTACATTCTTTGGAAGTAATCATGCTTTATGATTTTTTGAACAAATAAAATTTCGTACCTTCTTTATTATATTCAAAAAAAAATATATAGCTAAAATTTGGACTAAAAATGTCTTCAAAGACTTGTCTTTTTGAAAATTAGTTATAAGATATATTTAATTCATACATAAATTTTAAATATAAAAAAAGACCCCTTAAAAAATACAGGAAGTCTTTTTTAGTATATAATATTAATGTTACAATTTATTATAACTTATAGATCATCTATCATATCTAAAATTCAATCTGCATTCTCTCTTTTTCTCTCCTGCCTTTCTTTTTCCCTAAGTTGCTCCATGTATGCTCATGCTTTAGTAAATTGATGTAATTCAGATTGAATTTTCTCTCTCTGAATACGCTCCACTGAATCATAAAAATCTTGAAATATTGCATTTATCACTGCATCTGGAACTTTTTCCATCTGTGATATTTTGTCATAAAGCTCTTGTGCTTGTGTATTTCAACGATCTTTCAAATTCGTAATAATGTTCATAGAGATTTCCAATCTCTCATCATACGATCTTGAGTTAAATTCTTTTATTTTTTGGTCTATACTAAGCATTTTATAATAATTTATGATTAAAATATTTTTTATTTTATTTTTTAGTGACAAACTAATTTACTGTACAATACTATATAATATATCAAAATGTTTCGCCTATATTAATGTCCAGATTCTGGGTTTGACCAAGGACCATCCCCAGGAGCTGAGAATCAAGAAACTTCTGGTTCTCAAGGAATATTTGGAACATTTGGAGTATCTGAAACATTAGGCTCATCCGGATCTAACTCCTTTCATTGTTCAAATTTATTATCCATCCATTCCTTTATCTTACTTACTGTATACGGATCTAACTCCTTTCATGGTTTAAATTTATTACCCACCCACTCTTTTATCTTACTTACTGTATATGAATCTAACTCCTTTCATTGTTCAAATTTATTATCCATATCCATCCACTCTTTTTCTTTTATTTTATTTGGATCTATTCTATCCATAAGGGTTCTGTCTGGACCTTTTCGTCTTTCTATAGTCTCATACATTCTCACTCCAGGATCTTCACCCATTCCAGCCCCAACTCCATACACAGCTTCAGCTGTTCAATCTAAAGAGAAATCATTAGCAGGAACTTTATTAAGATCTTTAATGACTTCTTTTTTCAACCCTCAATCAGGTCATGTGTTTTGTTCTAAATTTGGTGTCATTTTTGTTTAATTAAAGAATAAAAAAGTTTTTTTGACAATTTAATTATACACAAAAAAAAAACTTGTCAAATTTTTGACCACTTTTTTTGCTAGCTCAAAAGTGCAGTTTCAACAAAGATATGAAAAAAGTCGGAAAAAAACGAAAAAAATATTTTTTTTAGAAAATTTTTTAATCTAAATTTAAAAAAATTTTTCATTTCAAAAATTGTGAGAATATACAGTAATCATCTTTCTTAGAAAAATACATATTAGAATCCTTACTTTAGAAAAAACAATCTCTGATACTTTTATCTTGGAATTTTATTATTTCTAGCTTATCATCAATTCAATTATTTTTTAACAACTTTAAGAAATTTTTGAAAATTTTTACAGTAACTTCAGTATCTCACATCGCCCTATGAGCAGAATCATTTACCAATCACATATAATCACAAATACTTCATAAATTTTTTCTATCAAGGTCTGGAAGCAATCTATTTGCCAATTTTCTCGTACATATAACATCATTGTCCAACCAAAATCATTGGCAAGAATAAACACATTCAGAAAGAAATCACAAATCAAAACTAGCATTATGAGCTACAACAATATTATCTTGAATAAAATCCAAAAAATCTGGCACAACTTCTGATATGATTGGAGCATCTTTTACCATTTCATTAGTAATTCCAGTAAGTTTTGTGATCATACTAGGAATATTTCTTTGTGGATTTACAAGTGTATGGAATTTATCCAAAACATTTTCTCCATCAAACTTTATGGCTGCTATTTCTGTAATTTGGTGCTTATATTTTGAAAGTCATGTCGTTTCAATATCCAAAACTACATAATATTTTTTCTTCATTACTCATGCATTTTTTATCTAAATTAATTTATTCTAAATTCTTTAGTAACTCCTCTTTATCATTCCACTTTCTAGTTCCAAAATTTGTCCATTGGATTGGCTCATGCCCTTTACCAGCTAGCATAACTATATCTCCAGGTTTGGCTATCTTTGTAGCAAACTTGATAGCAAACTCTCTTTCTGGAATTGCAAATAGTTTTTTACTTTCAGAACTATTCGTATCAATATCCTGAATTAATTGCCTTATAATAGCTAATCTATTTTCTGTATCTGGATCATCATCAGTAGCTATCACAATATCAGAATATTTTCGTCATATTTGTCCCATTTCAGGTCTTTTCAATTTATCTCTATTACCTGGTGCTCCAAAAACCAATATCAACCTATTATCTCATTTTAGAGAATGTAAAAAACTTAATGTCTTTTCTAAAGCATCAGGGGTATGTGCAAAATCTACAAAATAAGTTATATCATTGTGTACAATCTTTTGCATTCTACCATCCACTCCTGTAAATTCAGATAAAGACTCAACACACTTATTGAAATCTAATCATATTTGCACTCATACACTCAAAGCCGTCAAATAATTATAAACATTATATTCTCATAAGATTTGACAAGTAGTAGGGTAAGTATTTCATAAATACTTGATATCAAAAGATGTTCAAGTAGCCTTTTCAACAATCTTTTCAGCTCTCAGCATGGATGAACCATGGATAGAAAATGTGATTTTTTTATCAAAAGCCATTTCATCAAACCAACCTTTACCAATCTTGTCATCAGCTGGGAATGTAGCATATTTTGTTTCTTTTTTATTTTCCAAAACATACTGAAATAGTTTCTTTTTAACTTTGATATATTCATCCATATCTTTGTGATAATCCAAATGCTCTCTTGTTATGTTTGTAAGTATCGCATAATCAAAAGTTATTCATTCAAATCTATACTGATCTAGTCCATGAGATGATGTTTCCAATATAGCTATTTTACATCATTGCATCTTTGCATCTGCCAACAATGATTGTAGCTGATAAACATCCAAGGATGTCATTTTTTTATCATTTACCATTGTTTCATTTCAGATCTTTATAGACGCTGTACTAATCATCACAGTAGGGGCTAATAATTCATTTAGCATCTTGTGCAACATATTTGCAACAGTAGTTTTTCAGTTTGTACCTGTTATTCAAATAACAAAAAAATCTTTTGATGGATTCCCATTGATAGTATTTGCTATTTTTCAATTAATTTTTTTCCATCATTGATAAACAAAACTGGTCTTAATAAATTTATACAACTTATCGTATCATATCAATTTTTTTATCAAGTTTTTCATTATTTATAAACTTTGAAATAAATCTACCTTACCAATATAAAAATATCATTATTTTTTACAACATAAATTCACTATTTCGTTTTTTAAGAAAGAAATTACACCAATAAAATTCATTATCTTTTTAAAATCTCAACAAATTTACAAATGAATGAAGTTAGTTTTCTCTTGATAATAGTGCGATTTTTGATAAACTGTCAGTGTTTATTCTTTATGTAAAGAGTCATGACAGTACTGGTCAAGGTCCAAGATAGTACCGGAAATAAAATTGGCTCATTTCATGCAGAAGACGGGAAATCGCTTGCTGAACTCTGTGCAATGCACGAGATTGAGATCCTTCAAGTTTTGTTCTACAGGTTTTCTGCGGAGTGTATTTGTGTGAGGTGATAGCATGAGCAGAAGTGGTTCAATTGAATAAAACCTGAGAAACGCTTTTCAATTTAGCGAAAGATGAGGCTTGAAATCCAAAGCAAAGGCTTGCCTGTGTAGGAGGGATAAAATCTGAAATGTTTACTGATGACAAAGAGCATATTTTGATTGTTAAAAAAGCTTATTAGCTAGATTTAAAATATTAATTTTAAAAAATTTTAATTGGTAACTTGTTATAATGATTCTTTATTTATGATGAGGTCGAAATCCTGATTGATGAGAGATGGCGTTAAATAATCAACTTGAATGTCTTACAGAGATTTTTAAAAAGATTTGAACAAGGGAAGTGCTTCATATACCCTTTGCTAGAACTGGTATTATGAAGAAAAATCGTGATGCATTTTGACCAGTAGCGTTTCAGAATTTTGTAGAGTCTTTGTGAATAGTATATAAAAATGCAACATATATTGAGGATATTGAAGAATTTTCAGGTGATACAATTTATATGAATGGATGAAATGATTGTCTTTTTCTTCTCGAAATGTGTCTGAATCAATTATTACATAGTGCTCTTTTAAAGACAAAAAATATCATTGGAGAATCTTGTTGAGCTGTGGTGCTTGCAAAACATTTCAGTTCTAGTAAAATGGATTCACGAGTGGATTGACTAAATCTCGCTAAAGATAGTATTATAGTCCCTCATTATACAGAGAGGAATAGAGAAAATAAACTTTTTGAGGGCAAAGAAAAGTATCAAACAAAATATGCAATAGGAATTGATGAAGCTACCTTTGTAAAGTTTGAAAACTGAAGGTATTGAGATGTGATTTGATTGTGAAATATACATTATTTATAGATATATAGAATACTTGACATTGTTTTAAAAGGATAGAAAGTTGATTAGTGGTCTCTGTTTTGAATGCTTAATTATGAACTTTAAACTCTGAATTGCTTTATGGCTATTATTAAATTTGAACGCGCATTTCTTTTGTTGCTCATTCAGCAAGATGCTGGGGCATACAACACCTTCTATCTACAAACCGTGGATATTTTTTTTCGTTATTTGATGAGTAATTTTTTTCTTTCTCGTGAGCAAAGCGAACATTTATCACTTTATCATGAACAAAGTTCACCCTGCTTAACGGAGCGAATTTCTAAGCGACCAAGCTCAAACAATACTAGCTGTTTCCATCCTAAGAACAGTGTCTCCAAGTGAAATTAAATCAAAATTTTTTCAAAAATTTTCATAATCTTTTTGAGTAAATCATCACTCTGGTCAAACAATTCATATAATATTTGCTTGTGAGTCATACGAAGGAATCACTTTTTGATCCACCATATCAAAAACAATAATTTTTTTATTTTGGAGTACTGGAAAAATATTTTTTACAAATTCTATTTTGGGAAGTTTCCATCATCGTGACTGCTCTACCGCTTCTTGACTGATTTTTTGTAATCTTTCTCACTTTTTATTGTTCCAATCTTTTAACACAGATCTTTCACTAGGTCGGAAATATATTTCATCTACTCAAATTTCAGAAAGCTTTTGAACAATTAGTTCTGCCTTTGACCATTTATTTGGCATAGCTACAACAATTCATATATTTTTATTTGAAACATCTTTTGTCTGTAAAATAGTTTCCAAAATTTTTCCAGTAATAGAAAACTTATCCCAATTAGAGATCTCTAACTGATATCTCGTATTTTCTTTTTGAGCAAAAAATTTATCTCATATTTTCATTCTCAAAACTTTTCTAGTTTGCTCCAAAATTTCTGGATTTGATATTATTATTTTATCTCAATTTTGCTTGAAATCTGTGATAAAAAGTTGCATTATTTACATGGATAAAACTATAAAAGAAAGATTTAATTTATCATTCCAACGAATAATCTTTAATCGTTTTAAATTTAAACAATCCTTTTCAAAAATCTAGTAAAATACAAAAAATCTTTAAAATTTGAAATTGTTTTTGAAATAAGTATAAACTTATAAAATTTATCATTAAAAATTTAAATTATGAAAAAGGTCCTTATAGTAATAGCGAACAACGGATTTCAAGATTATGAATTTTGAGTACCTTTTGATATGTTTACACATGCCTGAATCTCTGTCAGTGTAGCTGCCTGAAAAATTTGAGAATGTATTTGAGTTTTTGGCTCAAAAACTGTAGCAGATATAGAATTAGAAAAAGTAAAATGAGAAAATTATGATATGATCATATTCATATGATGATGAGGAGCTTATGCTCAATATTTTTGAAATAAAGAGTATCTCAGAATTGCCAAAGAAGCAAAAAAACTATGAGCTATCTGTATTACACCCATGATACTAAGCGCTTCCGGAGTATTTAACGGGAAAACAGTCACCTCACGAGATCAAAATTGAGTTCAAAAGAAATTTATTCAAAATAATTGAGGATTTTGGGTAGACAAAAATGTAGTGGTTTCAGGAAATATTATCACTGCCAACGGTCCAGAATCAGCAAAAGAATTCGCCGAAAAATGTTTGGAAATGATAAGGAATAGTTAAAAGTTATAAAGTTAAAAGTTTATAAAGTTGCAAGTTATAAAGCTCTTAATAACTTTAAGAACTTTACAAACTTTATGAACTTTACAAACTTAGCTTCGCGAACAGCACCCGGTGGTAGGATATGAACTTTACAAACTTTACGATACTGTCTAGCTTGAAAAACTTTCCAACTTTTTTATAAACATTCTAATTTACCAAAAAAATAGTTTTTTATGTTAAATAAAAATTTCAGATATATTGCACTGGATTTTGAAACTACAGGTTTAGATCCAAAAAAAGATGAGGCCATCCAAATAGGACTAGCAGAAATTGATGTAAATTGAAAAATAATAAAAGAATTTAAATCTTTTTTGAAACCACAAAAAGATATCAAAGAACTCAAAGATTTTGTAGCTTACATTACTTGAATATCTCTAGATGACTTACAAGAAGCACCTAGTATTTTTGACTTACAAAAAGAGATTTTTGATTTTTTGGGAGAAAATGTGATTTTGATATGACACAATATCCAATTTGATATAGATTTTTTAAAAAAATATTTCCAAAATATAAAATATTATGACCAAATAGATACCATGTACTTAGCTCAAAATTTTGTCCATTTTGCCCCTAGTTATGCTTTGGATGTATTAGTAGAGTATCTATTTCCCAAAAAAGAATTTAAAAAAAATTTTCAAAACATACACCAGATTCCAGACTTTGATTCTCAAAGTACCCATGATGCATTATTTGACTCAAAAAATTCACTATGCTTATTTGTTTATATAGTACAAGATATCTTATTTTTGATAAAAACCTACCCCATTTTGTCCAATTTTATTCAAAAAAATCTATGATTATATCACAAAATCTTAAATTACAAAGTAGACCGGGCCAGTAAAAAAAACTGGAAATTAGAACTACCAAAATTAGAAAAGCAGTTTCCAGGCGAGATTTCCTTAAAATCCAAAGATAAAATAAACTTGAGAGAGTTAAAACACAAAGGGAAATATTTTATATGAAATGTAGACATCGATAAAATAATTGCCACTATAGTATGATCAAATAAAACCATAATTTTATCCTTTGCTAGTGTAGCAAAATTAAATATCGTAAAAAATATTTTGAATGACATGTGAATGAAAAACATAGGTTTTGTGAGAGGAAACTTAATTATCAACAAAACAAAATTCAATACATTTTTAAATAAAGAAAGCTTTTCCGATAATGAACTTTTGTTTATTTTTAAATACATGTCTCATGTTAGACACAAAATGTCTATATTAGATTTAAACACAAAATTTGATTTCAAAATAAACTATTATATTCAAGATGATAAAAAGAATAAAAAATATCCAGTCATACTAACTACTCATTTAGGTTTATTTACAATTTTAAACGAAAAAAAACATATTTATTACAAATACGATATCTGTTTTTTTGATCCAGAAATGTGGTATAGATCCTATAATTCTTTTTTATCAAATAACTGTGATTTATATTCAAGTTTAAACTTTTTAGAAACTTTATATTACAAATATACTTTAAATAATCAGGAAAGCACAAAAGAGCTTTTAGAAAATTTTGCAAGATTTTTTGAGGTTTTCATGGGGGTTTTGTTTGCTGAAACAAAAAAACATTTCGTAAATATACAAGATAATTATATCACATTAAATCCAATCATTGATCATATAAATTTTCATGAAACAAATGCCTTGATAAAACAATTTGATAAGCATAAAACATTGTTGGAAGCTGATTTAGATAGCGAAGATTTTAAAAAATTATGGTGAGGAATAGATAAAATGTTTAATATTTTATCTGGATTAGTGCAAATAAATAAAATAATGTATGGACAGTCTGACTTTTATTTTACTTATTGAGAAGCTACAAATTTTACAAACCGAGATGAGTTTGCAGATATCTTTGCATCTCATACTTTATTTTTGTCTAATTTCGACAAATCTTGTAATAAAATTATGAATTCAAATGATATAGAATATACAAAATATAATCTTAATTTCAAAAAAATTTGAGATATAGATAATGTAATAAGCTTTTTAAACAAAGAACTATCCACAAATTCAGACAAAACCTTTTTTGTAATATCTACCATAAAATTGGAATCTAAAGAACTCTTTGAAAAAATATATGAAGCAGGATTGGATCAAAAGGCTTTATTATTAGTCGAGAACATTACTTGATCTTTGGGAAAAAATATTTTCAAAGCAAAAAACAATGGTCCCAAAATTATTGTAGGTGGATACAATTTCTTTATACGATTACTATCCAATAAAATCAATATTGACATTTGTGTTGATTTTAATATAAAATGAAAGTTGTCAGAATATCTTTTAAATGATATGCAACGATATGCTAAATATAAAAAATAATAATCTATTTATTCTGCTAAAGTTTATATGAGCTGTAATAATTTTTTATTTATGAATCAAATTTAGCGTTTGTTTTGTATGAGAAAAAACAAGTATAGTAGATGAACAGCTATATAACACATGAACTAGCATGGATAATTTAGACGAATCTCGGAAAGATTTATTGGGAAAACATGAAATTGCTGAAACAGAGCCAACAGAAACTATAGATGATTACAAAGAATTAAAAGAAGAACAAAATGAATATTTATTGAAATTCCAAACAATCTGCTCTTCCAATGCTTGATTATGTGCAAAAATCAAGTTTCAATGAGAATTTGATGCACAAGACAAATATATGTATTTAGCTAGTTCTTTGTATGTTTTAAAACATATAGAAAATAACCAACAATTTGGGAAGGCTGTAAAACAACAACTCAAGGAAATTAAAATAAATAATGAAATAGCCAGTAGAAGATGATTCGCTGGTTGGGATACTGTTACAATAAATTTATGAATGGTAAAATCCTATGTTGAGTTTTTGGAACTTATTACTCATGAAATGTGACATATCGTAGATTTAGGGATGATTAGATGATTCAGCAAACAAAAAGACTGAAATTACACAGAATTTGGAAATGAGGTTTTTGAAATAGATGATCCTTCTATAATGTTTTATAAATTATCTCGACAAAGTGAAAAAATTAGAAAAGCTGATGCAAGAAAAGATGATTTTTGTAGTAGCTATGGTATGACAGACCCTTTTGAAGATTTCGCTGAATGTCATAATTTATACTTAAATCACAATGCACTATTCTCTTATCGAGCTGAAAACAACGAGATAATGAAACAAAAATACAATTTTATAGCAAATCTATATTGATGAAAATATCTATTTGATTCTACTAAAGACTTAGATAGAGCAAAAATAAATTGATCATGGAGACCTTGGGATACTACCAAAATGTAAAAACTTTCATTAAAAACATAGAAATAAAACATAGAAATAATGTGTTTGTCAAGTCAAGACTAACTTAAAAGTTAGTTTTTTTTTCTTTTTCTATGATTTTGCTTATAATTCATATAGTTTTATAGACTTCTTTAATATAAACATGAAAAAATCAAAAAAAACTATAATATATTTAATTATAATAATATCTGTTTTTGTTTTTCAAAATGTTTTTTTTGACATTAAATTATTTGCAGACGACAATGTAAAAGTCTTGGAAGCAATAGCAGAATCCTGTATTGTTCATTGAATATGATACAGCTTTGACAAAGACAAATGATGTGTTTGTGATAATCCAGCAAAAGACGACAAATGCGAAAATGGTTTTGTAAAAAACAAATATTGATGTTGTATCGGATCTTGCGGAGTCTGTTCTTCAAATTCTGTAGAATTTCAAAAATACATAAATTTTCAAGTAGAACTATATGGCTTATTATTAGAAGAACTAAACCAAGATAAAGAAAACAAACAAAGTGGTGGTTTTAGACAAGGCGGTTTATTTAGTTCCAGAGTGTTATCTATTCCAGTAAACATACGAAAATCTCGAACTAAAATATTTAAAAAAGTTGGACAGGAATATGTTGATACAAAAAGCACAATAGTGGTGTGAAGTACCATAATTACCTCCATAGTAACAGAATCCAGAAAAGACATGCTTGGTGGTTTGATGATTTTGTATAAAAGTAAAGCTCTCGTCAGAGAACGAAATACTATACAAAGTTTAGATTTAATTGTTTACGATTTAATGCGAGACCTTAATACTACATGATTATGGAATAAGGAAATTTCTAATGATACAAAAATAAAACTAGAACAATTAAATAAAAAATACATCAAAACAGAACAAAACCAAAAATGAATGTTTGAAAAATTTTATCTTCAATGAAGCATAAAATATAAAGATCTAATAAATGTTTCAAAAAAGATCAATTCTTTAATGAAAAATTTCATATTAACATGAAAAGAGGGAGACTCTTTTATGAAAAGTTTTGAAAAAGAGTTTTCAAAAGGAAATATTGTAGTACAATTCAGCGAACATCGAAAAAACAATCTAATAAATGATTATGTTTGTGCTAGAAGAATTAATGCTTGTAAAGAAGACTTTAGTCACCTTATCAATGTAAATTGATTAAAAAACTCTTTTTCAAATTCTATGAGCATTATCAAGCAGGCGAATAAAAATTTAGCAGAAATTTTTACTGATAAAGAAAAACATAAAGATAAAGAATCAAATCCTTATTGATTGACAGACAAACAAATCGAACTCCTAAGAACAATATATGGAATAAACACATCTAAAATAACTCAACAACAAGGAGTAACATTAGGTTATGTTTTTAAAAAAACAGCACAAGTATATAACCAAATAAAGAATCAAGTAAATCTTAAAATTTCTGACTATGCTACAAAAAAACAAGAACAAGAAAACAAAAAAAATATAAAAAATACAAAAAATAAAGAACAAGATGAAAAATATATTAACAAATTATCAAAAGAAGAACAAAAAAAAATAGAAAAAGCTTTAAAAGAACAAACTGAAAAAATAGAAAAAGGAGAGACAACCATAGCTTTTACAAACATCATAGAAACTATTTTAAATGAAAGAGATGAAAATAAAGAAATAATTCTGTTTTATGATACCAATTCTACCAACAGATATTTCACGGAAACAATCGGACTAATTCAAGATATCATTAAAAATGATATATGAAACAAGGATACACAGGGATTAGTGAAATATCTATGAGAAGCCTGCACATATCAATGTGCAAACAAAGGAACGACAAATTGCTTTAAATAATACTTATACAAAATGAAAAAAGAAAAAACTATAATTAAAACAATATTAATAATACTACTATCAAATCTGTGAGTTTATTTTTCGTTTGCTTCAGCTTGAAATCTTAGTTGCAATAGTATGGGTTTGCTATTAAGTGCGGATCTTACCAAGCTATCCGAGTTATGAAGTGTTAAACTTATAAGTCAAAATTTTTGTGAGCATGTACACAATTCTAAATGTGAAGATAATATTGATGCTCATGATTCTGACTATTTTGATGCAAACCAATCTATCTTTTTAACTCTACTATGTGATAATGTGGGAAAAGGGCAAAATTTTACATTTATAAACAGAACTGAAAATGACTCTATCTTAAAGAAAAGAGCCTTTTCTGATTTCAACATTTATAATTATAATATGGAAGACATAAACTATTGCGATTCAAAAACAAATATGAATTGATGTGACTTTCCCAAACATTTACCAAAAATGTTTAATGAAATTATTAATGATTATTTTAACATATGACAAGCTAGAATATATGGTATAAAGTGATTTCAAGAAAAAATTAATCCTATTATTTCTGCAAACGAATTTTCTGATGAAAATTTTCTTATAAAAATTTGCGACCCAAGCAACAAACAATATTATACAAAATCTTGTAAGTATTTAAGCAACTACATGAAAAAAGCTAATCAATTATTGATAAAAACCAAAGTAGTTGATGTCAAAAAACTAACAGAACAAAATAAAAATTTTGATTGTGATAATAAGTTTTCAGAAAACATTCTATATTGTGGTTTGTTGGGAAGTGACAACAATCTTAGTGATAATTTTCTAAATCTTATTTATAATGAATATTTATGGTATCGCTTATTTATGGAATATTATAGCACAAATCTATCTACAAACCCAGACCTATCAAATCTAATATCAAACTCCAATGCAGAAAAATTAAAAGACAACAAAGAAAAAATAATTTGATTACAACAAAATAATACGAAAATCAAAAAAGCTCTAAGTGATTCCTTAAGAACCTTATCAGAAATAGCTCAAACCTTCCCACTACATATCTGATTTACAATGTATCAGGAAAATGCAAATATATTTATGAAAGAATTATCTAAAATATACCCTCCTATTAGGACTTTAGCCGATAAACTTAAAAATGTTCAAAAAACAGACTAAAAATTACATACACAAAATAATAAAATCAAAAAATATAATTATATTTGTATTTTTAATGGTATTTTTTATTGATTTTTCATTTTCATTTGAAATAAGTTTAAAAGATTCCATAGAAAAAATTCAAAATACGATAAAAAGAAACTCAGAAATAAGTATTGGATGAAAAGCAATAATAGATGATATTTACAAAACATCTCTAAACAAAATACAAATCGACAATATTACCCCATTATTAATAGCTACAGACAAAACAGCAGAAAAAATAAACAAAGACTATACTTGTACAATGAATAATCAAGAAATTATAGAAATACTATACTTTACAAATGCTTCATTTAAACATGAGCTAAAAAATAATTTAGAAGATTTTAAAAATCCAACAAAGGACCGTATTTGAATAAATTGTAACAAATTAAACACCTGCATCTACAAAGACAATCTCGCACCATGACAAGTTTTTAAAAACACGGTATCATCCAATAAATCATGCCAAAATATTGTAGAAAACATATTTTTGACATTTTATATAGATTCGTATTATAACGGGAATATATGAGAACAGATAAGATGAACAGACACTTTTTGGAACAATGATTTAAGTGATAGTAGCTACGATCTATTAAACGATATCTTTAAATTGGGAACCATACTTTTTCAAGATATAAAAAGCCCTGCTAAAATACTATTTTACAGTATGCCAAAAATAAACTATAACAACATATATCAAGAGCCAAAACTAAATATGAAAATTGATTGGTTTTCTCCATATAATATTTTTTATGGTGATGAAGGGGGAAACAACACAAATAGCGGAAATACATGAGATACATCCCAAATAAATTCATGAGACAATTTATGAAACAACTTATGAAATAATTTACCAATCATCAACGAATGAATGCAAAATTGATGAATTTCATGAGAGATAGAAAGCTCCATAAAAAACTTCATAAATTCCGTAAATATAAACTTAAACAACCCTTCTTCATCTTTTGTTGGCAATCAATGTGTTTCTGGTTTTGAATCAGAAAAATATATGATTTCATTTTCTACAGCAGACTGAGAAAATACACAAATAACTCCACAAGAATACTTAGAATCTGTGATTGAAGAAATTGAGGAATTAAATTGCAATAACGACAGTATTTGTCAAGATCGAGAGTCTGACTCTTGTCCTGACTGCCAAAGTTCTTCTTATGACCCAGAAGATCCGTCCAATTTTGAAGAAATCCAAGCTATTTTAGAAAATATAATAGAACAATGAGAAGAAATACCGGAAGATGATCCAGTACTTGGATGTGTACAAAAATGTGATCTAATGCCATGTGGAGCCACAGAATGTCCTAAACTTGTATGTTATGCCAAATGTTTCTGTCAAATATATAGTTTTGATACAGATGATCTAGATTTAACGAGCGATAACACAAACATAACATGATTAAATAAACCAATTAGATCTATCGGTTTAAGCAGTAAATTTGCAATCAAATTTTGTATAATACCTGCTATTTGATGAGAAGTACAAACTAAAACAATTTATAGCATCACTAGTATATTTTCTGAATTAAACAATATATTAGAAAATCTAAAAAACAGTGGGAATATGTGAATAAACATAAAACCAAAAGAATTTTTGGAGCACACAAAAAAAGAATATAATTTTGCAAAACAAATATCTTTTAATATAAATAGCGCCAAAGAACCCGTATCCTCAAATCAATCTAAAGATTGAATGAGTAAGGAGCAAATAAATCTAAATACAGACTTAATGGAACAAATTTTATGATTTTCCAAAGAATATAATACAGATAAAGAGCAAAACAAATATATTTTAATAGATGATCCATGTGAACATAAAGTCATTGTCCAAGCAAGTAATAGAGATGAAAAAGAAGCTCTTTTGGAATCTTGTAGGCAAGAATCCAATATGAATCCAACAGTAAACAACGCAAATCTAAACCCAGCTATGATAAATCAAAACATAATGTTGATAAACATAGAGTTTGATGATTTTATGGAAAAAAATCGTGATTTTTGGTATGAAACCAAACTCATGTTTGATGCATTAAAAAACACGGCTCAAAGTTTGGAAAATAAAAAGTAACTCAACAACAATCAAAGACAAAGATATTCTAAAACTTAGATACAAAGCTAGTGTTTTCAACAATACTGTTTGCTTGTAAATTAAATAAATTTTATTAAAATGAAATGAAGTTTTTGTTTTAATTATTTTTTTATACCCATGAATGATAATTATTTTTCAGAAAAAATAACGGTAGAGCCAAAACACAAAAGACAAAAAAAATCCGTTTCAATTTCTACTCTTATAATTTCTATAATTACCACCATAGTCTGTGTTTTTATTATAAGCAGTAAACGAGAAAACATAATTTCTCTTTTCTGATTCGACTCTCAAATACAAGAACAAAACAATGATACACAAACAAATATTGGCGACGAAATATCTTGTACTTGAAAAATGTATGACGACTGAGATATTTTAAATTATACTCACTCTCTCGAATCTTTGGAATTTTGAAAATTAGCTTTAAAAAGTTCCAAAATAAACCTTAATAATTATAAAAACGAAGTTTACATAGAAGGAATAGTCGAAAAAATCTTTCAATGAACACCAGTTGTTTCGGTATCTACCATATATTCTTTGGATATAGAAGAATTGAATGAAAATGAAGATGAAAACGAAGAAAAGCTATTAGAAATGGACTACGAATCAAAGTTTTTACCAAACATTGGAATTTATTTAGATAACAAATTTTTCCAAAAATATTCACTATTAAATGAATGAGAAGCTTGAATTTTAAAAATAAAAAAATCTGAAACGAACGAGATAATCAATATTAATTATTTTATATGTTCCAATTCTGATAATAATAAAAATTGTGACAGATTTAACAATATGTTTTCAACATCTTCAACTGAGAAATTTGTAGACACTTACAATATAAATTATTACAAACAAGCAGAAAGCCAATCTCGATTTTTTTCTAATGATTCACTATTCGGATATTTCATAAACAATACTGATGATTTTTTAACAAAAGACTTAATAAAACATATACAAGTAATAAATAAAAAATTTATAGAAAAAAACATTTTAAATAAAGTGGACTTATTATGTCAAGATTCCGAAAAATGAATTAAAAAAATCGAGGAGAGCTCTATTGTACTCAAAGATAAAGATCTTTTGGTTAATTTGAAATGAAGTAATGAAGAAGAATCTTTTGAATGTAAATTAAAAATAGATCCTACTCTAAAAAACATGGCAGCACTCCTTGAGTTAAATTCCCTCTGAAAATTGGAAAATAAAAACACAAATGAACAAACAGACGGTAATAAAAAAGAAGTAACAGCAAACTACAATCGAGATCCCAATATCCCACAATTCCCTATAAATCTAGAAAAATCATTAAAATTTACCTCTCGTAAAGGATTTTCTTACACTTTCCCAAGTAGTAATATTGCCTATGCCGCACAAAACACACAAGAAGATTTCGGACAAATATGAGTAAATTGTTATTCAGTAATGAATGTGGTCCAATATTCTGAAAAAGAATTAGTAACCCAAAAATGAGAAGTAAAAATATATGAATGTAATATAAAAGGAGATTTTGAAGAATCCGAGAAACTAATCCACAAAAAAGAATGAGAAAAAGATTTCATAATAGAAATAGTAAACCCTGCACGAATCGCTTTTGCAAACAATATTACAATTAGTATTGAACAATAAAATTATACCCCAATTATTCTTCTATTTTCACAACCTTATTATACATTTTAAACCAAAACTTCCTAAAAAAAGCTTGTATTATAGAAATCATATATATTATCAAAATAACAGTAATTACACCTACAAGTCGTATTACCCATTTAAAACCGCGGTCGGCTAATCATGCATTTATCAAAAAGTACACCAATAGCATAGGAGCGGAGGCTATTATAAATGCTTTGAAATAAAATAAAATATAAGTCACCAACTGCATTACTCGTCATCTTATTGTAACTCAAATATTTGTTATAGTTATTGAAATACTCTTTTTTATAGCCTCAAAAACTCACATATTCTCTATAACTATCAAAAATTTTGCATATTGCCAAAAAATACTACTAAATAAAGCTGCCAATCACCAAACACTAACAAGTATTATAGCTATGGTATTATCTAAAATTCATAAAGTAAACAACCTCAAAACCGTAATAGCATAAGTATAAAATCAAAACGAAAATGCTAAAGCATTTAACTCAAACATAACAAAAAAATCAGTAACTCCCTTTCATATAGCTTTTCAAATACTATTTTTTTTATCTTTCAAAAAATGTATTATTGCTGACATTCCAGTAGGATATAAAAACACATATCATATTAAGATGATAAAAGCAATCAATATAACTAACCATACTAAATGATTAGATATTATTTCTTCTAAAAAATACTTTAAAGTACTCATTCGAGGCAATCACTTATCAAATCTATATATTAATAAATTATTAATATTATAAGAAATCAAAACTAAAGTATAAAGCAATTTTCAAAAAGATATATAAAAAACCAGTTTTATAAATTTATTGTTATTTTTTATGTAATCCTTAGATTCTCTAAGTAAACTTAATATCATTTTATTTAAACTAAACTAATTAATAATGCCCCATAATAGTTCTTTTGTAAAAATATTCAAGCAATTATTAAAGAGCAATTAATTGAAAAAAAAGTAGGTATTATTTGTAAATAAGGATATTGAAAAAATTATTTATTTAGATATAAATTCAACAATTTAGAACAAGAACACATAATGATTGTATTAAAAGTTATAGATAAAATTTTGGCCGAAATTATAGTCTTTTTGATAAAAATATATCAATTTACAATATCACCAGATAAATGATTACCATCTTTGCGACTAAAATGAAAAATTTGTTCACATCACCCTCATTGTAGTCAATACAGTATAAGTTGTCTCAAAAGATACTGATTTATTAAATGAATTCCCAAAATGACAGAAAGAGTTGTTTCTTGTACTCCATCCAAAGAAAAAATATACGACCCAGAATACTACAAAATAGTGTTTTTTTCATGAGCACCAATATGAGTGCCATTTTTGCATGAATTACAAAAAGACAAAAGGTTTGAAATTGTATGAGTAGTGACTATGCCAGATGCTCCTAGTGGAAGATGAATGGAAGCAAAACCAAATATAATAAAAACTGAAGCTGAAAAAATTATTGCTAATCACAAAGAAAACACAGCGAACGAATTCATCAAAACTCCTAATTCTCTTCGTTTAGATTCCAAAAAATACTCTGAAGAAGCACATAACTTCAAACTACGACTTGAAGCTAAAAACCCAGATTATTTGGTAGTAATAGCCTATGGAAAAATCATACCACAATATATTTTGGACATAGCTCAAATAGCACCAATCAATGTTCACGGATCTTTACTTCCCAAATATCGCGGAGCTAGTCCACTGCAATCAGTATTTTTAAACCAAGAAAGACAAACTGGAATTACTATAATGAAAATGGATGCAAATATGGATACTGGAAATATGATAGATATGCTCAAGTTTGATATCGAATTTAATTGGACAGTAAAAGATTTAATAGAAAAAATTATGCAAAAATGACCTCAGTTTTTAAATAATACTTTACAAAGTTTTGGAAAGAAACAGCTTTGAGAAGTAAAACAAGATGAGAATAAAGCTACTTATTGCCAGAAAATTGAAAAAGAAGATTGAGAAATAAATCCCTACAAAGATTCTATTCAGGAAATTTATAATAAATATAGATGATACTATATACGACCAAAAATATTTTTCCAAAATTTAAGCACTCAAAAAAGAGTAATAATTGAAAACCTAAAGCTAGACCAAAAACTATTTGAATCAGAAAAAAATAAACCATTATTTATTGAAAACGAGTTAAACAAATGTATTTTGGACATATCTCTAAAACCAGAATGAAAAAAACTAATGGATCGACAATCATTTAAAAGCGGATATTTGAAAAACAGTAAGTAAAAATTATATCTAAACATTATCACCAAATGTTTTTTCACTCACTAAATTCACACCTGAATGAAATGAAAAATCACTTTGCAAAGAGATTATATGAGAACAAATTGCTTGTACAAAATATTTTAATTACTAAACTAAATTAATGAAAAAAAGATTGTTGTTTCTTACATTGGTTTTATTCATATACTGATGTAGTACTCCAATACAAAACACTACAACACAAGACATCGTGAAGCAAGATACTAGATTGAATGAGCCAAACTATTCTATAAAGACAGAGTCTATAGCTAAAGTAGAATCTGAATTTATTGATAAATCCCAAGAAACTCCAAGTTTTGAAGAGATAGATGATATAGTTTCAGTATGCCACAACAATACAGTTAATTGTTTGATAGATTGTGATGATTGGAGTATTACAAAAAAGTCTTATATTATACCTTATAAAAATTGATATATAGGATTTGATTATTGATGAAACTGATGATATCGGTGATATTTTTTAACATATAAGTCTTTGGATAATCCTTGTGATGAAACAATATCAAACACAGATGAAATGTTTATTCGACATGTAAGTTACCCAAACGATTTAGAACGATTGGATTCTCCTGAATATCCAGACAATAAGTTATATTATGCTCAATGATGATGGAGTTGAATTCCTATTGAGAAAATTGCTAAACACTTAAATTGTAAACCATGAAAACCTTTTGAACAAGACAATTCTTGTAAAAAAGAAGTTGATAGATTTATGTATAATTTGATAATTTGAAACGAAGAAAATGAATACTTCACTCAATGGATGGAAATATTTAAAAAAAATTTAGATAATAATATATTTACAACATGGTCTTTTCGATCTGAAAGGTGGGAAAATTGCAATAAAAGATTTCCATTCGAATCTCTACTCCAAGAAAATGGAAATGATAATAGAACACTTTCCAACGAAGCAAGAAAAAAATATAATAAAATACAAAATGAAAGAATTCATAAATGTTTAATTGAATATCAGCGAAAATAAACCTTTATAATCTCAAAATACCAAAATGTCCGAATTCAAAAACCCGCTTTCTCGATCAATTTCTAAATCTACTGTTCTACATTTTTGTAAAAAAAAATATTACTTTTCTACTTATTCAAACTATTTGAATGAAGTAGATAAATGACTATGGACCCAAGCATTATTAGCAAAAAATTTGAAAAGCGTAGATATGCGATTTGGAGAAAAAATGCACGACCTTATATCTGATTATTTGAATTTAGTGAAAACTTGAGATGATAATTTAGATAAAATAAAGAAAACAAAAGAAGATTTAATTAATCAAATGGATCAAGAGTATAGTGTTTCCAAAAATAGAGATTATTTAAAATACGATCCAAATGTAAAATTTGGTCTAACAGAGCATTATTACGGCTACAATATTGATAATATTTATCAAAACTGAAAAACAAAATTACTGGAAGATTTTGATAAATTTATAAAAAGCGAAATCAATAAAGAAGTGAAAGAATACTTTGAAGACAAATCCAATATTCTCTTTATTGAGGCTAAAGAAAAAGATTTTGAATCTATGAAAATTCAAATAGAAAACATACCAGAATTAATGTGAATAAATGTTTATGCACAACCAGATTTTTGAATTATTACAACTAACAAAGATTATATAATATATGATCGAAAATATTGAAAAGTTCCAAATAAAGATAAAAGCCTAGTATCAAATCAACTAAAAATTTACGCATACAAAATATTACAAAAAATTGGAATAGAAAATGTAGATAATTTTAACATCAAAGGGTTTGAAGTTTATCTAAAAAATCTAGAAAAATTTGGTTGAAAAATAACTAAACAAGATTTGGAAGATATAGAAAAAACAATCATATCAGATACTACAATACAAAAACAGTTTTTAATAAATCAAGATGTAGAAAAAAATCAGCCACTACCAAGCGAAAACTTTCCTAGAACCAATGATTTACAAAAATGTAGTAATTGTACTTTCTACAAAGTATGTGAAGAACTAAAAAAATTCGAAAAAACACATAAAATAGAAGAAATTAATAATATAGACGATTCTGTAAATAATGATAATGAGTATAATGAAGATGACTTCCCTTTCTAAAAAGTTTCTTCAAAAACAAAAATACCAACAATGGTATTTAATTTCGCAGAATTGCGGGAGAACCCGGGACCACTCCCGCTATAACAGCGGAATTGCTCTACCGACAACCCTTATCACAATTAACAATAAAAAGGCTTATATTTTCAAATCTTATTGATCTCAATTTAGCCGTCCCGCAGAATTGCGGGAGAACCCGAGACCACTCCCGCTATAACAGCGGGATTGCTCTACCTACAACACTATCATAATTAACAATAAAAAAATTTATATTTTTCAAATCTTATTAATTTTAATTTAGGCCAGCCGGGATTCGAACCCGGGACCACCGCCTTAAAAGGGCGTTGCTCTACCGACTGAGCTACTAGCCTATGTTTCTTTCAATTCACTCAGTGACAGGACCACTCCCGCTATAACAGCGGGATTGCTCTACCGACTGAGCTACTAGCCTATGTTTCTTTCAATTCACTCAGTGACAGGACCACTCCCGCTATAACAGCGGGATTGCTCTACCGACTGAGCTACTAGCCTATGTTTCTTTCAATTCACTCAGTGACAGGACCACTCCCGCTATAACAGCGGGATTGCTCTACCGACTGAGCTACTAGCCTATTTCTCCTCACAAAAACGAAGATCACCATAAAGATTGATTTAAATAAATCAACGCATTTTTTTATACAATTTCGAATCAACTTTAACCCTTATTTTAGTCCCATCATCTAAAACTACCCATTTATATATTAAATTTGGTTTAAATGTTCTTTTTGACGCTATCATAGAATGAGATCTTTTATTTCAAGATTTAGTTCATTTACCTGTAAAATCACATATTCTTGCCATTTTTTAATTGATTGATTTATTTAAAATATATTAAACACTAGTTTCTTCTGATGAAGTTTCCTCTTCTGAAGGGGAATCCTCTGTTCATTCAGCACTTACTTGTTCTGTAGCTTCTGTAGCAGCTTCTGCGGCTGCCTCTTTTGCTTCTTCTTCAGCAGCAGATTTTTTAAGATCTACTACAGTAATTACTGGTAATTCTCAATCTTCTTCTGACACAATTCCTTCTGGAAGGACTAAATCTTTAACAAATATAACCGTATCTAAATCAGTAACATTAGAAACATCTACAGTAATTTCTTTTACTAAATCTTTTGGTAAAGCATTTACCAACAAATAATCTTTTAAAACCTCAAAACTTGCATCTCAAGATTTTACTATAGGAGATAGGTCTTCTCAAGTCATAACTATAGCAACCTCTGCTGACACTTTCACTCATTTTTTGATTCACAAAAAATCAATATGAACAACCTGATCTCTAACAGGATCCAGCTGAATATCTTGTATCAAAACCAATTCGTCTATTCATTCTCAGATCAAAGTAATTGGAGTACTATATCCAGTTTGTCTGTATAATTTTACAAATTCATTTCTATCACACAATATAGACACAGGTTTTTCTAAATGTTTAGAATAAACTACCGCAGGTACTTTATCTTCCCTTCTAAGTTTTTTTACATTTTTTCATACTATATTGCGAAATTCTACATTTAATTTCATGATTTAACTTGTTCAAAAAACTAAAAAAACATCCTTTATTTTATTCCTCTCAAAGTTCTTCTGACTCTACATCTGCATCGTTAACTTCTTGATTTTCAACTTTTTCTTGAGCATTATCTCCAATTTTTTTTTCAACAATCTCTTCAACCTTTTCCTCAATAACTTCTTCCACAGAATCGTTGAAACTTTCTTCTACTTTCTCCTTATTTTCAACAAAAACTTTAACAGTATCTTCTTCATTTTTAGTCTTCTCTTCAACAACTTTTTGTTCATTGTTTTTTTCTACTTTTGTATCTTCTTTTACTTGTCTCAAACCGTCTAATAAATCTATTCCTTTTGTTTCAGTTTTGACCAAACTTTCAAATCTTGCATCCTTTCCAACTTTATCTCTAATATAATATAATTTGGATCTCCTAATTTTATAATTATCCAATAATATCACCTTTTCAAAATTAGGGAAAGACAATGGATAAATCTTTTCTATAGTCATTCTAGCGACTTCCCCTCTAATAGTAAAAGTTCCGTCAAAATGATTAGGCTTTTTTACCCTGATCACTAATCCCCTAAATTTCCAAATTCTTTTAGTGTCTCATTCTCAAACATTCTCATGAATTTCCAAAAACATACCAGATTTTATCGGTAAAATAAACTTAGAATGCTTTTTTTGAATATTTTTTATTCTCTCATAATTCATTACCTATTTTTTATCAACTAATAAAAAAACTATATTTATTACAAAACTATTTTTTACTATTAACAACTTTAGCTTTCCATTTTTTTTGTTGCTCCAACATTTTTCTAGTATCCATAATCACAACCTTTTCTACTCTACTTAGAGCTTTATTTAACTTTTTTTTACCCATCGTTTTTAATCTTCACATTACGCTACTATTTTAGAAGATAAATCATTTAATCATTTTCTATCCAAAGCTTCTTTAACCTGATTCATCGTAATTCAATATTTTTTTAATCTAGCCAAAGCTCTTTGTTTGGTGTCTTTTGTTCGTTTAGTTTTTCATCAAACAGATTCTTTTTTTAATACCAAAATGTACCGTTCAATAGCCTTCTTATATTTTTGTCTAGACTTTTTCTTTTTCCAATTTAGTCCAACCAAAAAACGTTTTATTTTTCTTCCACTCGTATCTCACATATTACAATAAGTTTAAATTTTAAAGTATAATTTTATATAGAACAATTAATTGACATATTTTGCCATATAAGCAAATGCTTTGTTGGCTTCTGCCATTTTATGAGTTTCTTCTTTTTTCTTAACAGCCGCTCATTGGTTAGAATAAGCTGCCAACATTTCTTCCGATAATTTTTTGTACATAGGCTTTCAGCTCTTTGATCTAACTGCATCCAATATCCATCTCATAGCATAAAATAATCTTTTGTTTTGTTTTACCTCTACTGGGACTTGATAAACAGAACCCCCCAATCTTTTTGATTTAACCATCATCAAAGGAGAAGCATTTTCTATTGCCGTTTCTACGACTATTTGAGGATTCATATGTCAGCTAGATTTAATATCTTTCAACATATCATTATAAATTTTCTTGGCCACAGATTTTTTACCATTTTTCATAAGATAATTTATAATTTTGTCCAATTTTTCATTGGAACTCGGTAATACTACTTTAGCTTTTTTATTTAATTTTGCTACCATTTATCACAAATATAATTTAATTAAAAATATTTATATACTAACTTAAACTTTACAAATCTCGCCCCGCTATATTATTATCACAAAATAAGCAAACTTTATGAACTTGATAAACTTTTTAACTCTTTGATCTTTTTACTCCATACAAGGATCTACCTTGTTTTCTTTCGGGAACAGGATTTGCATCATATTTCCCTCTCATAATATGATATTTCACTCCAGGAAGATCTTTTACTCTTCATCCTTTTACCAAAACAACACTATGTTCTTGTAAAGTATGAGATTGACCTGGAATATACGCCAAAACTTCTGCTCCATTGGAAAGCCTAACTTTTGCAAATTTTCTTTGAGCCGAATTTGGCTTTTTTGGTCCCATTACTCAAACTTTTAAACAAACTCATCTCTTAAAAGGAGAAGGCATTTCCACTTTTTTATTATTTTTTAATTTGTTGATAGAAAATTGCAAAACTGGCGATTTTGATTTCTTTTTTTTAGCTTTTCTTCAATTTTTAATTAATTGGTTAATTGTAGGCATATTCGTCATTTTCTAAAAAAATTAAAATGACATTTAAATGTCATCATGTGAGATCAGTATAAAAAAATAAAAACAAAAATCAAGTCAAAATGTAAAAAAAGTTTTCTCATTAAATCAAAGTCCATTAACTATTTTAAACACAAGTATAACTTTTCATACTTTTAAAAAATAAAAAACATAGCATTAAAAAACATTTCAAAAAAGGAACAGTTTTTCACTGTTCCTTACTTAATATTGTAATAAATTTATTTTCTATACACATCCAAAATCTCTGTAAATGAATCTGCTCATGGAGGCAATTGTGTCCATAAAGTAGGATTATATTCTATTAACAACGCAGCTCATTCGAATATTTCTCTTTTTCTTTCCCTTTTAATAGCTGATGGTGAACTACTTTTTACAGTAAACCAATCGTTTAAATGAGATCTTCTATTATTTACCAAATTATCTATATCATCACCTATCAAAACTCATTTTACATGTAAATTACCCCGAGGACATCGTTCTTGATTTTTACTTGTATTCCTAGTTCGACTTCTTGAATCAAATCATCATTGTGCAATAAATATTCCATTTACTACTTGCCCTCCTTCTTCACAATAGTCTTTGTCACCATCATCTTCAAAAGAAATTTTATCTGTTGTGATAATCATTCCGTTTGTAGTAATAGATCACTCCACCAAAACATCCATTCAATCTATATATACAGTAAATGGAACAGATGGAAAGTATTCTGTCATTTTTTTCAACACTAACTGACCATCTCATTCTACAAAAAAGATCATTTGATTTGGAACTTTTTTCACAGTTGAATTACCAAATATATCGTTAATTCTAACATTATCTCTTACCTTAAAATTTCCATCTACCGCAATAGCCAAAGATTTATATTTATTTTTAAAACTATTCATCTGATTCACCACCTCACTATCAAATCCATATGTCGCAGAATCTACTGACATAGTCTCTTCAATATCTGTAGATTTTATCAACTTCTCTCACTTCATATCATAAAAATCTTTCAAAAAGTCTGCACTAGTAGCTACAGGACTTATTCCAAAAGTGCTTATTTGCATAATATATGGCCTAGTTAGTGCAAAATCCACTTCACAAATTCACTTATAAGTTCTTCCCGCTCTCCAATTTTTGGTTGCAGGATCACAATAATTGTAATCCACTTTTTCCAAAACTAATTTATATTCTCAATAAGTATCAACCGCCCCATCAAACATTACTATCGTATTAAAAACATAAGTTCCAGCAACCTTGGTAAAATCAATTTTATATGCCTTTTCAAAATAATTAAATATTACTGAATTATTTTTTTCATAACAATCTGTAATAAATGTATGCAACGGATTATCATTTATTTGTTTATGCTTATTTCAATCATATACAGAGAAAGTACATTTCATCGAGTTTTTGTCTATATAGGTTATAATCTCATCATCATCTATATTTGAACAGTTATAATTCGTAACAAACTGTTCTTGCCTCTTCCACAATCTCCACCAAAATGGCATCAACTCATTTTCCATCAAAGAAATTGATCAGTTTACCCCCAAACACTGAGGTGGTTGATAAACAAATTCATTAGTAGGATACTTTCTAATTCTACATTCCTTACAATAATAATTTCAGTTACCATAAATTCAAGCTAAATAATTGTGATCAAGATCTAAATAATTTCATATTTTTATTCTATTAGATATCAAATTTACATTTGTCCACAAATCACATTCTTCTCCTATATCCAAAGTTCCATTTCCACAAACACCTACATATCAAGGATCCAAAAGAACAGCAGTTTTACATTCGTTTCTAGTATGATTGTCCACATAACACCTTACATTATAAGTGTTTCAAGTTACTCAAGCATTTGGGTCATAAACATAATTACAAGATTCTGTAAACGATGATGCATTGTAACCAGTTTTAACAACTCCATTTCCACAATTTAATACTATCTCATCCGCAAGTACTCCATTTTGAGAGTAACATGTAAATCTCCTAGATCATTGATAATTATCATTTATTATAATAATTCCACCAGTGGTAATACGGTCACACAAAGCTTTTTCTTCTCAAACTACTGAAAAATAGTAATCAGCCTGATCTGTATAATTTTTTCATAATTCGGTATATTTTAAATGAACCTTATTAATATATTCTGGATTTATACAGCTTAAATCATCTGAAATATGTCCAGATATGTATAAGGTTAAAGTTTCTCCTGAATCCAAGCTAGGATAACTCCAAACCAAACTTGTAGAATCTTTAACTAATCCAGCAGTACCTGTCCAAGCTACATATGAAATACAAGCTGGATTTGGCCAAATATCTTGTAAAACAATCTCTGATATTTTATTTGGTCATTGATTCTTTACTGTAATTTCAAACAATTTATCATCTCATAACAAATGAACATCAGGATCAGAATCCTTTGTCAAAACAACAATAGATTTTTGTGTCCTATGTGCAGTAGTACTGGAAACTAAGACATTCATCGGATTATAAAAATATATATAAGAATTATTTACAAAATGTGTATATGCACTACAGGCTACAGAATCCACTAACTGACCCGTAATAATCACATATCATGCCTGTCCAGGACTAAGATTAAATCCTGAATATTCTATAATATACCTTCCGCTACTATCTTTGGTTTGAGCAAATTTTGCTTTATTAACTCCCATAATCCTAGATGACAAATAAGAAATACACAAAGGCATACGATCTACAATACGAACTCACATAGCATTACCAACTCAAAGATTTGCAAAATCAATTTTATATGTTATCAAATCCCCAGCTTTAATATTTATATTCCCTGTAGTAAACGGAATATTTCCAACACGTTGATATTTTTGTATTGCTGGTTGCGGTTTTAGTGCAAAATAGGCAGTATCATAAGCTCACGAAGTAAATGCCCAGTTTATAGTATGATAAGGAGAAGCATCTCCTTTAACCTGTCAGGTCAAATACACTATCGCACTCTGTCATGGCTGTAAATTAAATCATGAATATTCAAACACCCAATTTCATCCACTCAACCACTGACCACTTTTATATGGTAAAGATATTCATTGAATTGTATGAGATATCAACTTCAATGATAATGGTAATAGATCCCTTATATATGCATTAGTAAACACTCACGAACCAATATTTGTTAATTGTATCTTAAACCCAACATAATCCCCAGAACTAAACTGCCCTGTATTCAAAAGAGTCTTTGTAATCCCTAGTTCACCAGGAAAAGTTGGTTTCAGTAGAAATGAAGCTGAGGCCATTGCTCATGATGTGAATGCCCAGTTTGTTTGCACCATACCACCAAACATAGATGGCTCAGTTCTAACTTGTCAGGTCAAATACACTATCGCACTCTGTCATGGCTGTAAATTAAATCATGAATATTCAAACACCCAATTTCATCCACTCAACCACTGACCACTTTTATATGGTAAAGATATTCATTGAATTGTATGAGATATCAACTTCAATGATGATGGTAATAGATCCCTTATATATGCATTAGTAAACACTCACGAACCAATATTTGTTAATTGTATCTTAAACCCAACATAATCCCCAGAACTAAACTGCCCTGTATTCAAAAGGGTCTTTGTAATCCCTAGTTCACCAGGAGAAACTGATGGTAAAACTTTCAAAACCCCAGTACAAGAAAATGCTTGACCATATATCGTATGAGAATTTATTGAAAAAGTATATTCTCAAGTATGACTTATATTTGGTCACACAAAAACTTCTCAAGTATTATAGTAAATATTATGTGGCCATGGCCCCAGCAAAGCAGGATTAACTACCATAAATGCTGGAATATTAAAGTCTGGCCAAATTTGCCAAGAGATTTTTGCAATTTCTCATAACTTTATAATGTGTGGAGTAGAAGTTATAGTACATCCAGACATTATTTGGACTTCACCAGTACACAATACTATAGGTCTAGTGACTCATGTTGCAACCGCACCAGGATAGTTGTTTTTAGCTCCATAAACAACAGTATAATCTCAAATTTTAGGGTACACATATTCCACATATCATCCTGTAGGATAAATTATATTAGGTGTTCATCAAGCTAAAGTATCTCAAAGATTCAAAAAATCTGTAATCGCCCAAGGGGTTGTGGTCATAGTAAAAGCTGTTGGATATCAAAGAATTCAAAGAACAGGGTTTACAGTCAAATTACAATTAGGAGTCACCAACTGACATTGATTATTACAGCCGTTTCCAAAATTAGGCCCATTATCACATTGTTCATAAACTCCATTATCATTTGGCCGATCTACTTTCCCATCTCAACAAACTTTTAGCTCAGGTTGAGGAATATTATAAACAATAATACAAGTATTTGAGCCAGCAGTATTAGCAACACTCATAGTAGCTGAAAAAGGTCCATAGTATCCACTTGGAGCTACGGTATTAAAACTACCGACATTTGTATGTACACTTTTATAATTAGGCGAAAATCAAAGAGGTTGAATATTTATTTGAGTTGGATTAAAACTTCAATTTACTGTCCAACTCACTTTATAGGTAGAATTTTGTAGAGAACTTATAGATAAAGAACAAGTAGGAGCTTCTTGTGTAACAGCTTTACATGTGTTGCTACATCATGCGTTTCATCGACCAGCATGAGTTGGATCATTTGGATCACACTCCTCTACATAAGTCCCATTCGTATAACTCGTACTTCCACCCGGTCTATTTAAAATTCCATCTCCACACCAAAAAATTCTATAATTCAAACATTCTCAGATATGTGAATTGAGAACTCAATACTTTACTGTTACCTTTGGACAAGAATCATAATGAGAAACCGTATTTCAGGCAGGATAACATGTCCAATCATTTTGTCAATAATCCTTATAAAAAAATTTATTCTTAGTACTGTGCGGTGCTCAAGCAAAAACTTTATGATATTTTATATTAAAATGAATTTGTGCATCTATTTTATTTGGATTGGAATACTTAAGATAATTTGGTTTATTAAATGTACAGCCATCATAATTTTGCACAGCCAAAACTCAATTCGGATCATTTGCAACTGTAGCATTACTAACCCTATTCCAATCGCTACAATTAGTCAAAACGTTACCATTACGCCAGAGTTCTACAAAGGTATTTAAAGATATCAAAGAATCTAAAGTGTTTCAAAAAACATCATAAGGATTTCTAGTTAAACTATTTACCCCATTGTCCAAATAATAATACACATCTTTTGATTCATTTGAATTACACGAATTATAAATAGATGACATGTTATTTGTAGAAATATTACCAGCCTTGGCAAAGCCAATAATAAACAACACAAATAATACAATTGCGATAAATTTTTTCATTTTAATAATATATTATTTTCTAAATATTTTAATTGGGCATCAAAGTTTCCATATCCCAAATACTAGGACCATCTTTTAGATTCAATTAAGGTGAATTAGGATCTGACCAAGGATCATCTCCAGGCTCTACTGGGTCCTCTGGATCCGACCAAGGATCATCTCCAGGCTCTACTGGGTCCTCTGGATCCGACCAAGGATCATCTCCAGGCTCTCATAACTTCGTATAAGATGTTACTACACCAAAAGTTTGTTTTGTAGCATAGGCATCTTCAGTATTAGCTATAGCTCCACTTGTATTTAAATTAGAACCATAATGTTTGTTCCCTTTTACTACAACTCTTCGATGTCAATTTTCATTAATATTTTCTAAATCAGTTTTCCCATCAACACCACCACTTTCTAATTTACCATCTTCAATCTTTATTGAAACTTCAATTCATTCTAGATTTATACCAATAGACTCATTAGCACACTCTCATAATAAATAAAACACATATTCTAGATCAAGCTTAATTCTAACTTTTTGATCCAAAATGTCAATAGATTTTCATAACAACAGATTCTTTAAATTATCATCTGTTAATTCCAAGCCATCAATATTAATTTGTTTTTGTAATGTCTTTTTCAATATTTCTTTATGTGGAATTGTCTTATCTAAATTACCCCAAAACCATTCTTGTGTAGCAGATAAGTCTTTATCTTCTATTCTCTTTATTCACGAGTTAGGACTATTCTTTATTCACAAAACATTGGTAGCTCACATTTGTGTCATAGAATATCATCTTCATTCTTTATTGTTCTGATGATAAAAGGCCGTCATTCCAAAAAGATTTTTTTCTTTCCTTCTTTCAAGTGTCTTTTGTGACCTAAAATCGTTAAATAAACTATCTCTGTAAGTATTTTCCAACGGAAATCTAATATTTTTATTGTATCAATACAGCTCTTTATAATGAGTCCCTCTTTTAGTAAAAAAGTATGTCAATTGTTGTCAGTTGTGAGTTTTAACTCAACCTTCAGAAAGCATGGTATGATAAGCAAATATAGACTTAAACCCATCAACTATCATAATTTTTTCTTCTGAAGTAACTGTTCCTTCTATTTTTGTTCTCAAATTATCATAAATTGGATCACTAAAATTATTTTTTTTATTTTTAAGTATTTCCTGTAAACTACCAAAAGCTTTTTCATAATTTTCTTCTTCAATAACAGTTTTTTCCAAAGTAGTAAATGATTCTGCCATAAATTGTCAATATATAGACGGAACATTATTATCCATCCTTGAAAGGCCTTTTTCTATACCATCAAACAATCTATCTATCTCATTAGATTCTAAGAAAATGTCTATGTTTGCAAAGCTTTTGGTTTCTCTTTTCCAACTCATTCCATCAATCATTTCTATACTTGTAGCATTACTGTCTGGAGTTCCCGCAGTCAATTCTGCTCCTAATTGATAATCTAACACTAAATCTTCTGCTGGATTAGATTTATAATAGAAATAATACTTATCGTTACTTTGCCTAATCATGGTAAGTGTCCCAGTTTGTGGCATAATTAAACTATCTCATTCTATTGTTATCAAAGAATTATTACCACCAACATTCACACATTGTTTTCATATACCTTCTTCCAATTCAAAAATAGCTTTTCAATTTTCTACTTCAAAACATTCTTTAATCGGTAAAGTATATTCTACATATCATTGTTCTCTAACATCATTTTTAAGTTTTATTATTTGATTATTAACATATTCTTTTTCTACAATAATTTTTGCTTCTACATTTCACTCATACTTTGTTGGATCTCATTGATAATCTTCCATATCATATCCCACCTGAATATCATCTAATTTTGCTTTATTATCTCATATAAATAAATGAAATCTAGCACTATTTAATCTACTATAATCCATCAATCATATTTTTGCATTAGCAGGCACAAGTAAATATTTATTATCTACTATTTTAGTATAATTAACTACTTTAGAATCTACATTTATATTTGCATACTTTATTAAATCCAACGGAATATATAAGACATTTACAGCTCTTCCATCAGCATTTTCTGTCATTGGCTCTAGTTTTATATCCAAATCAGGAGTCAAAACATCAGGATGGGCTATTCCCAATTTAGCATTTAAATAATTTACTCCATTTTCTGTAATATATCAATCCAAAGAAAAGTTTTCTCCCTCCATCTCATTCATTCATCTTCCTGTAACTAATTTTTCATAATAGTTAGCATGACTTTGTTTTGTTTCTTTAGAATATAGGTTTTTATATTTTGAAAACTCTACTAGTGATATAACAGGAATATATCTAGCCAATATTTGAATAGAGATTCCAGCGCCACTCAAGTGCCATTTAGTAGCATCAAGTTTTGTATCATTTTTCCATTGTATTGCATAGGCTTCAGCCACTTCATGTACAATTGCTGTAAGCTTTGGATCATTTTCTTTCAAACTTAATCAAGCACCATAATAGGAAATTCACTTATACAAATTCTCTGCAACTTTAGAAATTAATTTATGCTCATTATCTTTTAAATCATTCAAGGATTTATTATAAAATTGCTTAGCCAAGTTCTGTTTTATACCAGAAATAATATTTTCTTTATCTTTTGTTAAATCCACTCATGCTAATGACTTATATAAAACACCATTTGTACCAGTTAAAGTATTCTTTATTTCAACAGATTGTTCATCTGTTAATTCCATTTTATTTCTAGATCGTCATAAGTATCATCCTCCACCAAATCAAACTTCAGGAATCCATGTTAAATTTCATCAAGTAGAAAAGTAATGTGCTGACTTAGCTTTCAAAGAATTTAAATCTACACCTGGATTTAATCTAGATGTAATTCAAATGGTTCCATAAGCCATAGGTAAAAACAAAGACTTATTTGTTGCTCAAATTCATGTTCCAAAATTAAACCTAGTATTTTTTCAAATTTTCGCAGAATTATTATATGAAAAAACTATACCAAGTACAGGATCTTTATCTTTTGCCACATTTCAAACACCTAAACTCATAGTAAACTGACCAGCCTTTCCTGCATCATAAGTTAGTCAGGTTCAAACAGAAGTACTTATTCCTCAATTTTGCAAAACTCCAGCATAAAATATCGGTTTTAATACTGCTCTAATTTCTGGATCATCTACCAATCACTGTTCTAATAATTTTTTATATTGATCAGCAAAAGCGTTGTCCAATCCTTCAACTTTAAAAGTTCCATTTTCCACTTGTGGTAAAACATAATCTATATACTCCTCTTGTGCGGTTTTTCCATATCTAAATATGTAGTCTATAGGCATAGGACTATTTGCCAAAGTAGTTTGGAAATAGCCAAGTAGTCATGGATTGTTTTCAAACTCCCCTAATATCTCCTTTAATCAGCCATCCTCTCATCCTTCTTCTTTTAACTTTTTCACATCTGACAAAAGTGCAAGATCTCCATTTTGTTCCATCAAGATCTCACAAAAATCCATAAGATTTTCCCATGGAGCCTTTATCTTGTCCTTATCTGATGAAAATTTTCTATCAACATTTACACTTTTATAAACATTTTTTACTGTAAATCACATAACATATCACCTATCTCCAAAGTCCACTCTTCCATCTCTATTATAATCTCCCAATAACATCACAAATTTCTTTTCAGTTTCATTCTCATATCGGTGTTTTTCTTTATCTTCATCATAACCAATATCAGCTAAATTGTCTATTATTTTCATACTATTTATAGCAGAGACTATATCTTGTCTTCACTCAACAACTCATGCCAAGAAATCAAACACAGCATTATAGTAACACTCTTTTGAATCACTAGTATCTTTTTCTCACATTACTACGAAATTACCATTTCCATCTTTAACATCCCCTTGTTTACTTTTTTTATACTTATCATATAATTTTGTAAATTTTTCATGTTTTTTACTAGCATTTGGATCTGTAAGATATGTAGACAAATCTATTTTATTTACCATTCTTTTTAATTCTTTTAGTTCTTTACTATCAGCAAAACTAGCGTTCATCAATTCAACGCTTCATTTTCTAGTAGATTTCTTAAACAGATGGTTTACAGCAAGTCTTCTCTTATCCGGATCTATAAGTCCATCAGCTCTTCAAATTGCTTCTCTTTCGTATAAATTTTTAAATAAAACTTTGTTGTTCTCTTCATCAATAACATGAAACCCATCTATTCACCTAAGAAAATAATTTTCCAACAATCACATAACTTTTTTGTAATAATCTCCACAATTTTGATCCTCTCTGTACATCTTATATAACCCAAAAAGTTCTTGTTTATTTTTATCTTTATCTTGTGAAGGTCTAGGTGGGATAGCAAGATCATAATCTCTGGATACATCGTAAAACATATTTTGAATAGAAACATCTTTGTTTTTATATGTATTCAAGAGAATCTTTTTCAATTTTCTAAGATTTCTTCTCTCCAAGAGAGCAGGATTATTTGTATTATAATCAAGAGTAGAAATACTCAAATCATCATGTGTTCATCCCCGCCCAAACAAACCTTTAATTCACAAAATTCTTTTTAAAGCACGCTTCTCTCTCTGAACATTTTTTATTTTTTCAGATCAAGATCAAAAGTATCTTTCCGCTTTATATTGAATTTCTTGATTTTTTGCTACCTTTATTCCTTTTCCAAAATTTTTATCATCGGTTAAAATAAGATCCTTTATTGTAAAGTTTCTTTTATCCGATTTTTCATCTATCAAATATTTATCTATTGAATCATAATTATCCAGCTCTACATCAAAATTTACAAATCTTGTTCTTGATAAATCAATTTTTTTTCTTTCTGATCCCAATCTTTTCATAAATTCTTTTTGAGAAATATACTCTCCACCAAAATAATAATCACAATTTTCATTTAACTTAATTTCTAAAATTTCCCAAGAATTATTTAAGTACTCTTTCATATGTATCTCTGCCTCCTTCAAAACTAAGGCTTTTGTAATAGCCTCTATTTCACTATTTCTATCAGATAATTTTTGCACTTCTTCTTTCTCTCCATTTTTTTCTTTTAAGTCCTCAATCTTTTTTAAATTATCTTTATATTCAGTCTTTATTTCTCTAATTCTTTTTTCAATATCTTCTTTCTTATTACCATTTTTTTCTATATCCTTTATCTCTTTTTCTGCTTTTGTAAGCAAACTTTCATACTTATTAATATCCACTTTCCAAATTTCATCCTCTTCTACATTTACTGTCATATTTTTTCTATATATCTCTTTTCAGCCTCCATCCTTTACCACTATAGTAAAATTATCTTGTCCAGTAAATTTTCATTCATATTGTAATTTCCCGTCTAAAAGCGTTACTGGAATATTTTTAGCATCATCAAAACTATATGGAGGAATTACTTCAAATGTAGTACCATTTGGGACACTTGCTAAATCAACCTTTTCATCCATTTTACATTCAAAAACCATATCTTTTTTATCAATTTCTACTCAAGTATCTAGTCAAGATTTAGTAGCATCAATATTATTAACCCCAGAATTACCAGTACCAACATTTGGAGTTTTACCAATACTAGTACCAACAATGTCAGCACTTCAAAATGAAGCAGTGGTGGTTGTCGCATTTTCCACACTAGAATTTTGATCCCCAGCACCTTCTGATACAGGATTATTGTTTATATAATTTTTTAGTGCATCAAAAGTCTCTGTTCAAAACAATCCATCAGTTCATGGATTTTTCATGAAATCATTTGTTTGCAACTTACCTTTTTCATAGTTCAAACCAACAAGCATACATTGTAGCCTTCTAATAGATTCCACATTTCACTCTTTTATAAATCAAATAACTGTATCGCGATCTTTAAAATTTTTATTCAATTCCTCAATCACTTCATTTTTTCTTTGATCTAATCAACGATATAGTTTTAATGTTAAATCGCCAACACCAATCAAATCCAAATTTACTTGTTTCTCAGTTTCCATTTTTGCATTAATAACTTGAGTTTGAAAAATTTCTAACTCAACTAATGTTTTAAAATTCTGTAATTCAAAAGTTGTAGGTACAATAATCTGTTTAGCAATCTCTTTTTCTTTAAAAGAATCAAGTGCACCAAACTCTTTATCCAACCAGCCATTAAATACCGGCTCCAACACCTCTTTCGTAGTTGCTGTAGTAAATTGATTTTTTTTATCTTCCAAAAAATCTTGAAAAGATTTTTCAACTTCTGCATCAAAATGTTTAAAATCAAATTTATCTATTCATTCGAGAGATTTTAGATTAGAGGCCAAATTGTCTTTTTTTTCTATATCCCTAACATAATCCTTTTGGTTTGCCATGTTTGCAATAAAATAATAAAACTTTAACACACTATCAATTTTATTCAAAAATAAATAAATGCCAAAATTTTTACTATATTATATACACTTAGCCAACCATAAAACAAAATTTATGATATAGTATGTATTTATAAAAAATAATTAATCACTCAAAAAATATTATAAAAATTTATTCTTTTTTTTCTTGAAATTTTTCATCAGGATTTTCTTTTTGTCCAAAAATACGCACATCATTTTTACCTGTATCTGGAGATTCTTCATTAATTTCCTTAGCATTTTTCAATAACTCTATAGGTCTTATTGTTTTATTATATTCTACACTTTTTACAGAATGTCCATTTGCAAATCCATCCAGCAATTTTTGGTTTGGATTTTTTGATTCTAGAGTACCTTCATTTGACTCAGATTTTTTTAACTCTTTTCATCTTAATTTTCATTCAGTTTTTCAATCTTTGGCAATTTCTTTAACATTTTTCACAATTTTTCTCAATCCAGCAAAAAAACCTGGTTTCTCTTTTTTATCTTTAGTAAGATTTTCTTTTTCAAAACTACTCTCTTTTTGTTCTCAATCTTTATTCTCATCTTTTTCATCATTTTTCTTATTCCTTGAAAATAATTTTTTAAAAAATCATCAATCCTTTTGTTCTATCTTTTCCCTTTCATTTTTATCTTCCAACTTCTTTTCTCACTTTCCTTCTTCCAACTCTTTTTCTTCTCTTGCCTCTACAGATTTCTTTCTTTCTTTTATTTCTTCAAACCTCTTTTCTTCCTTTACTTCTTCATGCCTTTCTTCAAATATACCAAAATTACTTAAAAATTCTCACACAGTTCATTTACCCTGTTTTATAATATTTACTTTATGTTCGGGATCTATATATTGCTCTATATTTTTATCTTTTTTTTCAAGTACCTCTATACTCATTAAAATAATATCAATAAATAAAAAAATTACTATATACATAGTATAATCAAAAAAAATATCCTGTCAAATTTTAAATTGCAATTTATTGGTCAAATTAAATGTTCTTGAAAAAACACACAAAATCAATATCAGAAAATCACATATCAAAAAATGTTTTTTTGAAATAAAACCTTGCCGCGATAGTTCAGCTGGTAGAACATTCCCATGGTAAGGGAAAGGTCACGGGTTCGATCCCCGTTCGTGGCTTATTACATCACTTATAATGAATAATCAACAACTAAAGACTAACAATTATTGACTATTGACTAACGACTAGTGACTATTGACTATCGACTATTACCTTTTTAACTTTAAAAACTTTCAACTCCATGTTCTCTCCTAGCATAGAAATATTAAATAAATATGCAGATGTTTTGGTAAATTTTGCTCTACGAAACGGAAAATGAATCAAAAAATGAGATGTAGTTTTTGTATATATTCCAGAATCAGCAAAAGCATTTTACATTCCACTTCAAGAAACAATTTTAAAGGCTGGATGACATCCAATTATGAAATATATGGCTGAATGAGTGGCTAAAAATTTTTATGAATTAGCATCAAACCAGCAATTACAATTCTTACCAGATGCTTACAAAAAATGAGAAATAGAATCTAAGACTCATCATATAGATATATTAGCAGAAATGGACAAACACGAACTAAAATGAATTGAACCAAAAAAAATTATGATGAGAATCAAAGCAAACTATCCGTACAAAGAGCTTTTAAATAAAAAAGAAAGAGAAAAAAACTTTTCCTGGACAGTAGGACTTTTTGGAACTCCAGCAATGGCAAAAGAAGTTTGACTAAGTTTAAAAGCATATCGAGACCAAATAATTCAAGCCTGCTTTTTGGATAAAAAAAATCCCGTAAAAAAATGGAAAGAAATAAATAGTTGGATGATAAAAGAAAAAGACAAATTAGATAAATTACAAATAGAATACTTACACATAAAAGGAGAAGATGTAGATTTAAACATCAAAATTGGAAAAGATAGACGCTGGAAAGCGGGAAATGGAATAAACATACCTTCATTTGAAATATTTACATCTCCAGACAAAAGAGAAACAAATGGACGAATCAGATTTAATCAACCGTTATATAGATATGGTAGCTTAATAAAATGAATTGAAATAGAATTTAAAGATTGAAAAATAGTAAAAGCAAGCGCCAAAGAAAACGACAAACTATTTCAAGATATGATAAAAATTCCATGAATGGAATATGTTGGAGAATTTAGTTTAACAGATGCTAGAACTTCTAGAATTACCAAATTTATGTGAGAAACTCTTTACGATGAAAATGTTGGATGAAAATATTGAAACACTCATATAGCACTTTGAAAAGCTTTTGATGAATGTTATAACGGTGATATTTCTAAACTAGACAACCCAAAATTCAAAGAGTCCATTGGTTTAAATACCTCTGCTGAACATGTAGATATAATCTCCACTACAAACAGAACTGTAACAGCAACCTTACAGGACTGAAGCAAAAAAGTAATATATAAAGACTGACAATTTACGATATAAGCTTGAAATCCAAGCGACAAAATATATACTTGCAACAAGCTTTATTATTGTAAAATAACTTTACAAGCTTTTAACTTTACAAACTTTTAACTTTCAACTTTAATGTAATGGCAAGTAGGACAAACAAAAGATGAATTGCAGCCAAAAAAGCACAACAACAAAAACAAGCACAAAGACTAAAATGACTCAAAAGATTTGAGTATCCAAAAAGAAAGCTAGAACTTGAAGAAGCAAAAGAACTTTGAGTAGTTTGAGTATTTAAAAACCCTAAATGATCAGAATACAACCGATTTATAAGATGAAGAAAAATTTGCCGAGAAACAAAACTTAGAGTTGATCCAGATGGATACAGATACATTAGAACACCTTCTGGAGGCTCCGAAATGGTTCAAGTACCAATTTCTGGTCGGCTAAGAACCAGAATGAGAAAAAACATGAACTAAAACTTTCTTATTTCTAGGAGGATTAATTTTATCTTGAAATTAAATCTTATTTTTTTATAAGGTCGTCCAGTTGATGTTTTTGGGTCAAGAGAAATTTATAAAACAAATGAGGCTTTCTCTCGACCTAAAATCACAAAAATACACCAAATTCCTATGCTGAGATAATTCAGAAGCTTGTCCCACAGAGCATAGCGAAGTACAGGAGTAGAGACAGTCCTGATAAATCGGGATGTGTCGGTCACAGTAAAATTGAAGTAAAGTATCCTTACATGCCGGGGTAGCTCAGAGGTAGAGCAGAGGCCTGAAAAGCCTTGTGTCGGTGGTTCGATTCTGCCTCCCGGCAAATTAAACTAAAAAATATTCAACTTTAGAAACTTATAAACTTGATAAACTTACAGGTTTTGAGGGCATATAGCTCAGTTGGTTAGAGCGCATCTCTGATAAGGATGAGGTCGGTGGTTCAAGTCCACCTATGCCCACCATTGTGACAAATTATCGTTAACTTAATTACTTAGAGCGTCCCGATTTATCGGGAAGGTCGGTGGTTCAAGTCCACCTATGCCCACCATTGTGACAAATTATCGTTAACTTAATTACTTAGAGCGTCCCGATTTATCGGGAAGGTCGGTGGTTCAAGTCCACCTATGCCCACCATTGTGACAAATTATCGTTAACTTAATTACTTAGAGCGTCCCGATTTATCGGGAAGGTCGGTGGTTCAAGTCCACCTATGCCCACCATTGTGACAAATTATCGTTAATTTAATCACTTAGAGCGTCCCGATTTATCGGGAAGGTCGGAGGGTTCAAGTCCACCTATGTCCACCATTGTGACAAATTATCGTTAATTTAATCACTTAGAGCGTCCCGATTTATCGGGAAGGTCGGAGGGTTCAAGTCTGTCTGCCGACAAAGGCGCGGACCTGTCCACCAATAATATCCATGTATGCCCACCAACTAAATTAAAAAGACAGTATTCGGGGATTAGCTCAGATGGCTAGAGTACTTGGTTTGGGACCAAGGGGTCGCGAGTTCGAGTCCCGCATCCCCGAAATTAAAACAAAAAAGTAATCTGCTGGAAAGTAAACAAAAAATTAAACTGCACGATACAGTGATTCCAACCTGGAATTAATTATCTGTAGTAATAAGTTTCTTACCAAAATGGTGGTACACAGCCATTGAGTGTTGTATGTTCACTATCAGATTTGGAGAAATTAGGTTTTTTTTTAATTTACTCTTGAAATTAAAAACAAAATCACTACAAGTACGCAACCTAAAAACTAAAAAACAAACAAATTATTTTATTTAATTATATTTATAATTATGGCTGATAAAGTTCATGTAAATGTTGGTACCATTGGTCATGTTGATCATGGTAAAACAACACTAACAGCAGCTATTACTGCTGTTTCTGCTGCTAAAGGTTTTGCTAAGGCGCAAAACTATGCAGAAATTGATAATGCTCCGGAAGAAAAAGCAAGAGGTATTACTATCAACACAAGACATGTTGAATACGAAACTGAAACAAGACACTACGCTCATATTGACTGTCCAGGACATGCCGACTATGTAAAAAATATGATTGTTGGTGCTGCACAAATGGATTGAGCTATTTTAGTTGTGGCTGGTACAGATGGACCAATGCCTCAAACTAGAGAACACGTTCTTTTGGCTAAACAAGTTAATGTTCCAAAAATCGTAGTGTTTGTAAACAAAGCTGATATGGTTGATGATCCAGATATGTTGGATCTAGTAGAAGAAGAAATTAGAGACATTCTTACTCAAAATGGGTTTGATGGAGCAAACACCCCTATCATTAGAGGGTCTGCTCTTAAAGCTACAGAAAATCCTTCTGATCCTGTTGCAGCAAAACCTATAGAAGATCTTTTGGCTGCACTAGATTCTTATATTCCTGTTCCTGTTAGAGAAGTTGACAAAGATTTCTTGATGCCAGTTGAAGATGTGTTTTCTATCAAGGGTAGAGGAACTGTTGCTACAGGTAGAATAGAAAGAGGTTCCGTTAAAGTTAACGATGAAGTAGAATTGTTATGATTAGGTAAGGAGCCAAAAATTACAGTTGTAACTGGAGTAGAAATGTTCCATAAAGCTTTTGATAAAGCTGATGCTGGTATGAATGTTGGATTATTATTAAGATGAATAGACAAGGAAGAAATAGAAAGAGGTCAAGTATTATGTAAAAAAGGAACAGTAAAAGCGCACAACAAATTTGAAGCTGAAGTATATGTGTTGAAAAAAGAAGAAGGAGGAAGACATACTCCATTTATGTCAGGATACAGACCACAATTCTTCTTGAGAACTACTGATGTTACAGGATCAATTAATTTAAAGTCTGGCACAGAAATGATTATGCCTGGTGATAACGCAAAAATAGATGTAGAGTTGATATATCCAGTAGCTATGGATGAAGGTTTGAGATTCGCTATCAGAGAAGGTGGAAGAACTGTTGGTGCTGGAGTTATTACAAAAATCAACTAATTTAAAACTTTAAAAAATTGTTCTCATGGCAAAAAAAGAAAAAAAAGAATTAAAACCAAAATTAAGAATAAAATTAAAAAGTTATGATGTAAAAATGCTGGAATCTTCGGTTTGAAAAGTTGTTGGACTTTTAGTAAGATCCTGAGCAGAAATAAAATGACCAATTCCTTTACCAAAAAAAAGGAAACTTTATACTGTTTTAAGATCAAACTTTAAATTTAAAGATTCTAGAGAACAATTTGAAAGGATGACTTATTCTAGAATGTTGGATGTTACAGAAATGTGACCTAAAACAATGGAAAATCTACAAAATCTATCTATACCAGTTGGTGTTTTGGTAGATATAAAAGTATTTTAAATCAAACTCAAAATATTTTTAAAATCTCCAACGCCTTCCTTTTAATTAATGAATAAAATTTCTACTTATGAATAGAGCATGACTAATTGTTTCCAAAAAAGAAATGACCAGAGTTTGGAAAAACTGAAAAATGATACCAGTAACCATATTAAAAGTATTACCACAGGAATTATTAAGATACAAAACAGTAGAGAAGGATTGATATTCTGCTGCTATTGTTTGAGTAAACAAAAAAGAAACAAACAAAGAAAAGTGACAAAAAGTTAAATATTCTATAACTGTTGAGTTCAACAATATAGATGATAATTTTTTGGACACTTACAAATCATGATCTATCTTGGACATTAATTTATTGGAAGGCGTAAAGGAGGTTAACTTGGTTTGAACTTCTAAAGGGAAATGATTTCAATGAGCAATGAAAAGATTTCACCTGAGGGGATGACCAAAAACTCGTTGATCCAAATTTCATAGGCAAGTATGAGCCTTATGAAACAGAAAGCCTAGAAGAGTTCAAAAATGACGCCCCCATGCATGACATATGTGATATGAAAAAGTTACAATTAAATCCGTAGAAATAATAGATAGAATAATAGAAAATAATGAACAACTATTAATATTAAAGGGTTCAGTTCCCGGATCCTACAATTCATTCATTCAAATATTTGCTTAAATAAGCAAACATTTATTATGTAGTTATGCCAAAAAATGTGATATACTATAGATATATACGACAAAACATGAAAAAAAATCTCTACTTTGAAATTAAATAATGAGATATTTTCAGAAGATAAAATAAATTATAATCTGATACACGAGTATTATTTGTTACAAACAAGTAATGCGCGTAATCCCATCGCTCACACAAAAACAAGATGAGAAGTTGCAGGTTCTGGTAAAAAACTTTACAGGCAAAAAGGAACTGGTTATGCTAGAGTATGAGACAGAAGATCACCTATTAGAATAGGCGGTGGTGTGGTTTTTTGACCTAGAAACGAAAGAAATTATACAAAATCTATGAACAAAAAGTCTAGACAACTAGCTTTAAGTGGGATTCTGACACTAAAAGCAAAAGATAAAAACATTATCTGATTGAAAGACTTTGAGATGAAAGAGCCAAAAACAAAAGAAGCACTAAATATTTTAACCAACATATGATTAAACAAAGAAAAGACCTTATTTGTTTTAAATGAAAAAAATATCAACCTAATAAAGTCATTTAGAAACTTAAATAATGTAAAGTATTTATTGGCTGATTACTTAAATCCAAAAGATTTATTGGAGTACAATAAAATATTATTTTTAGAATCAGCATTAAACAAAATAAATACAAAATAAAAAAACCATCTTGCATATAATGTACAACTTTATACTTTAAAAACTTTGATTTATGACATATAGAGAAAAATTACAAAGGAGAGCAAAAAAAAACATGGAAACCAAGGCTCTAAAAAAACTATCTCCTTATGATATTATACTTTGACCTAATGTTACAGAAAAGACTTATAAACTGCAAGAAACAAATAATCAATATTTTTTTAAAGTTCATAAAAGTGCAAACAAAAACGATGTAAAACAAGCTATAAAATATATTTACAATGTAACTCCCATTGGAATAAACATTATTAATGTGGCTTTTAAATGAAGGAATCAAAGAAAATTAGTTAGAAGATCTCATAAAAAAGCTATAATAACATTAAATAAAAAAGATAAAATAGAATTGTGATTATAAAAAACTATTAGATAAACAATAAATATTCAACTTTAAACTCTATAAATTAGGTAATGGCCATCAAAACTTATAAACCATATACTCCTTCAAGAAGATTCATGATATGATACGATTTTAGTGATCTTACTACCAAAAAACCAGAAAAATCTTTGACGAAATTTTTAGGTAAAACTGGAGGAAGAAACAATAAATGAAGAATTACTACGAGAGCTAGATGAGGCGGACACAAAAGATTGTACAGATTGATAGACTTCAGAGCTTATGACAAAATAGACATTCCAGCAAAGGTAGCTAGTATCGAATATGATCCATATAGGACTTGTAGAATTGCTTTATTAAATTATGTTGATGGAGAAAAAAGATATGTTTTAGCACGAAAAGGAATTTCTGTTTGAGAAACTGTTATGAGTTGAGAAAACGCAGAGATAAAAGCTTGAAACAGAAAAAGACTAAAAGACATTCCCGAATGAGTAAACATATTCAACTTAGAAATAACTCCTCAATCAAAAGGAAAATTAGTTAAATCAGCTTGAACTTATGCTACTATATCTTGAAAAGATGATTTACAAGGATTAGTTTTCATAAAACTACCATCAGGAGAAGTCAGAAAATTTAATGGAAATTGTCGAGCAACAATATGAGAGGTTAGCAACGAACAACACAAGAATATAGTTATATGAAAAGCTGGTAGACAAAGACGATTAGGAAAAAAACCAAAAGTATTATGAGTAAATATGAATCCTGTAGATCATCCTCACGGATGATGAGAGGCACATGCAGATATCTGATTAAAAAAATGACCAAAATCATTTACAGGGAAATTAGTCGCTCCTTGAATTAAAACAAGAAAAGGTCAAAAATGGTCAGACAAATTTATAGTATCAAATAGAAAAAAGAAATAATCGATTTATTCAAAAAATTTAAAATTTAAATAAAAATAAATAATGGCTAGATCACTAAAAAAATGATTCTATGTAAATGAAAAACTTTTGATAAAAATCAAAAAAATGTCAACAACTTGAGACAAAAAAGTTTTAAAAGTTTGGGATAGGGCTTGTCATATTATTCCTGATATGATAGGACTTACTTTTGCTGTTCACAACTGAAAACAATTTGTAAGTGTATATATTACGGAAGATATGATATGACACAGACTATGAGAGTTTGCCCCAACTAGAACATTTAGGGGGCACCCTTTTTAAAGAATTTAAATAAGTTTTAATACATTAATATCCTAAAGTTATGAGTAATGAAAATATGACAGCAACATTAAAATATGCTATAGTATCCGATAAAAAAATGTTACTAGTATCCAAGCTGGTAAAATGAAAAAAGGTACAAGAAGCCTTAAATATTCTAGGGTATATACCCAAAAAATCAGCAAAAATACTTGCCAAGGTAATTCAGTCTGCATCATCAAATGCTGTCGTAAATTGAAAAAAGAAACTGCCAGATTTATTTATAGAAGCAATAGAAATTGGCAAATGACCAAAAATAAAAAGAATAAGGTTTACATCAAGATCTAGGGTTAGTCATTATGAAAAATCTAGATGTTATGTTAAAGTCGTTTTAAATACTAAGTAATTATCTTAATGTGACAAAAAGTAAATCCTATATGAATGAGAGTTGGGATAATGAAGTCCCGACCATCAGAATGGTTTGCTAAGACAAAGCTTCAATGAGCAGATTTTTTTGTTGAAGATATTAAAATCAGAAACTTTATAGAAAAAAAATACTCACAAAGCGGTATTGCAAAAATTATTATAAGAAAAACTTCAAAGGAATGTGAAGTAATAATATTTGCAAACAAAGTATGAGTTTTAATGTGAAAACAATGAGAAAATATCAAAGACATGGAAAATGAATTAAATAAAAAGTGGGGTAAAAAATTCATTGTAAGTGTAAAAGAAGTTAGAGTTCCAGAATTTTCTGCAAAAATAATGGCCGAATTTATATCAAATCAATTGGAAAATAGAATGCCATATAGAAAGGTTGCCAAAAATGTGTTACAAAAAGTCATGCAAAAAGGAGCAAATGGTATCAAGATATCTATTGGTGGTAGATTAAATTGAGCCGATATAGCAAGGACAGAAAAATTTATTGATGGTAGGGTATCTTTGCAAACATTTAGATCTGATATCGATTACCATGAGATGCAGGCTATGACAAAATATTGAGTTTTAGGGGTAAAAGTTTGGATAGAAAAATGAACCTTATACAATAAGAAAAAAACTCCTAAAAAAACTATCAATTTATAAAATGTAAGTACAGTGTTTATTTAACGAATAATTTATAAAAATGTTGTTAACTCCAAAAAGACGAAAACATAGAAAACAAATGATCCCTTCTTTAAAAGGTAAAAGTACAAGATGAACTACCATCGCTTTTTGAGAATATGGACTAAAAGCTATTACCAACGGATATGTTTCAAATAAAGAGATAGAAGCCGCTAGAAAAGTGGTAGTAAGGCACACAAGAAAAACTTGAAGACTACGAATTAGGGTTTTCCCTGATATTCCTTTTACGAAAAAATGATTAGAAATGCCCATGGGTAAAGGAAAAGGAGATGTAGATGTTTATAAAGCACCAGTAAGGAGAGGAAAGGTTATTTTGGAAGTAAGTTGATTAGAAAAAAATTTAGCAAAAAAAATTCTTATCAGTGCATCCAAAAAACTAGGTATACAAACAAGGGTTGCCATCAAATGAAAAATTCAATAAAATTTATTTAGTTTTAATGTATATAAAATGAAAGGTAAAGGAGCTTACATCAAACAATTAAATGAAAAAACAATAAGAGAACTTATAAGTGAAAGAAAAAAATTAAAAAAAGAGTTATATAATTTAAAAATGAAAAATGCTATTAGAGGTCTAAAAGAAACCCATAAAATTTGAGAAATTAGAGTAAATATAGCAAGAGTAAATACTGTTTTAAAATCTAAAATAAGTATAAAGCCATGACAGTAATATGAGATAAAAATATTAAAGAACTTATCTGAGAAGTTGTTAGTGATAAAACCAATAAAACTCGTACAGTTTTGGTAAAAAGCGTTAAAATGCACCCTATTTACAAGAAAAGGTTCGTAGTTTCAAAAAAATATTATGCTCACGATGAAAACAACTCTTCTAAAATGGGAGATCTTGTAAAGATTAGAGAATGTAAACCTCTAAGTAAATCAAAAAGGTGGTATTTTATCGAAATCATTAAGTAATATTACATTTTTATAGATTAAACTTTATTACAAATGTTAAAGAATGAATCTATGGTGGTAGTTGCAGACAATACATGAGCCAAAAAAGCACAAATAATAAGAATTCTAAAATGATCAATGGCAACTACTGCAAGTGTTTGAGACTTTGTTGTTGTAGCAATAAAAAGCGTCATTCCAAATAGTCATGTTAAAAAATGACAAATTACAAAGGCTATAGTTGTAAGGGTAAAAAAAGAAGTTCCTAGAAAAGATGGTACTTATATTAGATTTTGAGACAATGCTGTAGTATTAATGACCAAAAATGAAAAATGAGAAATAAGTCCTATAGGTAAAAGAATATTTTGACCTGTAGCAAGGGAATTAAGAGATTTGTGATATAAAAACATCACAAATATGGCTGAAGAGGTGCTATAATATTTTTAATATTTTAATTATCTTTGCTATGAAAAAATTAAAATCTTGAGACCCAGTAATAGTAATATCATGAAAATATAAATGAAAAATATCTACTATAGAAAAAATTGACTGAGATTACGCTATAGTAAAAAACATAAATGTTGTTAAAAAAGCCATGAAATGAAAGGGATTTATAAAAAAAACACTACCAATACATATATCAAATATTATGTATTATTTAGAAAAAGAAAAAAAAGCTTCTAAAATAAGAATAGAAATCACTAGTGATTGAAAAAAAATTAGAAAAACTAAAAAATGAGATATAAAAATTCAATAAATAGTTTTATTTGTATTCAACAGCAATAAATGGCTAAAGATTATAAAAAGAATCTTCAAAAAAGATTAAACTTAAAAAATATTAATGCGGTACCAACCCTAGAAACAGTCATAGTTAATATGGGGATTTGATCTATTGTCACTAGGAAATGACATAAAGATTTTGAAGAATTTGAAAAAAATCTGTCTAAAATCACATGACAAAAACCTCGTATAGTAAAAGCAAAAAAATCTATATCAAACTTTAAATTAAGGGAATGAATGCCTGTAATGCTTCAATCAACACTTAGAGGCAATAGAGCTTTAGATTTTATTGACAGGTTATATAAAATAATATTACCAAGAATCAGAGATTTCTCATGATTGAATAAAAGAAGTTTTGATTCACAAGCCAACCTAACAATAGGAATAAAAAATTATAGTATATTCCCTGAGTTGGGATTGGATGATGTAACAATCCCAATGTGAATCGGAATAACTATAGTAACAAGCACAAATAATCAAGAAAAATCTATAGCATTATTGGAAGAGCTAGGATTCGTGTTTAAATAAAATTTATATATTAAAACCAATATTTTAAATGGCAAGAGCAGCACTAAAATCAAAACAGTGGAAACTTTATGAACAAAAGTTCATCCAAAAAAAAGAAACTAAATGAACAAAATATTACAATAGATGTAGATTATGTGGAAGATCACATGGATTTTTTAGAGATTTTGGAGTTTGTAGAGTTTGTTTGAGAAAATATGCTAGAGAATGAAAAATAATGTGACTTAAAAAAGCTAGCTGGTAAAAATTATCATTTTATTTTATGAAAAAATTAATTATGAGTTATGTAAATGCTCCTATTCATGATCTGTTGATTAGAATAAAAAATGCATATATGGCAAGAAAAACCGATTTAGATGATATAACTTTTTCAAAATTTAAATATAATATTTTGGATTTACTAAAAAGATATAATTTTGTAAAAAACTTCGAAGTGGTCGAAAAAAATAAAAAAAGAAACATAAAAATAACTTTAAAAGAAGTAGAAAACCCTGTAAACGATATTCCTGAAATAAAGTTCTTTTCAAAACCATCAAGACCCCGATATGTTAGTTACAAAGACATAAAACCCGTAGCATGAGGTAAAGGAATAGGAATTATATCTACAAATCAATGACTAATGGCTACACATGAAGCCAAACAAAAAAAATTAGGTTGAGAACTAATCGCAGAAATATACTAAAACTTTATACTTTATTTATAAGCAGTTTAAAATGTCAAAAATTTGAAAAAAACCCATCAATATACCAAGTTGAGTTGAGGTGACGATAGACAACAACATAGTTACTGTAAAATGACCAAAATGAGAACTATCTGAAAAAATTTTAGATTGTGTTTCTGTTAAAAAAGAAGAAAATAATGTTATATTATCCATCAACAACATAGATGATGGAAAGTTCCGATGACTTTCTAGAACACTGATAGCAAATATGATTGAAGGAGTGATAAATTGATACGAAAAAAAACTTTTAGTAATGGGTGTTTGATATGGAGCACAATTACAATGAAATAAATTAGTGCTATCTTTGGGGTTCTCTCATAAAGTAAATTATGAGTTACCAAACAATGTAAAAGTAAAAGTTGAACTAGATCCAAAATGAAATTCTATTATCACACTTAATTCAATAGACAAACAATTATTAGGAGAAATTGCATCAAAAATTAGAGGATTCAAAAAACCAGAACCTTATAAATGAAAAGGGGTCAGATATTTTGATGAATTTGTTAAATTAAAAGCCGGTAAATCTGCTGGTAAATAGTAATTTTATTTTTTAAAAACATTACAAAATGTCTCACTTAACAAACAAACTAAAAGATAATATCAAAAAATATCTAAAAAGAAAAACTAGAGTAAACACAAAAATAAAGTCTCACAAACCAAAATACAGACTCATTATAAACAAATCTAACTTATATATTTCTGCACAATTAGTAGACCAAAGTGGGGATATTGTAGCTTCTATAAATGATAAAAAATCAGCTTGAAAAACAAAAGTAGAAAGAGCCTTTTCTGCCGGAGAAGAACTAGGAAAAAAAATTATGTTAAAAAAACTTGAACATATTGCTTTTGATAGAAATGGATATTTGTATCATGGTAGAGTAAAAGCTTTTGCAGAATGAGTTAGAAAAGCTTGAGTAAAATTATAAACAATAAAACATATTTATTTGTGTAATAATATTTAATGGCTGAAAGAAAAGATAAAACAAAAAAAGAGTTTGAAGAAATTCTTTTGGAAGTTAGAAAAGTAACAAGAGTAACCACTGGATGAAGAAGAATGTCGTTTAGGGCAATTATTTTGGTATGAGATAAAAAATGAAAAATCTGATTAGGTTTATCCAAATGAGCAGATGTTACCTCTGCAGTAAAAAAAGCATCAAATGAAGCATACAAAAATATGTTCAATGTCCCTATTACAAAAGAAAAATCTGTTCCATATGCTGTTACTAATAAATATAAAGCATGTATTGTTAGATTATTACCTGCTACACAAGGAACATGATTAAAAGCTGGATCTTCTGTAAGGTCTGTTTTGGATTTGGCTGGATATGAAAATATTTTATCTAAAATAATATGATCAAATAATAAGCTAAATAATGCCATAGCTACTGTCAATGCCCTAACACAATACAAATATCAAGAACATTTTATGGCAGATAATAAAGATGAACAAAAAGAAAACATTGAAAACAACAAAAAAGAAAAAAAAGATGATGTTGAAAAAAAAGAAAACATTAAAAACGATAAAAAAACAAAAGTAGCTGATGTTAAAGACAAAAAAAACACAAAAGACAAAGCTATTGCTAAAAAAATTGTTAAAAAAGAGAAAACTACAAAAAAATCAACTACAAATAAAAAAGCTACAACAACAAAAACTATTGCTAAAACAACAAAAAAATAATATTTTATATAAATTTTACAAAAAATGAAATTACACGAAATAAAAAGAAGCTCCGGCCTAAAAGATAAAGCAAACAGAATTTGAAGATGAAATGCTAGTAAATGAAATTATTCTGGCAAAGGACATAAAGGACAAAAAGCTAGATCTGGCAGATCCGTTTCTCTTTTTTTTGAGGGTTGACAAACTCCTATAATTCAACAAATGCCCAAAGCAAGAGGATTCAAAAGATATTACAAGCTAATAGATAAATATTCTGTAATAAACTTATGAGAATTACAAAAAGACGAAAGAATAACCAACAAATTAGAGCTAAATAAATTTAAATTAAAAGAATTATGATATATCAAAAAAGAGTCTGATTTAGTAAAGATACTTTGAAATTGAGATTTTTCCAAGGAAATTATTTTTGTATGATTGGATAAGTTTTCAAAAAGTGCTATAGAAAAAATAGAGAAATCAAACTCAAAAATAAACTAATCTTTTATGAGTAAAAACCTAAAATTATGAATAAATTTAAAAAAAAGTTTAAAAATATTATAGAAAACAAATCATTGATGAATAAAATATTTTTTACTTTAGGAATCTTAGCAATATATAGATTTTTGGTCCATGTACCAGTACCTTTTGTTAATATTCACGAACTAATGTGAAGAATCTGAGCTGTTGAGTCTGGTGGACTTGGTTACTTTGTTATGATGCTATGATGATCCCTAGAAAACTTTGCATTAATAGCAATCGGATTAGCACCATTTATTAACTCATCAATTATAATGCAGTTATTGGGATCCGTAGTTCCTCAACTAGAACAGTTAAGAGAACAATGAGAATCAGGACAACAAAAAATACAACAATATACTAGATATCTAACTGTTCCATTGGCATTTTTACAATGAATTGGTATGGTGTTTTTCATAAATTATTTATTATGAGGAAATGTTATTGATACCTCAATTGGTAATTTATTGTTAGCTGCATTTATTATGACCGTTTGAGCTATTTTATTAATGCGATTATGAGAATTAATAACAGAAAAATGAATATCAAATGGTATCTCAATATTAATATTTTCATCAATAGTTGCATGAATCACAAAAAATGTTTACTGAAATTTTGCTTGAACTGGAAATGTCCTTTGAATGTTTATATTCATGATTGTACTAATATTGGGGCTGATAATCTTATCAATTTTCATATTAAAATCTACAAAAGAAGTACCTATTATTTATGCTAGAAAGGGTAAAATTCAAGAAAGCTCAATACTGCCTCTACCAATGAATCCAGTTGGAATGATACCTATCATATTTTCAATGGCATTTGTATCTTTTCCATATTTAGTTGGTAAGATGATTGTTCAATTTCAACCAATGAATACAAAGTTAGTAAGTATGGCAAACCGAGTAGAAGCAAATTTAAACATATATTCTCAACAGCCAAGTATGTTATCCATCATATTCTATTTTATATTAATTATAATATTCACATTTTTTTACACCCTCATCACATTTAGTCCAGACAGAATGGCTGATGATATACAAAAAAAATGAGGATTTGTACCGTGAATTAGACCTGGACAAGAAACTTCCAAATATCTAAACAGAATATTGATGCACTTATGTTTGTGGTGATGAGCATGACTAGCATTTATCTGAATATATAGTTATATATTAAATTACATACCTTTCATACAAAACTTGGTTCAATCACTATGATCGCTACCAATTGTCGTTACAGGATCCGGAGTAATTATTATGGTATGAGTTGTTACAGAAATAATTAATAAAGTAGAATCAGAGTTAATAATGCAGAAATATGAAAGATATGATACAGATACTGTAAATAAATCACTAAGAGATTTATAACTAATATAATAAAAAGAAATCTACCTTTTTAAAAAGTCAAAGGTAGATTTTTTTACAAATAAAAAACAATTATCAAAGTAACAACTATCAACAAGAACCTTTTGTGTTGTCCACTTCTCTTTCATATTTTTCAAGAGCTCTCTGTAAATAATAAAAAAATCTTTCTTTCGAAAATTTTTGATCTGAATATTTTGGGTTTTTATCATTTTCCTCTCTTTCCGCAAAGACAGTGATCCTGTTTCAAAATTCTGGATTCTCAATCAATCTTGCAAATGGTGTTTCATGATCAGTTTGTAATGCAACGACAAAGTCGGCCTTTCACGGCGACAAGCTCAAAGCATTCTCAATAGATTTTACAAACTTTTTATCCTTTTGTAAGTCATAAGATCATTTTAATTTACCAAGCTGACTCCATTGAAGTCCAAGTTCTTCAAGAAAGTTAGGCTCGTCTTTTTGTAGTTTTTTATATCTTTTATTTACCTTCTCTTGTCCACCTACAACAATAATACGATAATATTGTCTTCTCTCCCTAAGCGATTCTTCTTGTTCTTCTGTAATAGAAGGAGAAGACAGCTGTTTATAGTCATGGAGTTCTTGATTTTCCCTCTGAAGTTCAGTAATTTTTTGTTCCAGTTCAAAAATTTTCTTTTCTTTATCTTTTATAAGCTCTTCTTTTTGTTTAAGATAAATTTTTATTTCCTGCTTTTCAGTAGCCCTAATTTCTTCATCAGTAGGTTCATAAATAATAGGTTCATCTTTAAAAAAGTTCACTAACCAAGAAGAAAATTCTGGATGCCCATACCAAAAAACCCAACTTTGAGAAGAGTTCTCCATAACAAAGTTTACTCTTTCATCCACTGTTTTACGAGTTAAAGAAAACACTCTATCAACATACTCTTTCAAAATATTAAGAGCTTTTGGAAAACTTTCTGGGTCTTTTTGAACTGAATGATAAAGTAGATCTGAAACCTCCTGCAATTGCCCTTCAATCTCTTTTACAGGATCTTGAAGTAGTCTAAATAAAGTAAGTGCTTTTATTCTAGCATAATAAGCAGAATTTGGATCAAAATATTTCAAAAAGTTCTTAACTCCTAGAGCCTTTTTTTGGAGAGAAAGAGCTATAAAAAAAGAACACATTTCTTGATACTCTTTTGGAATAGTCTCAAATGAATCATTCATAAAAAAATATCCACGAATAATTTGCATAAAATCCCTAATAAGCTCAAAATCCGTCCAAGTAAATTTATTGTCATTGAGAGCCTTAATTAAAGCTCATTTCTCTTTTTTTCGAAAATTTAGTACTTTCTGCTCTAGTAATAACAAATACTCCTGATCATCTTTACGGTATTGAAGTTTAGTATCATAAATACTTTCTTGTTCTTGAAGAGTTGTTTCTATAAAGTTCAAAAGTGGATGGGTCATTAGTTATCTTCCTCAAAAGTAAAAAGAATATAAAGTTTTTTCTTTGCTCTGGTAGCAAGAACATATAATATGTTATTTGCTCTATCTCCCTCTGGGGCTTCCATATAATTATCAAACTCTGATTTGTCAACGATCAAAATCACAGCATCTGCCTCTAATCCCTTTGATGAGTGATGAGTTGAGATAAAAACCGATTCTGAAAATCACATTATTTTTGTTAAGTCCCCAACATTTTTACTATCTAAACCATTATAATATGCTCAATGGGCAATCTTATTATCATTTAAAAAAACAAGAATACTATCAATCATTTTTGTTTTTCCGCAAAAAATAGTTAAACTCCAAGAATTTATTTTTGCTTGTTCTATCCATTTTTTTATTTGTGCCTTTTGACCTTCTAAAGAAGCATGATGTTTTTCTTCTGGGAAAGATTCTGGAATACTCTTACAATTTCTACTTTGAGTTATCATTTTAACACCCTCATCTTCAGGAAGAAAATACCTAGCAGCATATTCACTAATTTCTTTTGTGCTTCTCATATTGATTGTCAATTCTTCTACTTGATCTTCAGGATTAGAAGCATTAGGAAAAAATGTTTGCGCAATTTCTTTAATTGAACTACCACTTCATTCATCTCAAATAATTCTTTGATTCTCATCAGCAAAAATGGAAAAATGAGGTGCAAGAAGCATTAAAGATTTTAAAACATCTGGTGCAATATCTTGAGCTTCATCAATAAAAATTTCATCATACAAAAAATTTCCATTCCCTTTAAAATCTTTATACCACCTAAAAAGTAAAGATAAAAAATCTTCTTTTTGTTGATTCGCATAAGTCCAACTTCATTGATGATTTTCGGAAATAACTCCTCATCATGTTTCATATATAAAATAAGGGAAAGACTTCTCTACTCAAAAAGTCATTTTATCAAAAATACCTAACCTAAAAACACCTCCATCATATTCTAAAAATCAAGTTTTTTTAATTTCTCTTTCCAAATCAACTCTAATCTCATCATAAAAGCTTTGTAAATATACCAGCTTATAAGGAAATCTTTCAATTGACAGAAAATTGCTTAACGCTTTCCCAAAACAAAGAAACAAAATTCTTTTATTTTGTTTTTGAAGTCTTAACGCTCTATGGCAAGCAACCACTGTTTTTCCCGTTCATCCATACCCCTTCACAACGAGATTTTCTCATCGTCATTTTTCTCTGTGAATTATCTAAATCAATCATTACAAGATTTTTTTGCTCAAAAGTAAGCTCTGAAAGTTTTGGTAAAATAAATTTCATCGTATATTATGATAAATAAAACAACTTTTGAATCATAATGGCTCTAATCCTCTATTTTAGAGCCTCATTCTATAATGTCTCCATTATTAAAAATTTGATATTAGTTAAGTTTTTTCTGTATTATTCAACAGCACCTCTTTTTACTTACACTATTTCTCCGAATTCTCAACCAAGCTCTCAAAGTTCCTTTTTAAGAGAAACAAGTTTACGTTCACAATTTTTTTTATATCATTCATTCTGTTTCATTTCTCATTTAATGTTTCTCAACTCGCACTCCTTTTCTTTAATCAAAGGAAGAAGTTTTTTTCTTACAAAAGCAGATTTTCACAGGTTTTGCTTCATCTCTTCTATTTCATTCTTTACAACATTCTCTTTTTCTACTAACTCTAATATTTTATCATCATATTTTTTTAATTCTAATTTGGTACTATACCACTCATTTTGTTTATTTTTGTCAATTTGACTTTTCGTAGAAGTATTTTTTGTTTGTTCTAATTCTTTCGTCTTTAAAGTAAATTCTTGTTCAACTGTTTCTAAATATTGTGTCTTATCAATATTCTCTCTTACACAAAAATCTAACAATCATTTAATATCAATTATTTTATTTCCATATTTATCAACTCCTTCCCAATTCAATCCTTTGTCGTTAAAAGGAGTATGGGTAATTTTATGTATTCCAACACTATTAAATTCACATACCATATCTCGAAAATATCAAAGAGCATTGTCCCGCAAATTTTCAGCTCAGTAAGGATGATAATTTTTTCCCCTCTTATCAAAAAACCATTCATCTAAACCTTGCTCATCAAAATAATCTTGCGTCTTCCTATGGACACCGTAAATATTAAATCATCTCCTATCCCAGCCATCCTTATCATAAGCATACTGATCATATCACTCATCATCATAAACTTTTTTATAGTTTTTGTCTATTCGCCTAACTCACTGAAAAGACAAAATTCTGATTTTTTGCATCACCAACTATCTATAATATAAATAAATCGCTCACCTAAAAACATTTATTTTTGCTGATTTCTTATCCTTTGAAGTATATGTTTAAATCTTTCCTTTTCAAGAGGAAAGTTTTCCAGTTCTGATAAAAATTTTTTCAATATTTTTATTAAAAGAAAAATAACTGTTTCCAGTTATTTTTCACCCTACGATTTGTTAGTTCGTTTGATTGTGGTATTTAAACTCACTAACTTGAGCCTAAAAAGATCATTCAATCTTTTTACATACGAATATATAGTATTTTCAAAGTAATTTTCAAGCTTTTTTCAAGAAAACAAATCTAAGCCACTCTCAAAAACATAGGTAATTAAGCCATAAAACTAATCAAACAAAGAACAAGTGTTGACATTTCCTGTGTTTGATTTATATATTTTAGTTAAATAGTGATTTAATTCACATTAATGCGGGCACTTTTCCTGCAAACAATCAAAATTTATCTGCTCTCATCATCATAAGCATTACCCATCCTCTTTTCTCCCTATATTTAGGTCGATCTCAATCTACTTGAGTCATTACTCAATGTGATTTAAGTGCATTCAAGTGGTCTTTATACCAATATCATTCATTCTTGTAAACCGAACTTTCATCTTTAATATTGTACATATCACCAAATAACAACCTAGAAAATACTGTACCAAATTCCGCTCTAGTCACTATATCATTAGGATCAAAGTTATCTTTAGGAGTCTGTCAATCAGCATGTAATCACATCAAATTCAACTCACAAGCCGTTTTCATAAAGTCTTTTAGTTCCTGAGTTTCTTTTCCTATATCTTGGAATTTATCACATCATTTTTTTCATACATTTGGCTTTTTTCATAATACATTTACCGCATATTCTGATA
>Ga0255343_1000437_pt1 | contig 66596 bp, 65 predicted proteins | sample wastewater_treat_4_FD_192413 | JGI IMG/M metagenome (GOLD analysis project Ga0255343, IMG submission 192413) | Wastewater microbial communities from Lulu Island WWTP, Vancouver, Canada - plant16 | ecosystem: Engineered > WWTP > Wastewater > Unclassified | place: Canada: Vancouver, British... | reverse complement strand
TGTTTATGCTATACTTATGGGAGTTATTAGAGAACAAAATGAAAGGTGGTCTTACAAAAGTCACTGGAGAAAAAGTTAAATAGCTACATACTGCTTTGGCAGATTACACACTGAAAAGGACTTGACAATTCTTATTTATTTTTTAAAATAAACAATATAAGGTTCATTTTCTCTAAGGGGAGAAAATTTTATACCTTTAGCGCCTTAATCGGCATATCACAGAATCTTTTAACTTATAAATTCGGAGGTTTATTTAATGAAAAAGTTTTCTCTTATTATGTGTACATTATTTTGCCTATCTGTTATTTGGTCTACAAGTTTGCATTCGCAGGATGTTAATGCTGATAAAAGCTCTGATGTAAAAGCAACTACAACAGACACATCAACAAAATCTGATGTAGAAACAAATTCAACAGAACACTTGCTTAAAGAAGATACAGCAACAGAGCATGCTGAAAAAGTTTACGAAAAGCAAGAAATTCAGATTCTCAAGGGCAAGCCAAAAACATTTACAGACGGTTATAATACTTATGTAAATGATAAAGTTCGCTTTGAGCTCTTTGATGTAGACAATATAATGCCAGATTCAAAATTCTATAAGATTGATGCTGCAGAGGAACAAAAATATGCTTCCCCCTTTACTCTATCTGAAGAGGGTCCCCATGTAATTTACTATTACAGCGTTGACAAAATGGGCAATAAAGAGATGCAGAGAAGCCTAAATGTTATAGTAGATAAAACCGCTCCAGAGGTAACTCTTGTTGTTACTGCTCCATTTTCAAAAACAGGGGATACAATATATGCCTCTGATAAATTTAGCTATAACTACTCAATAAGTGCCAAGGACAATATTTCCGGTGTTGCAGGGATTACCTATGCAGTTGCAGGGGAAGAGCATAAGGCTTATGTTAAACCCTTTACCATCAACTCTCTTGAGCCTGTTAAAATAGACATAGCTGCTGAAGATAAAGTTGGCAACCTCACAAAAAAATACAAAACAAAGATTCTTGATGAAAATGGCAATCTCCTTGCAGAAAGCATGGATGACATCAAGATAACAGTTGATAAAACTGCTCCTGTTGTTGAGATCAAGGCAGATAAAGAATTCTTCAAAAAGGATAACCTCCTTGTTGCATCAAAAGATTTCAAATACTCAATAACTGCCCAAGACAGTGAGTCTGGAGTAAAATCTATATACTACAGAATAGATAACAAGAGCGATTATATTCTATATACTGGCGAGATTATATTCAACACAAATGGTATGCACAAAATCGAAGCCATTGCAAAGGATGCAGTTGGTAATATAAGTTCCACAGCGATCCTTGAAGTATATGTTGACGTGATCCCTGCTGATACCAATATTAAAATGGTAACAGAATAGCTCTTTCAATGCCGGTCTATCTTGGACCGGCAAAGGCTCAAGCAGCTTTAACTGCTTAAATATGGAGGTTTCTATGAAATTAAAGAGATTTATTATATCACTTTTTGCTCTTTCTGTGACCATTAGTTTTGCAGCTTGTTCTTCTGAACAAAAAAAAGAAGATAGCCCTGTTGTAAAAGCTTTTGGAAGCGGCGTAGCCTGTGTAGAAGGTGACTGCCTCAATGGTAAAGGAAAGATTAAATTCCCAACAGGAGAGGAATATAACGGCGACTTCAAAAATAATAAAATTGAGGGCGCGGGAGTTATTCTCTGGCCAAGTGGTGCAAAATATGAAGGCACATTCCAGGAAAATCAAAAAAGTGGCCAGGGCATATACACTTATCCAAATGGCGATGTCTACTCTGGTGAATTCAAAGACAATAAGAGAAATGGCAAAGGCGAATATAAATGGAAAAATGGGGACGTATATTCCGGACAGTGGAAAGATGGCCTTATGGATGGTGAAGGGACTTATACCTGGGCCGAAGGCGTTAAATACACAGGTCAGTGGAAAGAGGGCAAACTCAATGGAAAAGGCTCAATTATATGGCCAGATAAAACAAGGGTTGACGGAATTTTTGAAAATAACAGACTTGTAAGCGAACAATAATATGAAAAAGCAGGCTGATCGCATTTTATTAGCCTGCTTTTAAAAATCTCTATCTTCTGAATTTATATTTTTTTATCATATAAGATATTCCTGCTAAAGGCTTGTATCTCATCACAGCTGGTCCTGAAAATCTCATAACCTCTTTAATTTTTTCTCTCTTATCTTTTCTATAGCAATGAATTTCACACTGTGAGCAAACAGGCTTATTTTCACCATGGGGACACTTCTCTATTCTCTCTTGAGCATATTTCAATAAGTCTTCACAATCGAAGCATAGATTTTTTGTGCTATGGTGATTTTCTTTGCAATAAAAAGAAATCATCCATCTTATTAAATCTTTTTCATTAAGTCTGAATAAATTCTTCATTTATGATATGCCACTCCTTCCCCTGAGGCAATTATTTTATCCTCTGAACCCCTAACCTCAAGCTTCCAAAAACTCACCTTTTTACCAGCACTTACAGGGACAGCCTCTGCAAAGATCTTCTCTCCATCAAGGGCAGCAGATATATAATTCACAGTAACACTTAAAGAAACTGCAACATTTCCTGTTGAATTTGAAGCAACAGCAAAGGCCTGATCCATAACTGCATATATAATAGCCCCATGAGCTCTTTCGACTGCATTTAGATATTCTGGTTTTATTGTTATTGAGCATCGTGCATATCCATTGGAAACCTCTTCTACTTCTATTCCAAGGAATTGAGCCATTGGATCTTTACCAACGACATCCCTTGCATAGCCCACAGGATCATTTATTAAATCTGCCATAAAGCCTCCATATTTATCTAATTGACGGATTATAGTATCCCAGTTTAACAAACTTGAAATCTTTTCTAATTAAGGCAAGTAAATTTCTTATACCTATAGCATCCTGATCTTTAAATGATATTCGCTCAAAAAAATAATCAGGATCTATATTCATATTCCTTGTCTGAATCATATTGACAGGAAAATTTTTTAAAAAGCTCATTAAGCTATCAGTCTCGCTTTCGGAATCAGTAAAGCCAGGCATAAAAAATAAATTTATGGATACATAAATCCCCTTTGAAAGTGCCAACTCCACTGTCTTTAGCACATCACTATATTTAAAATTAACAGGCCTATGATACAGGGTATAGTATTTTTCTGTTGGAGAACACATGCTCACCCTTATGGAATCAAGACCACAGTCTATGAGTTCCTGAACAATCTCTGGCCTGGAACCATTTGTATTTAAGTTAATTGTTCCATCAGGAGTTTTTTCTCGTACAATTGAAATAGCTTTGGCAAGATCCTTTCCACGGAGCAGAGGTTCCCCCTCACATCCCTGACCAAAACTTGCCACTCCATGGGGAACATTTTTAAAATGCCTTAAAATGACCTGGGATATTTCTTCTGGAGTTGGAGCAAAATCAAGCCTCAATTGAGATTGACAAAATCCAGAAGTACCATCCTGATAGGAAAAACACCCCAGGCAATCAGCATTGCAGGCTGGGCTTGTTGGCACAGGGCACTCATATCTCCCAAGAAAAAAATTCCTTGCGCACAAACAATTGTATTCTGTAGAACATATACTTAGCTGTTCAACAAGCCTATTATCCTTTAGATCTCCCCTGACATGTTTAATTGCTTTTTTAAGTTCATTATGATTTTCATGAATAGCAGGATCAGAACGTGGGTCATCATCGATCCTCAAGGCAGGAACATAAAACTGACCATCTATACATACAACACCACAGTATGCCCACAAAGGCAAGACAACTGCATTGGATTTCGTTTTTATAAAGGCTGGCAAAAAAGTTCTCAAATAACCTGAGGCAAGAAATGCAGATACGCCATTTATAGCTTTACCAAAATAGTCTTTTGTCACTGGAATAAATTTTCCATTAGCAAAAGTAACAGGATAGCGATCTGGAAGTGAAAATAGATAACTACCATAGGGTAATGGAATAAGCTCCTCTCTTTTAACCTCAGCAAACCTATAACCATATCTGAAAGCGGGCATTTTCCCATCATAGTCATATACATTGCCATCAGCATCTGCATAGGCCATGAATATTTTTTCATTCTTTTTTCTTTTCATGTAAGGCTCTACTTATATTCTTATCTATGTTTTTTATTTGAATGGAAAGTTTTCGTTGCTCTTTTTTTAACTGCCTGTATTTAAATGTAGCTTCTTTTTTTGACACCCCTAAAGGCAATTCTTTCAATATAGACTTCCACTGCAGCTTTTCAAATCGAACAGCTTTCCATTTTGATCTTAAAACATCTCTTTCTTGAATAAGCTTTGTCAAATCCACGATAGTTAAGCTCACTTCAGTTAAAGTAAATTTAAAATTATTTTTTGCAACAACTTGCCTGAATTAATGGATATGAGTTTTTTTCAAGAGAATATGCATCAAAACGCAACTGCTGAAATTTTATAGAAAGCTCAGGAAAATCCATTTTTGAAAACTCCTCCAGAACACGCAAGGCTTCTTGAGCCCTTTTTATATTTGCAGAAAAGAGATCCCCTATGTTCTGCCTATTTTTCTCTGAATCTGTGTCAAAAAATTTCTGCAAGTCAGATTCAACATCACGGCTATGTAGAAGATCGCTTCGAGGGATAAATTTTATTAATGCAACAATTCTGTGCCTGAGTTCTTTAAATTTTTCTGACACCTCATCCCGTATTATAAAGCGAAAGATATCTTCACATACCCTGAGTCCCTCTGTGGCCCTATTTATATTTGCATCAATAGCTGTAAGAATTCTTTCATCCATAGATTAACTCCACTCATAGATAACAATTGATGGAATAACTATTGCTGCTGTCTCTGCCCGCAGGTGAGTGAGTCCAAGATTCAAAGCTCTCCAGCCACAATCAAGGGCTGACTGTATTTCCTCATGAGAAAATCCACCCTCCGGCCCGATTAAAAGCGCTATGGACCCTTTAAGATTATTTTTAAAAAAATCTCTCATATCAACAGTAGCCCCAGGATGACAGATAACTCTGTAATCACTGAGATCTCTTTTTATAATATCCATAAAAAACTCAGGAGACATGACCTGTGGAATTGAGCTTCTTAATGATTGCTTTGCAGCCTCCAGAGCTATTTTATTCCATCGAGTTAGCTTATGATTATCTGCCTTTTCCCTTGGGACAACAGTTCTCTCTGTAATAAGCGGGATAATTTTACTGACCCCTATTTCAACTGCCTTTTGAATAGCAAAATCAAAATTTCCAGATTTCAATATTGCCAGATAAAGGGTAATCTCTGGTATATTCTTTTGCAAAGAAATAGCCTCTGAATATATTTTTGCAACTATCCAGTCTTTGCCTACATCTGAAACAACAGCATCAAAGGCATTTCCATCTTCACAGCGAAGTAAAATATTTTCACCAATTTTAATTCTTCTTACCTTGGATAAATGATGAAAGTCCTCACCTGTAATCTTGACGCTTCCATCAATTATATCTCTTTTGCTAATAAAAAACTGTGGCAACTTATTCCCCTAATTTCTCTGGTCTAAAAATATCAGGTTTGTATTTTATGCTCTCATCAAATTTTGTAAAAGTTAAAATAGTCACTGTGCCTTCTTTGATATTGAGCATATCGTAACGCAGAGGGACGCTTTTGCCCCCATTTTCCATAACCTTTGCAAGAGTTAAAAACTTAAAAATAACCTTGTCCCTATCGTGATAGTCAATACGCAAGGGATGAAATTTATCAACTGAAACATACATTGTAATAGCACCATACATACTCTCAGGAAATAGCGGTTCAAGATAAAGTTTATAACAATCGATTCCTTTGATCTTGACGGTCCCTGTTACACGTGCGTTGTAATTGGTTTGAAAATCAGAATTGGATAGATCTATAAATGAAAAATTAGTAGAAAGGAGAGAATCGTATTTGTCAATTCCAGTTTTATGGAACATCCTTAGAGCATGAATATTATAGACCCATATATCCTCACCGCCGAAATTATAAAGAACCTTTAAGCTCTCACCTCTTGACTGACTTATGAAGGTAAATAAAAAATTATTTTTATCAATCTTTCCATTGAAGTCAACTATAAAGGCACGCCCATCCGGGTAAATATGCTTCAATCTTCCCTCGAGCTCACCTTCAGCATATTGCATAAATCTATCGACTCGCGCAAGTATAGTCTGAGCAGTAATCTCAACTTCAGTAATCTGCTGAGCCATGCTAAAACTTACAGGAATCAAAAGCAGAGTATATACAATGAATAATTTTAAAATAAACCTCATAGTCTACGGAGTTCTTCTCCTCATAAAAAGTCCAGTAAAATAAGGCAATGTTACCCTTCTATTATTCATCTGATAGAGATCAATAAAAGTTCCTTTGTTATCTTCAATAAATTGCTCCACATCAAAATTATGATTGCCATATAATTCACGTACATGATTAATTATATCATCAATTGAATATTCAAAAAACTCATCTTTGCCTTTTATAAAAGAAAACTCTTTCAGATTTAAAAAGGTTTTAAGATCTTCTCTAATGTAAAAATCATTATGCAATGGGAAAATCCCCCTAAGGAAATCGTCAAAAACCCCATCAATATCATCATCATCAAGGACAATACCTGCCAGAAGTAAATGAGAATCAAATTGCAAAGCTCTTCTGAATTCTTCAATTACAGGAGCTGTTTCTTGAACATCAAGATTATCAATGGATATTATCAAATGAGCAGCATAATAATCTATTGGGAAATTCTTGAAATCTCCATTAACAAAGTTTATGTTTTTGATATATTCATTATCCTTATGCCTTTGAATAAAATCTGATATAACCTCCCATGAAGGTTCCACAACAAGAAAAATAGTTCCCTGGAACATATCAACAAGCCTTAGCAACAAATCGTCGCTACCCAATCCTGCCTTAACAATAACCCTGGGGTTATAGGTGTTTACAACATCCGAAATCTTATCTATTAAAAGCTGATGTCTGGAAGATGGCTCAACAAAGAGCTTTCTATTGAATTCATAATAACTCCATTGTTGTAATTCCTTTAACCTATCCATAGGACCTCTACATTATTTTTTCACTGTATTTTTAATATTTTTAAAGTTAATTATATATATAAATATAATCCATTATTGATATTTTTTGTTAAAAAAATTAAAATTTTTGTCCTTTTAAAGTGCAGAGTTAAAAATTGCAACTATTATTAAGATAGTTAAGGAGCAAAAGAAAAGATTTTATTAAAGAAATTTTCTTAATCGATTGAATATATTTTTTGCAACAGAAAACAATAAAAAAAATCCACCTGCAATAACAACAGTCATAGCCCCTGCTGGCGTATCTGTTTGCCAGCTTGCAAAAATTCCCGCCATTATAAAGGCTAATGAGAATAATATACCCAGAAGTATCATAGTTGCCAGACTGCGTGCTATATAGGATGCACTTCCCGATGGAAGTGTTAGCATCGCTATTATCATAACTATACCAACAACAGTTTGCAGCAGAACTACAGATATTGCAGTGATTCCAAGAATCACAAAAAAAATTAAATCAGTATTCACTCCCCTTACTCTTGCAAATTCCTCATCAAAGGAGCTTGCTACTATTTGAGGATAAAATCTCCAGCTAAGAAAAATTACAATGACATCTAAAATTGCCAGAAGTATTAAATCGCTTTCAGAAATTAAGAGTATATTCCCGAAGAGATAACTCATTGGATCTACATAGCCAGGGGTCTTTGCCAGAAATAGAACTCCTATGCTCATGCCAATGGCCCATATGGCATTTATGACTGTATCTTCTCTCTGTTTTGCCTTCCGGGAGACAACTCCAATTACAATCCCTGCTATTAGTGCAAATAAAACTGCTCCTGTAACAGGAGTTAGAAAAAGCAACTTCCCCTTTGAAGCAAAAAACATAGACAAACCAATACCCCCAAGGACAGCGTGAGAGATAGCACCCGCAAGTCCAGATATTCGCCTGACAGTTACAATAGCTCCAAGAATTCCAAATAAAATAGAGGAGAGCACCCCTGCAATAATAGCATGTCGCAAAAAGATCAGTGCAGGATCAGTAAAAAAATTTAATACAGTCATTTTTTATCCTCACAGCAACAGGGGTTTGAGATCTTTTCATTATGCAAAACTCTACTAAGCTTTCCATTAAAAAGGCTGTATTTAGTAGTATCACTGACAAACTCTGTCTTATGCAAAACAACTGTCCGCGCCTGTGTATTCTTTAAGCCCTCACCAAGACACAAAACATAATCAGTTAATGGAGAAACAAATTCTGGATCGTGAGTTACTATGATAATCGTTCTTTTCCCTTTAAGTTCCGACAGAGTCTTGTAAAGTCTGCTTTCACTTTCCCCATCCATGTTCGCAGAGGGCTCATCCAGAATCAATAAATAGGGATCACTTGCAAGAGCTCTTGCAAGCAAGACCCTCCTCCTCTGGCCACCAGAAAGCTCTGAATAAAGCCTGTGACTTAAATCTTTAATGTCAGCCTTTAATATGGCCTCATCAATAGCTTGCTGATCCTCTGAAGTTATTTTTCTGGCAAAATTCTTAAGGCGTCCCATGGCTACTACATCACGAACTGTTACAGGAAAAACTCTGTCATGTTCAAAACTCTGAGGAACATAGCCAATAGCATCTCTTCCAGAATATTTGCCATTAAAATCCTCAAAGAGAACAATAGCCCCACTACGAGGTCTGTAAATACCCAGAAGCAACTTTAAAACAGTAGTTTTTCCTGCACCATTGGGACCCACAAGAGCAACAAAATCCCCATGGTGAATGTGAAATGTAACATTTTGCAAAACAGGAATGTTACCATAAGAAAAAGAAACATCTGAAAAGCGAACTACTACTGATCTGTCTTTGCTATCCATCTACTCACTTACCTTTATTAGCATATTTAGCTAAAGCCTCTCCCATAAGCTTAAGATTGTCAATTAAATCATACGACAGAGGATCAAGCATTACTACTTCTGCACCTATGGATTGTGCTATCTTTTTTGCTGCAAGAGATGGAAATTGTTTCTGGACAAAAAATGCAATAGCCCCCTCATCTTTTGCAAGCTTTATAAGCTTAGCAATGGAACGTGCATCAGGTTCTTTACCTCCAGTTTCAATAGCAACCTGCTTTATATCAAAGTCATCACAAAAATAACCAAAGGCAGGATGATAAACAAAAACCTTTCTCCCTTTCAATGGAGCTAATTTTATCTTAAGCTCTTCAAATACAGAATCAATGTCAGTTATCAGCTTTTTATAATTTTCTTCATAAAAATCTTTTGAATTACTGTCAAGGGAAACTAATGTTTGCAATATACTCCTGGACATAATCTTCAAGGGCTCTCTTCCAAGCCATATATGTTTATCAGCATCGGTAGAATTATGATGATGTTCATTTTCAGCTTCTTCATGTTCATGAGCATCTGTTCTTCTAAAATTAACTCCCTCTGTTATATCCACAATCATAAGCCCTCTGGAGATTGAGGCTATCTTATCCTTAAGAGCAATCTCCATATCAACACCAGAGAGAAACCATATTTTGGACTGTGATATTTCACTTATCTGTTTTGCTGTTGGCTCATAGGAATGGGGATTCTGTCCCTCACAGACAAGGGCAAAGCAATTTACCCTGCCACCACTAATGCGATCAACAAGATATTTTTGTGGCAAAATTGTGACAACGACTGTGAGCTTATTCTTTTGAGAGTCATCTTTACTGCCACAGCTAAATATGAATAATAAAAAAATTATAGAAAATAAAGACTTTAAATACTTCATGTTTCCTCCTTTCCTGTCATTATTTTAAATGCAAATCATTTGCATTTAAAATAATCAAGAGAAAAATTTTTAATGAATAAAAATTTTAACATTTACATTATTTACAACTCTAATTAAAACTTAATTAGTAATTCTCTTATAGAATAAAATACTCCAATATATCGAACGTTCTAAGAAAGGCTATATTGAAGATAGCATTTATTACACTAAAATATATCTTTAAGAATCATAATTAAAAAAAATAATTGCCATATAAATAATTTTTTGTAATGTTACGATTTAAAAAAGTAAGTAAGGGAATTGCGGCTAATTCTGAAGAGATGGCGGGCAGTGCAGAATCACTTGCAGGCATGGCAGAGGAACTAAAAAAGCAGGTATCTATTTTTAAGATATAAATCTTTCTGTTGCAGGAAATAAATGAATAAAAAAATCTATGGCCTTGCCTGTATATTTTTGCTCATATTCTATGGAAGCAAAAATATATCAGGCCAAAACAATAACATTCCAAAAAATGAAATCATTTCGAAGCTAAATGCAGTGAGAGAACTGGGTGGAGATCTCTTAGGCTACAGCGATGAAATTCTATCCCTCCTTGAAGAAAAGAAAACAATAAATAGGGAATTGCCTCCTGAGGAACTCCTTGACGAAATAGATAAATTTGATTCTCAAAGCGAAGCAATCGATCCCCTCTCTGCCTTATCTTCATGGATTGACTTAGGAAAAGCACGTAGACTGGAGACAATTACAATACCTGACAAAAAAGGCTTTAAAATCTCTGCAGCATCCTTACCATCACCTATAAACGACAACTTTAAATTACCTGTTAAGGTCAAAAATGCCATTGTCTATGCATCAGATAGATCTGTCCCTGCTGAATTTTATTATATCCGCATAAATAACTCCGGGAAATTACTGGAATGCCTTAATTTTCTTGAAAGCAAACTAAAGTTATTTAATTACTTATCATCTGGATATGCTGTAGATTTTTTAACCAGAAAAAAAATCTTGAAACAAATTGCCTTCCCTGATGGAGACCTCCTCAAAGAACTAACCCCAACGATTGATGAATTCATCATAACTGGTTCTGACCCTTTCATAGTTGAAGGGAGCGATATTTCTCTCATCATAAGACCCTCTGATAGCAAGGCTTTTAGCTATGTATTAAACTCCTTTCGAAAAAAAATCGCTGAGAATTATAAAATTGAAGATAAAGACATAACACTCTGTGGTATCAATGGAAAAATTCTTTCATCTGATTATAGAAAAATTCACTCCTTTATTTTTGTGTTGCCAGATGGAACAATAATTATCAGCAATTCAAAGGGAGCATGCGAAACTATCATAGAAACAAACTTCGGACGACATCCATCTCTTGGAGAATCCAAGGACTATCTCTACTCAAGAACATTATATCCATCACTGAAAGACAAAGAGGATATATTTATCTATGTATCAGATTTATTTATACGCCACCTTGTATCTCCTGTGCTTAAGATTCAGGAATCTCGTAGAATCAAAGAAGCAAGCAGAATGGCAATACTTGAAAAATATGCAATTTATTATTACCAGATAAAGAATAAAATGCCCTCTTCAATTGCAGAAATAATGTCTGTTACAGATGACACAGCAATAAATTATTCCAGAAAAAACGAACTTAAGCTAATAAAAGAAAATCCTCTATTTGCAATAGCTCAATCTCTACCTGATGATACGCTCACATCATGGTCTGGCTTTGAAAGGGAGCTGGCTAAAAAAACAAAATCTGGTAAAAAGAGCAAAAGGAAAAAAGGAGATCCTGGGAGTCTTTCTAATGCCATGAGAGTGTTTTACAGAAACATGACAGGTTCCTCACCAAAATCCCCCTATGAAGTCATTTCATTAATCAAAAACTGTGAAGTTAAAGGAATTTCAAATTCTATAAAATTTCAGGGGCTAAAAATAATTGATGGGACATTCCGCTCTGTAAGTGAAGAATATGGCATGAGAGGATTGATGACACCCTGTATTGATATAGATGATATGTTGATATCAGAGAATGAAGCTCTTGAGTATAAAGAATTTCTCTCCGACTTTCAATCATACTTTGAATCAACTCTTTCGCCTATGGCAATTAGAGTTAAATTTGATCCAGATTTATCGATAGATGGATTTATATTAAAAAATGATAATAATCCCTTATTCTCACTCCTCCAATCAATATCCACAGAAGGAACAATGCAGTTAAATCCTCATTTTACTGGAAAGGACTTTCTTGCAGAGATTGCTTTTAAAGCAAATCCAGCAGTAATCAATGAATATCTGCTGTTAAACAAAATAAAGATAGACTACAGAGAGCTGAAAAATGAACTTAAGGATATAATTACAGGGGAAATACGAATTGCCTTTGGTGATGGAGAAAATCCAATTGTTTTTAATCCATCATCACTTAAAATTTTACTTGATCAACAAAGCTATGGTCACTACGAATCACGAGCTGGATTTTTTATCTGGCTTGCACTTCATCCTGTAGTGATCTCCATTCCACTAAAAAATGAAAAAGCCGGGAAGAGTTTTACAAACTCTTTGCTGGCGGAACTAACAAATAAATTGAACTCAGGCAATTTAATTAAGGCAGAAAACTTTCGATACTCAACAGGTGGTGATGAAATCAATATACTCAAGCTCACAGTAGGTAACTCATTAAATATCCGTATACATACAATGATCAGAGATAATAACTTATATATAACTACCTCTGAAAAATATATTGCTGCAATCAAAGAACAAAAACCAGCACAAACATCTATGGATGAATCAAACTTGTGCCTTGAATTAAACCTTGGCAATAAAAAGAATATCCAGGAGTATTTTCTGAAGGCTTTCATTGAAGATGGTCTAAACAGGAGCCTGAAAAATTTTGGCACAATAAAGCTCATGACAGAGCTATATCCAGAAAAAAATAGCGATGAACTGCAGGAGGTTCTATATAATAATTTTGGATTTATTACCACCTGCCCTCTCGGTGGAAAATATGAAAAAGATAAAAAGAGTGGCGAAATCTTTAATACCCAATTTGGTTATTATAACCTGCCTGTGATAAAAGAAGGCTCAAAGGGATTTATTATTGATGAGATCAATAATCTCTTTAAATATAGAAATCTCTCTTCATCCTTTAGCCTTACATCCACAGGCATTACTTTTAAATTTACTGCAAAAAAATAAAAATCATTTTCTGCAACTTTCCTTAACATAGCTTATGGCTGATCTTGCTGCTATGGCACCTGCCCCAACTGCCACTGCGATTTGCAAAAATCCTCCAGTGCAATCACCTGCAGCAAAAATCCCAGGAGCATTTGTCTTCATATCCTTGTCAACCACAATAAAATTACCCTCCGTAATTATTCCAAGGCTCTTTGCAAAATCAGTTGAAGAAGCATCTCCAAGGGCTATAAATATTCCATCTACTTTCAGTTCTTCTCCATCTGAAAATCTTACCCCTTTAAGGACATCATCACCAATTAGCTTGCTTATTGATTTTTCAATTACAGGTATATTCAAATCCTTAAGTCGCTTGCGATAATCAGCGCTTATGGTTGATTCTTTGCCGAGGGTGCATATTGCTACATTGCTTGTATAATCAGTTAACTCAATTGCCTGATTTGCTGCATAGTTACCTTCTCCTGCCACAAGAACACTTTTGTCTTTGAAGAAAAATCCATCACAGCTTACGCACCATGAAATTCCCTTTCCATCAAATTTTTCGTAATCAGGTATATCTGGCTTTTTACGCGAAACTCCTGTGGCCAGAATTACAGAACATGTTTTGTATTCATCTCTTTCTGTTTTGACTATATACTTTCCTGAATCATCAAAGTGAATAGAAAGTACTCTGTCACAGAGGATCTCTGCTCCGAACTTAGATGCCTGAGCTACACCTCTTTCTATAAGCTCTTTTCCAGAGATTGTTTCATGAAATCCAAAATAATTGTCTATTGCATAATCACCTGCAATTTTTGGATCACATCCAAGTATAAGGGTCTTTATATTAGCCCTTGCTGTATATATCGCTGCAGATAAACCTGCAGGACCCTGCCCTATTATTATCACTTCGTATTCTCTCATAGATAACCTCTAAAATTTTAGTTTTTAATTGAGTGATTAAATTCTTAAAAAAGTTACATTTTACTCCAAATACTTAGCTATTATACAAGAGATTTAAGGGTCTTTATTAAAAGATCCATACCAAAGGGCTTTACAAGATATCCGTCAAAACCATAGCTTTTAAAATCAGCTATGACAGGATCATTGCTGTATCCTGAAACAACTATTGACTTAAAAGAAAAACCAGCCTCCCTTAGCAATCTCACAGCTTCCATTCCACCCATCCCTCCAGGAATAGTTAAATCAGCAACAACAAAATCAACTTTTTCCCCTCTGGCAACTCTCTCTTCAAAAATATCCATAGCCTCATGACCTTCTGGTGTTAGTATCACCTGAGCTCCCTCTGGGGATAGCGCTTCTTTCATTATAAATCGAAGCTGTGGCTCATCATCTATAACAAGGACAACCTTCCCTTGTAAGGACCCCTGTATTGGGGTAGATTCATTAAAAACTTTTAGGTCATCTGCATTCTCGCATGCTGGCAAAAAGATTGTGAAGGTTGTTCCACCTCCCACTTGCGATTTAACATCAATTGCTCCTCCATGCCTTTTAATAATTGTGTGACAGATAGTAAGGCCAAGACCATTGCCATCCACCTTTGTTGTGAAATATGGGTCAAAAATTTTTGGTAAATTCTTCTGTTCAATCCCCTCACCATTATCTGCAACAGCAATGTAAACATAAGAACCCTCTGGCAATAAAAAAGGATTATTGCCATTTAGGTATATGTTATCAGCTTTGATCTCTATCTTTCCTCCATAGGGCATTGCCTGAACTGCATTTAAGATTATATTCTGAATCACCTGCTCAATCTGACCTCTATCAATATCAACAAACTTTAAGTCCTCTGCTATTTTAATTGATAGCATTACCCTTGAACCACTGAGGATAAAATTTGCAGTCTCTGCAATGAGATCACTGATTGAGCTTATATGCTTAACAGGTTTACCTCCTTTAGCAAATGCAAGGAGTTGTTCTGTAAGCTTACGTGCCCTTATGGCAGCCTTTTCTGACTCCTCAAGAAGTCTTAAGGCCTTATCTTTATCATCTAATTTAATCCTTGCAAGAGATATCCCCCCAACAATTGCTGTGAGTATATTGTTAAAATCATGAGCTATACCTCCTGCAAAAATTCCAAGGGATTCAAGCTTATGCCTCCGAGTTTCCTCCTCTTCGCGTTTTTTCTTTTCCGATATATCTCTCACTATGGAAACAAACTTTCCCTCTCCAAAGGGCACCATCCTTGCATCAAAAAACAATACTGTTCCATCCATATTTAATTCATAATCATAAGAATAAAGCGAAGTCCCTTTTTTAAGCTCATCTATAGCTTTAAAGGTGATATCTGCGATATTGGAAGGCATAACCTCATCTACTCTTTTACCGAGAAATTCCTCAGGGGGAAGATATAATCTATCAAGGCTATTTGCTCTATAGTCAACAAAAGTCCCTTTTTCATCAAAAACAAATAACAAGTCTGGAATTACCTCAAAGAGAGCCTTTGTTTTAACCTCACTTTCTCTTAGCTTAATAATTGCATCTTCCAGTTCTTTTGTGCGCTCTCTGACTTTATAATTTAAATACAGAGCTATAAGAACAAAAAAAGCTGCAACAGCAATACTGGTAATTACAATATATGCAACAAATTTATAATTTATCCGAGGTTGGATATCTTCACCAAGCCATCTGGAATCAATTGCTTTATATTCATTATCACTGATAAGAGCAAATCCCTTTTCCACAAGTTCCAGAGTTGCTCTATCCCCTTTCTGAACTGCTCTGTGAAACTGTCCACCACCTAAGGATAAGGCATATTTAAACTTTTCTTCAAGATGATATTTATGAATATAGTATAATGCAGGAGGCTTGTCTATACAAAAGACATAAATGTTGCCTTTTGCCGCATCAAGAATAATTGATTCATAGTTTGGATACTCTTTTAAAGAAAGAATCCCATTTTTTTTAAGAGTATCTATGCAGGCATCTCCCTCTTTTACTCCAACAACATATCCAGCCAGAGAGGAAATGCTAACAATCCCTGAAACGCTCTGTTCAAAAAAGACAGGAACCTCAATTGTTGCATAGGGATTTCCATAGTCAAAATAGTTAGTTCTCTCCTCTGTCCAGAATAGTGTATCTATTACATCTGCCTCCCCCTTTTTCATAGCAGCAAGGGCTTTAGCCCAATCCATTCCTTTTAGATAAACTTTAACTCCGGTGCGGCTGCTCCACAGATCCCATTGATCTACCAGTATTCCCTGAAGATTTCCATCTTTATCTCTGAAGATATATGGAGGATAGTTGTCATCAGTCACAACTGTGATCTTTTTTTCTGCATATACAAAACTTATTGTAAAAAGCAGAATAATCAGTAGTAATAATTTTTTAGCTATTATTGTGGATCTCATCTTATTACCTGTGTAATTTATAATATAATACAGGCAGACAGAAGTATCCACATAAAATTTTTGACTTACAAAAAAATTTTTTAAGGACTTTTTTCTATTTTAAGCGGAGGCTTCGCTTCTGTGCTCTGAGTTCTTCTATTTCTTTTCGTATAGAAATTATTCTATCCATCATTTCAATTTCTTTTTTTCTGACCTCTTCGATTTGAAAACCCTCTGTAAGATATATAACAAAGCCTATCTCTCTATAGTCCTTTGACTTAGTATTATTATAGCGGACATCAACCTTAACCTCAGAGAGAAACTCCTCACCATCTCTTCCTTTAAAGGCTGCAGGTTCTGATAAAAGACGCAACTCATCCATATTGACTTTGAATTCATTGACAAAAAAGGTCTCTATTAGTTTTAATACAGCAGGAGAATTCTCTGCTTTTTTGAGCATCTCATATCTAATTATATCTCTTTCTCTCTCGACATCGCGCTCTGCATATTTAAGTTCAACAATACGCTTTTCTATTGATTCTATTTTTCTCTTTACTTCATCCGACATGACAAAAACCAACTGAGGATATAAAAATCTATATGCTAAATATGCTAAACATATTCTCTTGAAATGGTGTAGTCAAGTTCTATTTTTTCAAGATCAAGCCTCTTGAGCTTATTCCTGAAGTTGGTCGATTCATCCTCAATTATATCTACCAGATACTTTATCTGATTATCAATTGCTACCATATAGAGATTTTCTGGAATATTATATCTCTCTTTAAAATGATAAACTAAGTCATCATATACAGAAAAAAAATCACTATCTAACTTTTCTTTTGTAATTTCATAAAAAGAAAGAGTTTTTCTCAAAATGTCAAAGGTTGTGTTAAATCCTTCAATTCCTGCCTCTTTAAACTCATAATATAAAAACAAGAGCTTCTCTAAATAAGCTCTGTCAGACATCTGACCGAGCAAATCCCCTGTGGCAAGTATTGCACCAGCCATGGCCATATCCTCTGATAAATTCTTAATGGCATCCCCTTTTATTCCAGTGCAAAGAATTAGCTGAGATATAACCTCAATATCGCTCTCCTTAAGATGAAAGGCTTTATAATTCTTTCTTAAAAAATCATTACTTCTTTCTACATGGACGGAGGTATATTTTGCACCAGTGCCTTCCCTGTCCCAGTCTTCCTGAATATATCCTGTATCGTGAAGCAAAGCTGCAAGGTGGAGATTAAGGCTAAGTTCAGGGGAAAACTTTTCCCTGACAAAAAAAAGTCCATCCATAAGCCTTGACACAGCAAGTAAGGCATCAAAGGTATGTGTGAGGTTATGGTATTCAGTATTACACTTTCTGTATCCAGAAAAATTGCCATCAAAAAGCATACAAATAAGACCAAAGGCATTCTCTACTTGAGAAAAAAGACTTTCCTCATAATGAAAGAGCCAGTTTTTCCTCACCTCCTCAAGAACAGCCTCCCTTGAAGAACTATCAAGTAGCATTGAAAGCTGAATCTTGCCATTATTCATAACAAAGCCCCCTCTCAAGTAATTTTTTCTGTAAAGTGTAGAAAACTAAAATTCCACTACACCGTGATTTTATATAAACTCTTTTTAAGAATAATTTCAAGAAAAAATCTAAAAAACTAAAAAAAATATAGGGGTCAATATTTTGTGGGGCCGCAGTTTTCACCCGATTGCCAATTCAATGGGTTGTTGATGATATATTCCCGAATGCGGTTTAATTCGCCATCATTGCGGATAATTTAATAATTGCGTTGCCAGACGGGATTGGCGGGAGATAATAATCCCATGCACATGATTTGGCATACTCACAAATTTATCCAATTAAACATGGGGGAAATGAACCGGGCTTTCCAACCAAGATTTTTGGGCAATTTCAGCAAACAAATTTTGACGGTTGTGGGTGCAAATGGTGATAAAATACGTGCCGGGCTGTGAATAATCATAACCGGGCAAACGAATGGAACGGCGGTGATGAATGTTGGGGGTGTATTTCATGGTTGATTTTCTGTTGTATTAAGCATGGGCGAACAATTGTCCGCCCCTACAATAATTGTTTATTCCTTTTTTGTTTTATTTTCAATTATCCTTATCTCCCTCTCCGTCAACCCATACAGCCCATAAACCAACCCATATATCTCCCTTTCACATTGGCTCGTATCGGCATTTTTATCCTGCTTTTTGGCGGTAAGAATTTTATCTACCAGCGACTCTATTAAAATTTAAAACTTGTTCAAATATTACACATTTTTGTTTGCATGAGAAAATTAGTTGCTTCCTTACAAAAATTTTCAGTATCATAATAAAATAGTGGTTTTCTCACAATTTTTGATTACGCTATCTTCCTAATTTCATTTATACCGCCCAACTACTGGCAACCAGTTCCGCCTGCTTTAAAACAGTCTCTGTGGCCATCTTTTCTTTATCTGGCGGATAACCGTATTTGCGCAGTATCTTTTTAACTTCCAGCCGTAGTTTTGCCCGAACGCTTTCCCTGTGTGTCCAGTCGAGGGTTACACTTTTTCGTAACGTATTGGTTAGTTCTAAAGCAATTTTGCGAAGTGTTTCATCCCCCAGTACCTTTACCGCGCTGTCGTTGACACCAAGGGCATCATAAAAAGCCAATTCGTCTTCAGATAAATTGAACTTTTTTCCTCGGTTTTGTTCTTCTCTGATTTCCTTTGCCAGATCAATGAGTTGTTCTATTACCTCGGCTGCTTCAATGGCACGATTAGTATATTTTTTAATCGCTTCTTCAAGCATTTTAGCAAATGAATTAGCACGAACAAGATTTTTACGGTAAATGATCTTGATCTCATCGTTTAATAATTTTTTCAATGCTTCCAATGCAAGATTTTTTTGTTTCATTTCTTTGACCTCGGCAAGAAAAGCATCTGACAGGATAGAGAGATCAGGCTTTTTTAATCCAGCTGCAGCAAAAATATCGACAACCCTGTCTGAAATGACAGCTTTTGATATGATCTGCTTGATTGCCCCTTCATACATTTCCTGTTTAATTTCTGGCTTATCAATAGTTGTGGTTTTGACCATGGCGGACTTTACTGCCTGAAAGAATCCTACATCTTCTTTGATTTTCATTGCCTCAGGATGAGGTACAGAAAGGGCAAATGCTTTGAGCAATGCCGTGGTCTCTGTGATAAACCGTTCTTTTTTCCCTTCTTCTTTCAGGATATGTTCAAGCGCATCGGGTATAAAGGTAAATCTTTCTTCTGGTTTTAGTGTAAAGAATTTTTTATAGTCAAAACCATGAAACATATCACGAACAATCTCGTATTTTTCTCGCATGAGATTAACCGCTATTTCCTGGTCAAGTGCCGGTTTGCCTTTGCCACCGCTTTCTGTATAATCGTTCAATGCTTTTTTCAGTTCTGCCCCTATGCCCATATAGTCAACAATAAGCCCACCTTCTTTACCTGGATACACGCGGTTGACCCGTGCAATGGCCTGCATCAGTGTGTGCCCCTGCATGGGCTTATCTAAGTACATGGTATGCAAACAGGGTACATCAAATCCCGTCAAAAACATATCTCTCACAATAATCAATTTGAGTTCGTGCCCCGGGTCTTTGAAATTATCCCCTATCTGTTTTCGTTTTTGTTTATTGCGAATATGTTTTTGCCATTCTACAGGATCGGAAGCAGAACCGGTCATCACTATTTTTATAAAGCCCTTGTCATCATCGTCATTGTGCCATGTGGGACGAAGTTCTATTATTTCATTGTATAATTCCACGCAGATACGCCTTGACATACAGACAATCATCCCTTTGCCATCAAGTACCGATAGGCGGTTTTCAAAATGCTCTACGATGTCTTTTGCTATCCGTTTTATCCTGTCAGGTGCACCAGCTACCTTTTCAAGTTGTGCCCATTTTGATTTGAGTTTTTCTTTTACCTGTTCTTCTTCACCTTCGGTGACCTCTTCGAATTCTTCGTCTATATGCGGTCTTTCTTCTGGTTTTAATTCGAGTTTTGCCAGTCGGCTTTCGTAATAGATTTTTACCGTTGCCCCATCTTCCACGGCCTGTTCTATATCATATACATCCACGTAATTTCCAAAGACTGCAGGTGTGCTTTTATCTTCTTTCTCTATCGGAGTTCCCGTAAAACCGATAAATGAGGCATTGGGCAACCCGTCGCGCAGATATTTTGCAAAGCCATAGGTTATAAAACTTTTATCATCCTGTGAAATGATTTTAGCTGAAAATCCGTATTGTGTACGGTGGGCTTCATCAGCAATGACTACGATATTTTCTCTTGTGGAAAGCACAGGGTATTTTTCTCTGTCTTCCTCAGGGAAGAATTTCTGTATGGTGGTAAAAACAATACCACCGGATGCAACTTGCAGTAAATCCATCAGTTCTTTTCGTGAATTTGCCTGAACGGGAGATTGACGGAGAATATCCTTGCATCTGCCAAACGTCCCGAAGAGCTGATCGTCTAAGTCGTTTCTGTCGGTAAGAACAACAATAGTGGGGTTATTCAGTTCGCGGATGATTTTTCCGGCATAAAAGACCATGGTTAAACTTTTCCCTGAACCCTGCGTATGCCATACGACTCCTGCCTTGCGGTCGCCAGCAGATTGCCCTTTAACTGAGCTAAGACCATATTTCTCCGGATGTTCTGCAACCATCCATTTTGAATCGATATTGCAAGCCCTTTTTGTTGACTCAACTGCCTTAACAACCGCCCAGTATTGATGATAGGCGGCGAGTTTCTTTTTTGTCTCCTTATCTTTTTCAAAGACAATAAAATTACGGACTATATCAAGAAATCGCTCTTTTTGAAACATTCCGCGCAAAAGCACTTCGATTTGGGTGAGTTTGTCCGATGGTTTCTCGCCGTCAATGGTTTTCCACTGCATGAAGCGTTCAAATTCTGAGGTAATGGTTCCTGCCTTTGCCTGTAAACCATCGCTAATGACAAGGATCTCATTGTATTTAAATAAAGCGGGTATTTGCTCTTTATATGTCTGAAACTGATTGTAGGCATCTAAAATGGTGGCGTTTTCGCTCGCCGGGTTTTTGAGTTCTATCACTACCAGGGGAATACCATTGACAAAAAGCACCACATCGGGTCGGCGTTCATAATTATTTTCAATTACTGTGAATTGATTGATAGCTAAAAATTCGTTGTTTTCCGGGTTGTCAAAATCAAAGAGCCAGACCTTTTCGTATCTTTCTTCGCCATCTTTGCGAAAAGGCACATCGATACCATCAGTGAGCATCTTATGGAAGCGCTCGTTTTCATAGAGGAGGTTCTGACTTTCGCTGCGCTGGAGTTGTTTGATTGCCTGTTGGGGCAAATAATCATTTGCCCTTACCTGAGGATTGATACGATGAAGCGCGTTTTTTAATCGATCAACCAGCAACACATTTTTATAATCCTCGCGCAGGGCATCGCTACCTCCGGGTAGGTATTGTTCCTCGTTGCCGTGGATGATTTCAAATCCAAGGTCAGCCAGGATATTGAGGACAAAATTTTCAAGGTCTGATTCTGTGATGGATTTCTTCATAGGTTTTCTCCGTTTTGTTTTCTGTTTGGGGCACGTCGCAACGTGCACCTACAATAATGGGATTATTTTCGTCCGATTCCCATTTTAACGGATTATTGACAATATATTCCCGAATGCGGTTTAATTCGTCATCGTTGCGGATAATATGTTCGTAATAATTGCGTTGCCAGACGGGATTGGTGGGGGTGTTGCGAATTTGATTTATTTTTTTTGTTACCGCGGATTTGAATAAACGAACGATTGTGGGTATTGAATTCGATACCGGTTTGCCAAATTGTTCAATTGTTGGGGCACGTCGCAAATTGTTCGGATGTAGGGGCACGTTGCAACGTGCCCCTACAATTAAAATCCCATGCAAATGATTTGGCATGACCACAAATTCATCGATGATAATATTGGAACGAATATTTCCCGTATTTAACCATTCATCCCGTACAATTTCCCCATATTCGTTTAAAATCATTGCCCCATCCACAATTTCACCAAACAAACATTCGCGATTGTAGGTGCAAATGGTAACAAAATATCCACCAGGCAATGTATAATCATAACCGGGCAAACGAATGGAACGACGGTGATGTTTATTGGGGTCGTAAATCATAGGTTTTCTCCGTTTACCATTTCATCTACGGGAACGCGGATTTTGCCAGACATTAATTTTGGCAACAACGCATCGCGGATCCGGGAGAGGGTGAGGGATTGTTTTCTCGCTAAAATTTGTCTGAGAAATAAGTTGTCAATAATATGATTAAATTTATTTAAAATATCTTGTGACGGTATAATTATTTGATATTTCTCTATTCTTCCTTTATCAGCATGAGGTATAGATGTTCCTGTTGTGTTTTCTTTAATATCATTCTCTCTTTCTTTAAGAAAATAATAAACATAATTTTGGCTAAGATCTTTTATTACAATTTTTGCCAATGTCGAACCAAGAATTCCTCCAAACCCTCTTGCGCATCTTCCAGAACTTGCACCATCCATTACCATTATAATGTCATTTTCATTAGAAATAATCATATTTTCAATATTTGCAAAGCCACAGCTTCCACCATCTAAAACTTCTATTAATATTTGTGGTAGTAGTCCATCTTGATAAAAATCAAAAACATGAGTAGGTTTTCTTCCCTTTTCAAAAGATATAAATTCCCCCAATCTTCCTACCCTCCATCCTTCTGGTATTTCCTTGCCGAGTTCCTCGCTATATACCATTCGTCCGCCGGAGCTTTTGTAGGGTTTGCCCTCCTCGTTGGGGAATTCAAAATCCACAAACCAGTGTTTGAACAGTGCCTGGCCTATTGCCTCAAGGGTTTTGTTCATCTGTTGTTTGAGTTCTATTCTAGCATCCAGGTCAGAAAGGATTTTGGCTATGGCGCGCTGCTCGGGAAGGGGAGGGAGATTAATGAAAATTGTATCAAAGACTTCGCTTTCTACTCTTTGTCTGCCAGATGTCCCACTCATAGATTTAATAGCACTATTTCTAACTTCTGGACTTCTTGATAGGTAATAAACAAATAATGGGACTGTTTTCCCTTCTTTTGCTGAGAGAACAATAAATTCCGTAGATCCAAAGGCAACTTCTTTATCGTCTAATATATCAACAAAACAGGTTTTCCCATTTTCCAAGCAAGGAGTTATTCTTGCAAAAAGAGTATCACCATTTTGGAATTTAGAACCGCCTTTAAATTCTTTTATCGTGAAATTTGAAATTTTTCTCTGGAATGGATTTATATCAGCCATGCTGACGAATTTTGCCAACTCTCCTTTTTTCAATTTTCTTTGCGGATTTATTTCTATTGCATCACTCAATACTACTTCTACCCACTCCTCAGGAACCAATCCGATTTCGGTTTGTTTGAATGTGGTTTTTTGAGTTTTCATACCTTCCATCCAATTTTTTCAAGGTTCTTTTTTATCTCTTCATCCAGCTTTTTACTCTCTTCCATCTGTTTAGCCAGTTCTGCGGTGAGTTGTTTCATCGTTTCTTCAAATGCCTGGTCGTCTTCTTCCTCTTCTTCTATGCCAACATATCGTCCGGGAGTAAGAATGTGCTGGTGCTTGCGGATTTCCTCAAGCGTTGCACTTTTGCAAAAGCCCGGGATGTCTTGATACTCTCCACCCTTTCCTCTCCACGCATGATAGGTATCAGCTATCTTTTTAATCTCTTCGTCTGTCAATTCCCTGTGTCTTCTGTCAACCATGACACCCATTTTGCGAACATCTATAAAAAGCACCTGCCCACGCCTATCTCTGAATCGGTTATTCTTTTTATCTCTGGCAATAAACCACAGGCAGGCAGGTATCATCGTGTTATAAAAGAGTTGCGATGGCAGGGCCACTATGCAATCCACCAGGTCGGCTTCCACAATGTTTTTTCGTATGTCTCCTTCACCTGAGGTCATAGAGCTTAACGAACCATTGGCAAGTACAAAGCCAGCAATTCCAGTTGGTGCAAGATGGTGGATAAAATGCTGTACCCAGGCAAAGTTGGCATTGTTTTTCGGTGGTACACCATACTTCCACCGAACATCATCCTGCAATAGTTCACCACCCCAGTCGGAGTCATTAAATGGTGGATTGGCAAGGATAAAATCAGCTTTTACATCTTTGTGTTTATCATCGCGGAAGGTATCGCCCCACTGGATGTTTGCCTCTATCCTGCGAATGGCAAGGTTCATTTTACAGAGCCGCCAGGTGGTCTGGTTGCTCTCCTGTCCATAAATGGAAATATCACCCAGCTTGCCACCGTGTTCTTCAACAAATCTTTCACTTTGTACAAACATACCACCGGAGCCACAGCAAGGGTCGTAAATTCTCCCTTTATAAGGTTCAAGCATCTCTACAAGAAGCTTAACAATTGACTTGGGGGTATAAAACTGTCCACCTTTTTTGCCTTCAGCATCGGCAAATTGACCGATGAAATACTCATAAACCCTGCCCAGAATATCTTTTGCTTTATTCTCTTTATCGCCCAGGCCAATGGTGCTGATAAGGTCGATCAGCTCGCCCAAACGCTGTTTGTCAAGGGCTGGTCGGGCATACTGTTTGGGCAACACACCCTTGAGTGATGGGTTCTCTGCCTCTATGGCTTCCATAGCCTGGTCGATCAGCTCGCCAATCTTTGGATCCTTTGCATGGTCTTTGAGATAATTCCAGCGGGCATTTTGAGGTACCCAGAAGACCACACGGGAGATGTACTCATCCTTATCTTCCGGGTCGGAGTACGGGTCTTTTTTTACTTCCTCGTACACTTCTTCAAAAGCATCGGAGATGTATTTTAAAAAAATGAGACCGAGAACAACATGCTTATACTCGGCTGCATCCATGTTGCTTCTGAGTTTATCTGCTGCCTGCCAGAGTTTTTGCTCAAATCCAAGGTTAGCACCGTTCGTGTTTTTCATAACTCCCCTCAATAGTTATTTTACCATTATTTCGCCATTATTTTCAAGCAAAACATTCGCTTTGCCCTCTTTAGTGTCAAAAAAACGCCAGCCAGCTTCTTCAAGAAGTTTGTTGATTTTAATACGTGCTTTTGCTTCTTTTTCTGGCAATTTTATGCCTCCTTCTCCTTACTTTTATATAGAATATTTGCTAATAATAGAATAATGTTTTTTTATTTCTAATCCTTTTCAATATTCCAACTCAATTAATCCGACTTGCCTGCACGTTGTGTGCAAGCAGGTTTCAGTTTGTTTGAATGTGGTTTTTTGTGGGGTCATAGTTTATTAAAATACTCCTTAATTTTATTTGCCATTAGTTTTCTTCTTTTCTCCAGAAATTCGTTGTATTGAGTTACATCCATTTCAGTTAATTCTTTTGGAATACAATTCATTTCAAAATTTCTGTAAAGTTCTTCTTCGCTGTTTATACTGCCATACTTTAATGGGCCACCATTACACTGTTTAATGACTGCTTTTAAATACTCAGCCGGTGGTTTTGAACCAATGGCAATATTTATTTCGCTCTGGGTTATAGCATAATTGGCTATCTGATTGTAAATACCTCTATTGTATCCATGCTTTTTTAAATATTCCCGTGGGAAAATATGATGGATATCTCCTTTTATTTCTATTAGGTCTTTTACAGTTATATCTTTTGATAGGAATGCTTTGTCGTTTCCCTTGATTTGAGCTGCAAGAAATACATTAAAAGAAGGGCTGATTGCTACAGATGTATTCATCTGTTGTGGCAAACCAATTGTCCAGAACGTATCTGATAATTCGGCAGCAAATACAGTGTTTATGTATGATAGTCCGTTTTCAGAAATTTGTTTGATATCATAATCAAATTTTGCTTCAGGTGAGCCGGAATATCTACTGGTAAGTGCACTTAAAACAAACCATTTTCTTACGTACGACTCAATTTCAGCTTGATGTAATCCCTGTTCGCGTAAGGTAAGATATAAAATATAGCTGAAATTAATGGCATTTTGAGAACGGACGAGCGAAGAATCAATAAACCCTGCAGAACGTAAAATAAGCACAAATTTTTTAAAATTGCTTTCATTCATAAAGGTATTTATTCCTTCTCCTAACTTCTTAAACGAATCTTCTACTATTGATTCCTCGTATTCTCTTGTCTCAAAATTTCTACCCGAAAGCAAAGCAACAAGATCCTGTAACCTGCCTCTTTTGAATTTATAAGTGAATGAAACCCTGAGCATGTCGGTATAACTTGGATCATACAGGTCGTCGATTTCATCTTTTAGCCATGTCATTTTCTGGAAATAATTGGTTTTTGTAAATTCTTTGTCCAACTCCTTTAATTGATGATAAAAAGCTGGCTCAACTGCAAGATGGCAGAAATAATCAATAACCTTTCTTAAAATATTACCACCATAGTTTTCATTAACAGTAATTTTTGACATGGCAAAATCGGCCTGACTGAGTTCCACTCCTTGAGAGTTAATCCTTATAAAAATCTCCGTAACTGTATCAATATCAAGGTCAGAGTTAAGCTCTATAAGCCCTATATGATTATTAATAATACTTTTTAGCTGTTCTATAGTCTGTGAAAGTTTTTCATCATTTGTATCAGGATTTAATTCACAGTAGTTTTTGATAAATTTCAATAATGAAAATTCTGGCTTATAAATTTCTGAGATATCAGCTATCCATGTTTTGTCTTTTATGATTGCGGGGTTAGAAACTTCAAATCTTTTTTCGATTGGTTGAAAAGCAATGGTAATTTTTCTTTTTTGATAATTTTTATCAATTATCTCTCTACCAAGCAGTGCGGCCATAAGAGCAGTTACCCGTTGTTGTCCATCTATCAATATTCTTTTGCCAACAGACTTTGAACCATCTTTAAGTCTTACATCCGGATTACGCCATACAATAAGATAGCCAACAGGATAACCATTATAAAGAGAATCAATAAAATCCCTCACTTTGGTAGAATCCCATACAAAAGGACGCTGTATTTCAGGGATAGCAATTTCGCCTGACTGCACCCATGTCAAAATGGTTTGAATAGGGTACTGATTTACTGAATACTTTTGAATTGACATACAAAACTCCTATTATATATTCCTATTTGTTCATACTCAACTATCTTTCTCTCCCACTCCTCAGGAATCAATCCGACTTGCCTGCACGTTGTGCGCAAGCAGGTTTCGGTTTGTTTACCTGCGCTGTGAAGGCAGGCAGGTTTGAATTTTGTTTTTTGTGGGGTCATAGTTTGTCCTATTTTCTCATCTTTTTACTATCATTGAGGAGATCCTCTATTTCAAATATTTTATCATATTTTTCTCTGCGTGCTTCTTTGCTGGTAGAGTCAGTCTTTACCCGTCTAAGAAAATCCTTAAAATCATAATTGATACTTGTCAGTTTATTCATTGTTTCAAGATCGAGAATATCTTTTTCCTTCGGTTGGTATAAAATTCTACTTGCGTCAGGGTCTGCAATATCAAGTTCAATGATACCTATACCAAAAGCATTGACCAGTCGTTGAAGTTCCTGCTGAAAATCTTCATCTGAATCAATTTCAGCGGCAACAAGAAAACCTGCATTTGCCCAGGATGAATTAGATACTGCCTGAAAATATGCCTCTCTAATATTTGAAAAATTCAATACTTTTTTTATTTCAAAAGAAAAAAATTTGATATTCGGATTTCCTAAATCTTTTGAGAAATAAACGATATCATCCTCCCATCTTTCAAATGCAAAATATACTCCCACCATATCAGGATGAAGCCATTCGGCATGTTGTTTTTTGTTTGATAATTCGTGAAATATGGTTTTGGTATAAATTTTTTTATATGTATATACGAAATACGTTAAATATTTATGCAAATCCCTTTCTTTATATTGAGGTTCTGTTTCGATGTCAGAAGATGATTCTAAATTAATGTTTTGATCTAATTCCTTTAGAAAAAACCGTACTCTATCCTGTTGCACCTTTAAAAATTTTGTTGATGGATTATCCCTTATATCAACATATATCCTAGCTGCAATGCTTGCCCAAGGGGTCTTCCCTTGGCTTTGTATTTCTTGATCATAATGTTTCATTTTTGCAATTTCCCAGATTTCATTCGCAGTAAGAGGTCTATTTTCTTCTTATTATTCTCCATCTTTCACCTCCCAATATCCACTTCGGTCTGAATCTATTCTTTTCAAAACACCTTCTTGATTAAGGAGAGCGATCGCTTTTTCTAAAGTTCTTTGTGCCAATCCTGTTTTTTGTGCAATCTCACTGGTTTTTATATAAGGATTTGAAGCAATTTCAATAAAAATTATCTCCGTATTTTCTCCGTATTTTCTCCGAACTCCTGTTTAGTTTCCTGAGTATTTTCTTTGGGAGTAATTTCAGGTCTTTTAAATATTACAGTAAAAAAATCTGTAAACTGAAATTCTGGTTCAGGTAGTCCTGCTTCTACCATTGCATTTTTCATAGGACTGCTTTTAGATACTCAGCTGGTGGTTTTGAATCAATGGCAATATTTATCCTAATTCACTGCTTGGATTAAAATCAGGGCAACAGTATATCAGTATAAAATTATAAAGATATATCAAATTCCATTTGACTTAATAAATTTTATTTGTTATAATTCTTTTAAATAAAAAATTACAAACTATTTTCACATTAGGAGAAAATTTTATGAAAAACATTATCATCAAATTTACAATTACAATATTGGTCTCATTGCTAAGTTTACCTCTGATGGCTCAAGATGTCAATAGCACAAATTCAGGTCTTATAATCAATGGTGGGCTTGGCTATGGTGCGACAACATTTGGTATCATTCCAGATTCAACAGATGAAGGGGATCTTGGCACAGGCCCAGGGGGAGCTCTGTTTCTTGGTGCAATGTTTAACTATAGCATAATTTCCTTTGGAATAAACTACACAAGGGCCAGCTTCAATGACATGGAATGGAAAGAGACCATAAGTGGCACTGAACATGAATACAAAAGCTATGGTGACGGTAATTTTTCCACATGGACTTTTCTTCTTGGAATAAAGGCCTTTACAGAAGCAGGGGATATGGGATACACAAATATCTACGGAGGGTACAGATTCTGGAATGCGAAAAGAAAGATTGACTATATTACCCTTGACTCAATAAAAATGCCAAGTAGCGACGGTGAATATGAACTATCTGGAAAGGGCTGGATTATTGGCTTTAAAGATTTAAGCACATTTCCTCTGGGACTCTTCTCCCTTGCTCTACAAACAGGACTTTGGTATGCAAACACCCCTGTAAATACATTAAAAGAGAATGGAGTAAAAGCAAACATAACCAAAGATCAGACAGCTGGCTTTGGCTTTGATATTGGTGCAGGATTGGCCTTTGAGGATATTGGACTTTCTGTAATTGCTGGACTAACTATGGATATAACAGCAAGCACCTTTAAAGAAGCTGGTAATGATAACGTGGCTGGCGCAGGCTATGCTGAATTTTATATAAACGTTGCAAAGGAATTTGCTTTTTAAGCTAAAATTTTTGTGTCACCATCAAGGTGACACAAAAATTTAAAAATATCAGCACCTCTAAAAAAAACTTTCCTATTGACACTTCCTAAAAAATTATATTTTTTATTACTATCAAAATTTATTGAGCAACTTAAAGGGAGTATGTATACATGAAAAAAAGCCAGAAACTTTCCTACAAAATAATTGCACGCCTATCTCTTTTACTTTCTGCTTTACTATCAATTGTAATTATTGCATCTTACTTTGGACTCAAACACTACTATCTCAATAACTTTTACTATGACAAAGCAGAAGATATAGCCCTGACTGCTACAAAACAAATTGAATCTTTAATTAAACAGGAAATTGACTCTAAGCGATTCACAGTTGAAGATTTTTTAGCTGAAGATTACAGAGAGCTTTCCATAGAAGAGTGTGTGAGACTATAGACCGATGAATCCAACCGAGACATGCTTTCCCGTGACTACCTTGAAAAAATGTTTAAAGCTGTTGACTCAAAAAATCCATCGAAAATCGAAGATTATAGGAGGTATATGACAACATACAGCGCCGATGAAGAACTTGGCAAAAAGATCAGATAAATTTTTGACATTTTTTATAAAAAGTTCGAAAAATGATTTGAAGTTTTTTAGGCATATCTTAATCCGACCTTAAACATTTTGAATTAAAATAATACAAAAATATAAAATGAATAGGGAGCTATTTTATGCCAGTAATTGAAAATTCCTCTTACAGGCCACCAATACTTCTAAAAAACAACCACGTTCAAACTGTTGTGCCCACCCTGTTTCGAAAAGTTGATGGAATAAATTATACAAGAGAGAGAATATCTACACCAGATGGCGATTTTATTGATATAGATATATCATCCATTTCCTCTGATAAAGCTTTAATTTTATCTCACGGCCTTGAAGGTAATTCCCAGAGACATTATATCAAAGGCATGATTAAGGCCTTTCATAATGCAGGATATGATGGCATAGCCTTCAACATGAGAGGGTGCAGTGGTGTTCCAAATAAAAGACCAGAGACATATCACAGTGGCAAAACAGAGGATCTGCATACAGTTATCCAATATATTTTAAAACATAAAAACTATAAAGAAATATCCCTTGTGGGATTTAGTCTTGGTGCAAACCTTACACTTAAATATGTAGGGGAAATGGGAAGCACTTTGCATTCCAAAGTTAAAAGTGCAGTTGCCATATCTGCACCATGCGATCTCATCTCTTCATCCATTGAGCTTCATAAAGCAAAAAACTACATCTATGCTAAAAGGTTTTTGATATCTTTACTTAAAAAAATGGATGAGAAAAGGGATATAATTCCTCCAGAGATATGGGAAAAAAGAAACTCTATCAAAACATTGAGGGACTTTGACAATGTATTTACAGCACCCCTCAATGGCTTTCGTGATGCTGAGGACTACTGGAAAAAGTGCAGTTGTAAAAATTTTCTCAGTGGCATAACAATTCCTGCATTAATAATAAATTCAGCAGACGACCCAATTCTTGGAACTGAATGCTATCCCATCAAAGAAGCACAGTCAAATAAAAATCTCTTTCTTGAAATTACAAAACACGGAGGCCACATGGGGTATATAACTTTTAGTGATGATGGCCAATACTGGCACGAAAGACGAACTGTGCAATTTATTACTGATTTTAGCTAAAAAATAAAATAATCAAAATTTACTATTTTAAAAAACTTTTTATTGACAAAAAATACCCCAATGAAAATTTACTTTTTATTTAAAAAATATAATAGAATGGGAAGCGAGGGGTAACAATGACTAAACTGGAAAAATGCCTGGACTGTAAACACCATGTTGATCATAAATTTGGATTTATCATCTGCAATTACTGGAAACAAAACCAACAGCATGTAACTCAAAGAGATAAAAACGGTGAAATTTACGTTATAGGCTGCTCTCTAAAGGCTGCTAAAAAAAAGGTAAGTTAGCTAATCTCTTTATAAAAATTCATTATTCTATCCAATTTATACTACTTTTTAAAACTATTTGATTTATTTTGACTGTGACTGATCATTTATTTGCCTCTTTAAACTTTTTTTTGATATATTTTAAATATAGCTTGCAAGTTATTATTTTAAAAAATTTCTTTTACTGAAATTAACGGGGAGGAATACAATGGTAGGGAAACTGCTGCTGCCTGAAATACTGGAATTACTTAATGAAAAAGACTATCAAACAGTGAAAGAAATTATAAGTGACTGGCACCCTGCTGACGTTGCAGAGCTTATTTCCTCTTTGCCAGAGTCTTTTCAATTTATGGTTTTCCGACTGCTTCCCAAAAAACTTACACAGAACGTTTTCGAATATCTCTCTGTGGACTCACAAAAAAATATACTTGAACTCATGGGCAACAAAGAGGTTGCCTCTTTTATAAACAATCTTCCTCCTGACGACAGAACATCTCTTTTTGAAGAGCTGCCTCATTCAGTTGTAAAGAACATGCTCTCACTTTTACCAAAGGAAGAGAGAGAAATAGCCAAAACTCTACTTGGCTATCCTGAGGACAGCGTCGGCCGTCTCATGACGCCAGAGTATATCTCTGTCAAAGAGAATATGACTGTTGAGCAGGTTCTGGATAAAATACGAAAATATGGATCTGATAGTGAAACATTGGATATGATCTATGTGGTTGACGATGATGGCAAGCTCATTGATGATATAAATATACGGCAAATACTGCTTTCTCCTCCAGACAGAACTGTAGCAAAGTTAATGGATCACAAATTTGTTTATCTCAATGCAACTGATGATCAGGAGGTTGCTGTTGAGGCCTTTAAAAAGTACGATTGCTATGCATTGCCTGTTATTGACAACGAGGGATGCCTCATAGGTATAGTAACAATTGACGACATATTGACAGTTGCTGAAGAAGAGACAACAGAGGATATCCACAAAATAGGTGGTATTGAGGCCCTTGAAGATTCATATATGCAAACTCCAATACCGGAGCTTATACGCAAAAGAGCAAGCTGGCTTGTAATTCTATTTTTAAGTGAGATGCTCACAGCCTCTGCAATGGCTGTCTATGAAGAAGAAATTGCCCGAGCAGTAGTACTGGCTCTTTTTGTGCCACTAATTATATCCAGTGGGGGAAACTCTGGTTCTCAGGCTGCATCTCTGATAATACGAGGTCTTGCTCTAAAGGAATTTGGAGTTAAGGACTGGTGGCAAGTTATGAAAAGGGAAATTTTTTCTGGACTATCTCTTGGAGTTATACTTGGTATCATAGGCTTTATAAGAATATCTATATGGCAGCTCTTTGGAGGAATTTATGGACCTCATTGGCTCAGTGTAGCCTTTGTAGTAACATTATCGCTCATTGGGGTTGTCATGTGGGGGACACTGGCTGGGTCAATGCTTCCATTGCTTTTAAAAAAATTGCGACTTGACCCTGCAACATCCTCTGCACCCTTTGTTGCAACACTTGTGGACGTTACAGGACTCATAATATATTTTACAATAGCGCAAATTATTTTAAGTGGCAAGCTACTTTAGTCTTTGAACCACAAAATCTTACACTTAACAGTGAAATTGAAAGGAGAGAAAAACTTCTCTAAAGTTTTTAACTTGACATATAGCAAATATGCAGCTTATATGCAATAAGTTGTATATAGATTCAGATTTGCCTGTGAAGTCACAAAAAAATTTTTATTCCAGTCAAAGCTGATGAGCACTTATTAAATAAGGGGAGAAATATGAAAACACGGATTACAGAACTTTTTGGCATAAAATATCCAATCATTCTCTCTGGTATGAGTTGGATTAGTATGCCAGAATTGGTTGCAGCTGTGTCAAATGCTGGCGGTCTTGGAATTCTTGCTACAGGGGTTATGACTGCTGAGGAAACCCTTGAGGCCATAAGAAAGACCCGAACTCTTACAAAAAAACCCTTTGGAGCAAATGTAACTCTTTATTTCCCAGGAGCAGAGCGCAATGCAGAAGTAATAATAAAAGAAAAAGTCCCGGTTGTAAATTATGCTCTTGGTAAAGGGGACTGGATCTGTAAGGCAGTGCATGAATATGGCGGCAAAGTCATAGCAACTGTAACAACTCTCAAACACGCTCTGGCAGCTCAAAGAGATGGAGCTGATGCAATTATTGTAACAGGCCACGAGGCAGCAGGACATGGTGGAGCTGTAACTTCTCTGGTTCTCATACCAAGCATTGCAGATGAACTCAAGATACCAATTATCGCAGCAGGTGGATTTGCAGATGGAAGAGGTTTAGCTTCTGCTCTCATACTTGGTGCTGACGGAATTGCCATGGGCACAAGATTCATGAACTCAGTTGAAAGCCCAGTCCATGAATCACAAAAGGCGAAGGCCAATGAAACAGATGTCTATAGCACTCTCTACACAGATAAAGTTGATGGCCTTATGGCAAGGGTAATGAAAACAGAAGGAGCCATAAGACTCACAAAGAAATGGCTCAATCCCTTTAGTGCTCTTATCCGTTCAAAGAAGATTGCACAAATGTTAGGATTTCCATGGCTTAAGCTTGCAATAGCTATTTTATTTATGGGATATAAGAGATCTATGCAGATGGCACGTATGGCCATTGGCTTTGATGCCTTCTATGCAGGAACAATGGAAGGGGACAATAAAAAGGGAGTTCTTCCCATTGGTCAGGTGGCTGGAATAATGCACGAGACCCTTACAGTAAAACAGATCATAGATAGAACAGTAAAAGAGGCTAAACAGGCCTACGAAAAACTTGGAACAAAGCTTAAATAGCACTTTATGCTATTTCGCTGAGGGGCGAAATATTTTATAATAAACAAAAAATTACAAGGAGGAGTTATGGCTATAGTTGAATGGAAAAAAGACGAGACTGTTGCTATAATGATAATGAACAACGGTGAAAACAGACACAATCCTGAATGGGCTGAAGCGATGCTTGCAACCTATGAAGAGATCCTTGCTGACAAAGAAATAAAAGCAATAGTTCTAACATCAAGCGATCCAAAAAACTTTTCTCTTGGTGTAGATCTTGGCTGGATGATGAAGGCTCAGCAAGCCCAGGACTTTCCTGGAATAAGCAAATGGCTCTATAGAAATGGGGAGGTTTTCAGGGCAATGCTCATGTCTCCTGTGCCAACAATCGCTGCAATTACAGGACATGCCTTTGGAAACGGTGCAATGCTGGCTGGAGCATGCGACTTCAGGTTCATGCGTTCAGACAGAGGATATTTCTGCTTCCCAGAAGTTGACCTTGGGATCCAGTTTGCTCCTTCAATGATTGAATGGATGAAAAGGATTATGCCATATCATCTCTTTATCAGAATGAAATGGACCGGCGAGAAAATGAGCGCAGCAGAGCTTGAGAAATACAATGTAATCCTGAAGGCATGCCCTGATGCTGAATCTACATTAAAAGAGGCAATAGCCTTTGGAAAAACCTTTAATAAATCAAGAAATACCCTTGCAGAGATGAAGAGAAGAACATACAAGCACATCATAGACAAGATGGAAAAAGAAGATCCAGAATACTTTGATTACAAACCCGAACAGGTAAAAGAAGGAAAACCACCTATCTTCATGTTTACTCAAGGATAATCCTTCTTACACAAAAAAACTGCTCCTTTTATTATGGAGCAGTTTTTTAATCTACATATTATTGTCCACTACACGGCGGACATCGCTTATACATCACCTACCCTGTGGGTGATTCACCTTGCAATTGCAGCCATTAGCGGACTTTGCTTTTACTATTTTTTCCAGAATGGTAGACCGTCCATTTTCTTTTAGGTCGCAAATAATATCTTCTTCTGTATATTTAAAGCAATAGCATATATACTCTGCCATATAAAGCTCCTAAATATTTTAGTTTATAATAAAATAATATCTTTTTAAATCAATAAAAAATTAAATTTTCTCAGCTATTTTTATACAAATTTCCAATGTTAATTACTTAATTTTTAGCCTTACACGCCTCAGAGGTGGGAATAGTGAAGCAGTATTGTGTCAAATCAAAAACATATTATCCCCGAAGCCTTCTGTGACGGGATAATAGAGTATTTTTATTTTAAAAAAGTTAGGGAATAAATACTGGTATGAATTTTACTTTAGTAACTTTTATAGTCTTTTTTTTCCAAAATAATAAAATATATTGAAAAAATTTTCTGTTATATTATACTATGAGTAAATTGTTTCGATCGAAAAAACAACCAATGGCTGATGTTATGAATTATAGACTTGACTATTGGATTGAAAATAAATCCAAAATCCAATCTCTTTATGAAAAGAATAGCAAAAATTTACAAAAATTACTGGAACTGCTCATAAAAAAAACAGAAAACGCTTTAATAGGCAGCGACTGTAAGGCTCAAATCAAAGGCAGAGTCAAAACCTTTGATGCTCTCTACAGAAAGATATTGCTTAAAAGTCAAAATGCTCCAATAGAATCGCCTTTTGATGCAATAACCGATATTATTGGACTGAGGGTTGTTGTTCCCTTTCTGGAAGATCTTACCTGCGTGGAAAGACGCATTAAAGAGAGCTTTAATGTTATTGAAACAAAATACAAATCAAGAGAGCTTTCTATAAGAGAATTTGGATATGACTCAATACATCTAATAATAACTATTCCCTCTGATGTATCAAAGAAATTTAAAGATAAATACAGCAGCATGAGAGTTGAAATCCAACTGAGGACAATTCTTCAGGACGCCTGGGCTGAGGTTGAACATGAGCTAATATACAAAACCAGCATAGATAAGGTTGAAGATACTATCAGACGTAAGATGATTGCGGTTAATGCAACTCTATCCCTTGGGGATACCATATTTCAGGAAATTAGAGACTACCAAAGGAAACGATACAAAGACATTCAGGAAAGACACAAAAAGCTAATGGACAAGGTCTCCACAATACCAGAAAAAATGGAAAAGCTGAAACAAAGTGGGGATCTTACGTCACTAATTGAATCAAAGATGGAAGCTGCTCCTATTGAAACTAAAATAGAAAAATTTTCTCTGCCTCAAAATAATTCAAACAATAAACACGACCTGAATGATCTCCTTGTTGAGGCAATGAATGCTCATCTGGAAAACAGACTCAAAGACGCTCTGGAACTTTATACACAGCTCTTGCTGGTTTCACCAAACCACTACATATATAACCACAGGGGTCTTGTATACTTTACCCTCTCTGAATATGAAAAGGCAATTGAAGATTTCTCAAAAGCAATTGAGATGGAACCCAGGGACACAAGGGTATATACAAATAGGGGACTTGCCTATAGAATGCTCAAACGATATGACGAATCGCTCCGTGATTTTAATAAATCTCTTGAACTCAACCCCCTATGGCCTGACACCTTTTACGGTAGAGCCCTCACCTATTACGACCTTGGAGATATTCAGCATGCCCTGGATGACTGCGACAAAGCTATAAGCATCAAGCCCGATTTTAAGCAAGCTCAGAGATTTAAACAATTTATTCTCAACCAGCAGATGAAATAGTCAATGTTAAGCAATCAAGAGATCATACTGGACAGCATTGCTGATGGCGTATTTACTATTAATCTGGACTTTAAAATTACCTACATAAATAAGGCTGCAGCTGATATATTAAAGATTAGCCCCCAAGAGGCTGTCGGAAAGCTATGCTTTGAAGTTTTCCATGCAAGTATTTGTGAGCACTCCTGTGCTCTTAGAGAAACTATAAACACTGGAAGAAATATTGTTAACAAAACTGTCTACATTGTAAATTCCATTGGTGAGATAATACCAATAAATATAAGCACTGCACTGCTAAAAAATGAATCTGGAGAAATCATTGGCGGGGTCGAGACATTCCGAGATATATCTGAAATTGAGCATCTAAGAAAGGAAATAGAATCAAACTATAGCTTTAATGACATCATAAGCAAAAGCAAGGAATTTAAAGAGCTCTTTTCAATACTGCCAGATATTGCTGTAAGTGACAGCACTGTTTTAATAGAAGGAGCAAGTGGCACAGGGAAAGAACTTATAGCACGGGCCATTCACAATCTTAGTGGAAGAAAATCCAGACCTCTCGTTGCTATAAACTGTGCAGCTGTGCCTGACAATTTGCTTGAGTCTGAACTCTTTGGTTATAAGTCTGGAGCTTTTACTGATGCCAAAAAAGATAAATTGGGCAAAATAGCTCTGGCAGAAAAAGGAACACTGTTTCTTGACGAAATAGGAGAGATCTCGCCTGCTATCCAGGCAAAGTTGCTTCGTTTTATCCAGGAAAGAGAGTATGAACCACTGGGAGGACTAAATCCAGTAAAATCAAATGTGAGAATAATTGCTGCAACAAACAAAAATCTTTCAGATGAAGTAAAAAAAGGACTCTTTAGAGAGGATCTCTTCTACAGATTAAATGTAATCAATATAAAGCTACCGCCCCTTTCTGCAAGAAGAGAGGATATTCCTTTGCTTATATCTCACTTTATAAAAAAATTTAACTATATAAAAGGGAAAAATATAGAAGGAGTCACTGATGAGGTCATGAATATCCTTATGAACTATAACTTTCCTGGAAACGTAAGGGAACTGGAAAATATTATTGAACATGCCTTTGTCCTATGTCGTGAGGCTTATATAAACACAAAACATCTTCCTCAATATCTCAGAGCAATAGAAGATACACTCACTGGTTCAGAAAACCTTGAGGAGATGGAAAAAATATATATAGCAAAGGCTCTTAGTAAATTTAATGGCAACAAATTAAAGACAGCTCAAGCCCTTGGAATAAATTCATCAACACTATGGCGAAAAATGAAAAAATACAACATGGAATAACTATTGCAATATGCAATATAATAAAAAACAAGTATTGCAAATTGCAATTAAAACCATCGTAAAAATAGAAAAATCAAAAAATTAATATATCCTTCCAATTGACAATGAATAAAAGTTTTATTTTTAAACATTATAAAAGAATAAAAAAATAATATTGATTCTATTTATATCTTAAAATCTTTGCCTATCCCTTAAATTTTCAAACAAAAAATCCTTTATATTCACTAAATCCTCAAAAGCAGCATATATGCTTTATTATTTTAAAGCAAAAAGTATTTTAGAAAATTATTTTGCAATTAAATAAAAATTTGGCACAAATATTGCTTATATAAATAAATATGAACAATGAATTAGTTGCAATACCAATATTTCAAGATCGAATATCCCCTCTTTTAGATGAGGCAAAACGCTTTATCATATTTGAGATAAGCGAAAATTCCATCACTCAAAGCATTACCATAAACCTCGATCTTGAAAGCTGCTCATTGCGAATTGCAAGACTAAAAGAGATGGGTGTCACTGTCCTTATAAGCGGTGCTGTAAGTAGATTTATATCAGAGATGATAATCGATTCTGGGATAAAACACTACCCATGGAATAGCGGAGCCATTGAGGAGATTATAGATCTTTACATTAAAAATAAATTACATCCATGTAGGGCATCAATCAACAAATGCTCCATGCAAACAAAGGGACGAAACTGTTGCAGAGAAAAAAATTCTGCATTAAATAAAAATTCCAGTAAGGAGATAAATAAATGAAAATTGCAATAACTGCAGAAGACAAAAGGCTTGAATCTCAAATGGATAGTAGATTTGGCAGAGCAAAGGGATTTATTATCTACGACACAGATACCAAAAACTTTGAATATAAAGACAATAGTCAAAACCTAAACTCATCTCAAGGCGCTGGTATTCAATCTGCAAAAAACATAATAGATTCAGGTGCGGATATTTTGATAACAGGAAATGTTGGCCCAAAGGCCTTTGCCGCTTTAACCGCTGCAGGAATTAAAATATTTCTATCTAACAGCAAAACAATTCAGGAGGCCATCAATGACTTCATAGAGGGGAAGCTTACTCAATGTGAAGATGCTAATGTTGAAGCTCACTGGTGAAATTTCAGAAGGAGATATTTATGACCAAAATAACTGTTATATGTGAAAACAGCGTCCAGATTCCATTCCCTGTTATTGGGGAGCATGGGCTTTCGTTTTTTATAGAAAGAGAAGAGGGAAATACTCTTTTTGATACAGGACAGGGGCTTGGAGTTGTCCACAACCTAAAACTTTTGGGGAAAGACATAAATTCAATAAAAAGGGTTATCCTGAGCCATGGTCACTACGATCACACTGGAGGATTATTATCTATACTCAAAGAAAGAAAAGAGACTCTTCCTGTATATCTTCATCCCGATGCATTTTTGACCAAATGCGCAAAGTTACCCAATGGCATGGAAAGAGCTATTGGATTTCCCCATGATAAATCACTATATGAAGAAAATGGTGCAGAGTTTATAGAGACAGATGGTTTTGAAAAAATTGCAGATGGAATGTTTACAATTTCCAACATCCATCACAGTGAAGGATGGAGACCGTGGGATAAGCTTTTGATGAGAAAAAACAATGATGATATAGCACCAGATCCTTTTTCTGATGACCTTTCTCTTCTTCTGGAGACAAGCTCTGGCCCAGTTGTTTTACTTGGATGTGCTCATTCTGGAATTGTAGAAATACTTGATGAGCTCAGTTCAAAAAGCAATCACAGTGAATTCTTTGCTGTAATAGGTGGCACTCACCTTGATAGTGCTCCAGAGGACTATGTGGAAAAAACCCTAAGATCGCTAAAAAAATATAATGTCCAGAAAATTGCAGTGTCCCATTGCACTGGTCTGCGCATTGCCCATAGACTTGCAAATATCTTTGGTGAAAAATTTAGCGATGCCTCTGTTGGACGTATTTTTGAATTTTAAACGCTATGGTTAAGCTTAGCACAAATATAAAGAATATTTATTGTAAGTTAAATATAATTTAAGAGGAAGACAGGTGTTAAAGAGACTTTATAACTACGCCCAGGTAATAAAGGGCAAAAGAAACACAAAACCCTGGACAACATTATATCCAGCATTGCAAATAACAAATACTTGTAATAAGCAATGCAAAGGCTGCCTCAGGGAAGCCAATAGCTATCACTATAAGATGAGTTATGAATGTTTTAAAAGTTACCTGATTGATTTACAACGCTTAAGTGAAAGCAACTTAATCAAATATCAGTTTGTAACAGGGGGAGAGCCCACCATTTGGAAAGATAATGAAATGGATATAACCGATGCCATAATCAATCTTTTCAAATTGAATATAATAGAAACAGTATCTATGCCAACAAATGGTAAGGTTTTTGAGGATCTAAGCTTCACCAGAGATTTCTTTAAAAAAATATCATCTCAGATAGAAAAACCTTTAATAGTGGGGATAAGTATTTCTCAGTATCAGGAAAATCTCTCTGACAATGGATATATTGCTCTGGATAATCTCATAACTGTAAGTAAAGAACCCAAGATGAAAATCATTCCAGTGATACTTGTAACTATAGGTGTTGATGACAATACAAGTGATATCTTAAAAAAAATATATCCCAATGTTTTACAGAGAGTAGTTCCCCTTGCTCCTCTTGGTGATGGTGAAGAATTTGAGGATATATGCCCTTCCCTTTCTCTTTATGGGAATGATAAAGAGAGCCTTGGATCATTTTTGCCTCACTTTAAAAATGATGTTATCCAGAAGCTAAAGATTTCTGAAAGGGATTTTGACACATTCCCTAACTCTTCACTGATTGATCTGCTTTCACTTTACTCTCACTGTGGAGATAGTCCATTTATTGATGATAGGTGGCACTATTGCCTACCCTTTAAAGATGATCCAGAATTTACTCTCTGTAACGTTGGAGAAATGAGAGAAGGAACCATCTCTGATTTTATCGAAAATTATGATGTATTAAAATGTATAAGAGCTGAGGGAATTTTAAGCGCTGTTGATGAACATAAAGAAGAGCTCTCATCTGAGTGCAGGGATAAGCTGAGCTATCTCTATTCAAAGGAGACAAAGCTCTCTGTTGCATACAGAGGTTGCATGGTATGTAAAAAGATGTACGATCTTGGAATAATCAAGGAGTTAACAAGTGCAAATAGCAGTAGCAAGCGGTAAAGGTGGCACAGGGAAAACAACCATTGCTCTTTCTCTGGCCTATTTTTTTAAAGAAAAAAATCTCAAAGTGGCAATTCTTGACTGCGACGTTGAAGAGCCAAATGTAAATCTATTTTTAAATTTAAAGATTCAAGAAGAAAAATCCTGTAATGTTATGGTTCCCTATATTGACAAATCTCTATGTTCTGCATGTGGAGAATGCGAAAGGATTTGTCAATTCAGTGCAATAGTTTTAGTAAAGGGCAAGCCTCTCTTTTTCCCTGAGATGTGCCATTCCTGTGGGGGATGCACTCTTATATGCCCCGAAAAGGCCATTAAAGAAATAGCAAGAGAGACTGCTAAAATAGAAATCTCTCAAAAGGATAATCTATTTTTTGCTGGAGGAAAACTTAATATAGGAGAGGCTATGTCCCCCCCTGTAATACGTCAGGTAAAAGAAAACTTTATTGATGCTGATATTAGAATAATAGATTCCCCTCCAGGAACCTCCTGCCCTGTTATAGAATCTGTCAGGGAGGCAAATTTCCTTATCCTTGTCACAGAGCCTACTCTTTTTGGGCTAAACGATTTATCTCTGGCTATTGAAATGGCCAGAGCTCTTAAGATTCCATCTGCCGTTGTGATAAATAAATCCTCAAAAAGCGATTATCTCATAAAAGACCTTTGCAAGCAAGTGAATATTCCCATAATTGGAGCAATCCCGGAGGATAGAGAAATTGCAGAAAACTACTCAAAAGGTGAATTTATATCTGTTGTGAAAGAAAAATATAACGCTCAGTTCAAAGAAATAATTAACCACATAAAAAATTTCAGGAGAATCTATAATTCATGATCAAAGAATTGGTAATAGTAAGTGGTAAAGGTGGCACAGGAAAAACAAGTTTGACTGCCTCCTTCGCAAGACTTGCGCAAAGCAAGGTTATAACAGATTGCGATGTTGACGCAGCAGATCTTCATCTGGTTTTAAATCATAGAATATTAAAAGAAGAATCCTTTAGCGATGGCAAAAAAGGATATATAAACAATAAGCTGTGCTCAGGCTGTGGTAAATGTAAAAGTCTGTGCAGATTTGATGCAATAGAACAAAAGGATAATCAATTTTATATTGAAAAAACATTCTGTGAGGGTTGCGCTCTGTGCAGTGAATTTTGCCCGGAGCAGGCAATAGAAATGGTTGATCATGAATCAGGAAAATATTTTATATCTGAGACTGAATACGGTCCCTTTGTTCATGCTAAGCTAAACATAGCAGAAGGAAATTCAGGCAAATTAGTTACTTTGATTAGAAAAAAAGCCAGGGAAATAGCAACAGAAAAAGGTCTTCAGCTAATAATCACAGATGGCTCACCAGGCATAGGCTGTCCTGTAATAGCATCAATTACTGGAGCAACATTCCTTTTGATTGTAACAGAACCAACGGTATCTGGTCTGCACGATTTGAAGCGTGTTTTTAATCTGGCTCAACACTTCAGAGTAAAATGTGGACTCTGCGTTAACAAATACGATATAAACATGGAAAAGACTCAGGAAATAAAAAATTTTTGTGAAGAAAATGAACTCCATTTTCTTGGACAAATACCTTACGATAAAGCAGTTACAGAGGCGCAGATAATGGGCAAAGCTGTAATTGAGCTGAAAGACTCTCAGGCAGCAAATGCTATCATTGAATTATGGGAAAAAGTATTTAAGCAGATATAACTTTTAATAAAACAAGGAGAATTTTAAGATGACACAGAACAATCCAAAAGTATCATCTTGCTCTTACGGAAACACTAACCAGAAAGCAGCAAATGAAGAAGAGCTCCTCAAACATAATATGTCAAAAATTAAGCACAAGATAGTTGTCCTTTCTGGCAAAGGAGGTGTTGGCAAAAGCACTGTAGCTGTAAATTTAGCGGTTGCTCTTGCAGAAAAAAAGTTCAAAACAGGCCTTCTGGATATTGACGTCCATGGTCCAAGCATTCCAAAACTTCTGGGGATAGAAGGCATGATGGCAACAGGCACAGGAGATAAAACGATATTGCCTATAATCTACAATGAATATCTTAAGGTGATGTCTGTTGGATTTTTAATGCCAGACAAAGATCAAGCTGTTATATGGAGGGGACCTCTTAAATATGGGGTAATTAAACAATTTTTAACAGACGTTTTATGGGATGACCTTGATTACTTAATAGTAGACTCACCTCCAGGAACAGGTGATGAGCCTCTCTCTGTATGCCAGCTTATCCCTGAACCAGATGGTGCAGTAATTGTAACAACACCTCAAGATGTTGCACTGGCAGATGTAAGAAAATCAGTTACCTTTTGCAGACAGGTAAATATGCCAATCATTGGTGTAGTTGAAAACATGAGTGGCTTTATTTGCCCACACTGTGGTAATCTCACAGAGATATTCAAAACAGGAGGAGGAAAGTCCATGGCACAGGATATGGGAATTCCTTTTCTGGGAGCTATTCCTCTGGAACCAAGAATTGTTGACAGTGGGGATAATGGCTTTCCTCATCTTAGCGCTTCTTCCTCAAACGCAACAGAGGCGCAAAAAAAATTTAATGAAATAGTAGAAAAAATAATAAACGGAGGCAATAAATGAAAATAGCTGTTCCAGTAGCCGATAACAGGCTTTGTATGCATTTTGGGCATTGTGAGCAATTTATACTTTTTGATGTGGATAGAGAAAATAAAAAAATACTATCCCAATCATCAATCACTCCACCACCTCATGAGCCAGGATTACTGCCTCGATGGCTCTCAGAAAAAGGTGTTACATGCGTTCTTGCTGGTGGAATGGGTGCAAGGGCCATAAGTCTCTTTAAAGATAAAGGGGTTGAGGTTATTACAGGGGCACCAGCATTGGAACCCTCTGATGTTGTAAACAAATTTCTCGATGGTTCTCTTGTAACAGGTGCAAATACTTGCGATCACTAAAAAATTTTCAGCCGAAGCTGATAAATATCATTTGAAATTGCAATAATTACTATAGAATTCATTTTGGCCGATTGTGGCTAAAATGAATTCTAAATAAGGTTATATTTATGGACGAAACTATAATCACTTTATACACGGGAGATCATTGCATAGAGACCTCTGCAAAAAATGAATTCAAATCACTAACAGAAAAATTGCTCACCTGTGATGATGAAAAGGAATGTGAAGTTCTGGGAGAAAAATTAGAGCTACTGCGTAATTTTTTAGAAAATTCTAACTTTAATGCATTGCGTTCCTCTGATGAGAGGCTTGCAGGAATTATTCCAGGATATTGCATAATTTATAGAGACCAAAAGGGCAATGCTAAAATTAAACTCATTGAAACAATTAAAACAAGGTAAAAGACTATGACAAAATACCCCTTCAATGACATAAATAAATGCACTGGATGCGGCAAGTGTGTAACAATTTGCCCAAGGAATGCAATATCCATATCATTCAATACAGTATGTGCAAAATGTATAAAATACTGCATTGAATTCCCTGTTCCATGTAAGCCTGAGCATATTACTTTTAATTATAATTTATGTAATTCCTGCGGACTTTGTGTTGACAATTGCCCGAGCCAGGCTATCTACTTTTTAGAATAAAGCTCAACAAAAGGACAAAACCATGACAATCTACGAGATCAATGGCAAAAAACCTATAATAGACCCATCATCATGGATTGCAAAATCTGCTGATATTATTGGAAATGTTATAATAGGTAAAAACTGCTATATTGGATGGGGAGCTGTTATCAGAGGGGATTACGGCACCATAATAATTGGCGATGGCACAGCCATTGAGGAAAATGTAACCATACATGCTCGCCCCGGGCAGGAGGCAATCATTGGCAAAGAAGTGACAGTAGGTCACAATGCCATGATTCATAATGCCACCATACATGACTATGCAGTTATAGGGATGAATTCCACAATTACAGATTATGCTGAGATTGGAGAGTGGGCAATAATTGCAGAGCATTCACTAATTAAGCGTAAGCAAATAGTACCACCTTATAAAATATATGCTGGAGTGCCTGCCATTGAAAAGGGAGATGTGCTCCATAGACACAAAGAGGAATGGACAGCTGCAAAAAAAATTTACCAGGCTCTGGCTATAAAATACAAGCAAGAGGTTGTGGTTGTTGAATAATATCTATAAAAATCCACCCACCCATAAAAAATTCTTGAAAAATACCGATAAATAACAGAGTGATTTTGTTAAGTAAGAGTTTTTTAAAAAAACTCTTACTTAACAGGAATAAAAAAATTAGTTGACTATATAAGTATTTTATGCAATGAATAATAAAGATGGTTAAAGAAAAAGAAAAATCATATCTGGACAGTTTTACAGCATCAACCGCCATTGTGCCTGTTGTAATAGACAGACTCATACGGGATTTACAGGAAATGCGCTATCCTCGGGAAGAGATTGATGAAATTATACTTTCAATGGATGAAAGCATTACCAATGCAGTACAGGTAACAATGAACTGTTCACAAAGCAATTGCCCTGTCCCAGAAAAAAGAAATATCACAATAAGATATCAGATAAAAGAAGATGAGTTCGATGCAACAATAATAGATCATGGCTCTGGCCTTGATTTTATAAAAATGCTCAGCTCTGTCCCTGATAAAAATAGCTCTCAATACTTTAATCAGATAATAACTTATGCAACTGAATCAGAAAAATCCCGACTCACTGTCAAGGTAAACGGGGAAGAGGTCCCACTGCGTGGAATTGGTGCAGGTCTTAAAATTATTCTCAATTTTATGGACAGTGTTTCCATTGAATATATTGACAAAAAAAAGGTGATATCCTCCAATGTAAGCGAATATACAGATGGGACCATTTTTAACATAAAGAGGAAGCGTCGATACCATGGGGAAAGGTCTAAAGGCATATAAAGATCCACAATTTTTAAATTCCAGAGAAGCCCGAATTCTTAGAATCTTAAGTGAATATATTGCCCCTGAAAGCAAATTCAGGAGTCAGGGTGTTTATCACACTGTTGTTTTTTTTGGATCAGCAAGAATCAAACCTGATGATGATACCTATGGCACTTCCAGGTATTATCATGCTGCACATGAAATGTCCTATAAGCTTGCTCTCTATAGCAAAGAACTAAAAGAAGAAACAGGGGAAAACTTTTATATATGCACAGGAGGAGGTCCTGGCATAATGGAAGCAGCAAATAGAGGGGCAAGGGATGCAGGTGAAAAAACAATAGGCCTCAATATATCCCTCCCCTTTGAACAGCATCCAAACCCTTATATATCCGATGAACTCAATATGGAATTTCATTATTTCTTCATGAGAAAGCTCTGGTTGCTTTATCATGCAAAGGCTATTATTGTATTCCCTGGAGGATTTGGAACCTTCGATGAGCTTTTTGAAACACTAACCTTAATCCAGACAAAGAAAATGGCCAAGCCCAATATCTCAGTGATGCTATATGACAAAGAATACTGGAGCGATTTAATAAAATTTGATAAGTTAGTTGATATGGGCATGATCTGCAAAGAGGATCTGGATATTTTTCACTTTTTTGATTCTGTTGAGGAAGGTCTTACATACCTAAAACCGAGGCTTAAGGATATCATTGCTACAGTTGATCATTTTATTTAGTATTATTTTATACCAATTAATATTATTTTTTGACATTTTAAACTGTAGACCTTAAATTTAAAAAGTGCCTGAACTGTCTCATAAATATATATTATAACATGGGCTGTTATTAAATGCTTATTCAATATCTACATATAGTAGAAAATTTTTTTAACATTTATTTCCCTGAAATAGTAGCAATAACAGTAGCTATAGCGTTAAGCGCTCTCACCCTTGCCATTTTATATAAAACTTTCATCAAAACCAGGGAACTCCTCAAAATCTCCAATAGCAAATTTAAATTGATATTTCAACACTCACCTCTTGGAATAATATACTTTGATGACAAGGGAATAATACTTGAATGTAATAGCGAATTTGTTAAGATAATAGGATCCTCAAGGGAAAAACTCATAGGCCTTGATATGAAAAAACTCCCAAACGCAAAGCTACAGTCTACTCTTGCCGATACCTTCTCTGGAAAAATAGGCCTATACGATGGGCTTTATAGATCCTTCACAGGAAATAAGGAAACAATAATTCGCGGCATATTTACTCCCATATTCTTAAATAAAAAAATGTATGGTGGAATCGCTATAATTGAAGATGTCACACTGCAAAAGCTACATGAGCAGGAACTGAAAGATGCTAAGGCAAAGGCAGAAAGAGAAAGTATGGCAAAAACAATTTTCCTTGAAAATATGAGCCATGAAGTGAGAACTCCACTTAACGGAATATCTGGTATTTTGCAATTACTTGAAAAAATATCAACAAATGAACAGCAGATAGAGCTTATTGATCTTGCTTTAAGCTCTGTTAACAGATTAACAAGGCTACTGGGAAACATACTGGATCTTACAAAGATAGAGACAGATAACATATATCTTATTTCAGAAGAGTTTTCCATAAGGAAAACTATCTACGCTATAGTAAAGACTCTTGAAAGTGAATGCGAAAAAAAATCTATTAAAATAGATTATGCTGTTAGTGAAGAAGTCCCCGAAACTCTAATTGGAGATGAATTGAGAATACGTCAGATCCTTGAAAATTTAGCATGGAATTCCTATAAGTTTACAAATGAAGGAAGCATCTCCATAGAGGTTCGCTTTAATCGACAATCTCATGAAAAAGGGAAGCTTATTCTCACAGTAAAGGATACTGGCATAGGAATAGAGCCAGAGCAACTGGATGAGATAACGCAGCCCTTTTATCAGCAGGAACGAAGCTATACAAAAAAATTTCAGGGAGCTGGTCTTGGACTTACAATAGTAAAAAGGCTCATACACCTGATGGAGGGGAGCCTTAATATCTCAAGCAGGTCTGGCTATGGCACAGAGATTACATGCACCATGATAGTTGGATGTATTGACAATACAAAAAAATCAACGCACAAAGCAAAGGGAGAATCGGGAAAGCCTCTAAAAATACTTATAGCTGATGATGACAGAATAAACTCTCTCATGCTAAAAAAACTTATAGAAAAGATGAATCATTGCGTTGATAGTGTATCTGATGGGCTTGCTGCCTTAGAGAAAGTTAAACAGAGAGATTATGATGTAGTTTTCATGGATATACAGATGCCAGTTATGAATGGAATAGAAGCCCTTGAAAATATAAAAAATCTCCCGGATTCAAAAAACAGACCTAAAGTTGTTGCTGTAACTGCTTATGCAATGCCTGGTGATCAAGAAAAATTCCTTCAGGCTGGCTTTGATGACTATATATCAAAACCAATAGACATGGAGCTTATTGAGGAGGCTTTAGACAGATTGTTTTAAAATAAATTATCACTTAGATTTTGCAGAGAAAAATCTTTCCACTTAAGTCTCTCTTTTTTTCTATCGGATAGTCTGTAATCCATTATTTTTTCATCAAAATCAAAGCTCTCTGTTATAAATCTCACTTCATCACACAGAGTTTTATCCTCCGAAGGGAAAGCGACTCGCTCTGCATAGTGAAAAACTCCAGCCTCGCTAACAGAGGAATCTGTAAAAATAAAAATACTCTATTATCCACACAGTCTGTTCGTCGCTGGGATGATATTTTCTTGATTTTTCACTAAAAATTATATTCAGGAATAATTACTGAGATGCAAAGTCAATTGTCAAAAATGAGGCTATGCACAAAAAATAATATCTTGACAAAGTTTATGACTGTGAAAAACTTAAATTGCAGAAAACATCAATAGGGGAAATAAATGTATCCTATACTTTTTAATTATAAAATAATAACAATTGGTTCTTATGGGCTTCTTCTTGGAACTGCTTTTTATATTGCATTTCTTATTGCAGAAAGAGAATACAAAATAAAATCCATTGATCCAGAATTGGCATATAAACTCTTAATAGCAGTAATACCCTCTGCTATAATTGGAGCAAAAATATTTCACATCCTTGAAAATCTGGATGAGTTTAAAGCTGCCCCTTTTGAAATGATTTTTTCTGGTGCCGGACTATCTGTCTATGGCGGATTTATTCTTAGCTTCATCATCGCCATTGCAATAATCAAAAAAAACAAAGAATCTGTCCTCAAAGTATTTGATGCATCCTCCCCTGCTATGGCAATAGGCTATGCCATAGGAAGACTGGGCTGTCATGCCTCAGGTGATGGTTGCTATGGAATTGCAACAGAGTCAATTTTTGGAGTTGCCTATCCCAATGGAATTGTTCCTGTAAGTATTAATGTGTTCCCTACTCCTCTTTTTGAGTCTTTCTTTGCATTTATATTCTTCATGGTTCTGCTAAAGCTGCGCAAAAATAATCTCAAAGAGGGAACTCTATTTTTCATTTACCTTTTACTCAATGGCGTTGCAAGGTTTGCTGTGGAGTTTATAAGACTCAATCCAAAGACTGCTCTGCTATTAACTCAGGCGCAACTCGTTGCAATATGCTTTATTTTAATTGGGCTGGTAGGCTTGTTTATAATAAGAAGCAGAGCTTCAGTGGAAAAAAATGGATGAACAGTGGGGTACTTCTACTTCTAATTGCAGAATTCCTCTTTGCCTTTTCAACAGTATTTGTGAAATATATTACAAATGACACAGGGATCTCAGGGATAGAGCTATCTTTTTTCAGATTCCTTACAGGTTTTATTATTACCTCAACATATATTGCTGGCACAAGAGACAATCTTCACATAAACAAAGCCTTCAACGTCTATATGAGAGGGGTTTTTAATACAGCATCTGTTATATTTTTTTTCCTTGGAGTTGAATACTCCACAATAAGCAAGACTAATCTTTTGAATATGACATATCCCGCTTTTGTATTCATATTCTCTCCATTAATAACAAAAGAAAAAATACAAAAAAATCTACTAATTTATCTAATTACTGTATTATTTGGCATATATCTGGTTGTTTTCCCACAAAATGATGGGTTCTCTTCAATAAGCATTGGAGATATCTTTGGATTGCTTTCCGGAATAACTGCTGGCTTTGGCATTTCTTTTCTACGAGAAGCCCGAAAATCAAATAGAGTAAATCAAATTCTCTTTTATATGTTTGCCATAGGGACAATTTCCTCAGGAATACTAATTATAAATTCTTTTGAGCTTCCCGAAGGAATTTATATTGCCCATGTCGCTATAGTAGCCCTTTTGTCTTATCTTGGTCAGCTCCTGCTGACTGCTGGATATAAATGTGTAACAGCTCCAACAGGATCTTTGATATCCTCATCAAGAATTGTATTTGCCATGGTGCTTGGGGTTATCTTTTTCTCTGAACCACTCTCACCGCGAATTGTTGCAGGAGCACTTATGATAATGCTATCCCTTGCAGGAGTCAGCGGATTTTTTAATGAGATCCTAAAAAAAAGAGATGAATTTTGATATTTCATCTCTTTTTCTAAAACATAAAGACAGGAAGAAAACAACTTATTTGATATTGTATTTCTTCTTGAATTTTTCTACTCTACCAGCAGTATCAACAATCTTCTGCTTCTTTGTGTAAAAAGGATGGCAGTTTGAACAAATCTCAACATGCAGATCCTTTACTGTGGAACGAGTATGAATTTCATTGCCACAGGCACACTTAATTGTTGTCTCTACATACTCTGGATGAATTCCGGGTTTCATAAATTTATCTCCTTAATAGAGTTATTATCAAAATATAATAATCAAGCATTCATTGCCTTAAAAAATGCTTTATTATTCTTTGTTGCTCTCATCTTTTCAACTAAGAGTTCCATAGCCTCAGTTGAGCTCATAGAAGCAAGAGCCTTTCTTAATACCCATAATTTATTTAACTCCTCTTCGTCAAGCAGTAATTCTTCTTTTCTTGTTCCAGATTTATTAATATCAATAGCAGGGAAAATCCTCCTATCCGATAATTTTCTATCAAGATGAAGTTCACAGTTACCTGTGCCTTTAAATTCCTCAAAAATAACCTCATCCATACGGCTACCTGTATCAATAAGAGCTGTCGCAAGTATTGTGAGGCTTCCACCACCCTCAATGTTACGAGCTGCACCAAAAAATCTCTTAGGCTTGTGCAGGGCATTTGAATCTACACCACCGGATAGGATCTTTCCGCTTGTTGGGACAACCTGGTTATAAGCACGAGCCAGCCTGGTTATTGAATCCAACAATATAACAACATCCATTTTTCTCTCAACAAGACGTCGCGCTTTTTGAATGACCATCTCTGCAACCTGAACGTGACGTGTAGCCTGTTCATCAAAGGTTGAAGAAATAACCTCTCCTTTTACAGAACGTTCCATGTCTGTTACTTCTTCTGGCCTCTCATCTATAAGAAGCACTATAAGATATACCTCAGGATGATTTTTTGTTATTGCATTTGCTATTTTCTGCAAGAGAATTGTCTTTCCAGTTCTTGGTGGAGCAACTATCAAAGCCCTCTGCCCTTTTCCTATAGGAGTGATAATATTCATAATGCGCATCTCAATCTCACTACTCTCGGTTTCCAGATTGATTCTCTCCTGGGGATAGAGGGGAGTGAGATCATCAAACATCACTCGTCTGCTGAGATTTTCAGGATTCTCGAAATTTATAGCCTCAATCCGCAGTAATGCAAAAAATCTTTCATTATCCTTTGGAGGTCTAATTTGACCAGCTATTGTATCCCCTGTTTTTAAGCCAAAAAGTCTTATCTGGGAAGGAGATACATAAATATCATCAGGACCTGGGAGGTAATTATAATTTGGCGAACGCAAAAATCCATAACCATCTGCAAGGATCTCAAGAACCCCACTTGCGAAGATCAAGCCTTTTTGTTCTGTTTTACCCTTTAAAATCTCAAAGATGAGATCCTGCTTTTTTAAGCCAGAAATTCTTTCAAGGCCCATATCTTTTGCTATTGAGTATAGCTCATTTATGGTTTTAGATTTCAGCTCTCCAAGATCCAGCCTGTCACCCTCTGTAGGGATTTTTTCATTAATTTCCTTTTCCTCAGAGAGGACTTCCTCATTTAAGTTGTCATTCAATTCACTTGCCTTAGCCATAGAAACCTTTTATTTTTAAAATATTTTTATAATGGTGTTTGAGAAAATACAAGGTTTGATTATGCCTTTGCCTTTTAACTCTTAAAGTTATTTGGTTCTCAAATTTTTAATGAGGTTTTTGGGTGTGAAAAAACAAAGACATTTAATAAATAAATTTAAAAGATACCTTTTTATATTTGATTAAAGTAATAAATAAGTACTTTTAGTCAAGTAAAAATATGATTTTTTTTGCAAAATTTTAAGTTTTTTCTAAATCAATGTTATATTTTTTTATTTTTGAGTTAAGAGACTGTCGTGTTATTTTCAGCTTCTCTGCACTTTTATCCAAAGAGCGGCATTCCTTAAGTGTTGTTACAATAAAAAATCGTTCTAATTCTTCCAGCATTTCAGTTAAAGACTTATCTCGTAAATCTACACCAGGTATACGGAGCTCTCTGCTTTGAGGTGCATTTTTTTCACAAAAAATCAGAAAACCCACTCTCCTTCCATTATTCATCAAAGGTATCTTCTCATAAAAAACATCCAGCTCTGTGTTGTAGAAAAAAAGTTCATCTTCGTTAAAAGAAGAAAACAATTCATTTATCGAAGGATCTGTGAAAAGCTTTTCAGCGTGGCTAAGATCAACCTCAGACTTTAATTTTTCTTCGTAGATTTCCTCAAATAAGCTATTATAAAAGACAGTTTTACCATTTTCGTTAAGAGCATACAAAGCTCTCGGGATGTGCTCAAGAATATGATATATCATCCATTCAAGAAGCTGATCCTCCTGCTGCTTTTTTACCTCATCGTGGGAAGAAATTTTACCTGAGTCACAGGAGGCAAAAAGCTGCAGTCTACTCCATGTCCCCTGCACTTCTCCAAAAATATTAATTACCACAAACTCCCTTATCTTCCCATATTGCAGCAGATCATCAAAGTTCATCTTTACAGCAAGGCGTGTAATAAACTCATCAATTTTTAGCTTCTCTACTCGTTCAATATCGCTCAGTTCCGAAATAACAGACTCCTTTCGGAGTATACCAATAAGCACTCCACGCTTTGAAATAACAGGAATTATTGGCACATCATGAATATAAAAAAGGCGTACCACATCCTCTGGCCGCCTTGAGTCCACATCAAAAGGATTTTCAGAAAATTCCCTTAAAGTGGAATCTTCTATTTTTTTGTCCTTATTTTCCTCTGTCATTTAAATCCCAGAACATCATACATAGTATAAAATCCCGCTGACTTGCCTGCCAAAAACTCCGCCGCAGCAACAGCTCCCCTTGCAAAAACATCTCTGCTTGCAGCTCTGTGTGTCAGCTCGATGCGATCATCCATTCCTACAAAAAATACAGTATGCTCACCAATTATATTTCCACCTCTCAGAGCATGCATGCCTATTTCATTGCTACTTCTCTCCCCTGTAATGCCTTCTCGTCCATCAACCTCCCTTGCATCAGAGAGGCCTTTCATGTTTTTTCGCACCTCTTCAAGCAATCTCTTTGCAGTGCCTGATGGAGCATCCTTTTTAAATCTGTGATGAGCCTCAAATATTTCAACGTCATAATCTATGGTCAATGCTTTCGAGGCAATTTCGGTGAGTTTGAAAAGCAAATTAACCCCTAAGGACATGTTTGGAGATAGGATTACAGGAATGTATTGGGAATATTGTCTTATTTTTTCTGCCTCTTCAACTGTAAAGCCTGTTGTCCCTATAACAAGGGGAATTCTTTTATCTTTTAAAATTTCCGCAAGATTTAAAGTTGCACCTGGAGCAGAAAAATCTATTATACAATCTGTTCCTTCTAAAGCCTCTGATGTTATAGCCTTGACCTGGCAATCTGCAAGAGGGGAGTTAACAATCTCCTTTGCGTTTTTACCAATAAGAGGTGAAGTTGTGGCGTCAAAGGCTGCAGAGAGTCTGTGTCCCCTTTCAACCATTATTCGCAAAATGGCATGACCCATTCTGCCACTTATTCCACATATTCCTATGTTCATTTCAAATTTATCCCATACTCTTCAAGGGTTTTTCTCAAGACCTTACGGTTCTCCTCACCAAGAGGAGTCAGTGGTAGCCTGAGTTCATCATTACAAAATCCCATCATTGCCATTGCAGTCTTAACAGGAATAGGATTTGTTTCAAGAAACATAGCTCTGCACAGTGGCAACAATTTATAAAATAAGGCCTTAGCCTCATCAAGTTTATTTTCATTAAAAAGAGTTATAACCTTTCTAACATCAGCAGGCAAAATATTAGACAAAACAGAGATTACCCCCTTTCCTCCTATGGAAAGCAATGGCAGTAATAAATTATCATCTCCAGAAAGCAGTGTAAGTTTATCACCACAGAGTTCAACCAAACGCATCATCTGATTTATATCACCTGAGGCCTCTTTCATTGCAACAACATTATCAACTCGATTCAATAGCTCTTTTATGCTCTCTGGTAAAAAATTAACCCCTGTTCTACCAGGAATATTATAAAGTATTATTGGCAACTTTGTTGACTTTGCAATTTGCTCATAATGAGCAATAAGCCCTTTCTGTGTAGGCTTATTATAATAGGGATTTACAGATAAAGCTGCATCTACCCCTGCATCTTCTGCACATTTTGTAAGCCACACAGCCTCACTTGTGGAATTAGCTCCAGTTCCAGCCAGAACCTTTACTCTGCCATTTACAATTTTTACAACTCGCCTTATAAATTCCTCATGCTCCTCAAAGGAAACTGTCGGAGACTCCCCAGTTGTTCCCATTGGTAAAACACCGTCAATTCCTTGAGCAATCTGAAACTCTATATGCTTTTCCAACGCATCGTAATCTATTTTTCCATTTTTAAAAGGTGTTACAAGTGCAGTGAACGCTCCTTCAAACATAATTCTCCTCACTATAATTTATTTTTGTCCTCTTCTATTTGTCTTCTGCTGTGAAGCCTCATCAGAAGAATTAGTTGATGGTTTTACAATGTTTGCCAATTCTTTGTCAAGCAAATCTACATTAAATTCTTTATCAGGAAAATCATCTTCAAACATGTAAAGGATCAAAAATCTATGGGCAAGAAGAAGATCCTCTTTTGCATTATAAGCATAGACCTTAACCCATTCATCACCACCCACTATTATTAGCTTTACAACTGTTCCCTTTGGAAGAGATAATTCATTTATAGTTACATCCTGCAAAAGAATGTAATCCCCAGAATAGCGTTTATTGAGGCTATCAACATCCTCTTCTGGTATAAAGGTTGAACAGGCAGATACAAAAGAAAGAAAGGAGATTAAAAGTAAAAAAATTATTTTTCTGGGCATAAATGACCTATATAAAAAGATTTTTATTTTAAGCAAATGAAAATCTTTTTATTAAATCTTGTCAAGGAAATATTATGGCAATGGATGGACTTTATGAATGGGAAAATATAAAATCCGATGCAGCCTTTTAAAAACTCTGCACCGGATTTACTATTCATTTATTATAAATACTCAGGCTAAAAGTTAACGAGAGAGAGCCTTCTTAACCTGAGAGATCAAGAGATCTGGATCAACTGGTTTTTGTAAAACGCCATTGAATCCAAGACTATTTATATTAACATTAGATGCTGTTGCATTTCCTATACTGCTTAAAAGATAAACAGGAGTCTTGCTATCCTCTTTTCTAATAAGCTCTGCAACCTTAGTTCCTGCATCAACCCTCTCCATCATCATGTCACAAAGAACAAGATCTGGCTTAACGCTCTTAAACTTATCAATTCCCTCTTTGCCATCCATAGCTGTAACAACGCTAAACCCTTCGGAGCTTAAAATTGCACTGATTGATTCCAGAATATCTGGATCATCATCTATTACAAGTATCTTCTTGTCAGACATAAAATTCTCCTTAAAAATATATTAAGCTACTCTTTACCAGAGAGCATATCTCTTATTTTTTGCATAAGGAACAGATACGCCTCTTCTAAATTTTTTATAGCCTTTGAAGATAAACCCTCTGCAAAATCCCAATTATATCCTCTAATTGCAAGAACATAGGCTTTGGGATGCTTTCCATAAATATCCTGACAAAGAGCCAGAACGGATTCCGGTGACATGGCATGGGTTGTAAAAGTAATATCTGCTGCAGGCTCAATCCCTCTAAACTCAAAGGGCTCCTTTGCCTCAATTGAGGCATCAACAAATATAACCACGTCACTGGAAGAAATATTATCCGCATCCTCAATGTTTAGCTGATAATTGCAATCAGTCACGACCTCCAGGATTTTTTCATCCTCCAGTTTTTTTATTATGGCAGCACCCAGACCGTCATCACTGCGGCCTGGATTGCCATAACCATAAACATAAATCTTTTCTACTTTCAAAGAGCTTACTTCCGTCTCTGAGCAAGAATACTTCCTTCAGAGTCTACCAAAGTTACTTCAAGTGGCATCTGTCCAAGAGCATGTGTTGCACAGCTAAGACATGGATCATAGGCTCTGATGACCATTTCAACTCTATTCATCATGCCTTCTGTTATTTCTTTTTTACCTGTAAAGTTAGCCTTAGCAACATAATTAACGCCTCTATTCATAGGCTCATTATTGTTTGTTGTAGAAACAATAAGGTTAGCCATTTCAATCTGATCAAGGTCATTAATTCTGTAGTGATGGAAAAGAGTTCCACGTGGTGCTTCAATAAGACCAACACCCTCTTTTTTCTTTGTTCCTTTAACAACTAAATCATCCTTCTGGAGATCTGGATCTTTTAGAAGATCTCTAATTACCTCAGCAGAATGGAGAAGCTCAATAAGCCTTGCCCAGTGCATGTGCATTGACATGTGATTTGGCTTACCGTTTGTATAGGCCTTGAATATTTCAAACTCTTTCTGAGCAAGAGGTGTTGGTATAAAATCAGCTGTATTACATCGTGCAAGAGGTCCTACTGTATACCATCCGTTCTCCATACCAATTTTTCTTATATATGGGAACTTCATGTAGCTCCAGCTTCTAACCTCTTCACCAATGTGAGTATAATAATCCTGATAGTCTATGTCATTGAGTATCTTGTTTCCATCTTTATCTATGCAGCGAATTACACCATGATAAAGATCCATTGCTCCATCTTTACGAACAAGGCTCAAATGGCTTGATGGAAATACAGAGAAATTATCAATGTAGTCTTTATTTTTTGCATGGTAGCTTTTGAAGAAAGCCAATGCGCCTTGAGCCCACTCAACCATCTTATCTGCATTGAGAGGATCTGGACCCTTAAGGAATTTGTCTCTTTCTTCTATTGAAAGATTTTTGTTGATTCCACCTGGTATTGCACCAGTTCCATGGATCTTCTTACCAGCTGTTGCAAGTATTATCTCCTGCCCGAACTTTCTCATAAGAACGCCCTGAACAGCAAGATCTTTATGAGCAAGAGCAACTCCTATCACGTTCCTTGTTGCAACATCTCCATCTGCTCCAAAGAGAAGGTCTGGAGAAGCAAGGTGGAAAAAGTGTAGAGCATGAGACTGGAACATCTGTCCATAGTGCATGAGCCTTCTCATCTTCTCTGCTGTAGGAGTAAGACCATCACCTGTGCCAGCTCCTACTATTACGTCCATTGCCTTTGCTGCTGCAAGATGGTGGCTTACAGGACAAATACCGCAAAGTCTCTGCACAAGAACAGGAGCTTCCCAGTAAGGACGACCCTGAACAAATTTTTCAAAACCCCTGAACTCAACGATATGCAGCCTTGTCTGAGAAACATTTCCTGCATCGTCAAGTTGAATAGTTACCTTACCATGACCTTCTACTCTGGTAACTGGTTCTATAGTTATTTTTCTTCCCATAATCTGCGCTCCAATTAATCAAACTTAAATACTTCATATGGAAGCTTAAGCTCGCTACCTGTTACAAGAGCAACTAATGCTTCCCATATCAAATCAGCCCTTGGTGGACACCCAGGAATAAAATAGTCAATTTTAACTATTTCATGGCATGGATATACTCTATCCAGAATCATGGGCAGTTCATCATCATTTGGCATAATCTTATTTTTATTCTCATCTACAGTTGGTCCATTTAAGTATGCCTCTTCCAGACAATCCTTGACAGGAATGCCATTCCTCATTGCAGGAAGTCCACCCATTATAGCACATTCGCCAAGGGAAATTAAAATTTTGCAGTTTTTGCGGAATTCCTTGAGGACATGCACGTTTTCACTGTTGCAGCATCCTCCTTCAATGATTCCAATGTCACACTGCTTTGTAAATGTCTTAATATCATCTATTGGTGATTTATTGAACTCAACCAATTCTATAAGTTGTAATATTCTATCGTCAATGTCAAGTAATGACATGTGGCATCCAAAACATCCTGCCAGTGACGCTGTGGCCACAACCGGTTTACTCATCTTATGCCTCCAAATTCACAAGTATAGGTTTTAACCTTCGATTTCACTACCGATAGGCTTGTTGTCAAATTTTCTCTGACCGATAGGGACTCTGTAACCAACTTCTTTACGGAGAATACAACCAACCGGACACTGATTCATTGCCTTCTGTGCCATCTCTTCACTGAGAGTTGCAGCAAGCTCTGTATCAATTGTAATGATAGTCTTGCCACCTCTGTTAGTTACAGCAAAGACATGTTTGCCATCAGCAGTCACTATATCTCTGACACATCGGAGACACTGAACACATCTGTTTCTATCTATGTAAAGCTTAGGAGTATCTGCTATAACAGTTCTTTCTGGCCAGAGATATGGGAATCTTGGAACCATCATCCTATATCTGTAACCAAGAGCTTGAAGCTCGCAGTTCCCGCTCTTCTCACATGTTGGACACATATGATTTCCTTCAACGAAGAGCATCTCCACTATTTGTTTTCTCATGTCTTCGATCTCAGGAGTCATATTTTCAATAATCATCCCATCAGAAACAGGAGTGGTGCATGCTGCCATAAATCTACCACCCACTCTTACTGTGCATATACGGCATGTTCCAGCGGGCTTCATTCCATCAAAATGGCAGAGCACTGGAATGTATACACCATTGGCCTTCGCAGCCTCGACTATTGTCTGGCCACTTTTAGCACTATATTCTTTTCCATCTATGGTAAACTTTATATCACTCATCTTAGTGTTCCCCTAAATTTGGTTTTCTTCCAACTACAGCGCATGAATCCTTAACTGCTGCAGCCAGGTCAAATTCAGTAGCATAATCCTTACCCTTCTGAATCTTGGCTTCATACATCTCTCTGAAATTCTTCAAGGTAGTGTATATAGGATTAGGTGATGTCTGACCAAGACCGCATCTGCTCATGCTCTTTACAGTTACACACCACTGTTCCATCTCTTTAAGATCTGTCTCTGTTCCATGACCAGACATAACCTTTTCGAGTTTATGGAGCAAAATCTGGTTACCTACACGACAAGGTGTGCACCATCCACAAGATTCCTCTTCAAAAAATTCCATAAAATTGTGAACTACTTCAAAGAGATCTCGATCTGGACCTATAACAATTATAGAACCACCTGTAGCAAGGTCATCATAACAAATTCTTTGACCAAATTTAGATTTATCAACACAAACTCCAGAAGGACCTCCAACCTGCACAGCCTTTGCACCACGGCCATCACATTCTTCAAGGAGAGTTTGAATTGTTGTTCCAAATTCAACTTCATATATACCAGGCTTTTTGCAATCTCCAGAAACAGAAAGGAGCTTTGTTCCCTTTGACTGAGCTGTTCCCATCTTTGCAAACCACTCGCCGCCCTCAAGGATTATCCTTGCAGCACAGCAGAAGCTCTCTACGTTGTTGACAGATGTTGGTTTGCCCATGAAACCTCTCTGAGCTGGGAAAGGAGGTCTGTTCCTTGGCTCGCCTCTTTTGCCTTCTGCAGATTCAATCAATGCAGATTCTTCCCCACAGACATAAGCACCAGCGCCCATCTGAATTTTAATATCAAAATTAAATCCAGCCTTGCCGCCGGCATTTTTACCAAGGATCCCTTGCTGTCTCATCTTTGAGAGAACATCCTCAAGATAATTCTTGAGATACATATACTCACCTCTGAGATACAACAGTCCTTCATCAGCGCCTATTGCATAACCTGCAATTGCCATACCCTCAAACATCATCTCAGGGATTTCTGTAAAGATTACCCTGTCTTTAAATGTTCCAGGTTCACCTTCATCACCGTTACAAACGATATACTTTTTATCACCTTTAGCCTGTCTTGTAAAATCCCACTTCATACCTGTTGGGAAACCAGCACCACCACGACCTCGGAGATTCGATATTTTAACTTCTTCAATAACCTGTTCTGGAGTCATAGAGAGAGCTTTTTTCAAAGCAGATCCTGGAGTAAAAGGAGCAAAAAGAACTGGCCCTTTTTTCTGGATATTGTTTTTCACCATTGCCTTGATGAGCTCAGCCTGATTCTTGCCATCTCCATATTCTTTCACCATATCTTTGACAGCTTTACCAGCCTTCATATCTGCAACAATAGCCTTAACCTTATCTGATGTCAGACTTGTAAAGATTACGCCATTTATGATTGCAGCTGGCTCCTGATCATTCATACCGATGTCAGAGGTATAGTGAAGACCGATTTTTCCATCAGCGGAAACTTCGCCAAATTTACATCCAACTTCTTGCTCAAAAACCTTTGCAATTTGATAACAGCCCTTCATAACAGAAACAGCACTGTTGTTTAAATAGACCGCATATTTGCCAACTGGTTTTTTTGAGAAGAAATGATAGAAGGTTACAACTCCTTCTACATCAACAGTGGAGACATTCATCTCCTTAGCTATCGCCTTGATAGCCTCATCCGAGACCTGACCTAATTCTGCCTGAGTGTCACGAATGACATCGAGCATCTTTGTCGGGTCTTTCTGATAATTGTTTGCAACTTTTTTAACAACTTCAGATATATTACCCATGGGGCCCTCTTTGTTAATAAAATTTTTTTGTTTGTTAAACTAAAAAAATAGCTAAAAAATCACTTTTTGTGATCAATATAAGACCGGCAAAATACCTTTATATTTTTTATATTTCTCCTTGATTTCATTAAGAAAGCAAAGGCATTTTTTTTCAAGAAAAAAATATATAACATAAGAGATTATGTTAATATATTAATTTTAATAGCACGTTAGTTTTTATATTTATATTAAATAACAAAATATTTATTTTAGTGATATTTAATGCTAAAAAATTTTTTCATCTGCTATTTTTTGATAAAACATGTTAAAAATAAAAAGACATTGAAAGATAGCAAATTCTCTTAAATAAGATAAAATTTTCCTGTGCAAAATAAAAGATTTAAGAAGAGAAGAGACATTGCCGATACTAAAAAAAAATTTACCTTTTGAAATGAAATGAATGCAATTAAAAAAAATATAATTTCAAGTTTTGTAGCCATTATAACATGGTGTTGTATTACACAAACAGGTGCATATCCACAGGAGGAAAAACTTCCAGAACACATTGCATATGATATAAAAGCAGAACGAATAAAGTTTACCAATGACTCTGCAAAAATAACATGGAAAATGAACCCCAATTTTAATGGTGAGTTTGTTGTCGGCAGAGGTCAGGGAGAGTTCAAAAATATTGATGACGTCCTTAAGGCAAAATTAGTAGGAGTCTTTTATCCAACGCAGGATGGATTTTTAATAGACAGAGACCTTCAGCCAGGTAAGAGTTATTACTATATAATACTTTCCAAGGAACATCTTTTAAAAAGAGAGATAGAAATTATACAGGGAGTTAACTGCACCTCAACCCCTATAATAATTTCAACAGAACCTGGAATTGTAACAAACATATCTGCTGAATTAAAAAAAGATTCTTCTGTAGTGATAAAATGGAAAAATCCAAAGGGAGATAATCTCAAATTCTGCCTTTACAGAAGCAAAAGCCTTATCAGTTCCCCTGCTGAATTGGAAGTAGCAGAAAAGATTGCCACTACAGATAACAATGAATTTATGGATAACAACATCCCTGAATATGGAAGTTTTTTTTATGCAGTTACTGTAGTTGACAAAAATAATATAGAATATTTTTCACCTGAACCTGATAAAAACTTTACAACAAAAGGCGTCTATAGAAAGGGCAAAACACTTTCAACCCCTTTAAATGTGGCTGCATTTCTCACAGATAACAACTCTGTGATAATAAAATGGGAAAAATCAAAATCTCGTACAGATAAAGAATTATCTGGCTATGAGATATACAGATCTGATGAAGTGATAAATTCTCTGCTTAAACTGCGCTTTGCGACTCTCATAAAAATCGTTGATGCAGAAACAATTACCTACAGGGATGAGAATCCCGGTCCAGGAAAATATTTCTATGCTGTATTTTCCAGATATAATGATGGCACAGTTGATATAAATTTTGAAGATGAAAGCAGCTATACAAAAACTCCGATCATAATCAACCTTCCTTTTAAAATAACTGCAATGACCCATGATATTATAGACAATAAACTCGTATTAAAATGGAACTATGTTGGAAATAGCGGAATAGAAGAAGTAGAAATTTTTAGATCAAAAATTATACCAGCGGATTCATCAAAAATTATGCGTGACGACATTATTGGAACTGAAAATATAAAAGCAGGCAAATTTATAATTTCTTTCCCAGAAAAAGGGACTTATTTCTATGGAGTGCTACCAAAAGACTCAACAAAAATTACTGAAATAGTGCCAGAGATCAATGCAACAAAAGTTATAAACACAGAGAACAATCACTCAAAAATAGAGGAACTGGAAAAGACAAAAGAAAACAATAAAAGCAAAAGAATTGATAATAAAAAAGAAGACAATGAATCATTACCAAAAGGAGATAGAAATCTTTTAGAGTTATCTAAAAGTGATAAACTTGAATCAATTATAAGAAATCTCTTTTATAAGGGAAAATATGAACTGGCAAAAAGAGAGCTAAAAAAGTTTATGGATCTATCCACTGACCCCCTATCCAGAGGAAAAGCAAGATTATTCCTTGCGCGATGTTACATAGAAACAGGGGATTACAAAAAGGCTCTTTTGCTTCTAAACAACGATGAAGTAAAAAACAATTATCCTGAGGATTTTCGTTTCTGGTTTGACTTTGCAACTTCAAAATTAAAATAATTTTTTGAGTTGATATTTTGTATATTTTTTATATAGTATTTTAACAGGAGAATATTTATGAAGCAATGGATCTTGGTTGGTATAGTTTTAATTTTTTTAGGCATAGGTCTTTTTGCCTATTATGACTCTTTCATAAAACCAGAAAGAGAAGCAAGAGAACTTATTGTAGAAGGAAAAATGGCCTTTGAAAGGGGCAATCAGGAGTCAATAAACAAGGCCATTGATATATTTACAAAGGTTATTGCAAAATATCCAAAAACAGACTCAGCCTTTGAGGCTTACTACTACATAGCCCAGGGTTATGAACGGCTCAACCTCAATAGACTTGCATATCTTAAATATATATACCTTCTAAAAAATAATTCAAATATCGCTAAAGAAACAGAACAGGAGATAAAAGCCAGAGTTGCACGCTTAAAGGTTATGAAAAGGTATGATGAAGAAGGTATTCACCAGTTACTATCTTTGCTGAATTACTCTGATGATAAAGACTTTAGAAGCAGAGTTTATAGTGAACTTGGCCATATTTATCTTAAAAGAGGAGAATTTAACGCATCTCGTAGAATGTTTGACCTGGCTCTTGCAGAAAATGGAAACAACGAAGAAGCAATTCTTGGCAAGGCACGAGTTTATAAAAGAATTGGAATGGATTCAGAAGCCTATACCTTATATGATCACTTTCTTAAATATTACTCAAATTTCAGCTACTATACAAATGACGTTACAAGATCCTACGACAGGCAGTTATACGATAGCGGCCTGAGCAATTTCAGGAGAGGCAGTTATTATCAGGCAATAGAGTTTTTCAAAAAATATCTGAAGCAATTCCCGGAAAGCGAAAAAACTGAAAATGCACTTTACTGGATTGGTGAGTCCTATCTCAACCTCAAGCAATATAACAATGCCATTGCATATTTCAAAAAAACCTTAAGCAATGGATTTTATCACAAAGATCAGGATGCTGTTATTAAATGTGGCTATACTTACTTTTTAGCAAAAAATTACGATCTGGCTGCGAGGGAATTTCAGTATTATCTGGATACATATCCCAATGGTAGATATGTTATAAAGGCAAAGCAGTGGAAAGATATGAGCACTAAGGAAATGTTTTATAAGTATAAAGAAAAAGAACCTGAAACAGATGATTCTGAATCATACGAAGAAGATTCCGAGTCATCCTTCAAGGACAATAGCTCTTCTAATTCTAAAACAGTCAAAGCTGATTACCAGTTAAATCAGGAAGATGAAGGTTATATTTCTGAAAATGTTGCTGAGCTTTAATACATTGTGTCTTTTTAAAAAAGACTCTCTAACTTATTGAAACTCATCAAAGGATTTTTGCCATGTAAAATGATGATATGGTAAAATCAAAAGAGACAATACACAAAAAATCTGTCGTGAAATCACAACAGAACAGATTTTTTATCTACTTCTTTAATATAAGATTTAAAAATCTAAAAAATCTTGCCAAATTTGATTTATGTTTTTAAATAACATTAACAGAGACTGTTGATTAAATAGCGAAAGGATAAATATGAAAGTCTTACTTTTAAATCCCCCATATCCCTTTGAAGAATGCCCTGCTCCACCCTTTGGTCTTATGTCTCTGGCAGCATATCTTGAGGATAATGCCATTGAAGTGAGAATTGAAGATTACGTGGTAAATGCCTTTTCAGAAAAAAGAGCAAAGGAGGTTATTTCATCATTCTCACCTGATGTGATTGGTGCAAGTGCTGTTACAATGAACGTAAAAAAGGCTCTCAAAATCTTGAAATCATACAAAGACATTAACCCGGATCTTATTGCTGTCTTTGGTGGTCCCCATGCAACTTTTGATGCTACCAATATGCTACTGCACTACCCTTTTATTGATGTTATAGTTCGCGGTGAGGGAGAATTGACATTCCTTGAATTGCTATCTAACATAAAAAATCAGGAAAGCTATAAAAATATTGCAGGGATATCCTATCGCACAAAAGACAATGAGATCATCCATAACCCCAATAGAGATTTTATACAGGACATAAACATACTGCCATATCCAGCTCGACATCTAATTCAAATTTCGAAATATCGTGCGCTGGGATTTCCAATTAACATGGTGACATCCAGGGGATGCCCCTTTACATGCATCTTCTGTGTTGGAAGCAAGATGGTTGGAAGAAAGGTGAGATATTTTGACACAAATCGAGTTGTTGATGAATTTGAAATGCTAAGCACCATGAAATTCAAGCAGATAAATATAGTTGATGATCTCTTTACCTCTCACAAAAGCCGCTGTATAGAAATATGCAAAGAGATTAAAGTAAGAGGAATTAACCATCCATGGACTGCCTTTGCACGTGTTGATACTGTGAGCCTTGACTTACTGGGGCACATGAAAGATGCTGGCTGCACCTTGCTTTGTTTTGGAATTGAAAGTGGCAATCAGGAGATACTTGACAGGGTAAAGAAAAACATAACACTGGAAAAATGCAAAGAGGCTATTGCAATGTGTAAAGAAGTAGGCATCACTGCAATGACTTCATACATAATTGGTTTGCCAGGAGAAACAGAAGAGACTGTGCAGAAAACTCTCGAATTTGCAAAAGAATTGAGCGATACCTATGGCTTCCATATACTTGCCCCATTTCCAGGAACTGAAGTGCGTGAAATGAAAGATTTT